>Ga0209347_1000847_pt1 | contig 63318 bp, 67 predicted proteins | sample AutmiccommuBRH23_FD_187382 | JGI IMG/M metagenome (GOLD analysis project Ga0209347, IMG submission 187382) | Deep subsurface microbial communities from Mt. Terri, Switzerland - Autotrophic microbial communities BRH/23 (SPAdes) (version 2) | ecosystem: Environmental > Aquatic > Deep subsurface >... | reverse complement strand
AGGGCGGCGACCTGCATGGCCTCGGTCCCCGGGCGGATGATGACCATGGCGCCGAGGAAGCCCGCGGCCACGCCCGCCCAGCGCCTGAGGCCGACCCGTTCCTTGAGGAACGGCACGGCCAGTGCCGTGAAGGCCAGCGGCGACAGCATGGCGATAGCCCCGGCCTCGGCCAGCGGCACATAACGCAGCCCGGTGACGTAGCAGACCGAGGTCGCGACCAGGACCGCCGCGCGCAGCGCCTGCAACCCGATCTGCCGGGTCGTCAGCAGGCGCGGCAGGCGCCGCGCCATGACGGTGCAGAACACAACGGCCTGGACCACGTAGATGCCCCAGACGACCTGCAGCGGCGCCTGGGTTTGAACAAGCCGTTTGGACAGCGCGTCCATCACCGTGAAGGCCAGCATGGCCGCGAGCATGAACAGAATGCCCAGGCGAGCGTCCTGCGCGGTGCCGGGGTGGTCCGGCGCGGTCGGCGGTGCTGCGGTCATCAGGCCTGTTCCCCGGAATCCGGATGGCGAGGGCGCAGTTTCGGAGCCGCCGGTGGCCCCGTCAACGCCTGAGCGCGCGCAACAGTGGTGCCCGGACGTCCATAATCCCGAATTGATTCTTTTCCCGGCGGATTGGCGGGTTAAAAGGGGCGGCCATGTACGAAGCCCCGATCCGCCCCGGCGAAACCTGGTTCGCCGCCCGTCTGCGCCGCCATCTGGGGGAATTGATCCGCTTGGCGGTGCCGACAGTCATCTCGCGCCTCGGCGTGCTGATGATCGCCCAGGTCGACGCCGTCATGGTCGGCCATGCGGCGACGGCGGAACTGGCCTATCTGAACATCGGCAACGCGGTGGTCATCAACATCATCGTCGCCTGCATGGGCTTGTTGCTGGGCACCCTGGTCATGACCTCCAACGCCTTCGGGGCGGAAAACTACCGCGCCTGCGGGGCGGCCTGGCGGCGCTCCCTGCCCATGGCCTTCGGTCTGGGGCTGATCGGCCTGGCCATCGCCTGGCCGGGGCGGGCGCTCATGGAACTCCTGGGCCAGACCGGCGACCTTGCCGCCGGCAGTGGTGCTGTCGCCCATATCATGGGGCTCGGCGTGCTGCCGGTGCTGATCTTCCTGACCACCAATTTTTTTCTCGAAGGTCTGCGCCGTCCTTTGCCGGGCATGGTGCTGATGCTGCTGGCGAATGTCTTGAACGTGGGGCTCAACTGGCTGTTCATCTACGGTGCCGGGCCCGTGCCGCCCATGGGGGCGGAGGGGGCGGCCTGGGCGACCACCATCGTGCGCTGGACCCTGGCGATCGCGATCGTCGCCTATGTGTGGTGGCTGCCGGACCGCGACCGCTTTGGTTTGCGGGCACCCGATCCCGACCCCGCGGCGGGCCGTACGCAGCGGCGCATCGGCTACGCCACGGGCCTGGGCATGGCGGCGGAATCGGCGGCCTTCACGGCGATGATCCTGTTCGCCGGATGGCTGGGGGAACTGTCGGCGGCGGCCTACGGCATCGCCTTCAACCTGCTGGCCCTGTTCTTCATGGTCGCCATCGGCATCGGCGGCGCGACCAGCGTGCGCGTCGGCATCGCCTTCGGGCGGCGCGACCGGGCGGACATGGAACTGGCGGGCTGGACCGGCCTGGGCGCCAATACGGTGCTGGCCGGTTGCATCGGCCTGTTGATCTTTTTCCAGGCCGACGTGCTGGTGGGGTTTTACACGGCCGATCCGGCCCTGGTACCGATCGCGCGTTCCCTGGTTGTGGTCGTCGCGGGGGTCCTGGTGCTCGACGGCGGCCAGGCGGTGATGGCCCAGGCGCTGCGTGGGCGGCGCGACGTGTGGGCGCCCATGATCTGCCAGATCGCGTGCTACGGCGGCGTCATGGTGCCGGTCGCCTATTGGGTGGCGATCCCGCTGGGTTACGGGGTGCAGGGGTTGATCTGGACGGTGATGGGGGGCAGCGCGATTTCGATCGCTCTGCTGGCCGGGCGGTTCCGCCTGCTGGCCCGCCGGCCCCTCGGCTAGCTGCCGTCAGGCGCAATCCACACAAGTCGGTGTCGACGGATCGTGGTCCAGGCGCTTGGCGGGAATGTCCTCGCCGCAGGACACGCAGTATCCGTAATCGCCCGCGTCCATGCGCTCCAGCGCCGCCCGGGCGCGCGCTTTTTCCGAGCGGCGGCGGTCGGCGGTCGCCTCCTGCATGGCCTGGACCTGCAAGGCGTCCATGCGCGACAAGCGGCCCTGGGTGGTCTGGTCCAGTTCCACGGGCTTGCGCGATTCCTTGGTCATGGAATCGAGCGCGTCCAGTTCGTCGATCAACGCCTCCAGGCGCTCGCGGTATTGGACAAGCTGTTTCTTGGTGAACGGGCTTTTCATGCCCCGATATTAGCCCAGATTCGGGCGGGGCGTCAGCGCAGTTCTTCGACCGGCGTCACGCCCAGCACGTCCAGGCCCGAGGCGATAACCGTCGCCGTCGCCTGCACCAGGGCCATGCGGGCGCGCGACACCTCGGGCGCGTCCGCCTGGATGAAGCGCAGGCTGGTGTCATCCTTGCCCATGTTCCACAGGCCGTGGAAGGCCGAAGCCACGTCGTTCAGGTAGAAGGCGACGCGGTGCGGCTCGTGGGCTTCCGCCGCCTGTTCGACGATGCGCGGCCAGGCGGCCATGATCTTGACCAGATCCAGTTCCGCCGGATCGGCCAACAGGGACAGGTCGGCCTGGGCCAGGGCCTCGGCCGAGGTGTCCAGGCCCGCCAGTTCGCCGGGTGCGGAGCGCAGCACCGAGCGGCAGCGCGCATGGGCGTATTGAACATAGAACACCGGGTTGTCGCGCGACTGTTCGACCGCCTTGGCCAGATCGAATTCCATCTGGGTGTCGCTCTTGCGGGTCAGCATCAGGAACCGCACGACGTCCTTGCCGACCTCGTCGATCAGGTCGCGCAGGGTCACGAAGTTGCCGGCGCGCTTGGACATGCGCATGGGCTCGCCGTTCTTCATCAGGTGAACCATCTGGCACAGTTTGATGTCCAGTTCGGCCTTGCCCTCGGACACGGCGGTGACGGCCGCCTTCATGCGCTTCACATAGCCGCCGTGGTCGGCGCCGAAGATGTCGATCATCTGCGTGAAGCCGCGCTTGAACTTGTCCAGGTGGTTGGCGATGTCGTTGGAGAAATAGGTCCAGGATCCGTCCGATTTCTTCAGCGGGCGGTCGATGTCGTCGCCGAACTGGGTGGCGCGGAACAGGGATTGGGGCCGGGGCTCCCAATCGTCGGGGGCGGGCTTGCCTTTTGGCGGCTCCAGCACGCCCGTATAGATCAGGCCGCGGTCGGCAAGCGTCTTGTAGACCTCATCCACGGCGCCGGCGGCGACCAGTTCCTTTTCCGAGGTATAGACGTCCTGCTGGATGCCCAGCGCCGCCAGGTCTTCCTTTACCTGGGCCATCATGCGCGCCACGGTGAATTCGCGGACATGGGGCAGCCAGGTGTCCTCGTCGGCGGTCAGCCACTTGTCGCCATCGGCTTCGGCCAGAGCCTGGCCCACGGGGATCAGGTATTCGCCCGGGTACATGCCTTCGGGGATGTCGCCGATGTCCTGACCCAGGGCCTCGCAGTAGCGCAGATAGGCCGAGGTCGCCAGGATCTCGACCTGCGCCCCGGCGTCGTTGATGTAGTATTCCGTGGTCACGTCGTAGCCGGCTTTTTTCAACAGCCGCGCCAGCACGTCGCCGACCACCGCCCCCCGCGCATGGGCCACGTGCAGCGGCCCGGTCGGGTTGGCGGAGACATATTCCACGTTGACCTTGCCGGCGGCCTTGCCGAAATCGGAATCGCCGTAGGCGGTGCCCGTGGTCAGGATTTCCGCCAGCCGCGCGTGCCAGAACGTATCGGCCAGTCGCATGTTGATGAAGCCGGGGCCGGCGACCGCCGTTTCCGTGACCTCGGGCAGGGTGTTCAGGCGGGCCGCCAGCATATCGGCGATGTCGCGGGGCTTCATGCCCGCGGGCTTGGCCAGGACCATGGCGGCGTTGGTCGTGATGTCGCCGTGGCTGGTGTCGCGCGGCGGCTCGACCGTGAGGCGCGCGGTGTCCAACCCGGCGGGCAGGGCGCCTTCGGCGACCAGGGCGTCGATCTGGCGCGTCACTTCGGCCTGGAAATGCTGGAACAGGTTCATGGGTCGTCCGGTCCGGTAAGTTCTTGGGGCGCCCCTTGGCGCGCCGGGTTTGTCCCAGAATTGCCGGATAGGGTCAATAGAAGGTGGTGCCGGCTGCAGGATTCGAACCCGCGACCCCCTGATTACAAATCAGGTGCTCTACCAACTGAGCTAAGCCGGCTTGAGGCGGCGGCGCCAGATTCCGGGCGTCTTCTAGTAGAGAACGGCCCCAGGGACCCGTCCCGACGGGGCCCAGACGCCCATCTTGCGCGCACGTATACTCTCAAGCCCCCGTCGGGCACAAGCATCGAGGGCCTGCCGGGCCATTCGGCGATGAGTCAGGAAACCGTAACAAAAACGTCGTAGAAACGTCGCCAATCCGCAATTCCGCGGCACAGGGGGAAGTCCGGCATGTCCGAACGATTTGATTTCACGAAGATGTTTCGCGGCGACGAAAAGGTGCGGACCCTGAAGGCCGGGGACATTCTGTTCCGCGAGGGCGAGCCGGGCGATCTGATGTACGTCGTGAAGTCGGGCGACATGGAGATCATGGTCCGCAACCATGTGCTGGAGCGCACCGGTCCCGGTGGCATCGTCGGTGAACTGGCCCTGGTCGACAACAGTCCGCGCAGCGCCACGGTGACCGCGGCCTCCGACTGCGAGGTCATCCCCGTCGACCGCCGCGGCTTCACCTTCATGATTCAGAACACGCCGTTCTTCGCGCTCCATGTCATGGGCGTGCTCGCCGACCGCTTGCGTGACATGAACGCGCGCCCGCTGGCCGACTAGGCACGCCGGGGTTCGGCCTCGCGTCAGGGGCCGAACAGGCTGCCTTGGCCTTTTTGCTCAAACCGCTTCAGGGCTTCCGGGGAATACCAGACGACCCCGACGATATGGCTGACCGATTGGCCGTCGTCCGACAGCGGCAGGCGCAGGATGGTATGTGTCTGAGTAAGGCCGCTTTCCAGAGCGAAGCCGAGAACATGGGCGCAGGCGGCGCGATTTTCGCGGATTTCCAGGTGTTGCTTGCGGAGATCCTCGGCGAGTTCGTGGGGCGACAGCTCGTAAGGGCTTCTGCCGGTCATGTCCCTGCCGTGGATCAATGTCATCTTGCTGCCCCAAAAGCGGTATTTGTTCGCGTTCACGTCGTCGAACACGTCGATCACCAGGGTCGTCGGCAGGACCCGGGGCGGCAGGAAATGCATTTCGAATTTGGGCCAGGGACAAGCCAAACCTTCGCCGCCCCGCGCGCGCCAGTGGTCCAGCACGTCGGTTAGCGGCGCCGTCAAATCCGACAACGGCAGCCTGTTGCGAAACACCGCTTCGTTCTTCCCCCAAAGAAGGCGGGGCTTCCCCCCTTATTAGAACTTCGCGATATGTACGCCTAACGATCACCTGGAGGCAAGACCGGACGTCGCCGGGCCGCCTCATACAGGGCGACGGCCGCCGCGTTGGACAGATTCAGACTTTCCATGGCCGACTGGATGGGAATCCGGACCAAAAGGTCGCAGTGTTCCTTGACCAGCCTGCGCAGGCCCGCACCCTCGGCGCCCAGGACCAGGGCGATGCGCCCCGACAGGTCGGCGTCGCCGATCAGCGTCTGGGCCTCGCCATCCAGGCCGAGACACCAGAATCCGCCCGCCTGGAGTTGTTCCAGGGCGCGGCTCAGGTTGGTGGCGACGACCAGAGGCACGGTTTCGAGCGCCCCTGAGGCGGCCTTGGCCAGGGCGCCCGTGGCTTCCGGCGCGTTGCGGTCCTGGACGATCACCGCCAGGGCGCCGAATGCCGCCGCCGAACGCAGGATGGCGCCCACGTTGTGCGGGTCGGTCGCCTGGTCGAGCACCAGGACCAGGGCATTGGACGCTGATCCCGCCTGGGCGCAGATGTCTTCGACCGCCGGCGTGTCCAGGGGCTGGGCCAATACGGCCAGGCCTTGATGCACGGCGCCCTGGGGCAACAGGGCGTCGATATCCCGCCGGTCCAGGGTTTCCGGAGCGGGGCGGTCCGGAGGGGCGCCCTTGGTCCGCAGGGCGGCGGTGACCTCATCGGCCTGGCCGGGGGCCGCGACGATGCGGGAAATGACGCGGTCGGGGTTCAGGAGGGCCGCAAGGGCGGCGTGGCGGCCGTAAATCCAGGCCGCGCGGCCGGCACCTCGGGGGGCGTGGCTGTCCTCGGGTTTTGCCCGGAAACGGGCCTTTGGGTGGGGCTTGCGCTTGCTCATGGGGGGATTTAACATGAAACCACAATTGAAGTCTGCTGGAAGTCTCTCTTGGTTAAGAGCAAGGGGAGAGGCCTGCGGGCTATTTTACTATGTTTTGGCGTTGACAACCGGTTGCTATTCCTCGTATTCCCACGGTCCGTCCGGCGTGCCGGCCGGGCAGATTTCACCGTGGTGCTGCGAAATTCCGGAGAACGGGTCCCAGGAGGGGTGCCCGAGTGGCTAAAGGGGACGGGCTGTAAACCCGTTGGCGTACGCCTACGTTGGTTCGAATCCAACCCCCTCCACCATCTCGTTGCCGGGGGTTGGCGCATGTGACCGGGGCCTGGGTGCCGGTTGGTGAACTGCCAGGACGACAGGCGCGGTGAGCGGATAAAGACGGCGTTAAAAAGAGTGCGGTGCGGCGAATAGGAATAGTTGAACCCAAGTCCCATGTTAGGGCGGACGGGCTTGCAAGGCGGCGCGACGCCAAGCGGGTGTAGCTCAATGGTAGAGCAGAAGCCTTCCAAGCTTACGACGGGGGTTCGATTCCCCTCACCCGCTCCAACCTTTTTGGCGGCGTGACCCGGCAAGGGGACAGCAGGAGCATTTTCAAGGCGCTTTCGGGCGTCGAGCGACACCAAACAGTTCTCACGTAACACCAGACAGACAGACGAGACCGAACAATGGCGAAAGAGAAGTTTGAACGTAATAAGCCGCACTGCAACATCGGCACGATCGGCCATGTTGACCACGGCAAGACGTCGTTGACGGCGGCGATCACGAAGGTTCTGGCGGAGACGGGCGGCGCGACGTATTCGGCGTACGACCAGATCGACAAGGCACCGGAAGAGAAGGCGCGCGGGATCACGATTTCGACGGCGCACGTTGAGTACGAGACGGAAGCGCGTCACTACGCGCACGTCGACTGCCCGGGTCACGCGGATTATGTGAAGAACATGATCACGGGTGCGGCGCAGATGGACGGTGCCATTCTGGTTGTGTCGGCGGCCGACGGCCCGATGCCGCAGACGCGGGAACACATCCTTCTGGCGCGTCAGGTCGGCGTTCCGGCGCTGGTGGTGTTCATGAACAAGGTCGATCAGGTCGACGACGAGGAGCTTCTCGAGCTTGTCGAGATGGAAATCCGCGAGCTTCTGTCGTCCTACGACTTCCCGGGCGACGACATTCCGATCGTCAAGGGCTCGGCCCTGGCGGCGCTGGAAGACAGCGACAAGACGACCGGCCATGACGCGATCCTGGAGCTGATGAAGGCGGTCGACGACTACATTCCGCAGCCGGACCGTCCGAAGGACCAGCCGTTCCTGATGCCGATCGAAGACGTGTTTTCGATCTCGGGCCGCGGCACGGTTGTGACGGGGCGCATCGAGCGCGGCGTGGTGAAGGTCGGCGAGGAAATCGAGATCGTCGGGATCAAGGACACGACGAAGACGACCTGCACGGGCGTCGAGATGTTCCGCAAGCTTCTGGATCAGGGCGAAGCGGGCGACAACGTGGGCGTGCTGCTGCGCGGCACGAAGCGTGAGGAAGTCGAGCGCGGCCAGGTTCTGGCCAAGCCGGGTTCGATCACGCCGCACACGAAGTTCGACTGCGAAGCCTACATCCTGACGAAGGACGAAGGCGGGCGTCACACGCCGTTCTTCTCGAACTATCGTCCGCAGTTCTACTTCCGCACGACGGACGTGACGGGCACGGTCGAGCTGCCGTCCGGCACGGAAATGGTCATGCCGGGTGACAACATCTCGATGGTCGTCAATCTGATCGCGCCGATCGCCATGGACGAAGGCCTGCGCTTCGCCATCCGCGAAGGCGGCCGCACCGTCGGTGCCGGCGTCGTTTCCAAGATCATCGAATAAAGGAACGGGGCCGACTATATAGAGCAAGGTCACCTGGCCGGCGCCCGGACCTGTGGTCCGGGCCGCCGGATGGCCGAAGCGGCTTTAGGGGTATAGCTCAGTTGGTAGAGCGGCGGTCTCCAAAACCGCAGGTCCCGGGTTCGAGCCCTGGTGCCCCTGCCACTTTCGAGGGGGCTGTTTCGGCGGATCTTGCAGACAGCCCCGTCGGCGTACGAACAAGGCGAAGAAGCCTTACTTAAAAGAAGTCGGATAAACATTTATGGCAAAAACCAACCCGGCCCAGTTCATCCAGGAAGTCCGCCAAGAGGCGGCCAAGGTGACCTGGCCGTCGCGCAAGGAGACGGGCGTTTCCACCGCCATGGTCTTCGTCATGGTGATCATCGCCGCGCTGTTTTTCCTGGTCGTTGACCAGATCTTGCAGTTCGGCATTCGCCTTGTCTTCGGACTGGGGGGCTGATCCATGGCACTGCGCTGGTACGTCGTTCACGTTTATTCTGGCTTCGAAAAGAAGGTTGCCCAGTCGATCGAGGAACAGGCCCGTCAGGCCGGGATGGAGGAACTTATCCCCCAGGTCCTGGTGCCGACGGAAGCCGTCGTTGAAATGCGCCGGGGTGCGAAGATCAACGCCGAACGCAAGTTCTTCCCGGGCTACATCCTGGTCGAAATGGATCTGACGGACGAAACTTGGCACCTGGTCAAGAACACGCCCAAGGTCACCGATTTCCTGGGCGGCAAGGGCCGGCCCGTGCCGATCTCCGAGGCCGAGGCGCAGCGTATCCTGTACCAGGTCAAGGAAGGCGTCGACCGACCGAAACCGAGCGTCACCTTCGAAGTGGGCGAGCAGGTCCGCGTGTGCGACGGGCCGTTCAACTCGTTCAACGGCATGGTCGAGGAAGTCGACGAGGAACGCTCGCGGGTCAAGGTCGCGGTCAGCATCTTCGGACGCGCCACGCCCGTCGAATTGGAATATAGCCAGGTCGAAAAAGTATAGACCTGACAACGAGTTAACCGCGTGGGAGGCCCGCCATTGGCCGTACCACGCTCTTCAGGCCCGCAAAGACATCGACTGTCGGTGGGGGCGTAACCCGGCCAAGGGAGCGATGCTCCGGATGGCCATTTGAAAGACTGAGGATAGAGAAATGGCGAAGAAGATCGCGGGGCTGATCAAGCTCCAAATTCCGGCGGGGCAAGCCAACCCGTCGCCGCCCGTCGGGCCGGCGCTGGGTCAGGCCGGTCTCAACATCATGGAATTCTGCAAGGCGTTCAACGCGCAGACGCAGAACCTGGAACCCGGCATGCCGATCCCGGTGGTCATCACGGCCTACGGCGACCGCACGTTTTCGTTCGTCACGAAGACGCCGCCGGCCAGCTTCCTTTTGATGAAGGCGGCGAAGCTGCAGAAGGGCGTCAACAAGCCGGGCCATGAAAGCAAGGGCAAGGTGACCATGGCGCAGCTGCGCGAAATCGCCGCCGTGAAGATGGCCGACCTCAACACCACGGACGTGGAAGCCGCCTGCCGCATGCTGGCCGGCTCGGCCCGCTCCATGGGCATGGAAGTGGTGGAGTAGGAACGATGGCACGTAAATTCGGAAAGCGCCTGCGCGCTGTTGCTGAAGGCATCAACCGGGACGAAGCGCTCGACCTGGCCGCCGCCGTGAAGATGGTCAAGGCAAACGCCACGGCCAAATTCGATGAAACCATCGAACTGGCCATCAACCTGGGCGTCGATCCGCGCCACGCCGACCAGATGGTCCGCGGCATGGTGGCATTGCCGCACGGCACGGGCAAAAGCGTGCGCGTCGCCGTGTTCGCCAAGGACGCCAAGGCCGAGGAAGCCCGCAAGGCGGGTGCCGACGTGGTCGGCGCCGAGGACCTGATGGAAGCCGTTCAGAACGGCCAGATGGATTTCGAACGCGTCATCGCGACCCCGGACATGATGGCCATCGTCGGCCGCCTGGGTAAGGTGCTGGGCCCGCGCGGCCTGATGCCGAACCCGAAGTTGGGCACGGTGACCCCGGACGTCGCCGGCGCCGTCAAGGCGGCGAAGGCCGGTCAGATCGAGTTCCGCGTTGAAAAAGCGGGCATCATCCATGCCGGTGTCGGCAAGGCGAGCTTCTCGGAAGATCAGATTCGCGAGAACATCGCCGCCTTCGTCAACGCCATCAACCGGGCCAAGCCGTCGGGCGCGAAGGGCACGTACATGCAGCGTGTCAGCCTGTCGTCGACCATGGGCCCGGGCGTGAAGATCAACGTGGCCAGCTTCGCCCTCTAGGGCGGGCGGCCGCGATTTAAGAATTTCCGCCAGCCGGAAGCAATTCCGGGGACGCGGAAAGGGAAGGGACCCAGAGCCTTGAAGGTTCGCCGGTCCCGACCCACCTGTCCCAGACAGTAGGCGCTCCCTTGATTTGGAGGGGGCTTAATGGGGAAACCCGCCTGCCGAGACAGTGGTGAAACCGTTTTCCGGCGGGCTCCGATCTCGGATCCGGCCGTTGGACGGCTTGAACGACTGCACTGGACAGGCGAGCTGGTCTTTGTTTTGGACCGCCCGCCGGGCGGCCGCGAGGCAAAGGCCTTAGGTGCAACGGTTCGGCCTGTGACCTTCAGGGGTGACAGTCCGGATCAACTACTGGAGACGATCCGTGGACCGATCAGAAAAAGAACAATTGGTTGCGTCCCTCAAGGATGCGTTCAACGAGACGAATCTCGTCGTTGTCACCCACTATTCGGGAATGACAGTGGCCGAGATGGGCGATCTCCGCGACCGCATGCGCGAGGCCGGGGCCAAGTTCAAGGTGACGAAAAACCGGCTCACGCGTCTCGCCCTAGAAGGAACGCAGTTCCAGGGCATCAGCAATCTGTTCACCGGTCCGACCGCGATGGCGTATTCGCAGGACCCGGTGGCAGCCGCCAAAGCGGCGGTCGAGTTCTCCAAAAAGAACGAGAAGCTGGTGCTTGTTGGCGGTGCGCTTGGCGAAAAGGCTCTTGCTGTCGAAGACATCAAGGCCCTGGCCACGCTGCCGTCGCTGGATGAACTGCGCGCCAAGCTCGTCGGTATGCTGAATACCCCGGCGACCCGCATCGCCGGTGTGCTTCAGGCCCCGGCGGGTCAGGTTGCCCGGGTCATTGCGGCCTATGGGCAAAAGCAGGGCGAGGCGGCCTAACCGAGCCTCCTGATCTATACCGATTACAACCGTTCAAGCCGTAGGAGATTTTACAATGGCAAACCTCGAACAACTCGTTGAAGACCTGTCCGGCCTGACCGTCCTTGAGGCGGCCGAGCTTTCCAAGATGCTGGAAGAAAAGTGGGGCGTTTCCGCCGCAGCTCCGGTGGCCGCCGCCGCCGCTGCTCCGGCTGCCGCCGCCGCTGTGGAAGAAGAAAAGGATGAATTCGACGTCATCCTGGCCGCTGCCGGCGAAAAGAAGATCAACGTGATCAAGGAAGTCCGCACCATCACCGGCCTGGGCCTGAAGGAAGCCAAGGACCTGGTCGAAGGCGCGCCGAAGTCCGTCAAGGAAGGCGTGAAGAAGGACGAAGCCGAAGCGATCAAGAAGCAACTGGAAGAAGCCGGCGCCACCGTCGAGCTGAAGTAGTTTCTTTTACTGAACACCGGGCGCCGCTCTGACGGCCGGTGACGAGTTCGGACCGCGGCGGGGCATTGAACGGCCCCCCGCGGTCCACCCGACTAAACCTTGTCCGCCCGTATCAGGTCTTGCCGGGACCGGGAAAGTGGATGAGGGGCCCCGCCGGGCCATCGGTCATGTGGCTGTCTCCCCGACACCTGACCGCGTCCGGATCAAGAGCAGGGCCAAGGCAATCGGTCACGGCGGCCGAGTGTCGAGGGGCGACCCCGTCGGAGATCCGGCCGGGGACACATATTTGTACGTCGTGAGGTCATTCAATGCCCAATACGTTTACCGGTCGCAAGCGCATTCGGAAGGATTTCGGCCGCCTGCAGTGCGTCGCCGAAATGCCGAATCTGATCGAAGTCCAGAAGACGTCCTACGAACAGTTCCTGCAGCGTGAAACCAAGCCCGAGGACCGGACCAATACCGGCCTTCAGGAGGTTTTCCGCTCCGTCTTCCCGATTCAGGATTTCTCAGAGCGCGGCACCCTTGAATTCGTCCGCTACGAGTTCGAGGAACCGAAGTACGACGTTGAGGAATGCCAGCAGCGCGGCATGAACTTCGCGGCGCCCTTGAAGGTGACTCTGCGGCTCGTGGTCTGGGACGTCGACGAGGAAACCGGCGCGCGGTCCATCCGCGACGTGAAGGAACAGGACGTCTACATGGGCGACATGCCGCTCATGACCGCCAACGGCACGTTCGTCATCAACGGCACCGAACGCGTGATCGTGTCGCAGATGCACCGCTCGCCGGGCGTGTTCTTCGACCACGACAAGGGCAAGACCCATTCGTCGGGCAAATACCTGTTCGCCGCCCGCGTGATCCCTTACCGCGGTTCGTGGCTGGACTTTGAATTCGACGCCAAGGATTTGATCTACGTGCGTATCGACCGTCGCCGCAAACTGCCGGTGACGACGCTGCTGATGGCGCTCGACAACGACGCCACGGAACTGCTGCGCGAGAAGCGGGCCGAGGAGGGCAAGCCCCTCGACTCTCAGGAAATCTTCGGCATGTCGGCGGAAGACATCCTGGCCTACTTCTACGACAAGGTTGTGTTCGAGCAGGTCAAGGACGGCTGGAAGACGCCGCTGGCCGCCGAACGCATGAAGGGTCAGAAGCTGACCAGCGACCTGGTCAACGCCAAGACCGGCAAGGTGGTGCTTGAAATCGGCACCAAGATGACCGCGCGCACCATTGCCAAGCTGGAATCCTCCAATGTCGAGGAAATCCTGGTGCCGGCGGAAGACCTGATCGGCCGCTACATCGCCGAGGACCTCATCAACGAGGAAACCGGCGAGGTCTACATCGAATCCGGCGAGGAAATCACCGAGGAAGTCCTGGCCTCCTTCGCGGAAGCCAAGATTACCAAGGTTCCGACCCTGTCGATCGACCACATCAACGTCGGCCCCTACATGCGCAACACGCTCGCCGTGGACAAGAACTCGTCCCGCGAGGAAGCGCTGATCGACATCTACCGGGTCATGCGCCCGGGCGAGCCGCCGACGCTGGATACCGCCGAAGCCCTGTTCAAGGGACTGTTCTTCGATTCCGAACGCTACGACCTGTCGGCCGTCGGCCGCGTCAAGATGAACGCACGCCTGGGCTTCGAGACCGAGGATACGGTCCGTGTCCTGCGCCGCCAGGACATCCTTGAAGTCGTGCGCACCCTGCACGAACTGAAGGACGGCCGCGGCGAAATCGACGACATCGATCACCTCGGCAACCGTCGGGTGCGTTCGGTCGGCGAACTGATGGAAAACCAGTACCGCATCGGCCTGCTGCGCATGGAGCGCGCGATCCGCGAGCGTATGTCGTCCGTCGATATCGACACCGTCATGCCGCACGATCTGATCAACGCCAAGCCGGCCGCCGCCGCGGTGCGCGAGTTCTTCGGCTCGTCGCAGCTGTCGCAGTTCATGGATCAGACCAACCCGCTGTCGGAAGTGACCCACAAGCGGCGCCTGTCGGCTCTCGGGCCGGGCGGCCTGACCCGCGAACGCGCCGGCTTCGAAGTGCGCGACGTTCACCCGACCCATTACGGCCGCATTTGCCCGATCGAAACGCCGGAAGGCCCGAACATCGGTCTGATCAACTCTCTGGCCACCTATGCCCGGGTCAACAAGTACGGCTTCATCGAAACCCCGTACCGCAAGGTCGAGGACGGCAAGGTCGCCTCCGACGTCGTGTACATGTCGGCTATGGAAGAAGGGCGCTATGTGATTGCCCAGGCCAACGCCGACCTGGACAAGAACGGCAAGTTCGTCGACGACCTGGTCAGCTGCCGCAAGGGCGGGGACTTCGTCATGGTCCGCCCGGAAGACATCGATTACATCGACGTCTCGCCGAAGCAGCTTGTCTCGGTCGCCTCGGCGCTGATCCCGTTCCTGGAAAACGATGACGCCAACCGCGCGCTGATGGGCTCGAACATGCAGCGTCAGGCCGTGCCGCTGATCAAGGCGGAAGCGCCGCTGGTCGGCACCGGCATGGAAGCACCGGTCGCCCGTGATTCGGGTGCGACCATCGTGGCGCGGCGCGGCGGCACCGTCGATCAGATCGACGCGACCCGCATCGTCGTCCACGCGGACGAGTCGGAAAGCACGAGCGCCGACACCGGCGTCGACATCTACTACCTGAACAAGTTCCAGCGTTCGAACCAGAACACCTATCTTCACCAGAAGCCTCTGGTGAAGGTCGGCGACCGGGTCGAAAAGGGTGATACCATCGCCGATGGTCCGTCCACGGACCTGGGCGATCTGGCCCTCGGCCGTAACGTGCTCGTCGCGTTCATGCCGTGGAACGGCTACAACTTCGAAGACTCGATCCTGATCAGTGAGCGCATCGTGAAAGACGACGTGTTCACCTCGATCCACATCGAGGAATTCGAAGTCATGGCCCGCGACACCAAGCTGGGTCAGGAAGAAATCACCCGCGACATTCCGAACGTCGGTGAAGAAGCCCTCAAGAACCTGGACGAAGCCGGCATCGTGTATATCGGCGCCGAGGTCGAGCCGGGCGACATCCTGATCGGCAAGGTCACGCCGAAGGGTGAAAGCCCGATGACGCCGGAAGAAAAGCTGCTGCGCGCCATCTTCGGCGAAAAGGCCTCGGACGTGCGCGACACGTCGCTTCGTCTGCCGCCGGGCGTCAACGGCACGATCGTCGAGGTCCGTGTGTTCTCGCGCCGCGGTGTCGACAAGGACGAACGCGCCCTGTCCATCGAACGGTCGGAAATCGAACGCTTGGCCAAGGACCGCGACGACGAACGCCGCATCCTGGAACGGTCCTTCGAAGCACGCCTGAAGGCGCTTCTGGTCAACCGCAAGGCCGCCGGCGGCCCGAAGGGGCTCAAGGCCGGCACCAAGCTGACCGACAACGTCCTGTCGCAGTACACTGTCGGCCAGTTGGCCCAGATCGTTGTCGAGAACGACAAGATCATGAAGGACGTCGAAGCCCTCAAGACCCAGTTCGAGGAAGACATCGCAAAGCTGCAGGAACGCTTCGACAACAAGGTCGACAAGCTGCAGCGCGGCGACGACCTGAGCCCGGGCGTCATGAAGATGGTCAAGGTCTTCGTTGCCGTGAAGCGCAAGCTTCAGCCGGGCGACAAGATGGCCGGCCGTCACGGCAACAAGGGGGTCATTTCCAAGATCGTGCCGATCGAGGACATGCCGCACCTGGAAGACGGCACGCCCGTCGACATCGTGCTCAACCCGCTTGGCGTGCCGTCGCGTATGAACGTGGGGCAGATTCTGGAAACCCACCTGGGCTGGGCCTGTGCCGGCCTGGGCCGCCAGATCGGTAGCCTGATGGAGGAAATGCACGCGACCAACGGCGACAACAAGAAGCTGAAGGCGCTGCTCAAGGACATCTACGGCAACGACGTCTACAAGTCGGATATCGCCGACCTGACCGACGAAGAGGTTGTCGAACTGGGCACCAACCTGACTTTCGGTGTGCCGATCGCGACGCCGGTGTTCGACGGTGCCCGGGAATCCGACATCGTCGAAATGCTGGAGAAGGCAGGGCTCGATTCCTCCGGTCAGATGGTCCTGATCGACGGGCGGACGGGCGAAACCTTCGAACGCAAGGTCACGGTGGGCTACATCTACATGCTGAAGCTCCACCACCTGGTCGACGACAAGATCCACGCGCGTTCCATCGGCCCGTACTCGCTGGTCACCCAGCAGCCGTTGGGCGGCAAGGCGCAGTTCGGCGGCCAGCGTTTCGGCGAAATGGAAGTCTGGGCCCTCGAAGCCTACGGCGCCGCGTATACGCTGCAGGAAATGCTGACCGTGAAGTCGGACGACGTGTCCGGCCGCACCAAGGTCTACGAAGCCATCGTCCGAGGCGACGATACCTTCGAAGCCGGGGTGCCGGAATCCTTCAACGTGTTGGTGAAGGAACTGCAGTCGCTCGGCCTGAACGTGGAAATGAACTAAGCGCACTGACGCGCACTCATAAGAGAACAAGCGTCATTTAGCGCTTTGAAGGAGAAGTAGACATGAACGAACTGATGCGCATCTTCGGGACGCCTGCGGCGACCCAGCAGTTCGACGAACTTAAGATCTCCATCGCTTCGCCGGAACGTATCCGGTCCTGGTCGTTCGGCGAAATCAAGAAGCCGGAAACGATCAACTACCGCACGTTCAAGCCGGAGCGGGACGGTCTGTTCTGCGCTCGCATCTTCGGTCCGATCAAGGATTACGAATGCCTGTGCGGCAAGTACAAGCGGATGAAGTACAAGGGCATCATCTGCGAAAAGTGCGGCGTGGAAGTCACCTTGCAGAAGGTCCGTCGCGAGCGCATGGGCCATATCGAGCTGGCGTCGCCGGTCGCCCACATCTGGTTCCTGAAGTCGCTGCCGTCGCGCATCGGCCTGCTGGTCGACATGACCCTGAAGGATCTGGAACGGGTTCTGTATTTCGAGAACTACGTGGTGGTCGAACCCGGCCTGACGCCGCTCAAGCTGCACGAGATGCTGACCGAAGAGCAGTATCAGAACGCGGTCGATGAATACGGCGAGGATTCCTTCACCGCCGGCATCGGCGCCGAGGCCATCCGCGACATGCTGTCGTCGATCGACCTTGAGGAAGAACTGACCAACCTGACCATGGACCTGGAGGAAACCGGGTCCGAGGCCAAGCGTAAGAAACTGGTCAAGCGCCTGAAGCTGATCGAGGCCTTCATCGCCTCCGAAGCGCGCCCGGAATGGATGATCCTGGAAGTCGTTCCGGTCATCCCGCCCGAACTGCGCCCGCTGGTTCCGCTGGACGGCGGCCGCTTCGCGACGTCGGATCTCAACGACCTGTACCGCCGCGTCATCAACCGCAACAACCGTCTGAAGCGGCTGATCGAACTGCGTGCACCTGAGATCATCATCCGCAACGAAAAGCGCATGTTGCAGGAATCCGTCGATGCTCTGTTCGACAACGGCCGCCGCGGCCGCGCCATCACGGGGGCCAACAAGCGCCCGCTGAAGTCGCTGTCGGACATGCTGAAGGGCAAGCAGGGCCGGTTCCGCCAGAACCTGCTGGGCAAGCGCGTCGACTATTCCGGCCGTTCGGTCATCGTCGTCGGCCCGGAACTGTTGCTCCATCAATGCGGTTTGCCGAAGAAGATGGCGCTCGAACTGTTCAAGCCGTTCATCTATTCCAAGCTCGAACTCTACGGCATGGCGACCACCATCAAGGCGGCCAAGCGCATGCTGGAAAAGGAACGCCCCGAAGTCTGGGACATCCTTGAAGAGGTCATCCGCGAACACCCGGTCATGCTGAACCGCGCGCCGACCCTGCACCGTCTGGGCATCCAGGCGTTCGAGCCGGTGCTGATCGAAGGCAAGGCCATTCAGCTTCACCCGCTGGTCTGCGCCGCCTTCAACGCCGACTTCGACGGCGACCAGATGGCCGTGCACGTGCCGCTGTCGCTCGACGCGCAGTTGGAAGCCCGCGTGCTGATGATGTCGACCAACAACATCCTCAGCCCGGCCAACGGCAAGCCGATCATCGTTCCGTCGCAGGACATCGTTCTGGGTCTCTACTACATGACCATGCAGCGTGACGGCGAGAAAGGCGAGGGCATGCTGTTCGGCGATGCCGGCGAAATCCAGCAGGCGCTGGACGCCGGCGTGATCAGCCTGCACGCCAAGATCACGGCCCGCTACCGCACCGTGGACGAAAACGGCGATCCCGTGGTTCAGCGCGTGGAAACGACGACCGGCCGTTTGATGCTGTCGGAAATCCTGCCGCGCAATCCCAAGATCAAGTTCGATCTGATCAACAAGGTGCTGACCAAAAAGGACATCACCACCCTGATCGACGAGGTCTACCGATTCTGCGGTCAGAAGGAGACGGTGATCTTCTGCGACCGCATGATGACGCTGGGCTTCGGCTATGCCTGCCGCGCCGGCATCTCGTTCGGCAAGGACGATCTGGTGATTCCGAAGGAAAAGGAAAAGCTGGTCGCCGAAACCGAAGCGCGGGCCAAGGAATTCGAAAAGCAGTACATGGACGGCCTGATCACCCAGGGTGAAAAATACAACAAGGTGGTCGACGCCTGGGCCCAGTGCACGGACCGGGTCGCCGACGCCATGATGAAGGACATCTCGACGGAGCGCCCGGGCGAGCCCGTGAACTCGGTCTACATGATGGCCCACTCCGGTGCCCGTGGCTCGGCCGCTCAGATGAAGCAGCTTGCCGGCATGCGCGGCCTGATGGCCAAGCCGTCCGGTGAAATCATCGAAACGCCGATCATTTCCAACTTCAAGGAAGGCCTGACCGTGCTGGAATACTTCAATTCCACCCACGGTGCCCGTAAGGGTCTGGCCGACACCGCCTTGAAGACGGCGAACTCCGGTTACCTGACCCGCCGTCTGGTCGACGTCGCGCAGGACTGCATCATCGTCGATCACGACTGCGGCACCGACGGCGGCCTGACCATCAGCGCCATCGTCGAGGGCGGCGAAGTGATTTCGCCGCTGTCGGAACGGATCCTCGGCCGCACCGCGGCCGACGACATCCTGCACCCGACGACGGGCGATGTGATCGTGGCCAAGAACGAAATGGTCGTCGAAGAGCATTGCGCGGCGATCGAGGAAGCGGACGTGGAAACCGTGCGCATCCGTTCGGTCCTGACCTGCGAGCAGAAGGACGGTGTCTGCGGCAAGTGCTACGGCCGTGACCTGGCCCGCGGCACGACCGTGAACATCGGCGAAGCGGTCGGCGTCATCGCGGCTCAGTCCATCGGCGAGCCGGGCACCCAGCTGACCATGCGGACCTTCCACATCGGCGGCGCCGCCCAGCGCGGCACCGAGCAGTCGGCCATCGAAGCCTCGGCGGATGCCAAGGTCGAGCTGCGCAACTGCACCACGGTCAAGAATTCGGCCGGGGTCGAGGTCATCATGGCGCGTAACGCCGAACTCTTGCTGATCGACAACAAGAAGCGCGAACGGGCACGCCACCGTATTCCGTACGGTGCCCGTCTGTTGGTCAAGGACAAGGCCAAGGTCGAACGCGGCGACAAGATGGCGGAATGGGATCCGTTCACCCTGCCGATCCTCACGGAGAAGGAAGGGACGGCCAACTATGTCGATCTGGTCGAAGGTCTGTCCATCACCGAGCGCATGGACGAAGCCACCGGCATCGCGTCCAAGGTCGTCATCGACTGGAAGCAGCAGCCGCGTGGTAACGATCTGAAGCCGCGCATCACCCTGCGCGACGACAAGGGCGAGGTCATCGCCCTGGATAACGGTCTCGAAGCCCGTTACTTCCTGTCCGTCGACGCCATCCTGTCCGTGGAAAACGGCCAGCGCGTCTATGCCGGCGACGTGATCGCCCGCATCCCGCGTGAATCGGCCAAGACCCGCGACATCACGGGTGGTCTGCCGCGCGTCGCGGAACTGTTCGAAGCCCGCAAGCCGAAGGATCACGCGATCATCGCCGAAAACGAAGGCCGCGTGGAATTCGGCAAGGACTACAAGAACAAGCGCCGCATCCTGGTCGTGCCGACCGAGGACGGGGAAGAGCCCGTGGAATATCTGATTCCCAAGGGCAAGCACATCTCGGTTCAGGAAGGCGACTATGTGCGTGTCGGTGACGCGCTCATGGACGGTAACCCGGTGCCGCACGACATCCTGCGTGTGCTGGGCGTTCCGGCTCTGGCGGAGTACCTGATCAACGAGATCCAGGACGTCTACCGCCTGCAGGGCGTGAAGATCGATGACAAGCACATCGAAGTCATCGTTCGCCAGATGCTGCAGAAGGTCGAAATCACCGAAGCGGGGGATACCACGCTGCTGGTCGGTGAGCAGATCGACCGGGTCGAAATGGACGAAGCCAACGCTCAGGCGGCGGCGCGCGGGGGCAAGCTGGCCCATGGGGAGCCCGTCCTTCAGGGGATCACCAAGGCCAGTCTGCAGACGCGGTCCTTCATCTCGGCGGCGTCGTTCCAGGAAACCACCCGTGTGCTGACCGAGGCGGCGGTTTCCGGCAAGGTCGATCACCTGATCGGTCTGAAGGAAAACGTCATCGTCGGGCGTCCGATTCCCGCCGGTACGGGTGCGATCATGAAGAAATTCCGCGCCATTGCCACGGCACGGGACGACGATGCGGCCGCGGTCGACGCGGAAAACAAGGAATCGGCCGCTCTGGCGGCCAGCGAAGCCGCGCAAACGGTCGACGCGGACTGATAACGGGATTCGATGCCTCCCCAAATCCCCAGGAATTGGGGCGGGGAGGCATCGCCGTTCTCTTTGTTACAGGCGGATTACCCTTGGATTTCCGCCGTTTTTTGCCGGCCAATTTAATGCCGGTTTCCGCTTGACGGCGGGGGGGCGCGTCCATATAGTGCGCTCCACTTCGCAGGGGCCGGTGGTGGTGCCTCAAAAGGCTTGGAATTCCGGGCTTTTTTAGGCACTAAACGCGACCCTCGATGCGGCAAGTGTAGGGATGTTTTTTCCGAACGGCTCCTCAGGGCCGCCTCGTTTGAGGCCTTGAGGTTGTCGTTTTTGCCCTTTAAAGGGCAGCGCGCGGCGCCAGGGTGATCCCCACCCGAATAATTCAGGGGATCTGCTTCTGAGCGTCGTTTCCGTTGAAGAGACGTCTTTCGCGCCGGTGGCGCGCTGGGAATTACGGCGCACCGCAAGGGCGCTTAGGACATAACGAAGGTTTGGCCGGACCATGAGGTCCGGCGCGGCAAGGAATTGAGAAACGTATGCCGACGATTAACCAATTGATCCGCAAGCCGCGGAAGGCGCCCTCGACCTCCAACAAGGTTCCGGCGTTGAAGGCCTGCCCGCAAAAGCGCGGTGTCTGCACCCGTGTCTACACGACGACCCCGAAGAAGCCGAACTCGGCCCTTCGTAAGGTTGCCCGTGTGCGCCTGACCAACGGGTTCGAAGTCACCAGCTACATCCCGGGCGAGGGCCACAACCTGCAGGAACACTCGGTCGTCCTCATCCGTGGCGGCCGCGTCAAAGATTTGCCCGGTGTGCGTTATCACATCCTGCGCGGCGTCCTCGACACCCAGGGTGTTTCCGACCGCCGCCAGCGCCGTTCGAAATACGGCGCCAAGCGCCCGAAGTAAGGAGTTCGACTCATGTCCCGTCGCCATCGCGCAGAAAAACGTGAGATTCTTCCGGACCCCAAGTTCGGGGATCTGGTTCTGTCCAAGTTCACCAACAGTCTGATGTACGACGGCAAGAAGTCGGCCGCGGAACAGATCGTCTACGGTGCCATGGATTTGATTGAAAAGAAGACGAGCAACGATCCGCTCAAGGTCTTCCATGAAGCGCTGGACAACGTGAAGCCGTCCATCGAGGTGCGCTCCCGCCGTGTCGGTGGCGCAACCTATCAGGTGCCGGTCGAAGTCCGCTCCGACCGTCGTCAGGCGCTCGCCATCCGCTGGTTGATCGACCATGCGCGCAAGCGTTCCGAAAACACCATGACCGAACGGTTGTCGGGCGAGCTTCTGGATGCCGCCAACAACCGTGGCGCCGCGGTGAAAAAGCGGGAGGACACGCACCGGATGGCCGAGGCCAACAAGGCCTTCTCCCACTACCGGTGGTAACCCCAGGGTTTATGGATTAAATACATGGCACGCCAAACTCCCCTCGATCGTTACCGTAATATCGGCATCATGGCTCACATCGATGCCGGCAAGACGACCACGACCGAACGCATCCTTTACTACACCGGCAAGTCCTACAAGATCGGCGAAGTCCACGACGGCAACGCCACCATGGACTGGATGGAGCAGGAGCAGGAACGCGGCATCACCATCACGTCCGCCGCGACCACGACCTTCTGGCGTGATCACCGCATCAACATCATCGACACCCCGGGCCACGTCGACTTCACCATCGAAGTCGAACGCTCGCTGCGCGTGCTCGACGGTGCTGTCGCCGTGTTCGACTCGGTCGCCGGCGTCGAGCCGCAGTCCGAAACCGTGTGGCGCCAGGCCGACAAGTATGGCGTGCCGCGCATGTGCTTCATCAACAAGATGGACCGCACCGGCGCCGACTTCTACCGCTGTGTCGATATGATCATCGACCGTCTGGGCGCCACGCCGATGGTGCTGCAGCTGCCGATCGGCTCCGAGGACAAGTTCCTGGGGGTCGTCGATCTGGTGAAGAACCGGGCCATCATCTGGAAGGATGAAAGCCTGGGCGCTGAATTTGAGTACAAGGACATCCCCGCCGATCTCGCCGACAAGGCCGCGGAATACCGCGAAAAGCTCATTGAGCTGGCCGTCGATCAGGACGACGCGGCAATGGAAGCCTATCTGGAAGGCAACGAGCCTGACGCCGCAACCCTGATGAAGTGCATCCGCAAGGGCACCTTGGCCGGTGACTTCGTTCCCGTGCTGACTGGTTCTGCCTTTAAAAACAAGGGCGTGCAGCCGCTTCTTGATGCGGTGGTCGATTTCATGCCGGCGCCGACCGACGTTCCCGCCATCAAGGGTGTGGACGCCGACGATCCGGAAAAGGAAATCGAGCGCAACAACTCCGACAGCGAGCCCTTCGCGGCTCTGGCGTTCAAGATCATGAACGACCCGTTCGTCGGTAACCTGGGCTTCGTGCGCATCTATTCGGGCAAGCTCGAAGCCGGCTCTTCGGTCATGAACACGGTGAAGGGCAAGCGCGAACGCGTCGGCCGTATGCTGCTCATGCATTCCAACAACCGTGAAGAAATCAAGGAAGCCTTCGCCGGCGACATCGTCGCCCTGGTCGGTCTCAAAGACACCACGACCGGCGATACGCTTTCCGATCCGTCGAACCAGGTTATCCTGGAGCGCATGGAATTCCCCGAGCCGGTCATCGAAGTGGCCGTCGAGCCGAAGACCAAGGCCGACCAGGAAAAGATGGGGGTCGCCCTCAACCGTCTGGCTGCCGAAGATCCGTCCTTCCGCGTGACCACCGACCAGGAAAGCGGCCAGACCGTGATCAAGGGCATGGGGGAACTTCACCTGGAAATTCTGGTCGACCGCATGCGCCGCGAATTCAAGGTCGACGCCAACGTCGGTCAACCGCAGGTCGCGTACCGCGAAACCATCAGCCGCGCAGCCGATGTGGACTATACCCACAAGAAGCAGACCGGCGGTTCGGGGCAGTTCGCGCGGGTCAAGATCAAGTTCGAGCCGATCCCTGAGGGCTTTGAGTTCGAGAACACCGTCGTCGGCGGCAACGTGCCCCGGGAATACATTCCGGGCGTCGAAAAGGGCCTCAAGTCCTCCATGGACTCGGGCGTTCTGACCGGCTTCCCCGTGACCGGGATCAAGGCCACGCTCTATGACGGCAACTACCACGACGTCGATTCCAGCGTCATGGCCTTCGAAATCGCCGCTCGCGCGGCGTTCCGTGAAGGTTGCCGTCAGGCCGGCCCGCAGTTGCTGGAGCCGATGATGAACGTCGAGGTCGTCACCCCGGAAGAGTACATGGGCGACATCATCGGCGACCTGAACTCGCGCCGCGGGCAGGTCAACGCCATGGATCAGCGCGGCAACGCGCGCGTCATCGACGCCCATGTGCCGCTGGCCAACATGTTCGGCTATGTGAACACGCTGCGTTCACTGAGCCAGGGCCGCGCCCAGTTCACCATGCAGTTCGACCACTACGAAGTGGTTCCGTCCCAAGTTTCAGAGGAAATCCAGACCCGTCTGGCCGGTTAAGGCCAAGGCGCCGAAGGGAGTATCAAGAGATGGCGAAAGAGAAGTTTGAACGTAATAAGCCGCACTGCAACATCGGCACGATCGGCCATGTTGACCACGGCAAGACGTCGTTGACGGCGGCGATCACGAAGGTTCTGGCGGAGACGGGCGGCGCGACGTATTCGGCGTACGACCAGATCGACAAGGCACCGGAAGAGAAGGCGCGCGGGATCACGATTTCGACGGCGCACGTTGAGTACGAGACGGAAGCGCGTCACTACGCGCACGTCGACTGCCCGGGTCACGCGGATTATGTGAAGAACATGATCACGGGTGCGGCGCAGATGGACGGTGCCATTCTGGTTGTGTCGGCGGCCGACGGCCCGATGCCGCAGACGCGGGAACACATCCTTCTGGCGCGTCAGGTCGGCGTTCCGGCGCTGGTGGTGTTCATGAACAAGGTCGATCAGGTCGACGACGAGGAGCTTCTCGAGCTTGTCGAGATGGAAATCCGCGAGCTTCTGTCGTCCTACGACTTCCCGGGCGACGACATTCCGATCGTCAAGGGCTCGGCCCTGGCGGCGCTGGAAGACAGCGACAAGACGACCGGCCATGACGCGATCCTGGAGCTGATGAAGGCGGTCGACGACTACATTCCGCAGCCGGACCGTCCGAAGGACCAGCCGTTCCTGATGCCGATCGAAGACGTGTTTTCGATCTCGGGCCGCGGCACGGTTGTGACGGGGCGCATCGAGCGCGGCGTGGTGAAGGTCGGCGAGGAAATCGAGATCGTCGGGATCAAGGACACGACGAAGACGACCTGCACGGGCGTCGAGATGTTCCGCAAGCTTCTGGATCAGGGCGAAGCGGGCGACAACGTGGGCGTGCTGCTGCGCGGCACGAAGCGTGAGGAAGTCGAGCGCGGCCAGGTTCTGGCCAAGCCGGGTTCGATCACGCCGCACACGAAGTTCGACTGCGAAGCCTACATCCTGACGAAGGACGAAGGCGGGCGTCACACGCCGTTCTTCTCGAACTATCGTCCGCAGTTCTACTTCCGCACGACGGACGTGACGGGCACGGTCGAGCTGCCGTCCGGCACGGAAATGGTCATGCCGGGTGACAACATCTCGATGGTCGTCAATCTGATCGCGCCGATCGCCATGGACGAAGGCCTGCGCTTCGCCATCCGCGAAGGCGGCCGCACCGTCGGTGCCGGCGTCGTTTCCAAGATCATCGAATAGGGTAACCGTTCAGCCGGCCCCCCTCGAAAGGGGCCGGCGAACTTTTGGGGCAAGAGCCATGGACCAACAAAACATAAGAATTCGGCTGAAGGCGTTTGACCATCGTGTGCTGGACCAGTCCGCGCGCGAGATCGTCAATACGGCCCAGCGGACCGGCGCCTCGGTGCGCGGCCCCATTCCTTTGCCGACCCGGATCGAAAAGTACACGGTGCTGCGGTCGCCGCACGTGGACAAGAAGTCCCGGGAACAGTTTGAAATCCGCACCCATAAGCGGGTGCTCGATATCGTCGATCCGACGCCGCAGACCGTGGACGCGCTGATGAAGCTCGACCTCGCGGCCGGCGTCGACGTCGAGATCAAGCTCTAAAGGGTACGATGATGCGGACCGGATTGATCGCACAGAAATTGGGCATGACCCGCGTCTTCCAGGAAGATGGCCGGCACCTGCCGGTGACCGTCCTCAAGGTGGACAGCGTGCATGTCGTGGCCCAGCGCACGATGGAAAAGGACGGCTATTCGGCGGTTCAGCTTTCCTGGGGCAAGGGTAAACCGAAGAACATGCCGAAGGCGCTGCGCGGACATTACGCGAAGGCCAAGGTGGAGCCGGGCAAGCGGCTGCGTGAGTTCCGGGTGTCGGAAGACAACCTGATCGACGTCGGCGCGGAACTGTCGGCGGCCCATTTCATCAACGGCCAGATGGTCGACGTGGTCGGCACTTCGGTCGGTAAGGGTTTCGCCGGTGCCATGAAGCGTCACGGCTTCGGCGGTCTGCGGGCCTCCCACGGCGTGTCCATCTCGCACCGTTCGCACGGTTCCACGGGTCACTGTCAGGATCCGGGCCGCGTGTTCAAGGGCAAGAAGATGGCCGGCCAGCTGGGCAACAAGCGTTGCACCGTTCAGAATCTGCCGATCGTCGCGACCGACGCGGCGCGGGGTCTGATTCTGGTGCGGGGTGCCGTGCCGGGCGCCAAGGGCGGTTTTGTGCTGGTCAGCGACGCGGTGAAGAGGAGCCTGCCCGAAGGGGCGCCGTTCCCGGCCGCGCTGAAGGGTGATCCGGCCGTCCAAGAGGCTGAGAATCAGGACGTGTTCGAAGAAGCGGCGGCGCTGTCCGAAGAGGACATCGCGAAGCAACAGGCCCAGGCGGAAGCCGAAGCCGCGGCTGAGAAGGCCGTTGCCGAAGACGCACCGGCTGGTGACGCCGGCGGCGAGAGCAAGGAATAAGGGCGATGAAGCTGGACATTATCTCGCTCGCCAACAAGAAGGTCGGCGACATCGACCTGGACGAAGCGATCTTTGGGATCGACGTCCGTGGCGATCTGATGGCGCGCACGGTCAATTGGCAGCTCGCCAAGCGCCGTGCCGGTACCCACAAGACCAAGGGCCGTTCCGAAATCAACGGCACGGGTGCCAAGCCCTTCAAGCAGAAGGGAACGGGCCGCGCCCGTCAGGGGAACAAGTACGTGACCCAGATGCGCGGCGGCGGCATCGTGTTCGGCCCGGTCGTCCGCGATCACAGCCACGACCTGCCGAAAAAGGTTCGCCGCCTGGCCCTCAAGTCGGCCATCAGCGCGAAGCAGAAGGAAGGCAAGCTGGTCATCATCGACAGCGCCGCCATGAAGGCGCCGAAGACCAGCGAACTGGCCAAGCAGCTGGAAAAGCTGGGTTGGGGCCGCGCCCTGGTCATCGACGGTGAACAGGTCGATACGAACTTCGCCAAGGCGGCCGCCAACCTGATCGGCATCGACGTGCTGCCGTCCGGCGGGGCCAACGTTTACGACATCCTGCGCCGCGACACCCTGGTGATTACCCAGGCCGGCGTGGACAAGCTGACGGAGCGCTTGAAATGAGCCGCTACAGCCCCAACAACGCGACGATTTCGAAAGAGCGCATGATGGAAATCCTGCGCCGTCCGGTGATCACCGAAAAAGCCACCCTGATGGCCGAACACAATCAGGTCAGCTTTTTCGTGCCCATGGACGCCGACAAGTTCGAAGTTAAGGCCGCCGTTGAAGAATTGTTCAAGGTGAAGGTGACTTCGGTCAACACGCTGATCTCCAAGGGCAAAGCGAAACGTTTCCGCGGTCGTCCCGGCAAGCGTGCCGATGCCAAGAAGGCCGTCGTTACGCTGGCCGAAGGCAACTCCATCGACGTGACCACGGGTATCTAGGGGCCTTTCGGGGTTCCCTACGGGATTTGAGAAGAAAAAGGGCAGAGACCAATGGCTCTGACACAATTTAAACCGACCACGCCCGGCCGCCGGGGCCTTATTCTGGTGGACCGCAGCGATCTTTATAAGGGCAAGCCCGAAAAGACGCTGACCGAAGGCCTGCGTAAGAAGGGCGGCCGCAACAATACGGGGCGCATCACCGCGCGCCGGATTGGCGGCGGGCACAAGCAGCGCTACCGCGTCATCGACTTCAAGCGTCAGAAGTACGACGTCGAGGCGACCATCGAGCGGCTGGAATACGATCCCAACCGCACGGCGTTCATCGCCCTGGTGAAGTACGAAGACGGCGAGATCGCCTACATCCTGGCGCCGCAGCGCGTGCGCCCCGGCGACAAGGTCGTCGCCGGCGAGTATGCGGACATCAAGCCGGGTAACGCCATGCCCATGAAGAACATCCCGGTCGGCACCATCGTCCACAACGTGGAGATGAAGCAGGGCAAGGGCGGCCAGTTGGCCCGCTCCGCCGGTACCTACGCTCAGATCATCGGTAAGGACCAGGGCTACGCCCAGATCCGCCTGTCGTCCGGTGAACTGCGCATGGTCCGTGGCGAGTGCATGGCCACCATCGGTGCCGTGTCCAACCCGGATCAGCAGAACACCAAGATCGGCAAGGCCGGGCGTAAGCGTTGGCTGGGCAAGCGCCCGTCGGTTCGCGGTGTTGCGATGAACCCGATCGACCACCCGCATGGCGGCGGCGAAGGCCGCACCTCGGGCGGCCGCCATCCGGTGACCCCGTGGGGCAAGCCCACGAAGGGTAAGAAGACCCGGAACAACAAGAAAACGGACAAGCTGATCATGCGGTCGCGTCACGTCCGTAAGAAGCGGTAAAGGAGCGATCGATGTCACGTTCCGTTTGGAAAGGTCCTTTCGTCGACGGCTATCTGCTGAAGAAAGCAGAAGAAACTCGTGCGTCCGGACGTAATTCGGTGATCAAGACCTGGTCGCGCCGGTCGACCATTCTGCCCCAGTTCGTGGGTCTGAATTTCGGCGTCTACAACGGCCAGAAGTTCATCCCCGTCCTGGTGACCGAGGAAATGATCGGCCACAAGTTCGGCGAATTCTCGCCGAGCCGGACCTATCACGGCCACGCTGCCGACAAGAAGGCGAAGAGGGGCTAATCATGGGTAAGTCTTCAGCAGAACGTCCCCTCAAGGACAACGAAGCGATGGCCTATTCCCGGCACATCCGGACCAGCGCGCGCAAGCTGAACCTGGTGGCTGAAAGCATCCGCGGTCTGCCGTGCGAGCGGGCGCTGGCGCAGCTCACCTTTTCCAAGCGTCGCATCGCGATCGAGGTCAAGAAGGTCCTGGAAAGCGCGATTGCCAACGCGGAAAACAACCACCAGCTCGACGTCGACCGTTTGGTCGTGTCGGAGGCCACCGTGGGCCGTAGCCTGGTCATGAAACGATGGAAAGCGCGCGCCCGCGGGCGCGTGGGGCGCATCGAGAAACCCTTCTCGAACCTTCGGGTCATCGTGCGCGAACGTGAGGAGACCGCCTAAATGGGTCAGAAAGTCAATCCGGTCGGGCTCCGCCTCGGCATCAACCGCACCTGGGATTCGCGGTGGTTCGCCAACGACGGCGATTACGCGACCCTGCTGCACGAGGATATCAAGATCCGCAAGATGCTGAAGGACCGCCTGCACCAGGCCGGCGTGTCGAAGATCATCATCGAGCGTCCCGCCAAGAAGGCCCGCGTGACGATCCACACGGCCCGCCCGGGTGTGGTTATCGGCAAGAAGGGTGCGGATATCGAAAAGCTGCGCCGCGAAGTCGCCGCCATGACCTCGTCGGAAGTGCACCTGAACATCGTCGAAATCCGCAAGCCGGAAATCGATGCCCAGCTGGTCGCCGAAAACGTCGCCCAGCAGATGGAACGCCGCGTATCGATCCGCCGGGCCATGAAGCGCGCCGTGCAGTCGGCGCTGCGTCTCGGGGCCGAAGGCATCCGCATCAACTGCGCGGGCCGTCTGGGCGGTGCTGAAATCGCGCGCATGCAGTGGTACCGCGAGGGCCGCGTGCCCCTGCACACGCTGCGCGCCAACATTGACTATGGCGAAGCCACGGCCAATACGACCTACGGCGCCTGCGGCGTGAAGGTCTGGATCTACAAGGGCGAAATTCTTGCCCACGATCCGATGGCGCTGGACAAGCTCGCGCAGGAACAACAGCCGGTCCGCTAAGCGGTATCGGTCGGATAGAAGCAAAACTGGGATAGGCGACGGAACATGCTGGCCCCGAAAAGAATGAAATACCGGAAGGCCTTCAAAGGCCGCATCCATGGCAACGCCAAGGGTGGAACGACGCTCAACTTCGGTGCCTTCGGCCTGAAGGCGACCTCGCCGAACCGTATCACGTCGCGTCAGATCGAAGCCGCGCGCCGTGCCATGACGCGCCATATGAAGCGCGCCGGGCGTGTGTGGATCCGCATCTTCCCGGACGTCCCGGTGACGAAGAAGCCGGCCGAAGTTCGCCAGGGTAAGGGGAAGGGCTCGGTCGAGTTTTGGGCCGCCCGCGTGAAGCCGGGCCGCATCATGTTCGAAATCGACGGCGTTTCGTACGACGTGGCGAAAGAGGCCATGGAGCTTGCGGCCGCCAAACTGCCCATCGAAACGCGGTTCGTCACCCGCCTGGGCGAGGAGCACTAAGCCATGACCAAGGCTATTGATCTCAAGACCAAGTCCGACGACGAGCTGAAAGAGCAGCTCCTGGGCCTGAAAAAGGAAGCCTTCAATCTGCGCTTCCAGCAGGCGTCGGGTGCATTGGAAAACACGGCGCAGGTGCGGGCGGTTCGCCGCGACATCGCGCGCATCAAAACCATTCTGGGCGAGCGCGGCACCGTCGCCGCGGCGTCCTGACAAAGAGGTAGCGAAAGATGCCGAAACGTACTCTGCAGGGCGTCGTCGTCAGCGACAAGATGGACAAGACCGTGACGGTTCAGGTTGAACGCCGGTTCAAGCATCCGCTCTACAAGAAGTTCATCAAGCGGACCAAGAAGTACGCCGCGCACGACGAAAACAACGCGTGCAAGGTTGGCGACCAGGTCCAGATCCGGGAAACCCGCCCGATTTCGAAGCGGAAGACCTGGGAAGTGGTAAGCGAGGCGGGCTGACGCCGAACCGGGTCCAATGGCCCAGTGGTAGACGCTCTTTAATCAAGGACAAGAACAATGATCCAGTCCGAAACAAACTTGGACGTTGCCGACAACTCCGGCGCCCGCCGGGTCCAGTGCATCAAGGTTCTGGGCGGTTCGAAGCGCAAGTACGCTTCCGTGGGCGACGTGATCGTCTGCTCCGTCAAGGAAGCGATCCCGCGGGGCCGCGTGAAGAAGGGCGAGGTCGTGAAGGCTGTCGTCGTGCGCACGGCGAAAGACATTCGGCGCGCGGACGGCACGACCATCCGCTTCGACAGCAATGCCGCCGTGCTGATCAACAACGCCGGCGAGCCCATCGGCACGCGTATCTTCGGCCCGGTGACCCGCGAACTTCGGGCCAAGGCCTACATGAAGATCGTGTCCCTGGCGCCGGAAGTGATCTGACGAGGAACCGCAGAAATGGTAGCGAGAATCAAAAAGGGCGATAAGGTCGTCGTTCTGACCGGCCGCGATAAGGGCAAGGAAGGCGAAGTGCTTAAGGTGCTTCCCACCGCCGACCGCGCCGTTGTCCAAGGTGTCAACCGCATGAAGCGGCATCAGCGCGCGACGCAGACGTCCACGGGCGGCATCATCGAACGTGAAGCCCCCATCCACCTGTCGAATTTGGCCCATCTGGACCCCAAGGACGGCAAGCCGACCCGCGTCGGTACCAAGATCCTGAATGACGGCCGCAAGGTCCGCTTTGCCAAGCGGTCCGGCGAGCAGATTGATTAAGCGAGGGCCTCTGACGATGGCTACACGGCTCAAAGAAGTTTACGAGAAGGAAATCAAGCCGGCCTTGATGGAGGAGTTCGGTTACGCGAACACCTATCAGGTGCCCAAGCTTGAGAAGATCGTTCTCAACATGGGTGTCGGCGACGCCACCGAGGACCGCAAGCGCGTCGACGGCGCGCTCCAGGACCTGACCCGCATCACCGGCCAGAAGCCGGTGGCGACCCGGGCCAAAAAGTCCATCGCCGGCTTCAAGCTGCGCGAAGGTATGGTCATCGGTGCCAAGGTCACGCTGCGCAAGGACCGCATGTACGAATTCCTGGACCGCTTGGTGAACATCGCGCTGCCGCGTGTTCGCGACTTCCGCGGCATCCAGGGCAAGTGTTTCGACGGACATGGCAACTTTGCCATGGGGTTGAAGGAACAGATCGTGTTCCCGGAAATCGACTATGACCAGGTCGACAAGGTCCGGGGTATGGACATCGTGATCTGCACCTCGGCCGAAACCGATGATGAAGCGAAGGCTTTGTTGAAGGCTTTCAACATGCCGCTGGCCACCAAGTAAGCCCAGCGGCGGATGGAGATCGAGTAATGGCGAAGAAAAGCGCGATTGAGAAAAACAACAAGCGGGCCCGCATGGCGAAGAGCTATGCCGCGAAACGGGCACGTCTTAAGGCGATCACGAAGGACGAAACGGCGTCGCCGGAAGATCGCTTCAATGCGCATCTCAAACTGGCGGAACTGCCCCGCAACTCCTCGCCCACCAGGTACCGCCTGCGGTGCGAATTGTCGGGCCGGTCGCGCGGGAATTACCGTAAATTCAAGATTTCCCGCATTGCTATGCGGGATTTGGCCTCTGACGGGATGATCCCCGGCATGGTCAAGTCGAGCTGGTAGGAAGGGAAAGATACTGGCATGTCTATGACCGATCCCCTGGGTGATATGCTCACCCGCATCCGCAACGGACAACAGGCGCGCAAGGCCGTGGTTCTGTCGCCGTCTTCGAATCTGCGGGCCAACGTGCTCGAGGTTCTGAAGCGCGAAGGCTACATCCGTGGCTTTCAGAAGCGCGAAGAAAAGCCCGGCATGGCGGAACTGGAAATCGAACTGAAGTACCACGAAGGCCAGCCCGTGATCCGCGAGATCCAGCGCGTGTCGACGCCGGGCCGGCGTGTCTATTCGGGCATCGGCGACCTGCCGCGGGTCTACAACGGGTTGGGTATTTCCATCCTGTCGACCCCGCGGGGCGTGCTGTCCGATCATGAATGCCGCGAACACAACGTCGGCGGCGAAATTCTCTGCCAGGTGTTCTAAGAACACCCGGCGAACGAACGAGAAGGCGGTTCATTATGTCGCGTATTGGAAAAAACCCGGTCCTGGTGCCTGACGGCGTCACCGTCGAAATCGACGGCATGACGGTCAAGGCCAAGGGCAAGCTGGGCGAACTGAGCGAGACCCTGGTTGACGATGTCGTCGTCACCATGGAAGACAATCTGATCAAGTTCGCGCCTGCGAACGATACCCAGCGCGCCCGGCAGATGTGGGGCATGAGCCGCACCAAGGTGAATAACCTGGTGGAAGGCGTCAGCCAGGGCTTCAAGAAGCAGCTGGATATTTCCGGCGTCGGCTACCGTGCCGCCATGCAGGGCAACAAGCTGGTTCTGCAGCTTGGCTTCAGCCACGACGTCGAATATCCGGTGCCGGCCGGCATCAAGATCGCCTGCCCGGAACAGACGCAGATCGTCATTGAAGGCATCGACAAGCAGCTTGTCGGCCAGGTCGCGGCGGAAATCCGCGCGTATCGTCCGCCGGAGCCCTACAAGGGCAAGGGTGTCCGCTATGCCGGTGAATTCATTCTCCGCAAGGAAGGGAAGAAGAAGTAAGTCATGGCCAACGCACGCGAAAAATTCGAAAAGCGCCAGTTGCGCGTTCGGCGTCAGGTCCGCAAGGCCGCCGGCGACCGCTTGCGCCTGGCCGTGTTCCGCTCCGGCCTGCACATCTATGCCCAGGTCATCGACGACCGCGCCGGCAAGACGCTCGCCGCCGCGTCGTCCCTGGACAAGGAACTCAAAGGCAAGTTGGCCAAGGGCTGCAACATTGCCGCCGCCGGCGAGGTGGGCAAGCTGATTGCCACCCGCGCCGTCAAGGAAGGCATCAAGGAAGTGATCTTCGACCGTGGCGGCTACAAGTACCACGGGCGGGTCAAGGCGCTCGCCGACGCCGCGCGTGAAGCCGGCTTGTCGTTCTAAATCAACGCATTCTAGGAAATCAGGAACAGCCTCATGGCAGAGCAACGCAACGAACAAGGTCAGGGACGGGGTCCGCGCGGACGGCGTGACCGGGACCGGGATCGCTCTCCCGAGCAGCGGGAAGATTCTGAACTGACCGACAAGCTGGTCTACATCAACCGCGTGGCCAAGGTGGTCAAGGGTGGGCGGCGGTTCTCGTTCGCGGCCCTGGTGGTTGTCGGCGACGGCAAGGGCCGGGTCGGTTACGGGTCGGGTAAGGCACGCGAAGTGCCGGAAGCCATCCGCAAGGCCACGGACTCCGCCAAGCGCAACATGATCCGCGTGCCGCTGCGCGAAGGCCGCACGCTGCACCATGACGTTGCCGGGCGTTTCGGCGCCGGCCGGGTGATCATGCGCTCCGCCCCTCCGGGCACGGGCATCATTTCGGGCGGCCCCATGCGCGCCGTGTTCGAAACCATGGGCGTCCAGGACGTCGTTGCCAAATCCATGGGCAGCGCCAACCCCTACAACATGGTCAAGGCGACCTTCGCCGCATTGCAGGAAATTCAGTCGCCGCGCACCGTGGCGGCCCGCCGCTCGAAAAAGGTCGGCGATATCGTGCAGCGTCGCGACGACGTTTCCGCCACGACCGAACAGGCCTGATTGGAACCCTGAAGATGGCAGACAAGAAGACCGTCAAAGTCACCCAGACCGGCAGCCACATCGGGCGCCCGGCGGATCAGCGCGCAACCCTCAAGGGTCTGGGCCTGAACAAATTGCACCGCTCGCGCGTGCTGGAGGATACTCCGGCCGTGCGCGGCATGATTAATAAAGTCAGCCACCTGGTGCGGGTCGAGCAAGGCGACTAAATACTTAACGAAGGAATACCGCCATGCGTTTGAACGAAATCAGTGACAATCTGGGTGCGACCCGTCCGCGTAAGCGCGTCGGCCGCGGCATCGCGTCCGGCACCGGCAAGACGTCCGGCAAGGGCATGAAGGGTCAGAAGGCGCGCTCCGGCGTCAGCCTGCTGGGCTTCGAAGGCGGCCAGATGCCGATTTATCGGCGCCTGCCCAAGCGCGGCTTCAAGAACCCGTTTTCCAAGGACTTCGCCGAACTGAACGTCGGCCTGCTGCAGGAAGCGATCGATGCCAAGCGCATCGACGGTTCGAAGACCTTGACGACCGCCATGTTGGTCGAAGCCGGCGTCGCGAAGAAGCGGAAGGACGGCGTGCGTCTCCTCGGTCATGGTGAGCTGAAGATCAAAGTGACGCTCGAAATCGAAAGCGCCACCAAGGGTGCCATCGCCGCGGTCGAAAAAGCCGGCGGTAAGGTCACCGTGTTGGCGCCGACCGTCGCGAAGGACGAGGCGAGCGAAACCAAGGGGATCCGCGGCAAGAACAAGCGCCGCGCCCAGGACAAGGCCGCCGCCGGAGAATCCGCCGAATAACAGAACGGTGAGGGCATTCGCCCCCGCCGCCGGAGAAGACTGAATGGCCTCTGCCGCCGAACAACTTGCCGCCAACGTAAACCTGGGAGCCTTCTCGAAGGCGACCGAGTTGAAGAAGCGCATCTGGTTTACGCTGGGTGCGCTCATCGTTTACAGGCTGGGCACGTTCATCCCGCTGCCGGGCATCGATCCGGTGGTACTGGAAGAAATCTTCCGCGCCAACCAGAGCGGTGTGCTGGGCATGTTCAACATGTTCGCGGGCGGTGCGCTGGGGCGCATGACCATCTTCGCGCTCAATATCATGCCGTATATTTCGGCCTCCATCATCATGCAGCTGATGACGTCGATTTCGCCGTCGCTTGAGCAGATGAAGAAGGAAGGCGAAGCCGGCCGCAAACGGATCAACCAGTACACGCGCTATCTCACGGTGCTGATCTGTCTCCTGCAGGCCTACGGCATCGCCGTCGGGATCGAAGGCATGTCGGGCAACCAGGGGCCGGCGGTTCACGAACCGGGCTATTTCTTCCGGTTTTCCGTGGTCGTGACGCTGACCGGCGGCACCATGTTCCTGATGTGGCTGGGCGAACAGATCACCGCGCGCGGCGTCGGCAACGGCATTTCGCTGATCATTTTCGCCGGCATCGTCGCCGAACTGCCGATGGCCCTGGCCGGGACCTTCGAGATGGGCCGCACGGGCGCATTGCCGACGGGCCTGATCATCGGCATCCTGGTGATGGCCGTGGCGACCATCGCGCTGGTCGTGTTCGTCGAACGCGCGCAGCGCCGGATCCTGATCCAGTATCCCAAGCGCCAGCGCGGCAACAAGATGATGGGTGGCGAATCCTCTCACCTGCCGCTCAAGCTCAACACCGCGGGCGTCATTCCGCCGATCTTCGCGTCCTCGCTGCTGTTGATGCCGATTACGGTCATCACGCTGTCGGCCGGGCAGGGGCCGGAATGGATGACGGAAGCGGCGGCCTATCTGGGCCGTGGTTCCCCCGTCTACATGTCGATCTACATCGGCCTGATCGTGTTCTTCGCCTTCTTCTACACGGCTGTCGTGTTCAACGTGAACGACACGGCCGAGAACCTGAAGAAATACGGCGGTTTCGTTCCCGGCATCCGTCCGGGCAAGAACACGGCCGAATACCTGGACCGCGTGCTGACCCGCCTAACCTGCGTCGGCGCCCTGTATCTGGCCATCATCTGCGCCATTCCGGAACTGCTGATCTCCAACTTCTCGGTGCCCTTCTACTTCGGCGGCACGTCGCTGCTGATCGTGGTCACGGTGACCATGGACACGGTGACCCAGATTCAGTCGCACTTGATCGCACATCAGTATGAAGGCCTGATCAAGAAGCAGCGGTTGCGGGGGAGACGTTAATGATTCTGTTGCTGATGGGGCCGCCGGGCGCCGGCAAGGGGACGCAGTCGAAGCGGCTTGAAGAGGCTTACGGGCTTGTTCAATTGTCGACCGGTGACATGCTGCGCGCCGCCGTTGCCTCGGGCAGCGACCTCGGCAACAAGGCGAAAGAGATCATGGCCCGCGGCGACCTGGTGCCCGACGACCTGATCATCGACATGATCGCGGCCCGGATCGAGCAGGCCGATTGCGCGAAAGGGTTCATTCTGGACGGCTTTCCGCGCACCGTGCCGCAGGCTGAGGCTTTGGCCGCCATGCTTGCGGACAAGGGGTTGAGCCTTGATCACGTGATTGAGCTGACCGTTGACGACGACGCCATGGTCAAGCGAATCACCGGCCGTTACACCTGCGCCAAATGCGGCAAGGGGTACCACGACGAGTTCGAAAAGCCCGCCAAGGACGGCGTGTGCGACAAATGCGGCGCGACGGAGTTTACCCGACGGGCCGACGACAACGAGGGAACGGTGCGCAACCGCCTGGACGCCTATCATGCCCAGACCGCGCCGATCCTGGCTTACTACAAGGAACAAGGGATTCTGAACGACGTCGACGGCATGGCCGATATCGACGCCGTGACGGCCCAGCTGAAAGGAGTAATCGGTCAGGCGTGAGGGGTGTGAAAAAGGCCTTTCCCCCAGGTTGACTTGGGGGCGCAAGTGCCTATAATCGCGCCTCTTTTCAGGCCCGGCGGATTTTGAAAATTTCCAGGCGAATTCGAACGCACGGAACCGTTCGTTGCGACGTTTTTGCCTTGAATACAACGAGTTAGAGCAAGTCCAGTGATTCTACGGAGCGGGGACTTGCTCTTGAGTTTTTTGTCGAACGTGAGGAGCGAAAGCCTTGGCGCGTATTGCGGGTGTTAATATTCCGACGGCGAAACGGGTGGTTATTGCCTTGACCTATATTCATGGCATTGGCCGCACGTCCGCGCGGAAGATTTGTGACAGTGTCGGAATCCCCCTGGACCGGCGCGTCAATGAACTGACGGAAGACGAGGTCGCGCGGGTTCGCGAGACCATCGACCGTGACTTCCAGGTCGAAGGCGACCTCCGCCGCGAAACGGCCATGAACATCAAACGTCTGATGGATCTGGGCTGTTACCGCGGTCTCCGCCATCGTCGCGGCCTGCCCGTGCGCGGACAGCGTACCCATACCAACGCGCGCACCCGCAAAGGCCCGGCCAAGGCCATCGCGGGTAAGAAGAAATAACGGCTAGGGCAAGGATTTTAAGTTATGGCTAAGGCAGCAACAGCCCGCCCGCGGCGCCGCGAGCGTAAGAACATCGCCTCCGGCGTGGCGCATATCAATTCCACGTTCAACAACACCATGATCACCATCTCCGATGCGCAGGGCAACGCCATTGCCTGGTCGTCGGCCGGTTCCATGGGGTTCAAGGGGTCGCGTAAATCGACCCCCTATGCGGCGCAGGTCGCTGGTGAAGACGCCGGCAAGAAGGCGCAGGAACACGGCATGAAGTCCCTCGATGTCGAGGTCAAGGGGCCGGGTTCCGGTCGTGAATCCGCACTGCGGGCTTTGCAGGCTATCGGGTTCACCATCACCGCCATTCGTGACGTGACGCCGATCCCGCACAACGGCTGCCGTCCGCGGAAACGCCGCCGGGTTTAGTTCCTCCTGCGGGCAGACGGCCATCAGGGGCTCCGATCGGCCGCTGCCCGGGTTCCCGGCCGCAGGCCGTTTACGCCGCTTGGGAACACAATGAAATGGGGACCGCCCGGCAACGGTCCCTGACGATGGTTCAAGTGAACGCGAGGTCACTGACGTGATTCAGAAAAATTGGCAAGAACTTATTAAACCGAACAAGCTCGACATCAACCCGGGCGTCGACCCGCTGCGCCAGGCGACCATCGTCGCCGAACCGCTGGAACGCGGTTTCGGCCTGACCCTGGGCAATGCGCTTCGGCGCATCCTGCTGTCGTCGCTGCAGGGTGCCGCGGTCACGTCGATCCAGATCGACGGCGTGCTGCATGAATTCTCGTCGATTCCCGGCGTGCGCGAAGACGTGACCGATATCGTTCTCAACATCAAGTCCATGGGCCTGCGCATGCAGGCTCAGGGCCCGAAGCGGATGACGTTGAAGGCCGATGGGCCCTGCATCGTCACCGCCGGCATGATCGATACGGGTGCGGACATCGAAGTCATGGACCCGGACCTGGTGCTGTGCCACCTGGACCGCGACGGCAAGTTGAACATGGAACTGACCGTGGAATCCGGGAAGGGCTATGTGCCGGCCAGCCAGCACCGCGCCGAAGACAGCCCGATTGGCCTGATTCCCATCGACGCCGTTTACTCGCCGGTCCGCAAGGTCGCCTATAAGGTCGACAACACCCGCGTCGGCCAGGTCACCGACCATGACAAGCTGTCCTTGGTCGTCACGACCAACGGCGCCGTGACACCGGAAGACGCGGTGGCGCTCGCCGCCCGCATCCTGCAGGACCAGTTGCAGTTGTTCATCAACTTCGACGAACCGGAACACGCCCGCGAAGAAGCGCAGCAGGAAGACCTGCCGTTCAACAAGAACCTCCTGCGCAAGGTCGACGAACTGGAACTGTCCGTGCGTTCGGCCAACTGTTTGAAGAACGACAATATCATCTACATCGGCGATCTGGTTCAGAAGACCGAAGCCGACATGCTGCGCACGCCCAACTTCGGCCGCAAGTCCTTGAACGAGATCAAGGAAGTGCTGGCCTCCATGGGCCTGCACCTGGGCATGGAAATCGCCGCTTGGCCGCCCGAGAACATCGAGGAACTGGCCAAGAAACTGGAAGATCCCTTTTGATCCGGCGGCGCGCCGGTAATCCCGGTGCGCCGTTCCGACTTAAAGAACCATCCCGGTCATCCGATTGTCGGTCGGCCGGGCGCCCCAGGGGGTAAAATGGCACGCCCGGGCGAATAACTGAAAAAGGAGCCTGACATGAGACACCGCAGCGGATACCGCAAACTCAACCGCACCGCCAGCCACCGCAAGGCCATGTTCTCCAACATGGCGGCATCGCTGATCATCCATGAACAGATCACCACGACCCTGCCCAAGGCCAAGGAACTGCGCCGGTTCGCCGACCGCATGATCTCCCTGGGCAAGAAGGGATCGTTGCATCAGCGGCGGCAGGCCGTGTCCTTCCTGCAGGACGATGCCGCCGTGGCCAAGCTGTTCGGCACGCTGGCTGAGCGCTTCAAGGACCGCCCGGGCGGCTACACCCGCGTGCTGAAGGCGGGCTTCCGCCACGGCGACGCGGCTCCGATGGCCGTGATCGAGCTGGTCGACCGCGACCCGGACGCCAAGGGCGCCGAGGATAAGGTCCGCCATGCCGCGGAAATGGAAGCGGCGGACGCCCTGGAATAGGAAACCCACCGGTTCTGCCGAGAATTTGGGAAAGCGCGGCTTCGGCCGCGCTTTTTCGTTTTTCGACCCTCGTTCCGCGCGGGCCGGCCTTGACCTCGCCACAAACGGGCTAAATCCTGCTATGAACACGGTTTCGGCCGTCCTGCACACCTGATCCTGGAGCCTCCCTTGCCGATGATGTCGATCCTGGCCCGCCCGTCCATTCTTGGTGCCGTTCTCAGCCTGGGCGTCGCCCTGGCCGCGCCGGGGATCCATGCCCAGTCCGCGGGGCGCGAGGTTCCCGACAGCCGCGATCAGGTCATGCTGTCCTACGCCCCCGTGGTCGAACAGGCGGCCCCCGCCGTGGTCAACATCTTCACGGCCAAGAAGGTCCAGCGCCGCCGCACGACCCTGTTCGACGATCCCTTTTTTCAGCGCTTTCTGGGCCCCAACCTGGGCGACCAGTTCGGGCAGCAGCCGCGTGAACGGGTGCAGAATTCCCTGGGATCGGGCGTCATCGTGCGGGCCGACGGTCTGATCGTCACCAATAACCACGTCATCGAGGGCGCCGACGAGATCAAGGTTGTGCTGCACGACCGCCGTGAATTCGAAGCCAAGATCATCGGCAACGACGACCGCACGGACCTGGCCGTTCTGCGGTTGGAAGGCGCGCCCGCCGACCTGCCGGTCCTGGACCTGGCCGATTCCGACTCGGTCAAGGTCGGCGATCTGGTGCTCGCCATCGGCAATCCCTTCGGCGTCGGTCAGACGGTGACCAGCGGCATCGTCTCGGCCCTGGCGCGAACCCAGATGGCCAGCGCCGGGACCGATCTGAACTTCTTCATTCAGACGGACGCGGCCATCAACCCGGGCAACTCGGGGGGCGCGCTGGTCGGGCTCGACGGCCGCCTGCTGGGCATCAACACGGCGATTTATTCCAAGACCGGGGGCTCCCTGGGCATCGGCTTCGCCATTCCGTCCAACATGGTTCGCGCCGTGGTCAACGGCGTGGTCAAGGGCGGGCGGCTGGTGCGGCCGTGGATCGGCGCCGCGGGCCGGCCGGTGACGGCGGATATCGCCAATTCCCTGGGTCTTGACCGGCCCGGCGGGGTCATTATCGAAGACGTGTATCCGGCGTCCGCCGCCGACCGCGCGGGAATTCAGCGCGGCGATATCATCCTGGCCGTCAACGGCCATGAGGTGCGGGATACGACGGCGCTCAAATTCCGCGTCGCAACCACGCCGCTGGGCGAGACCGTGCCGCTGCGCATCTGGCGTCAGGGCCGCCTGGAGGCGCTCAAGCTGGAAATCGAGGCGCCGGTGGAGTTCCCCGCCCGCAACCGCTCGGAACTGGCCGGCCGTCATCCGTTGACGGGGGCGGTGGTCGTCAACATGTCGCCGGCGCTGGGCGATGAATTGGGTGTCGATACCTTCAAGCGGGGGGTCATGGTGCTGCAGATTCGGCGGGGCGCGCCCGCCGACAAGATCGGCCTGCGCCCCGGCGATTTCGTGAAACGGGTCAACGGCTCCGATATCGGGCTGGTGCGTGACCTGTTGACCGTGTTTTCGAAGCAGGCGCCGTCCTGGGAGATCACCATCGAACGCCAGGGCCGCGAGATCACGGAGCGGTTCGAAGGGTGAGCACGCTTTTCGAAAGCCAATCCCCGCGCCCGCTGGCCGACCGCCTGCGGCCAAAAACCATCGCCGAGGTCGTTGGCCAGACCCATCTGACCGGCCCCGACGGTTTCATCGGCCGCGCGGTCAAGGCCGGCAAACTGACCTCCATCGTGTTCTGGGGTCCGCCGGGTACGGGGAAGACGACCCTGGCGCGGCTTCTGGCCGATCACGTTTCCCTGCATTTCGAGCCCCTGTCGGCGGTGTTTTCCGGCGTCGCCGACCTGCGTAAGGTATTCGACCGGGCTAAGGAACGGCGCAAGATGGGGCAGGGGACCCTGCTGTTCATCGACGAAATTCACCGCTTCAACCGGGCCCAGCAGGACGGCTTCCTGCCCTATGTGGAGGACGGCACGGTGGTGCTGATCGGGGCGACGACGGAAAACCCGTCGTTCGAGCTGAATCCGGCGCTGCTGTCGCGCGCCCAGGTGCTGGTGCTGAACCGCCTGGACTCGACGGCGCTTGAGGAATTGATGGTCCGGGCCGAGGGGGAACTGGGTCATCCGCTGCCGTTGGATGCCGATGCCCGCCAAGCGCTTGCCGCCATGGCCGACGGCGACGGGCGCTATCTGTTGAACATGGTGGAAAACCTGGACGCCATGGGCCTGTCGGCGCCGCTCGACCCCGCCGGACTGGCCGCCGCCGTGCAGAAACGCATGCCGATTTACGACAAAGGGCAGGAAAGCCATTACAACCTGATTTCGGCGTTGCACAAGTCCATGCGGGGGTCCGACGTCGATGCCGCGCTCTATTGGCTGGCGCGCATGTTGGACGGCGGGGAGGACCCTCTCTATATCGCCCGGCGGATTACCCGTTTCGCCTCCGAGGATATCGGTCTGGCCGACCCGCAGGCCCTGCCACAGGCCTTGGCCGCCTGGGACACCTATGAACGCCTGGGCTCGCCCGAGGGCGAACTGGCCCTGGTTCAGGCTGTCGTCTATCTGGCGACCGCGCCGAAATCCAACGCCCTCTACAAGGCCGCGGGGGCGGCCCGCCGCGTGGCGCGGGAAACCGGCTCCCTGATGCCGCCGAAACATATCCTCAACGCGCCGACCAAGCTGATGAAGGACCTGGACTACGGCAAGGACTACGCCTATGACCACGATACCGAGGATGGATTTTCCGGACAGAACTATTTCCCCGACGGCATGGCGCGCACACGATTGTATTCGCCGCGCGACCGCGGGTTCGAGCGCGAGATAACGAAGCGCCTGACCTATTGGGACAAATTGCGGCGTCAGCGGACCAAGGGAGACGACGGCGGTTCGTCTTCGGAGTAGATTGAGCGCCGAACGGGGGCAAGGACCGGAACGATGACGGGAAACCTGTGATGAAGATGCTGTTTGCCGTGGCCGTGGGCGGCGCCGTGGGCGCCGTCGGCCGGTTCCTGGTGATGAACGCCGTGGGTAGCCAGTTGGGCCATGGATTTCCCTGGGGCACCTTCACGGTCAACCTGGTGGGTTCCTTCATGCTTGGCGCGCTGATCGAAATCAGCGCCCTGTACTGGTCGCCGACGCCGGAAATCCGGGCCTTCCTGGTGGTCGGCATGCTGGGGGCCTTCACGACCTTTTCCACGTTCTCGCTGGACTCCTATACCTTGATCGATCGCGGGCAGATCGGAGCGGCGGCGCTCTATATCGGCGGTTCGGTCGTGCTCTGCATTTTCGGCTTTTGGGCCGGACTCGCCCTGTTGCGTCAGGTTCTGTGATGGCTGATACGCCGCCGCCCGATGCCAAGGGTCAGATCGTCTCGGCTGACGAAGACGGCTTGCGCCTTGATCGCTGGCTGAAACAGCATCTCCCCGACCTGCCGTTCGGTCAGGTTCAGAAGCTGCTGCGCACCGGGCAGATCAGAATCGACGGCCACCGCGCCAAGACGGGAACGCGTCTGGAGGCGGGCCAGGAGGTGCGCCTGCCGCCAAGCCTGCGGCCGGGCGGCGAGGGGGTCATCAATCGCGCGCCGAGCGCCGCCAGACCGGCGGCGAAGCCTGCCTCCAAGGTCTCCGCCGGCGAGATCAAGGACCTGCAGGCCCGTGTGATCTACCGCGATGACGAGATACTGGTGCTGGACAAGCCGGCCGGCCTGGCCGTGCAGGGCGGGTCGGGGCTCAGCCACCATCTGGACGCCATGCTTGACGGGCTGCGCTTCGATGCGGCGGAACGGCCGCGCCTGACCCATCGGCTGGACAAGGATACCTCGGGCGTTCTGGTGCTGGCACGTACCCGCGCTGCCGCGCGCTGGGTGACCGAAGGGTTCCGCCGCAAGACCATCCGCAAGCTCTACTGGGCCGTCGTCGCCGGTGTGCCGGAAATCGCCCAGGGGCGTATCCGCCTGAAGCTGGGCAAAAAGCGCGGCGCCGGCGGGCAGGAAAAGATGGATGCCGACGCCGAGGACGCCAAGCGGGCGGAAACCCTCTACCGCATCGTCGACCGGGTCGGCCGCAAGGCGGCGGCTTGGTTGGCCATGGAGCCGGTGACGGGCCGCACGCATCAGCTCCGCGCCCATGCCCTGGCCGTGGGGACGCCGATCCTGGGTGACGGCAAATACGGCGGGGCGGAAGCTTTTCCAGACCTGCCGGTGAAAATCCGTATGCTGCAACTGCATGCCCGGCGCATTGTGATTGCGCACCCCAGCGGCCGCGTGATCGACGTCGTGGCGCCGTTGCCGCCCCATATGGCCGAGACGTGGAAAGCGCTCGGCTTCACCAAGGATCAATCGGCGGATGAACTCTTCGAAGAATAGCCTTAAAATACATCCATGGCAGCCCGGTCGGGGAGGCGTGCCCAATTGCTTCGCACGGGATTTCCCGTGGGTGGCTGCTTCGCAACCACGTTCGAAGGCCCTATAGGTGACATTCGCACCGAACGACAATCAAACATTGCATTGTATGCAAAAGTGCATATCACTTGTGGGGTATTTCGCGTATCCGGAACGGCGGCTTGGCATGGAGATTGCGTGGTTGCCGAAACAAGACGGTCGGTGCCAAATACCGTCCGTAACAGAGACCTGAAGACCATGCGCCTACTCCTAGTCGAAGATCACAACCGATTTGCCGAGTCCATCAAGGTAGGGCTCGAGAATCAGGCTTTTGCCGTCGATATGGTGGATTCCGGCGCCGGCGCCGATGCCGCCGTGGCCAGCATTCAATACGATGCGATCATTCTTGATCTTGGCTTGCCGGACACGGATGGCCTGACCCTGCTCAAGCAGTGGCGGGAACAGGGCAATGTGGTGCCGGTGCTGATCCTGACCGCCCGCGACGGCCTGGACGACCGGGTCAAGGGGCTGAACACCGGGGCCGACGACTACCTGCTGAAACCCTTTGAAATGGAGGAACTGGTTGCGCGTATCCGCGCCCTGCTGCGCCGGCCCGGCGGGGTTCTGGGGTTGGTCATGACGGCGGGCAATGTGTCGTTCGACACCACGGCGCGGGAAGTGCGGGTCAACGATCAGCCTATATCCATTTCTCGGCGCGAGATGGGCGTGCTAGAACAACTTATGCGGCGATATGGGCGTGTCGTTCCCAAATCGGTTCTGGAAGACAAGATTTACGGTTTTGACGAGGAAGTGTCGTCGAATTCTGTGGAGGTTCACGTTTCCAGACTGCGTAAGCGGCTTACAAAAAACGGGGCCAGTGTCAGCGTTCATACACTTCGCGGTGTGGGCTACTTGCTGTCCGAAGGCTCACTTAACAACTAACGATCTGATCGTGAAATGAACGAAAACAAAGAAAACGGCGAACCGACGGTGGATCACGAGTTTCTTCTGAACCTCGCGCGCGAAAAGTCGACCATGGGCCGCGCGAAATTGACTGAAACGATCATGGACCTGTTCGAAAACAAGGGCGATGCCCTGACGGACCGTGAACGGGCCCTGATGTTCGGCATTCTACGCAGCGTCGTGCGCGAGATCGAGATGTCCGTGCGCCGGGGCGTCGCCCAGCAGTTGGCGGGACTGGGCGATGTGCCAGAGGACCTGATCCGCATCCTCGCCAATGACGAGATAGAGGTCGCCTATCCGGTTTTGACGGAATCCGGGTTGCTCAAGGATTCCGATCTGATCGAGATCATCCGCCACCGCACGCTGGAACATCAGCTTGCCGTCGCCATCCGCCAGAACATCAGTGAAGCCGTGTCTCAGGCTTTGGTCGAGACGGGCAACGAGCGCGTGGTCGTGACCTTGCTCAAGAACGAGAACGCGAAGATTTCGCAGAGCACCATGGAATACCTGGTGGAACAGTCGAAGCGCGTCGATACCTTCCAGGAACCCATTCTGCATCGCGAAGAACTGCGCCCTGAACTGGCGCAGCGCATGTTCCTATGGGTGACGGCGGCGCTGCGCGAATTTATCCTGGAGAACTTCAAGCTCGACCAGTCGGTGGTCGACGATCTTCTGGAACAGATCGCCGCCCAGGAAGGCGGGGTACAGCCCGATCACCCCAACGGGCAGAAGGCCAACGAACTGGCGGCCAATCTGGACCGCGAGGGGCTGGTCACGCCGGAAATGCTGATCACCGCCCTGAGCCAGGGCGAGGTATCGCTGTTTCTGGCCCTGTTTTCGCGCCTCACGGGCATCCGCGAGTATTTGGCCAAACGCATTCTGTTCGAACCGGGCGGCGAGGGCATGGCCATCTGCTGCAAGGCGGTGGGCCTGACCAAGGACGAATTCGCGCAGATCTTCCGCTATTCCCAGCTTGTGCGCGCGCGCCGCAGCGACCGCATCGACGAGGCCCTGGCGGATGTGATCTGGATATACGAGGACATGAGCCGCGAGGCCGCCGCCGGCGTGCTGAAGACGTGGCGCCGGAATACGGGCTATCTGGCGGCGATCCGCCAGATTCAGTCGGCTACCCGGCGAAATGCGTGAGCGTAAACCGCGCAGCTGGCCTTCTTTATCCGCTGACCCCGAAACGCGTGCGGCTGAAGCTCTGACGCGGCTGGAGGACGTCACCCGCTTGGTCTCGGACCTGGTGTGGGAGACCGATGCGGATTTCCGTCTGGCCTACGTGTCCGAACATGCCTTCGAAGTCATGGGGTATGTGCCGCTCCAGCTTGAAGGCAGGAACTTCGATGATCTGGGCCATTTCGTTGATGACGCGGGCAATCATATCGCCCTCGATATCCGCAAACCGTTCCGTGACATGGTGTTCGTGGCCAAGAGTGCCGATGGGGAGCAGAGGCGTCTTTTGACCAGCGGTCTGCCGTTCTTTGATCCGGACAGCGGGCGCTTTTCCGGCATCCGGGGCACCGCCCGCGATGTGACGGAAATTTACCGCGCCGAGCGCATTCGTGCCGAACAAGAAGAACGCCAGCGTGCGTTCGTCGCCGATGTCGCCCATGAACTGCGGACGCCACTTGCCATTCTGCGGACCAAGCTGGACACCCTGAAGGATGAGGCCGCGGCGGCGGTGCTGCGTGACGAGGTCGACGGCATGACCCGCCTGGTCTCCCAGATGCTTGCTTTCGCGCGCTACGAGCTGTTTCGCCCCGGGTCTGAGGAGGAGGCGGACCTGTGCGACGTCTGCACCAACGTGGCGACCCATCTGGCGCCCATCGCGATTCTCGAAGACCGCCTGATCGAGGTTTTGGCCGACGCGCCGGTGATCGTACGCGGCTCGTCCCCTGCGTTGGAACAGGCGGTCCGCAATCTGGTGGAAAACGCCGTGCGGTACGCGCCGCCGCAATCCACGGTCACCGTGCGCATCACGGACGAGCCGGCGATCCATGTGATCGACCGGGGCGCCGGCGTGCCGCAGGAACGCCGGGCCATGATTTTCGGCCGATTCGACCGTGCCGACCGGCGGGGTGACGGGGCGGGCCTGGGGCTGGCCATCGTCAAACGGATTATCGACGCCCATGGCGCCACCATCGAAATCATCGATCCGCCCGGCGGAGGCACGGATTTCTGCGTCAAATTCCCCGCTGAATAACCGCCTCTCCCAAGAATCTCAATAATGTATCGACTTGTCAGGTAGCGGTCAGCTTGATCGTCGAAACTTTGTCATCGATTTGAATTTCCGGGGGATGGCCATGTTTGGTTTTCCCTGGAGATGGCGGGCCCGGATTAGGTTGGGCCGGACCCGTGCACTTAGGAATTCACCGTACCGTCGCAGATCATACTGATTTGCGGCGGCTCACCCTCGAAACTTAAAGCCGCTCCGTTGAGCGGCTTTTTTTTGTCCGGCGTGCGGACGCGCGCAAAAAGAAGGGGCGACACCTTGCTGTGCCGCCCCCTGAGATGGTTCCGAGGAACGCCGGTCCTATTGTGTCAGGACCACCGTTACCCGCCGGTTTTTCTCATTCTTGACACCATCGGCCGTCTTTTCGACCGGTGCGTCTTCACCGAAGAACTGGACGGCAATTTTCGCCGGATCCAGGCCGATTTCCGCGAAGGCGTTCTTCACGGCATTGACCCGCATTTCCGACAGTTTGCGGTTGTAGTTCTTGTCGCCCGCCGTATCCGCATGGCCGGTCAGCATGATCGACTTGTATCCGGAAATGGATTCCGCCATCACCTGATAGGCGACCGCGGTCGCCGCTTCGTTCAACGTCGACTTGTTGAAGTCGAAGTAGATGACGAATTCCTTGGCAGGTTTGGGTTTCTTGGCGGCCTTGGCGCCGCCCAGACCCTTCATGGCTTCCTCAAAGGCGCTGCGGCAGGCCGCGATGTCCTTGGGCTGGTCGTTTTCTTCCTGCTGTTCCATCCAGCAGTCGAACATGGCCTGGGCCCGTGCCGCCTTTTCCGGCGCCGTCTTTCCGGCACCGGCGGCAAGGGCATCGGTCAGTTTCTTGCGGGCGGCGGTAAGGTCGGCGGTCGCACTGGAGGGGATCTTGCGATCCTTCAGGTTCTGCGGACCCGTGTCCTTGCCCGCGGCCGCCATCTGGGCCCGGGTGTTGTAGTAGACCGCCGACCGGCTGTCGGCTTGATCGTCTTCGGAACGCGCAAGGTCGACATACTCCTTGAACAACGCCTTTTGGAAGTTATCGCCCGAAAGCGGCATCTTCTTCGTGGCATCCAGGTCGATGCTGGAACAGGCGGCGACCAATGCGCCGGTCAGTCCCAGAACAGCCAATCTGTTCAGGAATTTCATTTCGGTATTTCCTTCCAAGGTTGAGAGTTGGGTTCGTATTGATTAGGCGTGGACCTCACTCCCCCCGGCCGGCGGCTACTTGAACCGGCGGCCTAAAACTTCAGAACGACCTCGACCCGACGGTTCTTGTCGTTCTTGACGCCGTCCGCCGTCTTTTCGGCGGGCTCGTCTTCTCCGAAGAACTGAGTGATGATCTTGTTCGGGTCAATGCCGATTTCCGAGAAGGTCTGCTTCACGTTTTCGACGCGCTTTTCCGACAGTTTTCGGTTGTATTTTTTATCCCCGGCTGTGTCGGTATGGCCTGTCAGCAGGACGGCCTTGTAGCCGCTTGTGGTGTCAGCCATCAGCTTGTAGGCAACCGTCGTACCCTCTTCATTCATTGCTGCCTTGCCGAAGTCGAAATATATCACGTACTTCTGGTCCGGTTTGGTCTTCTTTTCAGCAGCCTTGGCCGCGGCGGGTTTGGCTTCGGCCTTGGTCGTCTTCGCGGTGTCGCCGTCCATGCTGGCGCAAGCAGCGACCAACGCACCGGTAAGTCCCAAAACAGCAAATCTGTTCAGGATGTTCATAGTCGTATTTCCTTCCTAGTAAGAGGGTTGGGATCTTGTTGCTTAGGCGCGCCATGCCCCCCGGCGGTTGGTGCCGGCCGATCGAACTCCGTACATGTTTGATTGTTCGTACCGAACCCGGCGGTCCGTCCGCTTGTGCTCCTCGTCAACAGTCAGGTGCAGAATTGACTATAATCCGGTGCGAAGCAAGCGGTGCAATCGTGGAAATCGATTTATCGCCCGGATATCCGGCCTTTCGGCTGCGAAATTTGGGTCTGGTCGGTTGTGAAACAGGGGTCTGGGGAAACGGCGTCCTTGCGGCGTCACAATCCCGTGGCATAGAACGGCGTCATGAACATCCGGCTTTGCGTTTTCGATTGCGACGGCACCCTCGTCGATTCCCAGGACAGCATCGTGCGCTCCATGCAGGCGGCATTCCAGGCCTGTGGTCTGATGCTGCCCGCGCCCCGCGATATCCGCCGCGTGGTCGGCCTGCCGCTGGCCACGGCGGCGATGATCCTGGCGCCCGCGGGCACGGATCCCGGGATGGCGGAAAATCTGGCGGACGCCTACCGCGATACCTTTTCCGATCTGCGCCGCAACGGGCAGATCGACGATCCGTTGTTTCCCGGCGTGCACGACATTGTCGACGCGTTGGAGGCGGCGGGCTGGCTGCTCGGCATTGCCACGGGAAAGGGGCGGCGGGGCCTGGACCAGACCCTGGACCGCCACGGCCTGAAAGGCCGCTTCGTAACCCTGCAAACCGCCGACAGCGCGCCGGGTAAGCCGGCGCCGGGCATGCTGCTGAACGCCATGGCGGATGCCGGGGCTGATCCCGGCAATACGGTGATGATCGGCGACACCACCTTTGATGTGGAGATGTCGAATAATGCCGGTGTCCTCGCCATCGGGGTCGCCTGGGGTTATCATGAGGTAGAGGAGCTGACGGCGGCGGGCGCGCGCCGGGTGATTCCCGGCTTTGAAGCCCTCGTTCCCAGCTTGAATGAACTTATGGAGGCGTCAACGTGAAGCGGCTGTTCAAGACCATTTCGATCCTGGGCGTGCTGCTGATCGCGGTGGCCGTCGCCGCCGTGGCGGTGCTCAGTTCCCTCGACTTCAACGATTACAAGGGCGTCATCGCCGAAGAGGCAAAGAAGGCGACGGGGCGCGATCTGAAAATCTCGGGCGACCTGAAGCTCAATATTTCGCTTACCCCGTCGCTCTACGTCGATGGCGTGACCTTCGCGAACGCGCCCTGGGGCTCGCGGCCCGACATGGTGATCTTGAAGCGCCTGGAGGCCGAGGTCGCCTTGCTGCCGCTGTTGTCAAGCAAGGTGGATGTGAAGCGCGTGGTTCTGATCGGACTCGACCTGCTGGCCGAAACGGACAAGCAGGGGCGCGGCAACTGGCAGTTCGGCGCGGCGGACGGTAAATCGGCCGCCCCCGCCGAGGAATCGTCCGGCGGCGGCAACCTGCCGCTCGTCCGCAAGGTTCATATCAAGGATTTGCGCGTCACCTACCACGATGGCCGCACGGGCGAACAGACGCGCCTGACCCTGCCGTCCCTCGACCTGGGGGCGGATGGGATCGAGGCGCCGCTGCGCATTGCCCTGAAAGGGGACGTGAACGGCGAGGGCTTTTCCGCCGCCGGTACGATCGCCTCAATCCGGCAGTTGACGGCGGGTGGCGAGTTGCCGCTCGACCTCAAGGCGCAGGCCCTGGGCGCCGACATGACGGTACGCGGCGCCATCGCCGATCCCAGGGCTATGACCGGCCTGGCTGTTACCCTGTCGCTCAAGGGACCATCCATTTCTGAAACCCTGGCGACGGCGGCCAAGCTCGCCCCTCAATTGGCATCGCTGAAGGTGCCCGACCTTGGCCCCTATGATGTGTCGCTGACGGTCACTGGATCGTCGGCCAAGCCCAGCATCAGCAACCTGAAGGCGTCTCTGGGGCGGCCCGGGGAAACGGCGCTGACCGCCGCCGGATCGATCGCCGACGCGATCAAGGCCCAGGGCATCGATCTGCAAATCGCGGCGGCGGTGCAGGACCCCGCCGGTTTTGCCAAGGACCTGGGGGCAGAGGCGCCGCCATTGCCCGCCGTGACCGCCTCGGCGCGGGTGGCGGACAAGGACGGCGGATACCGTCTTCAGGATGTGGACGTGAAGATCGGCGCGAGTGACCTCAAGGGCACGGCCGCGCTGAACCTGGGCGGGGCGCGGCCCCGCATTACGGCGGACCTGCAATCGGCGCTTCTGGATTTGGATGAACTTCTGCCCAAGGACGACGGCAAGCCCGCGCCGCCGCCTGCCGATGGCCGTCTGTTCCCGGCCGACCCATTGCCGTTGGACGGGCTCAAGGCCGTCGATGCGGACGTTAAATTGGCCGCCGACAAGTTGCGCGTGAACAAGATGGACGTGACCGGCCTGCGCCTTGGCGTGATGTTGCAGGGCGGGCGCCTGACCGTGAAGCCGCTGCAGGCGACGGTCGCCGATGGCGAGATTTCCGGCGAGATCACCCTGGGAGCGGATCAGGCCGTGCCGCCGCTTGCCGTAAACCTGAACGTCGCCAAGCTGGACTACGGCAAGCTGGCCGCCGCCATGGGTGAGAAGCCGGTGGCCGAGGGCACCGCCGACGTGACGCTCAAGGTGACCGGGGCGGGGACAAGCGTCCGCCAGATCATGGCCGGGCTGGACGGCAAGCTGCGCGTGGTCTCGGAAAAGGGCCATATCGACAGCGCGCTGTTGAACGTGGCGTCGGCCGACATCCTGTCGGCCATACCGCTGGTCGACAGCAAGGGCGACAAGGATCTGCGCTGTGCCGTCGTCGATTTCGATGTCGTGAAAGGCGTCGCCAACGCCAAGGCATTGGTGCTTGAGACGGGGGGGCTGTCCGTGGTCGGCGTCGGTGGCATAAACCTACGCGACGAGACGCTGAATCTGGTGCTCGAGCCACGGGCCAAGAAAACCAGCCTGCTGTCGGCCGCCATTGTCCCCGTCGCCGTGCGCGGTACGCTGGCCAAGCCGGCACCGCAGGTCAATCCGGCGGATCTGATGACGGGCGTGGCGTCCAATGTCGCCAGCGGTGCCGCCGCGATCATGACGTTTGGGTTGTCGGCATTGGCGCAAAGCGCGTTCAACCGCGCAGTCAACACCGACGATACGGATTACTGTGCCCAGGCCCTGGCCGGAAAACAGGTGGCGCCGTCGAAGGGGGATGCCAAACCGGCGCCCACGCAGAAGCAACCCACCCAGCAGGCACCCAAACCCGGGGTGGGTGGGGCGCTGGAAAACCTGGAAAAGGGTTTGGGCGGCCTCAAGGGCCTGCTCGGCAAGTAACCGCACCCCGCGCACCGGAATCACGCCATGCTGAAACCCGACATGAAACGGTTTTACCGCGACGTTACGGTCGCCCCGGTTGCGGCCGACGGCGGAGCGGGGGAGACCTTCCGCGTGCTGCTCGACAACCGGCGGGTAAAATCACCCATGAGCCGCGAGCTTGCGGTGCCGAGTCGCCCCCTGGCCGAGGCCGTGGCGGCGGAATGGGACGCCCAGTCGGAAAAGATATTGCCCGCCTCCATGCCGCTGACCCAGCTGGCGTTCACGGCCATCGACCGCATCGCGCCGCAGCAGGCCGAGGTCGCGGACCGCATCGTCCGATACGGTGAGACGGATCTGCTGTGCTACCGGGCCACGGCGCCGGCGGATCTTGTGCAGCTTCAGGCCGATCGCTGGGATCCCTTGCTGACCTGGGCGGCGGAAGATCTGGGGGCCGCACTTGTGGTGACCGAAGGCATCGTGCCCGTGGATCAGCCCAAGGCGGCCATCGCGGCGCTTGCCCGCGCGGTCGCGGACTTGGATGCCTACCGGCTGACGGCGCTGGCCGCCGTGGCGCAGGCCGCGGGGTCCTTGGTGATCGGTCTGGCTTTGGTGCGGGGGCGGCTGGACGCCTCGGCGGCGGTCGACCTGTCGCAGCTGGACGAAAGCTATCAGAGCGCGAAATGGGGGGCGGACAAGGAAGCCCTCGACCGGCTGCGCGCCCTGCAGGCGGAAATCGTCCAGGCGGAAACCTTCCTGGGCCTTCTCTAGCCCGTCAGGTCAGGATCAATTGTAGAGCGGGTTGCTGCCCGGTGCCGGGCCGCTGGTGTTCAGCGGCGCGGCGGCCCGTCCGCGCGGGGTCGGCAGTTCCGTCGGCGCGCTGTCGCGGCGTTCGCGGCCGCGGTAGTTGAGCGCCCGGCGGCGCCGGTCGGGGCCGAAATAACTGTCGGCCCGGACGTACAGGCGGGGGTTCTCGATCAGCGACTTGATGCGCGAATAGATCAGATGCGCGGAAAACGGTTTTGCCAGGAATTCGTTGATCCCGGCGTCCCGCGCCTTGCACACCTGATGCAGTTCCGTGAAGGCGGTGATCATCACCACGGGCGCGAACATGTCGCGGCTTTCCGCATGCTTGCGGATGCGGTCGAGGAACGACATGCCGTTCAAGCCCGGCGACCAGTCGGTCAGCACCAGATCGGCGGGGAAGTCCTGGAACAGCTCGAAAGCGGTTTCCTCGTCGCCGGCATCGCGCACGTTCTCGATCCCGAACTCGTGCAGGATGTTGCGGATCAGATGCCGCATCGGCGCATGTTGCTCGACGACCAGCACGTTCAAACGCGAAAGATTGTAATCGGGCATGCGTCCCCGAGGCTCCCCTAATCTAAGCCCGACCGCGCGACACACCCTGATGAGTGGGCTCTTCCGGCCCGGAATTTATTGATTTACCATTCGCGGGCACCTTCCCGTCGAACAGCGCGGGATGCTTATATCATGATGGTTAACGAGGGGCCATGCAGATGAATCAAAAAATATTCATCTATTATGGCGAGCATGGAGAGGATGGCATTTTCGCTGGCGCAACATAAGGCCCGACAGTATCCTTTGCCCCCTCCCGAACCCCGCGGCGAAACGACCATCAGCGAGACGCGATTCCATGTACGACATCATCCGGCAGCTTGAAGAAAAACGCGAACGCGCCCGCATGGGCGGCGGCGAGCGGCGCATCGACGCCCAGCACGGCAAGGGCAAGCTGACGGCGCGCGAACGCATCGAGGTTCTGCTCGACCCCGGTTCCTTCGAGGAATGGGACATGTTCGTCGAACATCGTTGCACGGATTTCGGGATGGCCGAACAGTCGACGCCCGGTGACGGCGTGGTCACCGGTTACGGCACGGTGAACGGCCGCCTGATTTTCGTGTTCAGCCAGGATTTCACCGTGTTCGGCGGCTCCCTGTCGGAAAGCCATGCGGAAAAGATCTGCAAGATCATGGACCAGGCCATGAAGGTCGGCGTCCCGGTGATCGGGCTCAACGATTCTGGAGGTGCCCGCATTCAGGAAGGCGTCGATTCACTTGCCGGTTATGCCGAGGTGTTCCAGCGCAACGTTCTGGCGTCCGGCGTGGTGCCGCAGATTTCCTGCATCATGGGACCCTGTGCCGGCGGCGCCGTCTATTCGCCTGCGATGACCGACTTCATCTTCATGGTGCAGGATTCGTCCTACATGTTCGTCACCGGCCCCGATGTGGTGAAGACCGTGACCCATGAGGAAGTAACCCAGGAACAACTGGGCGGCGCCTCGACCCATACGACCAAGTCCGGGGTTGCCGACAAGGCCTTCACGGACGATTTGCAGGCGCTGCTTTACCTCCGCCGCTTCATCGATTTCCTGCCCGCCAACAACCGGGAAAAGCCGCCCGTGCGGCCGACGCCGGACCCCCACGACCGGGTCGAGATGTCGTTGGACACCCTGATCCCCGATAACCCCAACAAGCCCTACGACATGAAGGAGCTGATCCATAAGGTCGTGGACGAAGGCGATTTCTTCGAACTGCAGCCCGATTACGCGGGCAACATCGTGATCGGCTTCGCCCGCATGGAAGGTTCGACCGTCGGCATCGTCGCCAACCAGCCCATGGTGCTGGCCGGCTGCCTGGATATCGCCTCGGCGACCAAGGCCGGGCGCTTCGTGCGGTTCTGCGATTCCTTCAACATTCCCATCGTCACCTTCGTCGACGTGCCCGGCTTCCTGCCCGGCACGGCGCAGGAATACGGCGGCATCATCAAGCATGGGGCGAAGCTTCTGTACGCCTATGCCGAGGCCACGGTGCCCAAGGTCACGGTCATCACCCGCAAGGCCTATGGCGGGGCCTATGACGTGATGTCGTCCAAGCATCTGCGGGGCGACGCCAACTACGCCTGGCCGACGGCGGAAATCGCCGTCATGGGGCCCAAGGGGGCGGTCGAGATTATCTTCCGGGGCGACCTGGGCGACCAGGAAAAGATCGCCACCCGGACCGAGGAATACCGCACGCGGTTCGCCAACCCCTTCATCGCCGGCAGCCGTGGGTTCATCGACGACGTCATCATGCCCCACGGCACGCGGACGCGAATCTGCCGCAGCTTGCGCATGCTGAAGAACAAGGATCTGAAGAATCCTTGGAAAAAACACGGGAACATCCCGCTTTAGGGGCGATCTTTGCTATGATCCCCCAAGCAACGGGGATCGAATCAGGTGGCGGACCTACCGGAAACCATTTCCTCTGACCCACCCGCGCCGAAATGGCGGCGCCGGGCACTGTGGGCCGGGACCATTGCCGCGGTGCTGGCCGCCGGCATCGCCGTCGTCGCCGTCAACCGGGCACCCATCGCCGAAAACCTGGTGCGCGACCGACTGTCCGACATGGGGCTCGGCGGCAGCGACCTGGACATCACCCGTCTGACCCCCTGGCGGGTCGAACTGCGCAATCTGGCGACGGGCCCCGCCGGCACGGCGCGCATTCACCGCCTCGCCATGGATCTGAGCTGGCCCAGTTGGACCGCGCCGACGGTCCGCGCGCTCGCCCTTGAAGGGGTGCAGCTTTCCTTGACCGTCAAGGACGGCGCCCTCGGCTGGGGCGACCTGACGCCACTGGTGGCGGACGGTGGCACGGGCGGCGGTGCGCTGTCTCTGCCGGACCTGACCCTGACTGACGCCATTATCGACATAACCCATGCCGGTGGTCCGACGGCGCTGTCTCTGACCGACGTGATCTTGGCGCCGCAGTCGGGCGGCGGCCTGCTGGTGAAGCAGGCAACCATCGACCTTGTTCATCCCCTCGGCCAGACCACGGTTCAGGCGGCGGGCCACCGGGACGCGGCGGGCAGGCTGGCCCTGGATTTGGTCATCGAGGACGCCCGCGGCGCGATGGGGCCGGTTTCCCTGGCCGGGGCCAAAGGCAGTCTGCGCCTTGCCGGTAACCCCGTGCGGCTGGACGAGATGACTGGGGAAGGGATATTGGAGGTCGCCGGCCTGTCCCTGCCCGGCGGGCTGCTGACCGAGGGGACCCTGTCGGCGCGCCTGGCCGAGGGGCGGGCGGCGTTGTCGGCGGACCTGGCGGACGACGGCCTGGGCCTGACCCTGTCCGGCACGGCGGACGGGGCTCCCTTCGACCCCGCTGCCTCCGTCGCCCTGACCGCCCGGGCGGCGGCGTCCGATCTTGCCCGCCTGCCGCTGCCGGAGGGTATGACGGGCAAGGGAACGCTCGCCCTGCAAACGGCGGGGCCGTTGGCCGAACTGCTGTCTGGCGACCCGGCCCGCCTGCCGCCCGTGGAAGCCTTGTTGACCCTGCCCGACGTGGCGCATCCGGCGGCGCCCGGCATCTGGTCCGTGCGGACCAAGGCAATTCTTGCCGTCGAGGCGGGGACCGCGACCCTGACGTTCACGGAACCGGTGGACGTTGCGGGCCGTCTCCTGGGTGGGGAGGTGACGGCGGCGGTGCCGGGACGGATGATCCTTGGCCTTGATCCACTGATGCTTGCCAAGGTCGATCTGGCGCCGCTTCGTGTCGCCATCAGCAAGGTCGATGCTGGCGGCGCGTCCGTTTCCGGCCCCTTGGCCGTGGTGTTGACCCCGCGCAAGGGTGGCGTGACGTTGGCGCCGGACGGCAGCTTGCGCGAAGTCGATTTCGCGCTCAAGGCGGACAGCCCGTCTCTGGGCCTGCGGGCCGGCGGCCGCACGGCCGTTCTGCGCACGGCGCGGGTCACGGGCGGGGTGACGGTCACACTTCCGGCCGAGGGGCCGCCGGGGGTGCGTCTCGACCTTGCGGGTCTGGACGCCCATCTGCCGGACCTGGATGTCGAAGCTCAGGGGGTCAGCATAAACGCCGCCAGCCGGGGCAGGCCGGACGCCGGCTGGAACATCCAGGCGGCGGCCAAGGCCCTGCGCCATACGGCGGCGGCGCCCTTCGCCGTCACCGCCAAGGGCCGTTGGGGCCCGCGCAAGTGGAATGTCGAGGGCACCCTGCGCCAGGGCCGCTCGGGCCTGATCGCCGGCTTCGCCGCCGAGGAAAGCAGCGGCACGGGGGCAGGGCGGGCCCGCATCGACATGGTGCCGCTCAATCTGGCGGGGATCGACGGCGGGGTGCATGCGATCACGCCGCTGCTGGCCCCCTTCGTCAAAAGCATCACCGGCACGGTGCAGGTCTCGGCCATAACGGAATGGACCAAGACCGGCCCCGGCCCCGTGCAGGTCACGGGCAGCCTACGCGGCGCGGGCATCACACCGGCGCCCGCGCTGCTGCCGCCGGCCGCCAAGGGCGCGGTCGCGGGATTGTCCAACCTGGCTGGGGAATTTTCCCTGCCGCCCGGCGATCCGGCGGCGGGCACGGGTGTCGTCGCCGTGACCGGCGGAAACCTGCAACTGGGCCCGGCCCAGGCGACGGGCATATCGGGGCGCGTCCAGTTGGAGCATCTGTGGCCGCCCGTGTCCCCGCCGGGTCAGGAAGTCCTGATCGAGCGGATCATGGCAGCGCTGCCAGCCACCGACGGGCGCCTCAGGTTCCAGGTATTGGGCCTGTCCTCGCTCAAGGTGGAGCGGGCGGAGTTGACCGGAATCGGCGGCCGCATCTGGGCCGAGGATATTGCGATCCGGGACGGCGTGCCGCCCGAGCGCGTCACCCTGAACGTGGATGGGCTGGGCCTTGCCGATCTGGCGGCGCAGATGGACATCCTGGGGCTCAAGGCCGAGGGCAAGCTGTCCGGCCGCATTCCCGTCGACCTGGGCAAGGGCGGGGAGGTGGCGATCCGGGGCGGTCTTCTGAGCGCCCAGGGCAAGGGGTTTCTGGCTTTCGTGTCGCCGACCCGCGCCCCGGCCGGTCCGGCAGGGGAGGCCGGGCGTATGGACATGGTTCTCGACATCCTGGAGGACCTGCGGTTCGACGGCATGACCCTGAGCCTCGACGGCGACGCGAAAAAAGAGGTGCACATGCAGGTCCGTGTCCAGGGCCGCAATCCGAAGATTCAACAAGGCCGCCCGGTCGACCTGACGGTCAACCTGACGGGCAACATCGGCCAGGCGATCCAGGCCGAACTGCGGAATTTCGATATCAAAGGGCTGACCGGCGCCGGCGCAAGCAGCAAATAGCGGATGCCCGTATACCGACGAATTCGCACGGATTGAACCTTATAAAAACCGCGAACAACGGCCATTTGGCGATTGAAGGCTGCGCAGGATTGTATACAATGTGGCCACCTGATAAACCCGAGGAAACACCGAAATGCAACTGCGCACCCGCCCCCTGACGGACACGTTCGGCCTGGAAATCCTGGACGTCGACCTGTCCGACCTGAACGATGAAACCTTCGATGCGATCTATAAGCTATGGCAGCAGGAGCCCCTGCTGCTGCTGCGCCGCCAAAGCCTGAGCGAAAAGCAACAGGTCGAATACTCACGTCGGTTCGGCGAGATGGATATCATCGTGCGCGATGACATGCTGTCGCCGGACAACCCGGAAATCATCTATATCACCAACCTGAAGCGCCCGGACGGCACGCCGCTGGGCGGGCTGGGGAACTACGAGGTCTATTGGCACCACGATCAGATCTATCGCCTGCGCCCGGCCTCGGGCTCGATCTTCTATGCCGCAGAAATGCCGGAGAACGAAGGCCGCACGTCCTACTGCAATACCAAGCTCGGCTATGAAACCCTGCCGGACAATCTGCGCAAGGCGATCGAAGGCCGCCGCGCCACGGCCAAGTATGCCGACCGCAAGGATTCGACGACGGTCCTGGACCTCGGCAACAATGCCGAGGAGATGAAGAAAATCCACGAACGGACCCCGGCGGCGACCCATGACATCGTCCTGGAAAGCCCGGCGACAGGACAGAAGTCCGTTTATATCGACCCCAACAAGACCGTCGGTATCGACGGGCTTGAAGAAGCGGAAAGCAAGGAGCTACTCGAAGCCTTGACCCAGCACATGTTGCAGGACCAGTTCGTCTACACCCATAGCTGGCGCAACGGCGACGTCGTGATGTGGGACAATGCGCGCCTGTGGCACCGTCGCGAGGCCTTCGACATGACGAAGCCGCGGTTCGCCCGGCGCACGACCATCTTCCTGCGGCCCGAGGACTTTGCCGTTCCCGAACCGAACGCGGCCTGAAGGATATCATCGTGACAGAAAAGAAAGCGCCCCCCCTGAAGGGGTTGCGGGTCATCGATGCCGCCACGGTGATCGCCGGGCCGACCATCGGCATGCTGATGGGCGACTTCGGCGCCGACGTCATCAAGGTCGAACATCCGCGCGGCGACGTGCTGCGGGAAACGGGCCAGAAGAAAGACGGCGTCGGCCTGTGGTTCAAGATGGCCAACCGCAACAAGCGCTGCGTCACCCTGAATTTCAGCCATGCAAAGGGCCAGGCCCTGTTCAAGGAACTGGTCAAGACGGCGGACGTGCTGATCGAAAATTTCCGTACCGGCACCATGGAAAAATGGGGCCTGGGCTGGGAGGATCTGAAGCAGATCAACCCGCGCCTGGTGATGGTGCGGGTCACCGGCTTCGGCCAGACCGGCCCCTACAAGAACCGGCCTGGTTTCGGTACGATCGCGGAGGCCTTTTCCGGCTTCGCCAGCATCACCGGCGTGCCCGACGGTCCGCCGACCCTGCCCAACTTCGGCTTGGCCGACGGCGTGGCGGCGGCCTACGGCACCTTCGCCGCCATGTTCGCGCTGTACCATCGCGACGCCCAGGGATCGGGTGAGGGGCAGTACATCGATCTGTCGATCTACGAGCCCCTGTTCCAGGTCATGGGCCCACAGCCCATGGAGTACGATCAACTGGGCGTGGTTCAGCAGCGCTGGGGCAACCGGTCGAAGAACAACGCGCCGCGTAATACCTACCAATCCAAGGACGGGCACTGGGTGGCGATCTCGACCAACTCGCCGGCCATCGTAACCCGCGTGCTGACGCTCTGCGGCGGGCCGGAGGTCGCGGCCGATCCGCGGTTCCAGACACCGCAGGACCGCGTCAAGCATATCGACGAAATCGACGGCATCGTCGCCGGGTGGATCAAGCAACACGACCTGAAGACGGTTCTCGACGAGTTCGAGAAGGCGGAGGCGGCCATCGGCCCGGCCTATACCATCGACCAGATCTACCAGGACCCGCAGTATCAGGCGCGTAATGACATCATCGAAATCGAGGATGAGGACCTGGGCAAGCTGCGCATGACCAACGCGTTCCCGTTCATGTCGGAGACCCCAGCGGAAGTCCGCCATCCCGGTCAGCGCAAGGGCCAGAGCAACGAGGAAATCCTGTGCGGTGAGCTGGGACTTTCCAAGGAAGAACTTGCCAAGCTCAAGGAAGAGGGCGCGATCTGACCGCCTGAGGGTTTGGCCGGCCGGGTAACCGGCCGCCGTTCCAGTGATCCCCCGCACCGGCCCGGCCGCTGCGGGGGATTTTGCGTTTGGCGGGGAGAGGGCTAAGGCGAAGGCGTCGGTGAAGACAAAATCGCCTTATGGGCGCGGATGTCCGCCAGCATGCCGTCACGGTCCGTTTCAATGCGTTTCAGCAGGCGGCGGCGGCGCGCGTTCATTTTCAGATGGCGGCTGCTCCAGCGGATGATTTCCAGCAGCACGGGGGCGAGGTCCAGGCCCTTCTCCGTCAAGCTGTAGATATAGCTGCGGCGGTTTTCCGGATCGCGCGCCTTCGTGATGATTCCTTCGCATTCCAGGTGCTTCAGGCGGGCGGCCAGGATGTTGGTGGCGATCTGCTCTTCCGACGCCAGGAAGTCGCCGTAACGGCACTTGCCGTAGAGCATCATGTCGCGCAGCACCAGGAACGACCAACGGTCGCCGAAGGTATCGATGCCATAGGCAACGAGGCAGTCGCTGGCGTGTTTTTTTACGTCACTCTTCATGTCGGCAGGTTAAGAAAACGTCTTGCAAAAAACAAGTTATTTCGGTAAGGCTAATTAACTTGCATATTGCAAGTTATTATATCTTACGGAGATGCCGCGATGAACCTGCTTTCGAACAACGCCTTGCAGCAGCTTGACGAAGCCGGTCTGTATTCCCCGGTCGATCCGGTGCGGTCCGCCGTGACCCAGGCCGCCATCGATGCCGGAGTCAGGGAAGCCCGCCTGCTGCGTTCCCGCGCGTTCCATCGGGCTGTGCGCGGGGTCATGGCCTTCTTCAGGGGCCAGACCCGCCGCACCGATTGAGGCCGCGCCAGGCACGACCGGCCTGAAGGTTGACCTGTTGTGGTCGCAGCCGGCTATGTGACAATCTGCCGAGCATCCGTTCACACATATATGGAATCCGCCATGGCCATGTTCGAACGTCTGACCACCTTTCTTCAAGAGCGGAAAGCGGACATTTACCCCGAAGAAGGCAGTGAGCTTCACGACCAGATCACCGGCAAGGTGGTCGAGCTTCTGGCGTCCCGCGGCGAGTTGCATCCTGATCTGCGTGTGCTGGACATCGGTTGCGGCCAGGGGCCGGCCTTGGCGGAATTCAAGAAACGGGGGATTGCCGCAACGGGCATTACGCTGGGCGACGACGTCGCCGTGTGCCGCGAGAAGGGTTTCGACGTCATCGAGATGGACATGTCGGACCTGGATTTCGATGACGGCTCGTTCGACTTCGTCTGGTGCCGCCATGCGCTGGAGCACAGTATCTTTCCGCTTTTCACCCTAACCGAGTTCAACAGAATACTGTCGTCAGATGGTGGAATGTATGTGGAGGTGCCCGCGCCCGAGACCGTCGCGCAGCACGAAAGAAACCCCAACCATTACAGCGTCATGGGCAAAACCATGTGGCAGCAGTTGTTCGCCCGGGCCGGGTTCGAGCAGGTTTGGGTCAACGACATCAACATCCCGTTGGCGATCGGGCCGGATGTCTATTGGGGCTTTCTTCTCAAACGGAAAGACTGATCGGAAGGGCCTGTTTTCTGGCGGGCGGATTGCTCGCCACCGGCTCGCCCATTATGTCGGATGAGCCCGCTGGTATTGGGCTGGAAGGCGGCGTCGGCCCGGAGCGCTTCCGCCGTATGCCACGGCTAGCGCGGGACAGCCAAATGGAATACCCCGTCCCGGACAAATGGGGTGTCCGGCGTTTTGTGACAGCCCGGCCGTGCTGGAACTCTGGCCATCCGGGAGCGTTCGTCCCCGTGACGCCTGATTTCTGAATTCGGCTACAGGAGATGAAAATGACGCTCTGGAGATTGACGCCCGCCGCCCGCCTGGACGACCCCCGCTGGTTGGGGCATCCCGTGTGGGCCGACGTAGTGGTTCGCGCCCCGACCAGCGGCGCGGCAATCGTCATGGCGGATCGCATGGCCCTTGAAGATGCCGGTGGCGATGCGCCTATGGGGAACGAAAGTCTGACCTTCGAAAGCGGCTTCAAGGACGAAAAGCTTTATGCGGTCCGGCGCCTCAGCCCGTCGGCAGAACCGGCCTTATCCCCCGAGGGGCCGCCGGAGGTCTTGCGGGCGGTAAAGCGCTGACGCACCCAGCTCCTGAATCAAGGTACCAGGCTGTAGATGACGATTGCAAAGGCGAGGAACGCGCCGCCGATGATGCCGCCGACGACATAGCGGGAGCGCTTGGTTTTCAGCACGATCTCGCCTTGGCGCATGTCTTCGGCGGTATAGTCTTCGGGGATGTTCAGGCGTCCCTTGTCGGAATAGGCCCGTTCGATCGGCGTCTCGCTGTCGTCCTGGGGCCGGTCGCTGTCTTTGCGTTTCATGGCATGACTGCTCCTGCGGCCGCCCGGGATAGATCCGGCGAGTCCGGAAGGAGGCCCCGTAACGGCCGCTTCCAGTAGATAAACGCCGTCAGGCGGCTCTGGTTCCCACGACAACCCGTGCTTGGGGATAGGTCCTGCATCCGCTATAGGACGCGGATGCAGGACGCCGACGTCATCATTATCGGTGCCGGGGCGGCGGGGCTGATGTGCGCCGCCGGGG
>Ga0209347_1000846_pt1 | contig 63334 bp, 54 predicted proteins | sample AutmiccommuBRH23_FD_187382 | JGI IMG/M metagenome (GOLD analysis project Ga0209347, IMG submission 187382) | Deep subsurface microbial communities from Mt. Terri, Switzerland - Autotrophic microbial communities BRH/23 (SPAdes) (version 2) | ecosystem: Environmental > Aquatic > Deep subsurface >... | reverse complement strand
CCTTCGGCATAAGTCATCCTTAGGCGGTTAGTAATCTATGGAGCATGCGCCTTCGGCGATAGTGTCCACCGGACACTATCGTCACTGGAGACTTACGTCACCGAAGACTCGATGTTCAACTTTAGTTTGAACGAGTTCACTTGAATATATGAGTAAGTATTTTAAGGTCAATCACCCCTAGGTGTCTAGCTTTTGACCTTAAGTGCTTGTAGGATCGGGATCGCCTTACGAAATGCTTGAGCGCGGTGACTGAGCTTATTCTTCTCAGTTAGGGTTAGTTCGGCCATTGTCTGTGCATACTCAGGAACGTAGAAGAGCGGGTCATAGCCGAATCCATCTGATCCACGACGTTGGGTCAAGATTTGCCCTTCGACAGTACCCTCAGTCAGAAATTCTTTCCCTTCTGGGGTTGCCACAACTAATGCACAGCGAAAACGCGCCACTCTTTTGTCATCTGCGACTGTTTCTAATAGCTGAAGCAGCTTGTCATTATTTCGTTCATCATCTTTCGGCTCACCAGCAAAACGTGCAGAAAAGACCCCAGGAGCGCCCTCTAAGGCATCGACTTCCAAACCCGAATCATCCGCCAAGGCAACTAATCCTGTTTTCTTTACTGCAGCTCTAGCTTTAAGTGCTGCATTGTCCGCAAAGGTTTCTCCGTTTTCCTCTACGTCCTCCCAGTCAGCAATATCTTTTAAAGAAAGAACTTCAATATCTTCATCGACAAGGAGTTCTTGAAGTTCCCGAATTTTTCCTTGGTTTTGAGTCGCAAGTATTATCTTCATGCGGTTGTTTCCACTGCAGACTTCTGCACATCCATCAAGGAACGGATTCCCTTTTCGGCAAGTTCCAAGAAATTATCTAAATCAGCACGATCAAAGGGAATATCTTCAGCAGTTCCTTGAATTTCCACAAACTTTCCAGCGCCCGTCATGACGACGTTCATATCGACTTCTGCTTGCGAATCTTCCTCATATGCTAAATCCAGGACCACATTTCCCTGGACCTTCCCCACGGAGACAGCGGCTAAGGTATCTTGAACTGGGTTTGTTCGAATAAGTTTCTTCTCCATTAAGTATTGAATCGCGTCAATCATGGCTACGTAGGCCCCTGTAATAGCCGCTGTACGAGTTCCGCCATCCGCTTGAAGCACATCGCAATCCAGCCAAATGGTTCGTTCACCGAGCTTTTTTAAATCAACGACAGATCGTAGTGCACGGCCGATTAAACGTTGAATCTCCATTGTGCGACCGGTGAGCTTACCTTTGCTCGCCTCACGTTGCGTCCGAGTCTGAGTTGCTCGCGGAATCATTGCGTACTCTGCTGTAACCCATCCCTTACCTGACCCTTTCTGAAAATGAGGTACTTTTTCCTCAACACTAGCTGTACATAAGACCCTAGTTTCTCCAATCTCTATGAGAACCGAGCCCTCAGGAATGTTTGTAAACTGCCGTGAAATTTTCACAGGACGTAATTCATCATTAGCCCGATCATTCGAACGCCGCATATTGATAACCTTACCTTTCTTCTAGCACATATTGCTGTTATAGTTTATCAGAATCGTAAACGAAACGCCAATCCGCCGGCCATGACGATAAGCACGATACTCTCCAGTGGAGAGTATTGCCAAGCCACACACCCAAAATGATACATCGTGGCGAAGGAACGAGCTTATCGCCACACTGCAACTCATTACGCATACTCCTGCAGTGTGGATTGGCCAAGTGTCCCTGTAGCCCACGCGAAGACACTGTTTTCGACGAATTAGCCTTCTTGCAGGATGGCGAGAAGGGACCGCTGTCCAAGGATGGACGAGTGTCCCTGAAGCCCGAAGACACTGTCTTCGCACGAATTAGCCTTCTTGCAGGATGGCGAGAAGGGACCCGGCTTCTAAATCAGCTAAATATTAAGAATGCCGGCTCCTAATAAATCGAGAGAACGAGTAGGCGCCATCTCCTCTCCCACAATTCCTGCGATGGTATAAAGCTGCGCGATAGGGTCAAACCGGAATTCCTTAAGCAAGTGAAACCCTTTAATCTCGCTGGATCGACGAATATGAATTCGAGGACCTGTACAGGGATATAGCATTTGCCCGACCCGTATGTGTTGATCATTAGCAAAACATATGGGCAGATCTGCCTTGATTAAATCTAGAACTCGCTGCTCCACTAGATCTAAGTCGATGTCCGGTTTTTCCGGCAGTTCTAAGACAAAACCGTGTTTAATATCACTATGCACTTCCGGCTTTGCTAAACCCATTTCCTCCAAGATCATGGACGTGATGTCCTCAGCACTGTGGGCCATGCGTCGATACTTTATTGAATCAAAAACAATATCCGCAATACTTTGAGGTTCTGGCCCAAACACTGTTGGACGGGTTACAATCACTTCTTCCCCCACCCCTATCAAAACTTCGGCATTGACTTCCAGCTGAGAAAACACAAGGTCAAAGTGTTCAACAACGACACGATGTCCCGTCGATATTGCTTTTAGAATTGCTTCAGCTATTTTCCAAGGTTGAGTAAACGCAGACTCGAAGCGAACATCTAAATGGTAGGTATGATAGCGAAAATGCCCGCGATCTGCATCCTCCATCAAAGGCAACGGTCGAATATTGATTCCATCATCATCATTAGTGAGTTCTAGCCCTGGAAACATACCTCTGATAAGTAAGGACTTCCCAGCCCCAGCATCTCCCACAAACCCGATCAGCTTATCCTCAGGGCTCAAATAACGTTGTTGAATATTGGTTCCCAAAAAAAGAAGACGCTTCTTCCCGCGTGGAGCAAAGTAAACTGCCTGCATCAAGTGCTCATGTACAAACATGGTCAAACCAATAGACCTCCCTATAATACCCAAATTAAGACCTCAATATAAAGTTAGAAAAGTTTAATACTAAAAATAATCAGGAGAATGATGGGCTGATGAAGTAAGTAGATAACTAATGAATTTCGACTTAACCACAGAATCGGCTTACAATTTAACCGATACCTAAATAGGGGTTCCACCCTCTGAGCGTATAAATGCCGATAAGCTAGAATACCTAACAAAGTCACAGCTACATATGGGAAAATGGGATAGTAATCCATGGAACCAAATTCCTTATATATAAGGCCAAACGGAATGAAGAGACTCGTTTCTAGCACTTGTCCTTTAAACCAAAATCCTAGCAGAGCAGATGAACCCGCGAGGCCCCAAAGCATTCGCGAAGACAAGGAGTATAAGAAGGTCGATAAGATCATTGTCACACCTAAAAAATGTAGAATTCCAAAGCGAACATACATGTCCTTCATCACCAGATAAGTAACTACTGTGATTCCCATTCCATAAAGCAACACTTTAAATCCCCGTCTTACTGGGGATCTACTAAACCCACTAGCAAGCCCTGATATAAAGATAAAGAGCAGGGCTGAAGTTTTTCCAACCAGAAACCAAACTGGGTCCTGATAGTTGATATTGATCCCAGCGAACTCCTTTAAATCGTAGATGAGATGAAATAAAACCATCAACACAATCGCTGTAGCTCTTAGCACATCAATCTCTCCACGACGCAGGCCAGAACTCACAGGCCTATCCGCCGACTAACCGACACTCCATCCCCAAACGGTAAAACAGTGGTAGAAAAGCCTGAATTCTGAGAAAGGTCCTGTAAGAATTGGCGCAAGCCACCCACCATGCGGTCATACTTAGGAGCAAAGGTGCTTTCCGGAACCACCCATCCCCGAAAGAGTACATTGTCCACTACCAGCAGACCCCCTAGTGCTATTAAGGGGTAAATCAGACTTAAGTACTCTAAATATTCTCCTTTTGCGGCATCGATAAAGACAAAATCAAACCTCGAATCCAGCGTTTTAAGAATTTTACGAGCATCCCCTTCTAAAGCGCTAACGTGATCCTGAAGCCCTGCACGTTCAATGTATTCCCGTGCTCGAGTTAAACGATCTTTGTTCATATCAATCGTGGTAACGTGCCCTCCGGTCTCTTCCGCTGCGCGTGCCAACCAGATCGTCGAATATCCGATTGCTGTCCCAATCTCTAAGATACTCTGCGCCTTACACGTATGTACAAGTAAATTGAGAAAATTCCCAACCATTGGCGTCACAATTGGAATCGTTTCCTTAATGGCCTGTTCTTCCATTTCCTGCAGCAGCGGATCCCGTTCACCCAATAAGGTTTCCAGATATCGTTCCATTTCAAAGGGGTAAAACAATGTCATCTCCCTTTCTTCTTCGGTCAGATTACCAATTTTTTAGTTTTTCTTCCACTTTACCACAAATGATTTCACAACGCACTATGGGTCAGGGGAGGAAGCCCGAGGACGGTTGTTCTGCTTCTGCCTAAGATCCACGAGGCACAAAATCCCTACGTTATGCTATTCACATAATTCGCTGAATAAAGCACAAAACAATAAAAAAGTATGCCCTATTTTTGTGCAATTGTTTAATCCCTTAAACTAGCACAGAAAAGAACATACTTTAACTAATCGTTCACGGAAACAAGTATAGTTTTACTATAAGTCGTCTCCCCTTATACTAAAACTCGTTTTGCCAGATCAACAAAAACTGGATCTAATGTTGTCCCTGCGCCGCGCTGAATTATCGATAGAGCTTCACCCGAAGTCATCGCTCGACGATAAGGGCGATCTTCTGTTAAAGCCGCAAAAATATCGGCTATCGCCATCAAACGAGCCCCCTCATCAAGGTCTTTCCCTGCTAAGGCGAAAGGATATCCTTTGCCATCAAGACGTTCATGATGATGGGCAGCCCATTCTGCCATATGAGTAGGAAAACCAGCATCCGTTAATAAACGGTGCGTATAGTACGTATGAGTACGAATTATTTCAACCTCATCGGGATCAAGTGGCCCTGGTTTATCCAAAATAATCCTTGGTATAGCGAGTTTACCTAAGTCATGAAGTAAACCTGACAAATAGAGTTCATGTAGTCGATCGTCTTTCCAGCCAAGTCCTCGGGCCAAACGTTCTACGGTATTGGCCACAGACCGTGAGTGGCATGCTGTAAATTTGCTTTTCTGGTCGATCAGATCAGCAAACGTTGCCGCTATTATGTCGGTATATCCGCCTTTCAATTCACGCGTCGCTTGGAGTTGCCACTTACCACACAAAAGTCCTAATGCAATTTGGAGTAGATCCTTTTGTTCGATATCCAGCCAAAAAGCCTCTTTTTGAGCTACTTGTTCAAACGCTACTGCCACTTCGGGATAAAATAACACCCCGGTTTCCTTCGTGACCCATCCTAGGATCTCGTCTCTCTCTCGGTGGCTGGATAGTCTCCGCTTCAATCGAAGATCAATTTGATCGGCCAAGGACAAAATGCGAGCCATCAACGGAACTTCTTCCGCAGGGGCGCGCAAAACACCGTGCAGGGGATCAGGAGTTTCATGGTGATATTTAATCGCCGAGGCAAGAATTGCTCCAGCCGGAAAACGCTCGACTATAGAGGCTCCCATATGACAATGTTTTTCAAGGATAAGGGGAGCCTCATTATACGCATTGAAGCAACCAAGCGCACCAATGTCATGCAACAGTCCAGCAACTGTAACATGAACAAGCTCTTCCTTGCTGAGCCCTAGAAAACGACCCAGACGCATAGCAATATAAGCAACACGTTCGCCGTGCCGTTCCCCAAGCGAAACCTGCAAACCTTTTTCGATTTCTTCATCAACCAAACCAAGATCAAGTGCACGGGAAAAGCACCACATCTGCCGGATGTAGAAAGCATCATCAAACAATTTCACACCCCCAATTGGACAATAACTTTGCCTTATTAATACTATATTTCATCCATTTCCTACTTCATTTAAGTGGGAGTTCCATGTGTCGTCTGCCACTACTTCGTTTATCCTAAAGCGCAATTTCCTTGTCTTTGTCTGTAACGAAGTCTTTGCCCTCCAGTAAAATTCCCAAAGCGGTAAGTACCACGTTTACCGTACAATAGAAATCGTGCTCATCTGTTGCACAATTGTCACAGATACTTTGTACCTCGATAAAGGCTTCTTGAAGTTCCATATTTTTATACCGTTCTGGGATTACAGGCACGCTTCGGAACATATCGAGAATGTCTTCTGGAATCTTATCGGAGAACTTTTCCCCCGTCTGAGCGGATAAACTGAGAAATTCCTTTGCCATGTACAACTGACAAAGCGCAGAACAGTTGCACCCCTGATCACAGGATTTATCCATCTTTGAAAAAGCCTTATAAGCACTGAGCTTACTGAATCCTTGAGTCGTCATATCCCTACCCCTCTCTTACCTTCAACTAGGTTAAGCCTAATGCTTACTTAACGGCCGTATTGCCCAGAAGTTCTTCAACTGCCTTCTTAAACCGCTCAAATCCCGTCTTCTCCATGACATGGTAAAGACGAGCACGCTCACCAAGTTCTTCCCTAAATTCCTCTGCTCCTGAAGTATAGGTTTCCAAAATCCGTTTTACAACAGGGATAACCTGATCCCGAGGAATTCCTTTACGTACCAACGTTCCATGTTTCGGGCTCATCCCCGACTCCGTGCCACCAATCCAAAGCGAATATTTCCCACGTGGCTCTGCCATCAGCCCAAGATCATTGCACTGTACTCCAGTACAATTGCGTGGACAGCCCGAAATTCCTATTTTAAAATCCCAAGGAAGGATTGTCCCGTAAAACTCCTCATCAAGTACCTTGGCTAGTTCTAAGGTATCTCCACGAGAGTTAGGAGAAAATCCCTTGCCCGGACAAGCCGCAATATTCCGAACGCTTTTATGTAAAGTTGCCACACGAAGACTGACTGCTTGGAGCTGTTCCAATGCAGAGGCAACTTTTTCTTTTGGAATGAGGAGAAGCGAAGTCATGCGACGTGTGTTCTTTATAACCCCATCCTCTCCGACAATATCGGCTAAAACACGCACTTGCTTGCCAGTCAAGACCCCGCCGGGGGAATTCACGATAATAGCTACAATTCCATTGGCCTGTTCCGCGATAGCCCAATGGATTCCACTGGAACATTCTAACTCTTCACCCGTCCATTGATAACTATTGTCACGTTGAAGTTCAGTCATAAAACCTCTCCTTTACACTCTTTAAACTACTCTTGATATAATCCATTTCTCTGTGTATCGACAAAAATCCTGCACCAACCGCTATATTTAATTATTCCGTCGAATATAGAAAACTTGGCTAGCGCCCACACGACGAAGACACAGTCTTCGCACGGGTTTAACCTTCTTGCAGCACTGTCTTCGCACGTATTAGCCTTCTTGCAGACACTGTCTTCGCACATATTAGTCCTTCTTGCTGTCACTTTCTTCACAGGGTTAGCTTGGCGGAGAAGCCGCAGGCGCAGGCGGTCGCCATAGTTGCACTGATATTTTCTACTCTGAAAAATCAATAGACCCGAAAGGTAGCTTCTCGCACAGGAGTGAACGAATCGTGCGGAGGGGCGGTACGGCGCACAAAGCATTCGTGGGAAGCGTAGCCACGGGTTCACATCAGGTAACTACCCTGAGGTTTGGCGAAGCTCCCACGAATGCGTGTGTGCGAGCCCCGGAGCGCTGAGTGAACGGACGTGCGAGAAGCTACCCGACCCGAACGACCCCTTTTCATCCTCTGATGGTGCGAGCATAGCGGCATGGAGGTCTACCCTGAAAAAAGATCCTCAAAAATAGCCTGAACAATCCCAGACCTCAAAGTCAGGCAGCTTCTTCCACAGAAGTGAACGAATTGCATGGAGAGGCGGTAAGGCCTACAAAGCTTGCGTGGGGAAGCGAAGCCACGGTTCACTCCAGGTATTACCCGGAGGTTTGGCGAAGCTCCCACGTAAGCGAGTAGGCGAGCCTCGGAATGCTGAGTATACGGAAGTGGGAGAAGCTGCCCGAGCCGAAGGAATGGCCGAGTGTCCCTCTAGCAAAGGAATATTCTCTGTACTAGTAACACCACAAGAGAGCCTTACGGCTCTCTTGTGGTGTACTCAATATTTCTCAAACCATTTACTTTATCCGGCACGACGACGGATAACCGGATGAGATGATAATGCACTGGGGAAAGACTCGAACTTTGTTTCTAATTTTGCCACTGATCCATCCGACAATACTTCATAGATCTTTACCAATCCATCTCCCTTCGTCCATTCGTGGCAACACTCTCTGCAGTAATAACGTTCACGGCCAATTCGACCGACCTCACGCGCTTTACATACCGGGCAATTCATGCTTCAGCAACTCCTATCAAGGGTATATTTAAGAATATCCTTATTATACCGCAAAATTCTATCGTGTTGCTTAAGAAATTGTGAAGCTTTTGTGTCCATTTAAATTTGAACAGATTGTCAGCGTCATTGCTGAAGTCGATGATTATGTTCAGCTTTAGCTGAACGAGTTCACTACACCCTTCTGTATTGCGCTTTTCCGATTTCATAGAGGTTTTTTCCCTCGTGATCAATGATCACAATGGCTGGAAAATCTTTCACAACTAAACGACGTACTGCTTCCGGCCCCAGTTCAGGATAAGCAATGACCTCAGCTGAAACAATACGCTTAGCAATGAGGGCTCCTGCTCCACCAATAGCTCCGAAGTAGATGGCACCATGTTTCTTCATCGCTTCAATCACGTCTGGAGAACGTAGCCCTTTGCCGATCATTCCTGTTAACCCTCTCGCGATCAGCTTTGGAGAATAGGCATCCATCCGTCCGCTCGTCGTAGGCCCAGCCGAACCGATCACTTGCCCTTCTTTGGCCGGTGTCGGCCCTACAAAATAGATGATTTGATCCTTCATTACAAACGGAAGGTCTTCTCCCCGATCCAGAGCCTCAACCATTTTTTTATGTGCGGCATCGCGGCCGGTATAAATCACACCGTCGATCAAGACATTGTCCCCGACTTTCAGGCCCTTAAGCTTCTCTTGGGTTAAAGGAGTTTCAATGCGGATGATTTCACTCATTTTTATCCCTCCCTCGCAACGTAATCTCCTTATGACGAGTTGCATGACAACCAATGTTCACTGCCACTGGCATTCCGGCAATATGCGTGGGATATACTTCTAAGTTTACAGCTAGCGCGGTTGTAACTCCTCCAAAACCTTGGGGACCAATCCCTAATCGATTTACACGATCTAATAACTCTTCCTCGATTTTCGCCAGACGCACCTCGGGATTATGTTTTCCTACTTCACGTAATAAGCTCTTTTTAGCCAAGAAAGTGGCCTTTTCCATCGTTCCACCCACGCCCACTCCTACAATAATCGGGGGACAAGGGTTTCCACCCGCTTGATCGACCGTGTCCACGACAAATTGCATTGCACCCTCGAGGCCCTCCGAAGGCTTGCACATTTTTAAGCCTCCCATGTTTTCACTGCCGAACCCTTTAGGGGCCACAACCAAGTGCAGAGCATCCCCAGGAACAATATCATAATGAATCACCGCCGGCGTATTATCTCCAGTATTGACCCGCTCAAATGGATCCTTCACGACAGATTTGCGCAAATATCCTTTGTCATACCCTCGGCGTACCCCTTCATTTATGGCCTCGGTGAGGCCTCCACCGACCACATGCAGGTCCTGGCCAATACTCACAAAAAGCACTGCCATCCCGGTATCCTGACACATTGGGACTCTTTCCTCATGTGCTATTTCAGCGTTTTCAATGAGACGTGCTAACACCTCTTGGGCTAACAGAGAACGCTCATCCTTTAAAGCTTGATGAAATCCAGCCATGATGTCCGATCCTAAATTATAATTAGCCTCAACGCAAAGGTTTTCAACGGCCGAAATGATCTCTTCCACAAGTATTTCTTTCATCTTCTCTATCTCCTCTCTAAAAGTTTTCTCAGTAATAATAATTTGAAAAGATTACGTTTTTTACTCCTAAGACAAGCAAAAGCAAGAGACAATACAAGGCACAAATGTTTAATGGGCGAGGGGATCTGAAGTTGAGCCAAAGTTTATTCACTTAGTAGTCAGCCAAATTAGTTTTTGCATAATCTATAGGTGAATACGAGCTTGAACCACCACTATTTACTGCCTTAACTTTGTAATAATAAGTGGTATCTGCCCATAGGCCAGTATTTATATAGCTTGTGGTTTTAACTGTCGCAATATGAGTATAAGTACCTGAAGACGAGGTTGCCCCGTAAACATAATAAGATGTTGCTCCACTTACTGAATCCCAACTAAGGTCTATCTGACTGGAACTTACGGTTGTTGCTGTTATATCTGTCGGGGCAGACGGTGTATCAGACCCTTCGGTAATATCATTAATACTGATTACAATACTTTCAGGTACAACGACAGTTCCTCCAAAAACAATTTGTTTTTCAATATGGCTAATCTTACTTCTAAAAAAGTCTAATGTTGACTGGTCGACAGGATCGCTAACCAAGATAAGTGGTGAATTTGTTAATGAAGCTAACGCTGAACCAGCCAAAGCATCAGCGAAATACTCACCGGTTGATACGTAGCAAATGCTGAAATCAAGTTCGTTAGCGAATTCCTTAATAATACTAATGTTTGTTTCATATCTAGTTATCCCGCTAAGCCGTTTGGGAGAAGGAAGTTGCTTAAGAACATTCTCACTTATAACTCCAGTCCCACCAACAACATATGAACTTTGTACATTATTTAATAAATAACTTTCTACGTTTTCAGGCAAGCTTTCCTTGGTTGTAAGAAGGATTGGAATTCCCTTCATCGCAGCAATGGGAGCAATGGATAAAGCATCCGGAAAAGTTTCGCCACTTGCAATGACTGCTTGGTCGAATTGCCCCAACGCTTGGGCAATTTTAATGGATGTGTCGAAACGATCACTTCCCGCAATCCTTGATACTCCTATTCCCATAGTTTTTATGCTTTGTTCAACTCCAGATGAAATAACACCCGTTCCGCCTATCATAATAACTTTTTTTACCTTTAAACGGGAAAGCTGTGTTTTGGTTTGTTCGTTCAAGGTATCCTTTGTCGTTAGCAGTAATGGAGCGTTATATTTTTGGGCAAGTGGAGCACTACATAAGGCATCAGAAAAATTCTCTCCACTTACAATTATGGCATAGTAAGAGGTATTCCATCCTGATTTGGCAACTTCAGCACAAGTTTCATACATATCTTCCCCTGCTATTCTGTTGGACTGGATTTGTGATGAAGGATCCGATGGAACAGTGTTGTCCGACTCACCAGTAGCTGCCTGAGTTTTAGAAGAATAGGCACTTGTGCCAGAACTGTTAACTGCTAAGACTTTATAATAATAGGTGGTATCTGCTGATAAGCCGGTATTTGAATAATATGTTGTTGTCGTTGTAGCAATTTTGGAGTAAGTACCTGAAGACGAGGTTGCTCTATATACATAGTAGGATGTAGCTTTGCTGACAGGATCCCACTTAAGGTATATTTCACCGGAGTTTTCGACCTTAGCGCTTAGATCTGTCGGTGCTGACAGTGTATTAGTCTCATCTGTAGTAGTTTCATAAGCTTTAGAAGAATAGGCACTTGTGCCAGAACTGTTGACTGCCTTAACTTTATAATAATAGGTGGTATCTGCCATCAAGTTAGTATCTGAATAACTTGACGCTGTCGTTGTAGCAATTTTATTGTAAGTACCTGAAGACGAGATTGCGCTATATACATAATAAGACGTAGCTTTGCTGACAGAATCCCACTTTAGGTATATTTCATTGGAGCTTTCAACCGTAGCGCTTAGATCTGTCGGTGCTGACAGTGTATTAGTCTCATCTGTAGTAGTTTCATAAGCTTTAGAAGAATAGGTGCTTGTGCCAGAACTGTTGACTGCCTTAACTTTGTAATAATAAGTGGTATCTGCCGACAAGTCGGTATCTGTATAACTTGAGGCTGACGTTGTAGCAATTTTGGAGTAAGTACCTGAAGACGAGGTTGCTCTATATACATAATAGGATTTAGCACCACTTACTGAATCCCAGTCTAGGTATAGTTCACTGGAGTTTTCGGACGAAGCACTTAGATCTGTCGGTGCTGACAGCGTATCGGACTCATCAGACTCATCTGTAGTTGCATGTTCTTTTGATGAATAAGAGCTTGTGCCAGACCTGTTGACAGCTTTAACTTTGTAATAATACGTGGTATCTTCCATTAAGTCAGTATCTGTATAACTTGAGGTTGTCGTTGTAGCAATTTTAGAGTAAGTACCTGAAGACGAGGTTGCTCTATATACATAATAGGATGTAGCACCACTTACTGAATTCCAGTCTAGGTATAGTTCGCTGGAGCTTTCGGACGAGGCACTTAGATCTGTCGGTGCTGACAGCGTATCGGACTCATCGGACTCATCAGACTCATCTGTAGTTTTATAAACTTTAGAAGAAAAGTTACTTGAACCAGAACTGTTGACAGCCTTAACTTTGTAATAATAGGTGGTATCTGACGTCAAGTCAGTATCTGTATAATCTGATGCTGTCGTTGTAGCAATTTTGACGTTAGCACCTGAAGACGAGGTTGCCCTGTAAATATAGTAGGATGTAGCCTTGCTGACAGAATTCCAGTCCAGGTATATTTCACTGGAGCTTTCTACCGTAGCTTTAAGATTTGTCGGTGCTGCTGGGGTACTTGACGCTAAAGTGGATTTGGGAAATATTAATGCTAAAAATACTAAGCAAAGTACTATGGTCATCAATTTAAGATTACGCTTTTTCATAAATTTACCTCCAATATTTTAAGAGTATTTCTCATGATCTCCCTCGGTTAAAACAATTACATTCCTCTGTTCAACTCCTTGCTAGGGCCACCCCTGATGAGGCCGCTCTGTAAGTTCAATTCAACAGTATGATTGTAGGTGTTGTATTTCATCCAATCGTGAGACTCCCACTTCTTCAAGTGGGAGTGGGACCCCGTACTCTGCTTCGGTGGGGGTAGACTCCCCCACCGAAGTCTCGATGTTCAACTTTAGTTGAACGAGTTCACTAATACTAAATGGCAAAAATTGAATTCTGAGATTGAAAGATCTAATTGAAACGACAAAATTCTGATGCATTGGTGCTATTACATTATTCTTGTTCCATCTGCATAATCCTTCCTTTGGAAGTAACTTTTCTAACTTCGGATGAAACACTATTGCTCTAACTTCGGTGTAAAATAAAACCATAACTGTTAAGGAAGAACAATATATTGCATAAAATACCTTTTTTAGAGGTTGTGAAATCTTTAATAAATATCCAGTAATAGAAAGTAGATTATATACAGTATTTCGACAAATTCTATAGCAGTAATGGTTTATAGTATTTTGCAGGAATAAGTAATTAACAGAATAAGGAGGTTCAGTTTAAGATTTTCGTTAATGGAACTATAAATAGTGACTCTTCTGCTGTATTAGTGTTTTTAAAGTTATGGAGGAGATTTTAATGAAGCTTAGAACATCTAAAGTAGTAACTTTATTAGTTTTTGTTTTAGTTCTAATTATGTCGTATGCAAACATTGTATATGCTGATTCAATCAAAGATTATGAGTTGAGAGGTAAAGAATATAAATATAATCAACCACCTTCTACCAATAGCTTAAAGCTTTTAAGTAGCGCAAATATAGTGGATTCAGAAAAAAGTTATGTTTGGCCTGATATTTTATCAAGTAAAATTAATAGTATCAATAATATGTACTTTACTCTCCAAGATAGTAATTATAATCAAGTTACAGGTATTAAAGTTAATAAAATTGAAATAGTTCAGAATGGAAAAAAATTAATCAGCACAGATAACGTTAGATCATATAGTAAAAAAGGCCAATATGTAATAAACGATGCCGATTTATTAAGAAGTTTTCTTAATTCTAACGGTGAAAATACAGTCGATGTTGTATTTTATCTTTTTGATCAAGAAGTTACAAGACTGGAAAATTATACGATTAGAGTTTATTCGGGAAAAATTGTATCCGGAATATGGCCCACAAATATTGGCTTAGATACTTTGAAATTTCCTAATGAAATACAAATTCTTAACGCTGCTGAACATGATATTATAGATGTTTGGCTTATAGACGAAAATGGTAAAAGGATCACTAATTATGATGGGCTATCTGATAGTTGGAATAATGCTGATCAAAAAGAATTAACATTTTACTCTAAGTTATCTTTAAAGAATAGTAGCTATCAAAACCCGGATAATGACGGAGGCTATAGTTTTGTAGTTGAACTGAATGGCGAAGAGCTTGATATTATTGATTGGAACGAAGTATTTTTTGATTCAGAAACTTGGGTATATCTTTCTTATTCGCCAGAAAATGATGGCAAATATTTTTATCATGTGGGGGGGGTGAACCTTCTTAAGAATGGGCCCTATAGATTAGATGTTCAGCAGAATGGTATAGTGACAGGATCGAAAGGCAATATATCTGCGGCCTTGGAAGATGACTACTATGAAATGATAAATCAGGAAATAACGCGTTTATTAAAGACTCCGGGAGAGCAGTATACTACATTCTTATACGATAAAAATGGTAATATTGTTGATGAAAGAACTTGGATGGAGCCAGCTGATGACGAAGCAGATGTAATTACTCCTGATGATTCAAATACACTGCAAAGTATAGCTATAACAACTCCAGCCTCCAAGCTAATCTATAACATTGGTGACAAATTAGATATAACCGGATTGGTAGTGACTGGAACTTACAGTGATAGTAGCACTAAGGCTGAAAGCATAACTACTGCGAATATCACGGGTTTCAACAGTACGGCTGCAGCGGCGGACCAAATCCTAACCATCACAGTTGGAACTAAGAATACGACTTACATAGTACAGATTGTAGCAGCTCCGGATACTAGTGGTATGATCGAAATCAAACCTGCTTCACCTATAGTCGGACCCGATAAAGTCTGGACAATTAAACTTAACGGGTTGGTAAATCAGGATAGTATCAAGGATAAAATTTATATAACCAACTCCGTGGGGGTCAAACTAATCCCGACCTGTACAGTGACAACGAATAACGGACTTTCCCAAATTCAAGTAAAACCAGCTAATAACTATCCTTCAGACAATTATATACTATGGGTAAGAGACATAGAGTCCGTCAAAGGAACTAAACTAAAAAGCCAAGTCTATCTTAAGTTTACAGTAGAGTAGTTTCAGAAGGTAACAAGAACGTCCCTTCGGCGGACTTTCTACTAGAGATTCACCAAAAGTTGCCAATGAGAAGCTGAAGTCCTTTAGGACATCGGCTTCTCATTTTATCCATGAGGACTGATGAGGAGTATTCAAGTATATCCAGAAGTAAAATGACCAAAGATATGGGGAAAAATTCTAGAGTAACGATAAACATCGGCTAAGAGAGAATGGCATTTCAAACAAAACTAGACTAGAAAGTAATACTTCAGCCTTGTTATGTTTGCATAGTCATCGAATGAATCGAATTAAATACCGTCCATAAGGCCCTCTAAAAGATGTAGAAAAACGGTAACTCCTAATAAATCCGCACTCCCACCCGGGGCTATTTTACGTCTGCAAAAATCCTCATCCATTTCTTCGATTGCTTTAATCCCTACTGCCGTTCTCATACCACCCATTGCAATAATCTGCTTAGCCCTTTCCTGAACTTCTTTTAGCGTTTCAAAAGAGTGCCTATGCAAAATATTAGTATCCTCGCTAAACTGCATAATAGCTAAAAGTGTTTGCACTAACCTTGAGTTTTGGCATAACTCATGATTTTCCTTATAAACTGCTACAGAAATATCAAAGACCGTGGGTAATCCTCTTTGAACCTCTCCCCGAATGCCTTCAACTTTATGGGTTAAAAAGAGTCTTTCACCGTGTGTCAACGCTGATGAATGAGTATTTTCCCACTCACTAACTCTTGAACTCAACTCCCTTTCCACTAAACCTTCAGTCATATCTTGAATAATACTCTGCATTGATGAGAAGTCAGCACCCGAGTGTACGGCTTTCCCTCCGGCTGCACAGCAGATTCCCAGTAAAAAGAGTGTTCCCTTATGGGTATTGACTCCCCCAGTTTTATAAAACATTTTCTGTTCGCCCAGCTGCCCAATCTGCCTAATTTGCTTGAAAATCTCTTTGGGGCTATTGGAAGAAAGCCCTGCCTCCGCGCAATGAATCAGAGGGTTAATGAGAGCGGCGGCACTATCTAAAAAAGTGAAGTAATCCATGTCACAATGTGCGCCGCTAGATACTTTAGAAACCAGCCCCGGCGATGGGTGACAGGAAGCCTCATAGAGGATTGCTTGTACTGCCAGACTCGCTATGTTAATTGCTTGGTCGTTTATGTTGCTGTTCCCTCCTATCTATAGACATCAAACTTCTCCATTGTCACCACGATGGATCTTTTCCCTATATTCCCTATACTTTTCTTCAATATATTCTATAACCTCACGCTCACTATGTCGTCTCGTTCTAACGCAATGTTGGGCATAGTCTTCACATAGATAGCATTTTCTCCTGGGATAACCAAGGTCCTGCCTACTAACGCTTTTACCTAAGCTATCATACACATCAAGATCTAAACAACGTCCAAGAGCATGCTTTTCTTCCAGATCAATAGCCGCCCTCTTTAAAACTAAAACGTCTTCCTCTACTGCAGACAAGTAAATTGGGCCTTCTGCCCCTTGTTGCAACGATTCGAAACATTGCTTTTCCCCAAATAACGAGCCAATCAAAGCGCTCATATCATGGATAATACTCAAGGTCAGATCATTTGTTTTCTTAAGTCCGGGATAGTTTACTCTCATCACCAGCAGCGGAGTTTTAAAACGTTTTAGAAGATGGGCTATTAGCTCAACCCTTCTCTCCCTTGCTTCAAGTAGATCTTCGACAGTATACGCTCTCATAGTTTAGTGTGGAGAGGGGGCCTTTTTTAATTTCTCCACGATCTCCCTTCCATGGCTTGTATTGAGAAACTCCAAGGTTACTTCAGGCAGAAGATTGCTCAGATTATCAATTTCCCCCTTCTTCAGTAGGCTTCTGACCATCGAAGCACTGATCGCCAAGTCTCCATAGGCCTTTCTCTTGATTTCGTGCAGTTGAACCCCATAAGTAGGCAGCACTTTCTTTAAGGTTTGATTATACACTTCCGTTACTGGGCAATAAGGTTCCTCCCCAATATATCTTTTCCTGATATTAAAGTTCTCGCAAAAGTACTTCCCAAAGATTGAGGAATCTAGGTCTGCGTAAGCTCTTAATCTTTCCCCCTCTTCTCTTAAAAAGTAAGAAGGGAACGTAGCAGAAGAGATAATATACTCACCACTTGGTATTACCTTAACATTTTTTAAATGCGCTACTCCCTTGCAAACCAGTTCAAATCTCGTTTCAAAAGGAAACAGCGATTCATCCTCTTCAACAATAAACACGAGGACCTCAATATTATTCTTAGCAGCTTCTTCAATTAAAAATTGGTGTCCCAGGGTGAATGGATTACAATTCATAACCAACGCTGCCTTTTCCGCATCTCCAATGGTATAGTTCCTCTTCATTCCCTCCAGAGCTTTATGAATATCATAAATACCATGTTCCAGGAGAGCCACATCCGAATTGCTATGGATAAGGTTGAAATTAAGAGCTAAAAAAGTATGAGCCTTTGCAGGCTTCGTGAAGATAAAACTGTGGTATATACCCTGACTAAAGAGTTTATCAATCAAGGCAGAAATTAGAGTCGAGGTTATTCCCTCTCCCCTAAGCTCATTGACAACCGCAAAGCATTTCAAGACATTTTTCGCCTTTGAACAGGTTGCCACGATGGAAGACCCCTGCGCCGCTGGATTCCAAGCTCCATCCCTTATGACTAATGTGTAGTCCACATCCTGATCTAAGACTAAGTTAAGGTCCTTGAGAAAGGCCTCTACCTCTGCTCGTTCAACCCTATTCTTGAGATTTAACTCTTCGATGTGAATGCCGTACAACATTAGTTGATCTCTCCTTTAAAACGGAATGGCACGGAGGAAGTCTTACTTCCACATCTACTTGACCTTCCTCACAACATCAATAACTCTGCCATCCCGATATTCCACGACAGCTACAATCTCTTCTGAGGTTGAAATATCCTTTGGGACTCCAGTAATTTTTTCAGCCATTAGCTTTAATTCCTTAATAGTCATTAAAGGAAGCTTAGCCATCCTTAGTTTTTCAAGCAGATCCACTCTTTTAGGATTGACAGCGATTCCTCGTTCCGTAACTACTACATCAATGCTTTCACCGGGAGTCGTAATCGTCATCACCTTATCCTTGATTATTGGCAGTCTGGCCTTTATAAGATTTGTCACCACAATCGCAAGTTTAGATCCTGCAGCTGTATCACTGTGTCCACCTGAACCACCCATGATCACTCCATTGGATCCTGTCGTAACATTAACATTAAATTCCATGTCAATTTCAGTAGCTCCCAGAATCATAATGTCTAAGTTGTTAACTACCGCTCCCTTTGTATGAGGATTACCGTACATGGATGCGGACATAAATTGATGGGTTGCATTGTCTCTATAAGACTCTATCGCTTTTATGTCAAAGCATTGTACATCAAAGAGGGTTCTAAAAAGTCCTTCTTCCAGCATTTCGACGAGATATCCTGTAATTCCACCGGAAGCAAAACTTCCAACCACTTCTTCATGTTGCATAATCTTTTTAAGTTCTGCAGCAACGGCAAGGGAGGTTCCGCCTGCTCCTGTTTGAAAAGACATCCCCTCCTGAACTAAACCGGAGGCCTTAATCACCTCAGCTGCTCTTTTAGCGATAATAAGTGCCACCGGATCCTTGGTAATTTTCGTGGTACCCGAAACAATTCCCTTTGGATCACCGATGGAGTCAATCAGAACCACGTAATCTATGAAAACTTGGCTAATTTCAATGGGATATGCGGGGTAGGGCACTAAATTATCGGTTATTGCAACAGTTTTATCAGCATACTCTGCATCTGAAACAGCATATCCCAACGTACCACATGCAGCATTACCATATACTCCATTAATATTTCCATAGGTATCCGCAGTAGGGGCTGCAAGAAAGGCTACGTCGATGTGCAGATCTCCACTTTCTATGGCCCTTGCTCGTCCGCCATGGGTTTGCATGATCGCCGGTTTCTTTAATTTTCCCTCGGATATTGCTTTAGCCACAGGACCAGATATGTAATTCGCCACCAGACCAGTTACCACTCCATTTTCCATGTGCTTAACAAGGGGCGCATGAATAGGGAAAATCGAGCTCGCCGCAACGGTCAGATCTTTGATCCCTCTAGCAGCCAACCCCTCCATGACCTTATTAAGAACAAAATCCCCATTTCTTAAATGGTGGTGAAATGAAATGGTCATTCCCTCGCTAATGTTTAGCTTATCTAAGGCTTCCTCTAAGTTTGGTAATACTTTTTGATCATTAGGGATCACACTTGTTAGCTTTACTGCTGTTCTAGTTTTTACCCCTCCATCACTAAAAGCCCCTTGAAAAGGTGTAACGCGCCCATACCCCTCAATGTAGTCAGGAATTTCTCTACCTAATATTGTTTTCATCTTGCTCCACCTCATCACTAATAAGTCCAAGCCTTATGCATTGCTCGACGGTGCATGTTGCTCGATTGATGACAGGAGCATCGATCATTTTACCATCTAATGAACAACAACCTTTGCCTTCTTTTTCCGCTTCCTCCATGGCATCCAAAACTCTCAAAGCATGTTTCAGTTCTGCCTCTGTCGGTGCGAAGACAGAATGAATGGTATAAATCTGTCTTGGATTAATGGCCGATTTTCCCGTTAGTCCCAAACTTTTAGCTCTAGCAGTATCCTTTGCAAGCCCTTCGTAATCGTTCGTATCTGTGAACGGAGTATCAATAGCATCTACCTTTAAAGCTCGACACACGGTTGCAACCTTATTCCGTGCATAAAAGATTTCTTCTCCCTCTTTTGTTCGTTCTATGCCTAGATCTGCTGTTAAATCTTCCCCTCCCAGCAGCACCCCGACTATTCGCTTGGAGGCTTGAATCACTTTATAAACATTTTCCAGTCCAAGCGCAGTTTCTATGAGCGCAATGAGCTTAATGCTTCCGTGGGCAAATCCCTCTTCTATTTCAATTTTATCCAGTATTTTATCTACAAGTGTTATTTCTTCTTCATTGGCCTTAGGAATCAACAAGGTATCGGGTCTAACCCGAGCGATAACATCAATATCTTGCGGTCCAAATTCTGTATCAAAGGGGTTTACTCTAACCACCACTTCAACCTGTGAGTAATCAATAGTTTTAATCGCTTCCCTAACTAAAATCCTAGCACTATCTTTTTCCGTTAGACTTACCGCATCCTCTAAATCCAGAATAATCGAATCCGCTCCGAGTATCGCCGCATCTTGAAGCATCCCTGGGTTATTTCCCGGCATAAAAAGCATCGTTCTTCTCAACTTTTCCACGTTAACCCACCTTAAATTAATGTGTTGATCTTATATCTTAATTAATACTTTTAGAGTTAAATCGCTCTGCGAATAGCGGTTTCCACTCTTGCAGCAATGGTGTAATCTAAAGCGCCCTTGTCTTGAGCCTTAATTGATATACCCTCGATACCCATTTCTTTTACTTTATGTAAAATCACTTGCTCGATGACATCTCCAAATTGTTGCATAACGATGCTTTCGAGTTCAATCTCTATTTTTCCGAACTCATTAGGCCTAACCATGATCAGAATATCATTAGACTCCAAGGTCCCCGCCTTGGCTACTTTCGTTATTTTCACTTAACTTAACTCACCTCAACTCTAAGCACTGCGGTTTAGCTTCTTTTAATATACCCCAAAATTACACATTCCGAACACTGGCCATTTATATTAAATGACCAGTGTTCGGAATATACTGTTGAACGCTGTTGCATATCATCTATAGACGTTAGTTTGATAATTCGAAGACTCCATTTTCATAGTTAAATATAAAAACTTCTCCAGTTTCAATCATATAATAAAAGCCATAAATATTAAGCTCTTTTTTAAGATACTTTTCTTTAATATAGGGGTACGTTAACAAGTGTTTGATCTGTTCAAGTATGTTTATTTGCTCAGTTAACCATTCCCTCATGTATTCATCATTATTGTCTTTCAGTTGTACCATGACCCTCTTCTTAACATTCTGAGCTAATTCCAACCATTTTTTGGTATCAGGCAGCTTTTCAAGAACCTCATCGGGTAAATAGATCGAAGCGCACCCTCCACAATTAGAGTGGCCACACACAACAATATTTTCTACTTTTAAAGATTTTACTGCATATTCTATAGCTGAAGTAGTGGCGACATATTCCTGATGTGTATCTTTATAGGGTGGCACGATGTTAGCAATATTCCGAACTACGAACAATTCTCCCGGTAAAGACTTTGTTATCATTTCTGGCATGACACGCGAATCAGAGCAGGCGATGAACAAAGTATGTGGTTCTTGACGTCGTTTCAATTTAGTAAATAAAGCCTTATGTTCTTCAAAGTCCTTTTGTCGAAATTTAATTAGTCCATCCAGCAATCTTTGCATAAGTCGACCTCCAAAAAAATTTTTCTTCGGCTCTTTGGCCCATACATCGGTCAGCTCTGGTAATTTGTTAATTCTTGCACTAACTCAATTATAAAGCTTTTTCACTTAGAATAGGAGTCTAATTTAGACTTTTTTAAAGTTTTTTATTATTTTTTTTTATTATAACGATTTTATTTTGTTATTTCCTTCTTAAACAGTTCTTTTTTCCTCAGATATGGTTTTCTCCCATTTTTCTCTTTCTAGTTTCATTTACACAACATGGTTTCGATTAGCTTTTCTTATATTCATACCTGAAATATTACAATATCCATTTAAGCTTGAACTGCGTAGGAGCAACATCCGATTGCCCCATTAAACTGGGGCTCTTGAGGTATAACAATCCGCCGGCCAGACCCCGACTCCAAAAGCTGGCCTACTGCATGATTATGCGCAACACCCCCTGTAAAAACCAGTACTTCTCCTAAAAAAGAACGTAAAAGAGGCAAAATACGTTTGACAATCGTAGTGTTAACTCCAGCCGCTAGTTCGGCCAGTGGAAATCCTTCCACAATCTTACCGATCAGCTCACTTTCGCCGAACACAGCACATGTGGAATTCAACTCCACAGGATCATCGGAATATTCCCCCAGTACCTCAAGGGTCACATCGAGTATAGTCGCCATATTCTCCAAGTAACGACCAGAAGAAGCTGCACACTTATCATTTGTCAAAAAGTCAACCATTCTGCCCTTCCGGACCTGGATGATTTTACTATCTTGTCCACCAAGATCGACCAGGGTGAAATCCTTGAGGCCCGTCTGATAAATCGCACCCAAAACATGAGCCTTCAGCTCGGGAATCGCCTCGCCGCCGGCAAGTTCCAGGGTATTCCGCCCGTATCCGGTAGAAACTAAACGATCGACCACAGGTAATCCTAAAGCTTCAAAGTCCACGGCTAGTTTATTACCCTGCTTTCGTCCATACTCCCGGTAAAAGCGGATGGTATCTAAGCTTTCTAGCCGAAGGATCTCTAACCTTTCCCCCTCAGCCTTTTGCCTCATAAGGGCAATCTTCACGCTCCGACTCCCCAGATCAATCCCGCAAACGCTTTGTTGTCCGGACATATTGTGCCATCCTCTCTCACGACTCTTCAATCATACTCAAAAAGGACTCCAACCTCATTTTACTTCGCTCATCCAGCCCCGTTGGATTTTCCCCTTCTAACGTTAGAATCGGGTAATCCAACCTTTTCCTAATAATCTGATCCTCAATCTGACGATAACAAAAGCTTTGCGTATAGTGGATGATTCCGTCGAGATGACGACGCTCTGCTTCTCTAACGATATCCTCTAATCGTAAAAACACTTTATAAGGATATGTGTATAAGCGGTACTGTTCGACAATGTCATCCGTCTCAAAAGGCATGGAGAACTGCCTCTGTACTTCATTAAAAACAACCCTGGCTCCGTGTTCTTCCAGAAAATCATAAAGTTCAGGAAAAATAGGTGGAACCCCGATAAAACCGAGTCGCATTTCCCGCTTTTTCCCACGCCGCCCTGAACGAATACTCTCTGATAAAGGCTCTCGTACACGTACAGTCTGAATGAATTCCTCCATCTCACGAGCATAACCCTCAGGTTCACCATTGAAGTCCGAACATGAAACAAGGTAGAGGTGATTTTCAAATCCGCTCACACGGTTTTCTTCCCAAGTCAATCGATCAATTTCCCATGCCAATGCCCGGACCTGATCAAGGCGTTTCTTTTGCAATTTTACGTCCTCCCAGGTTGTACCTAACGCCTGAATTAGCTTGTCCATCTGGAGACGGAGCATATCAGGATCTCGATCATACGGAAACGCAAAAGGAATGATCTCGATCCCCTCTACTTCCCAAGTCTCCATCAGTGCATGAGTATTACTACAATCTCCTTGTGTTACGGCAACTATGCGCTGAATGTCTGGATTACGCAATGCTGTCGAATACAATCCTTTAATCCAACCACACACATTCCGTGGATAACCCGCGAGCTCTGCTTCTTCCAAGCAACGCATCGCATCCGAACAAGTAATAAAAATATTATTCAAATCAACCGGGACATCCCCTGCTGCGTAAATCACTTCAACAGGCACCGTTGTTGTTAAGCCGATTTTGCTCATATGGTTGTCTACTCCTTTAGTTGTCTACCCGTTGCTTTTAACAATGCTAGCGTCCTGTTCATCTCATTGTTCACGATCATATACCCTTCATCAACCCCCATACCGGGTTTGGCAAGCATTTGATCTGGACGAGTAGCCAGAGATACATGTACCGCAGTCTTTCCGCCCGAATCTGTTTCATTGCAGGATCCACCCACATAGGCACCCACTCCGTATCTCTTGGCGTAGATAACTGCTTCAATTGTGTTTTGAATTCCACCTAAATCCGGGGTCTTGATTTGAACCATATCGGCGGCTTGAGCATCAACAAACTTGACGATATCTTCAAATGTATTACACCACTCATCCGCCACGATTTCCACCTGAACTTCACGAGCCTTCAACGCAAAACGCAATGCCTTAAGTTGTTCAATCTGACCTTCTAGGCTTCCGGCATCCATCGGTCCTTCAATTCTCAAATGCAAAGGTGCCGCTGCCTTTTCTAACTTTACAAAGTAGTCGACCATGTGCTCCACATTATCTTCAAAAGCAAGCCCAATCGTACCGTAAACATCGATGTGTAAGACCGGACGATAATCATCACCGCCAAGTGTCATGATTCGATTTCGAAGCCACTCCACGTAATCTAAGAGCAGTTCCCCATTTTTACCCAACTTTGTCTCCACATTATTAATCAACGCGTGTGGTAAGATCCCTGCACGTTTTATAATCGCCTTATCTGCGTTTTCATAGCGCTCATCCCCAGTTTGAGCAAAGATCGGGATAGGATCAAGAATCATCGGAAGCTCATATTCCTCTAGAATCACTTCTGTTATCGTTTTTCTCTTAGCTTTAGCAACGCCATCAAGAATAGCTTGGCTCACCCCATACCGAATCGCGGTATGATAGCGCTCCCCATTCTCCCGTTTTGAGGTTTCGACAAGACCCACCAAGTTGCGGAAAGAATCCAGCTCATGCCCAATGAGCTTAGGCGCAATCTCTTCAAGGATAATGGGAATAAAATCCTCTGCCAAAAATAGTGGATCTCGTCCACCAGCCCCAGAATACTGTACAGCAGCACAATCTCCAGAAGCCACTTGTCCATCTTCCAAAATAAGCATGACAGAAATAGATTCACCCCTTTGACGAACCGCCTTAAAGCCAGGTGTTTTCGGTTCCCCAAGATAAGTAAAGCCCTCATGGATTACTCCAGATTTAATGGCAAGTTGGTCATCAAAATAAAACCCTGTAAGCCCCGGTGAAGCAATAACGTCAACAATTTTCATAAATAATATATCCTCCTTAGGTCATCTGCTTTCGCAAACCAATTGGCAAGACACAAGAACCGTCCCCGTGTCTCATCCGTGCTAGCCCCTTGGCCGCCCAACGAGCATCCCTTTCCCGATGGCGTAAATGTCATCAATCACCATCTGGAAGGAAGGATCCCGATCCTCATCCCGGCCACGCTGCGCAATGCGTTCACGATGAAACTCTTTAATCCTCTCATCAAAGGGAATATTCCCAAAATCCAATAAACGAACGGCACCGGTGTTATCACGGGCCGGAAGAATCTTCCCGGCATTAGATCTGCTCGGTGCAAACGGAACATCAATTATCCCGGCTTGAAATGCCCGAACTGTGCCGACTGCAGCATCTCCTTCTCCTAATTCGAGGACTTTATCGAGAATCGCCCTCGTTTCAGCTAAGATCATCTCCTCTTCCAAGGCAAGCTCTGCAGTCATAGGCAGTGTTTGATCTTTCAACATGGTTAATATTTGTTTTGTGGTGCGTATCCCTGCTGCATTGGCCTCCTTGGTGGGAATCCCCAGGGCTTCATGAGGGGTTTTAACGATGACTTTTGAGGCCTTACCCAAAGCCGCAGTCACCGCCCCCCAAGATATGACCCCAAAGGCTTTTGCTTCATCTTGCGGAAAACCCCCCATCCATTGGTGAAAGACCGTGGTGATCATCACTTTTGGCATGCCTAGTTTTACTAGATACTCTTCCGCTAGAACCGGCAAAGTATGTAGTGCTGCAACGTCTTGAATGAGATTACCACATTGTCCATAACCAAGCGTCAAACTGCGAACGCCCTGAGCGACTGCAAGGATCCCTTCAATAACAGCAACCGAATGAGAAATTGCCGGCGGAACAAGCGTCCCCGTCAACGGACCGAAGGGCTCACGGTTGATTTTCACCCCTTGTTCTTCGTACAGACCAATGAGACGGTCCACATACTGCCAATATTTAACCGTACTTTCAATAGAAACGTCTTTAGAATATGGAATGTTATACGAAATTCCACCGCCTTCGTAATCTGTGAATCCGCCAGCGATCGTAATCTCCGCAAGCAACCGTGCATCCGGGGTCCCGTGGCGAACTTGAACCGGCACTTGAACGCTTTCCACCACTTGGCGACAAGCCGCAACTCCATGGTTTACAGCCGGAAAACCATTAAGCATTGAGCGACCGATGGCAGCGCTTTCTTCTATACCTGCTTGCGCTTCTGTATAACGATTTTGCCGAGTATAAGAATCTATGGTGGTCGGTAGGAAATCAGCCCCTCCTTCGTCTTGAAGAAAACGCAACAACTCAATATGCTCGCTGAGGAGGGCTACACCCGCACGCGGTTGAGCAAAGGTGACTCCTTTTGCTTTTCCTTCAGCGAGTTTTTCCGCAAATATTTTGCTCTTAGGTAGAGATTTGTGATATGCGACCGCTTCTTCAAAAAAGACATCCTTACCCGTTTGCCATTGTCCTAGGACTTCCTGCCGCTGGCGCTGAAACTCTTCGGCGTCCATTTGTCGGACTGATAGTTCCATTTGCTAACCTCCTAAAGTTTTACAATATATTTTTTCATCATCCGAAGCGCAACCTGCGGCGACACTTCTCGAAGCAACCCCATGGCTGCTAAAATATATTCTTTATCCAAGTAGAAAACGGGGTTTTGTGGTTTAAGAATCTTAGGTTCCTCCGGATTAAAGACTGCCCCCTGTAAGATTTCCAAGGGGTCTTGATGGTGAAGAAGGACTCCGCCTGTCCCAATCACCACTGAAAGTGGCGTCAAATCCTTTCCGCTCTGGACATAGCTCGCTCCAAACGGTGTATAAACCACCTCAATCGTTCCCACATGGCGATCCACTGCTAAACCCACGGCCATGCGTCCCATAGCCACATCGAATTTCGCTTCTTCCGACCTTTGGGGGATTCGCCAGGGATCCTCTTTGCATAAATTCAGTTGGCCAGTAACTTGATCGACTGTCCAGCAAAGATAGTCCATCAAGCGCCTTCCGGCTGTTTCAACTAAAGCTTCTGCACTGTAACGCATCCCCAGATCCCCCTCCACGGTCCGTTTAGCATAAGGTTCTGGCAAGCCTTTTAGGCTAACACTAGGTTTACTCGGGTCACCCTTAGCAATCGAATGCACATCCGTCGTGGCACCCCCGATGTCCACAATCATTAATTCTCCCATTCCCCGTTCCGAATCGAGTCCCTGTGCCAGAAGTTCTGCCGCTGAAAGCACCGCTGACGGCGTTGGCATCATAATCCTCTCTAAATACTCCTCCGCCTTGTCTAACCCTTTGGACTGTATTATGTGAGTTAAGAACACCTCTCGAATTGCTAAACGAGCAGATTCCACTGACAAGGCACCGAGTTCAGGCATCACATTGTCGGCCACAACTACGGGGTTGTGCTGTTTTCTTAGAGTGTCTGCTGCTTGAGCAGACGCCACTTTGTTTCCCGCTATCACAACAGGGAGACTGATCGGAAGGGTGCTAAGCTTTTCTGCATTTTTGAGAATCACTTCCTTATTTCCACCGTCTGTTCCCCCGGCTAACAAAAGTATATCTGGTTTTAAATTAATAATTTTTTCAAGATCTTGATTAGTTAATTCATAGCTGAAGACTTCAAGTATTCGCGCACCTGCACCCAAAGCTGCACGCTTCGCAGCCTCAGCAGTCAACTCTTTTACCAAACCACTAGCAATCATTTTCAAACCACCAGCAGCACTGCTACAGGCGAGCTTACGGACAAACTTCCATCCGCCCACTGGCTCAGGAATTTGGGCCAAAGCCGCCTTAAGTCCGTCCATTATGTTCGTTAGAATCGTTGTACCCGCTTGGGCCGTCCCCACGATCTCCTCACTCTCGAGGTCTACGATCGTCACTTTAGTGTACGTGCTTCCAAAATCAATGAGAAGGACCGCTTGCAATGTCCATTCCCCCTTTAATCTAGCTAATGCCTAGATCCTTACGTAAATCTTCAATCGGAATTTCCGGCAAAGTCCCAGGTGGATAAACTCGATCAAAGCCCATCGCTAAGAAACGTTCTTTAACCGACTTAAAGTCCTGTTTCCCGACTACCAAATTGCCGCCTACATACATCAATATATTGCCAATTCCTGTTTCCTGGCACTTCTCACGCAAACCTCGACAATCCATTTCTCCGTGTCCATACAAGGACGAGACTAATAGGGCATCTGCATTTGTCTCAATGGCTGAATGAATAAATTCCTCTTGAGTTGAAAGTACCCCAATGTTGATCACTTTAAAACCAGCTTGAGTAAAAGCATAATCTAAGATTCGATTCCCTACAGCATGCACGTCTGATCCAATAACCCCTAATACCACGGTCTTTCGTTCCAAAATCAATTCCTCCTAAAAGGATTATTCGCCTAGTATTACTTGCTCAACATGGTCAATCGGTTCTTGGAGGAGAGTATTTCCGACTTGCTTAAAAAGCTCTGGATCTCCACTGACATAATAACGCGCTCGCCATTGTTTTTTCCCTGGCAGCGAAGAAGAAGGCGAACCAATTAGTCCCGATCGTTCCCACTCATCCAAATGTCGAAGCAATATCCCAAGTTCTTTTACAACTGCTAAAGCTGGGTCTACTATTAGCACGTCCTCTCCTAAGATCTCCCGAAGGATTGGTTCAAGAAAGGGATAATGTGTGCACCCTAAAATAAGGGTATCCACACCGGCGGCATGTAACGGGGCAAGATAAGTTTTGGCAATTCCTCTTGCTTCAGCCGAATTGGCCAACCCAGCTTCAATCAAAGGCACAAAGAGAGGACAACCTTGTGCTTTGATTAAGGTAATAGGTTGTTCTCCTTGTTGCCAGGCCTCCCGAAGCACTGCGTCTTCAGGTAAGCAACCTTTAGCCAACGCTCGGCTCACCTCAGACGAATACGCCTTGCTGCGCACAGTGGTTTCCGTAGCAATTAGACCAATCCTTCCTGCAATTGTCTTTTCAACCGCCAAACGAGCCCCTGGTTCAACCATGCCAATCATTGGGACATCAAACCGCTCCCTAAGAACTGGAAGCGCGGTGGCCGAACTACTATTACAGGCCACGACAATCATCTCGGCCCCTTGCCCAATTAAAAAAGTGACAATTTCCTCCCCGAAACGGATGAGTTCCTCACGAGAACGGTTTCCATACGGAACTCGAGCCGTATCTCCATAATAAACAATTCGAACATCAAGAAGTTGTTCCAATATCTCTTTCATCACTGTGAGTCCACCTACCCCGGAGTCAAAAATACCAATTACGCGTGGTTTCTTCAAAATTTTTCCCCCTTTAAATCCAACAAAGCCCCCCTGATTAAATTAAGGCTCCCTGCATCGGGTTCAAAGCGAAACTCAATACACTCCATATTTTCCGGAAGCACTTTTTCAACTCGAAACCGAAGCCTTGGAGCTAAGATGACGGCCCCACATTCCGGCAAAACTTCACGTAAACTTGCCTCATTCGGTTGAATTAAGGTTTTAAATACTGGGTACAATCCCGCTTGCCTAAGGGCAATTTTTATTTTCTCAGCAAACTGGTTACTTTCACAAACTAAAGCCAACTCACGACCCATGGTTAATTTTGCAATACGCACAATTGTATCGAGTTTAGGTTGAAGCGAAATCCCCAGAATAGGAATGCGAAGTTTACCTAAAAGGATCTTCACTTCAGCAAGATGAGTTACTCCAGTAATGGCCATATCCATTCCGCCCAAACGTTCCTGTGCCCGTGGAGATTCCTGAAGTTCGGAGAGTAGTAACGGCAGGAGACTTACGCCCGGACCGAGGTTCCAGTTGACGTCTGCGAGTTGCTCAGGGTTACCTACTAGAAACGCTACTTTCATCCGCGAAAGTAGATTTTTCTTCTCCATCCCACGCACATGCACGAAAGACACAAAGTCATCGATCGAGAACCCGAGCCCAACCGCTTCTTCCATAGCCAGATCAACAATACGCAATACCTTTTCTTTACGACTTTCCTGCTGCATAATCAGTGAAGTATCCTCAACAAAGGTCCCCTTCCCACGGGCTGAACTTAAGACTCCTTCGCTCTCTAGTTCCTTATAGGCTTGGCTTACGGTATTTCGGCTAACAGCTAAGCTTACAGCTAACTCCCGTTCTGGCGGCAGCTTCGTTCCTGCTGGCCAAATCCCCTGGGTAATTCGCCGCCGAATCTGCTCCTTAAGCTGGATGTAATAGGGTACACCACTTTTCCGATCTAGATCCATCATAATCACCTTTCTAAATCCCACATCACGAACCCAATCTATCCTATGTTTGGTTTAATCCTTTTTGGCCTGGTTGACTAGTCCAATTTTATTATCTTTCTCCATTACTATAGCTATTCCCTTCTTGATATTAGTCTTATAATAATTTATTTTTAAACTTTGGCTTCCCTCCTGGGTAAACAAGGGGGGCCGGTTCTTCTGCCGGGTTCTGGGGGGGAGCGCTTTTCAGCTTTATTAACTCGTGCGAAGACGGTGCTGCAAGAAGGTTTAACCCGTGCGAAGACAGTGTCTTCGTCGTTCTGCACGCGTCTGCGAGTTCCGCCGCTGGCTCGCTGGACGGTTCGCGAGCGCGTCCGAACCTCCGGGTATTTCTGGCCGCATGCTATGCCATCCATGGCGCATGCGGCACTAGGAACATCGTGTTCCGTCGCATGTGTGCCGCTCCTTGCCATCCTGCAAGAAGGCTAATACGTGCGAAGACAGTGTCTTCGGGCACCGCGGCATCAGTCCATCACGGCATCTAGCCAATCCACACTGCAGGAGTATACGTAATGAGTTGCAGTGTGGCGATAAGCTCGTTCCTTCGCCACGAAGTATCATTTTGGGTGTGTGACTCGGCCATACTCTCCACTGGAGAGTATCGTGCTTATCGTCATGGCGATGCTCTACCCTCGAACGTCCTGTTCGAGTCATGGACAAGGCCTGCGGCGCGCTACGGGGACGCGAACCGTCGGCGCTCGCCTTAGCGCGGCTCCACTGACGCATCCGCTTAGCAGACAAGCGCTCCTTCAGTCGGTTTGTTGGGAGTCTGAGCAGAACTTTGGGGGGTGCAGACCTCAAAGAAGGCAGCTTCTCTCACAGGAGTGAACGAATTGCATGAAGAGGCGGTAAGGCCTACAAAGTTTGGGCGGGAGGCGAAGCCACTGGTTCACTCCAGGTATTACCCGGAGGTTTGGCGAAGCTCCCGCTCAAACGAGTAGGCGAGCCTCGGAATGCTGAGTGAACGGATGTGGGAGAAGCTGCCCGACCCGAACGACCCCTTTTCATCCTCTGATAGTGCCGCACAGTGGCATGGAGGTCTGATAGCACAAAGGAAAACCTGTCACATTTTATGACAGGTCCACAACTTATTCATACCTTTCTACTTTTATCTCATGTAGGTATTCACCGATCGCTCCACTGTATAGGCATGGACTAGGGCATATGCGGCTTCAGCTCTTGTTACGGTTTGGTTTGGGCGCAGAGTATTCTCATCAATTTTCAAAATACCCAACCCCCAAGCGAGTGCTATATAGCCCAGCGAATCGGGCTGAATCTTACTGGCATCTGTGAAAGGAACAGCATAGATTCCTTTTACCTGGGCCGATGGTTCCATATCAATGAGCCGAATCATTACTTTGGACAGTTCATCTCGGCTCAATTCAGATCCTAGTCTTAAATCCTCATGGAGCCAACCACGCTCATTGGCAATCTTCAAAACATCCTCATCGCTTAAAATACGATCCCAGTTATCTCCTTCTGCCGTAAGCATCGCCCGCAAAAGCGAGCCAGCAGTGATCTTTTCATCCGGGCAAAAAGACTCTCCGTATTCTCCAAATGCCCCCGTCAGGCCCATTATGCCTATTTCCTTTTCCGCATAATGCCCCTGAATATCCGTATAGTTATGAGTCCTAGACCATAGTGACTGTGATTTGCCATACCAATCCATTAGGTCACCCGTCTTAGCATCAAGCATCGCAGGAATGTACATGCTATAGTCTGTATTTGGTTGATAGACTAAGCGAACTTCCGGTTGCCCATTCTGTTGGAAAATCAAGAAGTAATTCAACGCCAACGGTCGTATTCCTAAGAACCGTTGTGTTGCCTGATTAAGCGGTAGTACACCAGAGGAACTTGGGAATTCCAAGTTAGACCAGTACATATCATAGTTGGTTACCTGTTTGGCGACCGTATCTACGGTTATGTTCATACCGTTACGTGAAACAGGAATGCCATTGACGACTCTAACATAATTAAATATCTGAATATTAGGAGGCATTTCCCCTCCATAGAAGTTTTCTGATTCTCCTTTGACTAGCTCAAAACGCTCAGGCTGAATACTTTTGAGAAAGTTATCTGCTAATTTTTGCGCCGCTTTACGGCTAAGGGGCTTAGATTTGTCATTTGGGTTTACTCCATTGAACTGATTTAAACCGACCAAATCTCCAGTCCTAGCATTTACCCGAGCATTAAGGTAACGTTGTTCTCCAAAATTGAAAGACTCACTATTCCAATTTAAATCCCAGACTTGTTCACTAGAGTTTTGCCAGTCTTGATTCAAGCTAGAATACCGGAGAACGAAATTCTTGGGTATTTTAACCATACTTTTAACTATATCGACCGCTTCACCTTGGCTAATTTGTTGGTGATTTTCCGGAGAATCCTGGCTTGTTGAAGATTTTATAAATGGGGAAACAGTCTTCGCTGACGCTGTTGTCGACACAACGGATGTTGCAACCGAGACACCACCTACGGCGTAGATGGATTTATAGGCTACCGCCTGTGTATCAAGGGTCACAGGCTTCCCGCTCAGCGCATCAATAGCTCCTCCGTAGTATTTATCGGTCAACTGATATACGAGCTGTGCCCGTTGAAGTTCTGATGTCTGAGGATTTATGATCGGAGGTAAAAAATACTTTAATTCGAGCATTGGAGTATCTGTAAATGCCTGACGCGCCTTTTCAAGGGAAATAGCCTTCGACGCCGCGGGAAAAACTAGATCTTGCGTCCAATTATAACTATAGTTTCTAACTTGCCCATCATCTCCACTAATACTCACGTTCACTCCATTTCCAGGAAACGGAATGTCATTTACTATACGGATCCAGCGGAAATTGTACGTAAAGGGCTGAAAGTTGTTGAATGTGAAAACTTGTTGCTGATCATTTACAAGCTGCATTTCTGATTGATATTTACTAGCTAAATTTGAGATCAAATCGGTGGCTATTTTCTCCGCATCCCCTTCTGATAGGACAGGTAGCTTAAAAGACGGCTTAAACGGTTCCTCCCATTGATTGATGTTCAAAATGTCTCCGGTAGTTGCGTCGACTTCTGCATCAAAACTCCCACCCGGTTGTTCAACTGCATTCCAATGCAAGGAATAGGTGGCACGGTTGTTGTATTCATGATATCCCGTAGACAGTAGTGAATATTTCTCTGGGATACTAAAGTTATCTTTGACAACCTGCACAGCCTGCTCAACTGTAATGCTTGGTTTCTCCTTTCCAAAAGTATTAGATGGATGAACCACTAATTGTAAAAGGAGCATAAAAACAACCACAATACTCAATTGACAAATCTTCCTTAACAATTCTCATCAATCCTTTCTTACCTTGCATCTTGAGACTAGTCAATTCCTCCTTTTTCGATAAATTATAATTAACATTATTTTACAATTTTTAATCCTTATGTAATATAATATTAGTTAGTCCATATTTCTCTTGAATTCCTGGACAACTTTTTTTTGATCAAAGACCTTCAGTATCTATATGCTATAAACTCTGTATTAATTAGTCTAATTGTAGAAATGGTACTATTTAAAGATACCTTCTGTATCAAAAGAGAGTAGGGAATTTGGCTATTAGGCCAAATTCCCTACTCTCTTTTGATACAGACTCAGTTTTATCTGATTGTTTCACTAATGTATTAGTATTTGTTGAAGCTGTTGCTCTAGATCATAGGAGACACTCGTGTTGTTACCTACAACAGTTGATTTTGAAATATACCCTTTATTAAATAGCAAATAGTAATTTAGACTTGATGGGAGAGTATTCGGCTGTGTCATTGCCACAAATCCTCCGTTTTTGGCTGCCAAAGCAGCTGTTAATAATGCATCGGCATAGGGTTTTCCAGAACTGACATCATCTTGGCGAACTAGACCCGATGTAAAGTAAAGTGGGGACTGAGGAGCTTGTTTGTTAAGGAGATTTTGGAAGATGATGCTTTGGGTGTCGTAACGATCGTAACCACCCCAGCGTTTGACCAAATACTTGGAGCGCAATTCAGCTTCCACTGCACTGCTGATAACGGCCGTTCCCCCTAGTAGGACAACGTTAGTCGCCTTAAGATCTGACAAAGCCTGAAGCGTAGAAGATGGTAATTTATCTCTATCTGTAAGTAGAATTGGGTTGCCTTGCGCCCCAGCAAAAGCGCTAATTGCGATGGCATCTGGAATGGCATGGCCATTGGCGAGATATACAGTATGGGTTGGATCAATCCCCACTTGGGCGGAAATCAGGGCTGCTGTATCATATCCTTGTTCTCCAGCAATCCGGATAACAGTAAACTCTTTACTTAAACTATCTTGGATGTCTTGAGAAATAGCGACTGTTCCTCCAACAATGTATACGTTCCTGGCACCTAATTCACGAAGCCCTGCTAACGTCCGATTATCCAGCTTCGAAGAACCTGTCATAAGAATCGGAGCATCGAGCTTTTTCGAAAGTGGAGCTGCGGCAAGGGAATCCGAAAACTGATCGTCCCTAGCCAAAATTACATTCGCAGCACTCGACCAGCCTTGCTTGGCGACCTCAACCGACAGCGCTGCATTATCGCTAGATTGGGAACCGATGCGATTACCCATTTCATAAGCTAAATTAACGGGTATTGTCCCAATGATTTTTCCACCAAAGAGAATATCGACGTTGCCCGCTTCTTCCGGAGTTATGCTAAGAAGAAACGTTCCATCACTTAGGGTGGTGTAACTTTGGGTTGCCGGGCTGGCATCAACAGCCGTTCCATCCACGGTCACTGACCTTTGGTCCAAAACATTCCCTTCTGAATCTGTAAGCTTTACACTCAGCGAGTTTTCGACGTTAACCACGAGTGAACCCGTTACCGTGGCTACTGCATCCAGGACCTTTATCGTCCCAGTTGCCGAGCCCTTGTCAGGAGAAACAGCACTAACCTTGAGGGTATACTCTCCGGGCTCGTATAAAGTTAGATTGGAAAGATTGTAATAACCACCACCCCCGGATACGGAATAGTAAGTCACTTTACCCTCAGGATCTGTAAGGGTCGCATTGACGGATCCTGTAAAGAGTTTACTGGTAGGAATACGATTTAATTTAAATTCAACATCCGTCGGCTCCCCAATAACTACGTTCGATTCTTCCTCAGACACAAACGTCAGCCCTCTTAAGGTAGTGTAATTCTCACCACTACTATTAGTACCACTCTCAGTATCAGCAAGCACTATCCCCGGCAACATACCAATCAGCAAAAAGACCATTATCAGGATACTTAAAAGTGTCTGAGTCCGTTTATTTTTTATCACTAAAGTTCTTCCTTTCTCTTTCCGAATAGGGACGTGAGGTCTGGCGCAATTCCTTCAGCATCCAACGAGAGAGCGCTGACACAAGGATGTGTCGAGCAAGGATGGCATAGGGCGGTGCGGAACGGGAACGTGTGTGAACGTGCAATTTCCCCCTACTTTCACAAGACCTCTTACTCGAATCTTAAAGCATCGATTGGGTCCATTGCGGCAGCCTTACGTGCCGGAAAGACTCCGAAAATAATACCAATAGCGGCCGAGAAGCCGAAAGCTATAAAGACTGAAGTTACTGATATACTGGTATCCATGGCTAAAGCCTTCCCTGCCAGGCTGGCTCCTCCATAACCAAGAGCGATGCCTATACAGCCTCCCAAGGCACTCAGTACGACGGCCTCAATAAGGAACTGCATCAGAATATCCATGCCTTTCGCCCCAATCGCTTTCCGGATTCCAATCTCCCGAGTTCGTTCAGTGACCGAAACAAGCATGATATTCATGATTCCGATTCCTCCAACTAACAAAGAAATACCTGCAATTCCGCCCAGGAGCATAGTCATTGTTTGAGTGACACTTTGCATAGTTTCTAACATGTCCGCCTGATTCTGAACCCGGAAGTCATTATCTTTACCGTCTGGAATCTTATGGGTTTTTCTCAAAGTTGCCGTAATCTCATCTTGTGCAGTTTGCATAAGATCCTCGGATGTCGCTGAGACCAGAATACTGCGCACTGTCTTTTGTCCGATCAAGCGCGCCTGAACGGTTGTGATGGGTGCAGTAATCAGATCATCACTGCTCTGAAATCCCGTCGACCCTGTGGCTGTCGTTACACCAATCACTTGAAAGGGTACATTATTGATTTTAATGTTCTTCCCAATAATATCAGCATTCACATCTCCCATCAGGTTTTCCACGACGGTTGGGCCGAGTACAGCGACTCTTGCACTGCTGTTCACGTCTTGTTCAGTAATATAACGCCCGCGTGCCATTGAAACATTTCTAATAATCTCATAGTCCTCAGTAGTTCCAGTTATACTCGTGGAGGTGTTTCCGGACGCTAAGACCACTTGAGCACTGGTGTTCGCTACTGGTGCAACAGCTTTTATAGCCCCTCCTACTCCGATTTTAGATACATCAGTCATGTCTAAGCTCGCTGAGCTCCCTGCCCCCCCGCTAACCCCTCCCGAAAACGATTGTCCCGGACTAATTGTAAGCAGGTTCGAGCCCATGCCCTCAATCTGGGAGGTGATCGAAGCAGTTGCCCCATTTCCGATTCCAACCATGGCGATAACAGCCGCCACTCCGATAATTATCCCGAGCATCGTCAATGCCGATCGTAACTTGTTTGCTCGCAAAGCCCTGAGAGAGACTCGGATACTTTCTAAAAAGTTCACTCTGCTACTCCTTCCTCCTCGATGACTTGTGCTTGAGCCTTACGTGGATTTTTTACTTGTTCGTCCCCTTCAATATGACCATCTCGGAAGCGCACAATCCGCTCGGTAAATTCCGCAATATCTGCTTCGTGCGTCACAATAATAATCGTATTTCCCTGCCCGTGCAGTCGCTGGAAGATTGCCATAACCTCTTCACTAGATCGACTGTCCAGGTTTCCGGTAGGCTCATCAGCCAAGATAATCGAAGGGTTTGTAACAAGTGCACGGGCGATGGCTACCCGCTGTTGCTGCCCACCCGATAGTTCTTTAGGACGATGATGAATGCGATCACCAAGGCCTACAGATTCTAAGGCAGCAATGGCCCGAGATCGTCTTTCTTTCCCTCCCGTTCCTGCATAGAGCATAGGAAGTTCTACATTTTCTACAGCCATCGTTCGGGGAAGGAGATTAAACCCTTGAAAAATAAATCCAATTTTGCGATTGCGAATCACTGATAAATCATCACCCGTCGCCTTTGCGACGTCTGTTCCGTCGAGATAATATTCTCCCTCAGTTGGCGTATCCAAACATCCTAAAATATTCATCATCGTTGACTTGCCAGAACCGGAAGGACCCATAATGGCTACAAACTCACCCTCTCCTACATGCAAGTCTACTCCGCCTAACGCCGCAACTTTGATATCACCGTTAGCATAGATTTTTTTGATTCCTTTGAGATTTATCATAACATCCCTCCTGAAGTATCCGCTAAAAGCAAGTTCAACGAAGCCCTCTAACTTATTGCCCACAGAACTGATATTACTCCGTTGAATTGCTCATGGATAAGCCCCTATCTGACTCTTACTGTAGCCCCACCGGCGGGCGCACCAGCTGCACCCGCTGGTCTGGCTCCGCCTCCGCCACCTAAAAATCCTCCTGTAGAAGCCTTTGTCGTTGTAGATGTACCAACAATGGTAATGACCTCTTGCCCTTCTGTTAAACCACTCTTGACCTCTACATTTGTTCCATCATCTAAGCCCAATTCCACTGGGATAAATTGTACATTGGATCCGGTCTGTTCACTGCCAGATTTTTGGACAACCTTAGGTTGAGTTTCAGATTGAGAAGACGAGTCTTCTTGTCTTGCAAATTTATCTTTTGCACCCATGGGAACCATAACGCCTTTTTCATTCCCTCTAGTTTTGACCGCCTCACTTGGCACTGTTAGAACATTCTTGGCCTCTTCTACAATGATGTCAATATTAGCATTCATTCCCGACCGAAGCTTATCACTGACCTGTTCTACTGCCACCGTAACTTCAAAGGTTGTAACATTTGAAGTAGTTGTTCCTTGAGGGGCAACTAAGCTCACCACCCCGCTGCTATGGTCATCTGGGTAGGCATCAAGAGTAATATCCACTTTCTGTCCTACTTTGACCTGAGCAATATCAGCCTGATCAATTGACGCATCCACTTCAAGACTACTCCCAGTGGTTCCTGAGGGCGTGATCGTAATTTTGGAATCATCTGTTGTATATTGGTAAAGTTGTAAATTGGAATCGATAACGATGGCATCCGTCGGCGCAACTATGGTAGCTCCTGACAATTTTGCCTCCGTACTGTCAAGTTGAGCCTGTGCTTGTGTAATACTGGCTTGAGCCGAAGCCATGTCTGCAACTGTCGGGCCGGCCTCTTGCTGTTTCACTTTATATTGAGCAGCCGTAACATCCGCTTGCGCAGCTTCTAAAGCCTTAGCCGCGCCTCCATTTTGCGCATTTTGGGCCGTAGTTAAGTTAGATAATGCATCGTTCAATGTGCTTTGAGCAGATTGTATAGACGACGTGTCTCCGCTCTGCTGCGCCTTAGCTAAAATATCACTAGCCTGTTTAACTCTCTCATTAGCCAATGTAACTTGGTTTGCCAAATAAGCCGGATCCGCATCCTGCTGTGATGTGGTTAAACTCGTCTGTGCTTTTGCAAGATCCGACAGAGCCTGAGCTTTCGTTTGTTCATTGTATCCATCATAAAGGGATTGAAGCTTAGCCTCAGTGGCCGCTAAGTTGGCTTGCTGCTGCACGACATCAGCTTTAAGGTTTGTTTCATCAATCTTAGCAAGAACTTGGCCTTTTTTTACTGTATCACCGACCTTGAAATTCAGCTCAACCACCTGTCCCCTGGTCACATCTCCACTGTTGGAGAACTGTAACGGTATCGACTGAGGGTAATTAACCGTTCCAGTTGCAGTAATCACCTTGCTTACATCTCCAATTCTTGCTTTTGCTGTGATGTTAGCGGTCACTGCCGGTTTGGCCGTAAACTTTTTATAACCCCAATACCCTCCTCCCAAGACTAAGACGCTTAAAACCCCTATGGACACCCATTTTTTGTTCATGCTCTCTCTCCTCTTTTTATGTACTTAAACAGTGGTTTTTCACACATCTGAGTTTAACTTAACTATTCAGGAGCATTTCGCCAGAAGATTTCGATAGCTGTCTAGCGTAAACTCACTGGATAAAATTCCTAATCAGAATATCACAGTATTATGATCAAACAACGATAAACTTCTTAAGATATTGTCAGGATTGACTGAGTGTTTGCTGAGTATTCACATTCTGCCTCACGGGTAATAGAATCCTAAAACAGCTTCCTTCGCCAGGTATGCTTTTCACTTGAATTGAACCACCATGTGCTTGGATAAACTCCTTGGCAATTGCAAGTCCTAAACCCGTTCCACCACTTTCCCGCTCTCGGGCTTTATCTACCCGATAAAAGCGGTTAAAAATATGCTCAAGTTCTTCCTCCGGGATTCCTTCTCCAGAATCTTCAACCGTTACCTCTACCCAACCAACGGATCTCAAATCATCTTTGCTCTTGTAAGCCTCTCTAGGATTTGATTCTTTGAATTTTTTTGTATCTCTAGTTGCTTGTACTTCTTTTAGTTTTTCGGTCTTGTCTATCTTTTCTGCCCTTTCCCCTTTACGTCGGAAGACATCCCGTAAACGATGCATATTCCCATCGGCGACCGTCCCATCTTCTGCAAACCTTTCTACTTCCGCCAAGACCAGGCGAAGAGATCCCCCCGGCGGGGTATGTAAAAGTGCATTCCCAATCAAGTTGATAAAAACTTGAGTTAAACGATCTGGGTCCCCGATGATTTCAGGTACATCTCCTATGATTTCAGCCTGCAACCCCCGCTCATCGAATTCAATTTCAAATTGCTCAGTAATACGTTCCACCAACTGTCTGAGACCAACAGGTTTTAAGGCCATCGGCAGTTTACCCGCTTCAGCAAGATTTAACTGTTGAAGATCTCGTACTAAACGAATAAGTCTCAGTGTTTCATCCTGAATTGGAAGAATCGTTTCCGGAGTTGAAGGCAGAACCCCTTCCTGAATCGATTCCAGTTTTCCAAGGATGACCGAAAGTGGAGTTCTCAATTCATGAGCAATATCTGCCACCATGTTGCGCCTCACTTCCTCATTGCGCGCCAATTGTTCAGTCATCCGGTTAAAGTCCTGAGCTAAGATTGCGATATCCCCGTTACCCTTCACTTGAACCCGTGAGGACAAATCTCCTTTCCCCACGTTCCTAACTGCTTCCATCAGATGGTTTAGAGGTTTCGTGAAATGCCGGGTCAATAACATTCCTAAGAGTAAGGCGACTACAGATGTGAGAGTCAACCCGATGAGCATTGCTTGGATAATTGAGGTTCCAATAGTTTTGGCAAGCTTATTATTAGTGATCACAGGATTTTCTTGCCAGTAATAACCCACAGTTTGGTCTTTCACCTTAATATCTTCCCATTGTTTCGTGATTTTGTTATTTAAGGGAAACTGAGAGAGGTGTTTGCCAAGATTTTTGTTAAGGGAGTCGCCTACAACTTTATTTTCCAGGTCAAATACCCAAAAGGGTGGGCTATCCCGACGAGGTCCGCTAAATTTCAGATCCGGCTCGGGAATAATTCGTACTATTGGAATTCCCTCTGTAAAGGTCACAAATCTTTGTTCTACCTGGATTCCCTCTATAATGGGCCCAAATCTTCGTTCTGCTTCTGTAACCTTTATAACATAGCCCTGAACCCCATCCCAGCTACCACGGGCCTCATAATAACCACTTAAAAGCCGCTTCCAGCTCTCTCCATATGCTTGCTGTACATAGGTCTCAGCATGCCCAAGTAAAGCTTGAGTCGATGTGAGGGCGATTGCAGTAAAAAAAATAGCCATAAAAAAAACCATGCCAATGAGTCCGATTATAAATTTCCGTCGTAAGGTCACAAGCCTTCACCGAACCGATACCCTACGCCAAACACTGTTTCTACATACTTTGGTTCACTAGGGTTGTCCTCTATTTTCTTACGCAGGTTTGAGACGTGTGTATCAATGGAGCGCTCGTAATATAGATATTCCTCCCCCATCGCCTGACGTAAGAGTTGCAAACGACTATATACTGTACCAGGACGTGTTGCAAGCAAATGGAGAATGTTGAATTCCGTCGGGGTTAAAAAGATTTCCTGCCCTCGTTTCAAGACTCTGTGGCTTGAGACGTCCAAACTTATCTCCCCTCGAATTATGACCGAAGATGTCGTTTCTTGTGATACCCCAGCTGAACGCCGAAGCACCGTTTTGATCCGGGCCGCCAATTCCCGAAGGCTAAAGGGCTTAACAATATAATCGTCCGCTCCAAACTCTAAGCCAAGGACTCGGTCGATTTCTTCCGATTTTGCAGTGAGCATAATAATCGGGATTGTACTTATTTCACGCAAACGTTTGCACATTTCCAGCCCGCTTATCCCTGGAAGCATCCAATCCAACAAAACGAGGTCAGGCTTTTCACGCTCGATTAGCTCCATACCTTCAAGACCATTGAGCGCTGATACAACACTATATCCTTCCCTTGTTAGGTAATCTCTAACGAGGGTTAGAATTTCCGGTTCATCATCAACTAAAATAATTTTCATTCCCATGCCACCACTTTTCCCCTTCATCTTTTTATCTAAGTATACCGTTTATATTTGAGATGTATCTAGAAAAGTTTTCAAGATTTTATGAAGATTACTGAAAACTAAGGGGGCATTGCACGTTCACACACGTTCCGTTTCAGTTGCTCGTTGGATGCTTAAGGTATTACGCCAACCTCTGGGTTTTTCTGCATGTGAACCTCGGCGTATTAGTCCCTTCAGCATCGGCACTCGCTTTATCGCGAACTCTACTAATGTATTCACTTATCATGTCCCCTTAATTTCTGGTCGACGGGGATGGGGACGAACGAAGACGGGGTCCTATCTTAGACTTGAGCCGGACTTTTTTTAGAAAACTTGGCTGGTGCCCACGAAGACACTGTCTTCGCACGTATTAGTCCTTCTTGCAGACACTGTCTTCGCACGGGTTAACCTTCTTGCAGCACTGTCTTCGCACGAATTAGCTTTCTTGCAGGATGTGCGAGAAGCTGACCGACCCGAACGACCCCTTTTCATCCTCTTATGGAGCCGCGAAGCGACATGGGGGTCTGATAGTACAAGGTAAGGACACCGCCATTGATCGCGAGGTTATCAATAAAATACCCTCGCTTAAGCAATCTTAAACGAGGGTGTTTTAATTTATGAAGTGAACTCGTTCAACTAAAGTTGAACATCGAGACTTCGGTGACGTAAGTCTCCAGTGGAGACTTATGCCGAAGGCGCAGATCCACAGACGAATACATTCGCGCCGTAGGATGGACTCTACCTCCTTCGCCGCTAAGTGTTTCTATTGGGAGGCGGCTCGGCGATACTCTCCACTGGAGACTATCGTCACCGAAGCAGGGTACGGGGGGTACCACTCCCACTTATAGAAGTGGGAGTCTTAACGATTGGATCAAGGACCTTCCTTATATTTTTAACTTCATTATATAAATGATCATATAAATGATCATGTTTTACGCACCTGTTGTTCAGTCGTCCTCTCTCTTACGTTGAACTGGGGGGATAATTGAAAAGGTTAATTGAACTTGGAGAATTAGGAAGTTCTCCATTGCTGATATTGGCTGGTGCGGCTACTCCTAAGCCTCCATTTTCAGGTTCTGTACTCGGGAGAACTGGTATTTCGGTGATAGACCCCTTAACTAGACTTGCCTTGTATACTAGGTGTGTCGTATCAATAGTTCCATACTTAGTAATAGGTTTCCCCTCGACACGAATCTGAACTTGATTGATTGTGGAAAACTGAGTTAATGTATTGACTAGGCCATATAACGCAACTTCAGGAGAAACTTTAGAGTTGGACAGCAGAAATTCTTTGCTTAAATCTACAATTACGATGTTATCTTTAATTGCGATATCCAGTAGCATCGTGGCAGTGGAAACTGAGCTCTGCATTGTCCCTGTCACAACCGGACCTTTTAGCCACTGATTGACCGTCTCTCTAGCCATGCTCAGCGTTTTAGGCAACATTCGTTCTTCCTTCAATAAATATTTACCACTTATATCAGGGAAATAAAGATCTATCACCTTCCCCTCCCCAGCGGTTGTTGATGCCGGAAGAGCAATTTCTTTGTCCCCACTCACTCCTATCCAGTCGGCCAATGGAGTCGAGGTTCCATCCTTTTTCATTAACGTCTCCAGTGTTCCACAGCCCGTCATGAGAATTAAGCTGAGGAGAACAACCCCAATGAGAAAACAATTCTGCACCCGTACTTTCATACTTTTTGCCCCTTCCCCAGACGAATTTTAGCCTTTGTTCATGGATAAGTTCAATTAACCCATATCCTCTTTTTAACCTATGCTTTGTCCCCAAAAATAGTACAGGTTCCTACTATAAAAAGAAGCTCATTGCGAGCTTCTTTTTATAGTTTCGATCAGAGTTTTTTCTAATTAAAAAGCCCTTTGATTCTCTCCCAAAAGAAAAAGCGAACCTTCGGCGTGCTCGACGTTGCGTAGTCCGTCTGGGTTTTCCCATCTACTTGAACCGCAATGGAATGCTCAATGTCCACGAAACATAGTGCAGGGAAAAGGACACACCACCAGTTTGATCCTTGTCCCTCGCCGATCACAACACGTAACGCTTCATATTGCCCAGCAGGTAGCACTAAAGTCCCATAGGATTTAGTTGGGAAGGAAAAACGCCCATAGTCTGTGTGGACGGTATAGTTTTTGTTCCAAGCGTGAACTACAGAAAGAGCTATAGCCTCCATGTCTGGTCGAATCTGCTTGACAATTTGCCGAGATTCTTCTAAGGACTGACAAACGGCCAACTGTGGTGCAACTGCTTTTAAGATTGCATCCCTAACAGCCCGCTTCAAGGCCTGATCTTGCTCACTATCAGAATTGGCGAGGACATGAAAACGAATCAATTGATCCGGTTTTTCCTCCAGTGCTTTTTCATCCAATCGTGAGACTCCCACTTCTTCAAGTGGGAGTGGGACCCCGTACTCTGCTTCGGTGACGATAGTCTCCAGTGGAGAGTATCGCCGAGCCGCCTCCCAATAGAAACACTTAGCGGCGAAGGAGGTAGACTCCCCCACCGAAGTCTCGATGTTCAACTTTAGTTGAACGAGTTCACTCGCACTTCCAACTGGAATAGGCCCCCGGAAAGCCTCGAATGCCAGAATTCCTATCATGCTTATAATAATTACGCCGATAATTGCCCGAACTTTCATACGTCTAAACCTCTCTTCCGAAAAACAATTCTCTCTAATACAAGCCTGTCCAGGAATGTGAAGGTTTAAACAAAGTAGTTGCTCTACCAAATAATATTCTTGGGGGACAACACCTTTCTTGTATAAAGCACAACTCTCAGCCATAAATATGGGTATCTGATGTTTATCCAATCGTAAGACTCCCACTTCTTCAAGTGGGAGTGGGCCCCCGTACTTTGCTTCGGTGGGGGTAGAGTCCCCCACCGAAGTCTCGATGTTCGGCTTTAGCTGAACGAGTTCACTGAAAGGAGCCTTTTATGCACCACGTCTTCGAAATCGTCAGGATTAGTATGATAGCAGGATTGGCTACTACGCTTGGCAGCCTACTTGTCCTCATATTTGGCAGACCAAAAGAGCGCATTCTTGCCTCTCTCTTAGCTGGTGCCGGTGGGGTAATGTTGGCAGTCGTGAGCGTGGATTTGCTTCCGGAGGCCTGGGAGATCGGACCGCCGCTTCAAGTAGGTCTCGGTTTTGCCCTGGGTCTGCTCTTTATGTACCTTGCTGACGTTCGTCTTAATGTCTCCCATAACACGCTCCCTCTGTCACGACGCCAACGTCTTAAAAGAACCGGACTTCTCGTCGCCACTGGCATTGCCTTGCATGATATCCCCGAAGGAATGGCCATCGCTGTCAGCCAAGAAGCTGCTCCTGGGTTGGGATTTCTAATTGCTTTTGGAATAACCTTACACAATCTTCCTGAAGGTATGGCCACGACGGCACCGTTAAAAATGGCTCAAATCCGTTGGTGGAAGATCCTTCTACTGAACATCGGGATTGCCTTTTTTACGCCACTTGGTGCCTTGCTCGGTCTCCTCGCCCTGGAAGGTGTGCAAGACTCCCTCGCCTTCTTTCTCGCCTTTGCAGCAGGTGCCATGACCTTTCTCGTCTTTGCGGAGCTGATGCCCCTCTCTCGTGAACGACATCCTCATTACGCATTACTCGGTGGGACGGTCGGATTTTTCTTTTTTGCTTTGATAAGCCTGCTCCTTCCATCTTAATTAGACCCTAAACCTAAAACTAAAATAAGAAACAGTGAGGACTATCCAAAAAATAGACAGGGGTAGACGCACGGACGGTTCTTCTGTCTGGCTCTGGGGCGGAGCGCTTTTCAGCTGTGTTAACTCGTGCGAAGACGGTGCTGCAAGAAGGTTTAACCCGTGCGAAGACAGTGTCTTCGTCGGTCTGCACGCGTCTGCGAGTTCCACCGCTGGCTCTCTGGACGGTTCGCGAGCGCGTCCGAACCTCTGGTATTTCTGGCCGCATGCTATGCCATCCATGGCGCATGCGGCACTAGAAACATCGTGTTCCGTCGCATGTGTGCCGCTCCTTGCCATCCTTGGCACCGCGGCATCAGTCCATCCATGGACAGACAAGTCCTGCGGCGCGCTACGGGGACGCGAACCGTCGGCACTCGCCTTAGCGCGGCTCCACTGACGCATCCGCTTAGCAGACAAGCGCTCCTTCAGTCGGTTTGTTGGGAGTCTGAGGAGAACTTTGGGGGGTGCTATGGTAAGGATTCTTAGAATCTTTTTCATCATCTGCTGGTGCTGCGACAGCGGCATGAAAGGCTACTCTGAAAAATTGGAGGGGCGAAACGAAACATGAATTTCGCTACGCCCCTCCAATTTTCATAAAAGCTAATTCCACTTTTAACAGCATCAATCATAAGCTTATTTTAGCTTATATAAGGCAATCCTTAATTTAACTAATTCTTACTTTAGTACTTTGGCTACATAATCTCCCATCACTTTGTATCCTTTGGCATTCGGATAACTCTCATCAATGGTCAGCCCGCTAATATAATTCCCTTCCATATCGAACAATACAGTAGAGAAGTCCAAGGTCAAGATGTCCTCTTGCTGAGCGTAACCCAACTCCCACTCCCGAGTCTTTTCAATACTCTCACGGACTCCAGGATACCCGATTGGCAGAGCAAGAATAGGAATAATGTGATTAGATTTAGCCTTTTCCACAATTGCCTTAATATTAGTCTGAACTTCGGAAAGGGGCACATCCTGAAGTGCATCCCCAATTCCAGCAAATATGATGACACGCCCCGGTTTCTCAGCAACCACGTCCGCATCAAAACGATTTAATAAGTCTTTCGCAGTCTGCCGTGATTTTCCCTTATTGACCACAGGAACCTGAAGAACCTCAGCCGTGCGCGAAGTCCAAGAATACTTAGGGTCCAAAGGATATCCTAGCGTAAAAGAATCTCCTAAAGCGACAATCTTTGGATTACTTTGTGCGGGATTAGTTGCTGTCGAATCAGGATTCGTAGGGATAACAGGCACTTTCCCACCTTGACCCCAAAATCCCGCAAAGCCCGTGATCAAGACGACAAGGGCTAGCCCAACTGCAACTTGAATTAAGCGTATCTCCATCCGATATGTACGCATAAAAACTCCTCCTTCCTTTATTCAATATTCTACATCCTTGACCACTTTCCTGCTTCATTCTACATCCATTCTCACTGATCTTATGAACGCATCATACACCAGTGCTCACTTCAACGCATATTTTGTATAAGGAAAAAAGGAGGTCGCCTTATGAATTACATTAACAAGGCCCGCGAATTAGGGGAAGCCTTGTCCCAAACTCCCGAAGTTCAGGGCTTAAAAGCTGCTGAAGCTTCTATTATGGCCGATCCCATAAGCAAAGAAGCGTTCGCTAAGTACCAAGAAAAAGAACGCGGGCTTGTAACAACTCAAATGATTAGCAAAGTCGTTCCAGAAAAAGAGACCTTAGCGCTTCTTGATCTTAAAGTCCGTCTGATAAATAAACATCCCCTGATCAAAGCGTACTTCATTCAACAGCAAGGCTATGAAAAACTAATGGCCATGGTAAACCTAACCTTAACTACTTCAATGCATGGAATGCCTTCCGCAAATGACCTTCCCATTCCGGAAGAGTTTAAAGGTATGGCCCAACAAATCCTTGACAAAATTGGTGGAAACTCTATGGAGAAAATGCAAATCTCGCCTGAGATGCTACAAGGTATTAAACTTCCACCCAACCTCAAATCATAGAAGGCGTGTGATTGACACATGAAACCCCTAGGTTATCAGGGACCGCATATTATTAACGATATCACGCATCCCTTGACCTTAATTGCGTTCCTGATCGTCATCGTGTTAGGGGGATGGATGATTAAATGCACCTGGTTCTGATTAGCAGAAAGGAGGAATGCCGCTATCAACCAACATGATTATGTATACCCATTACCGGCGACTCCTTTTTCCTTTTCTATCTTAGTGACAAGCCCTATCCGCCGCAACTTATTATTTAGCCCTGTCAGTGCGGTCATTTTACCTTTGGCTAAAATAAAACTTCACTTTGCTTCCATGATTGTAGCCGGCTTGGATATGTTCATGACTTTTCTCTTCAAACGTTCCTTAGTCCACCCTCCAGACTCATCTCACATTGCCTCGGATCAATATCCCGCGACCCTGACCATGCCACAACTAAATCAACTCATACAAGCAACTTTAGCTGGGAAGGTCCCTCTACCTCCACCTATTCGACCTGTTCCCGGGCATGGCTTAGGTCCTGTCGGACCGGATCAACCGCTTTTTCCAGATAATCTGAGTATCTCCTTGATTGTCTCGGCTCCCTTTGCGCCATTTGACGGCAGCCCAGACACATCATTCAGCGTCCCATTATTCGAAGTTCCAGGTGCTCCTGGCAACCTAATTATCGCTGTCGGTATTCTCATTGCTCAGTTTTATATCGAACGGGCTGGAGTCGGAACTCCAAATGGGAACGGTAATTCAAACGGGAAGGTCACAATGAACAATGGTAAGGGAGGGATCTCATATGTCAATTGCCTTTCCATCTAGTGATCCCACCTTTCCTGGTTCTTTCCCACAGGCACACTACCCATCCTCTCCCGGGCGCTGCTCCTCCAAGTCTGCCCCCTGTTCAAGACCCCTAGATTCCAAGACTTCACAGGCTTACGGTTTTAAGCGCCTTGTACCACTTCTGGAATTCCCGGCCTTTGGAGCAGGTATTTTAGCCTGTACCTTTTTCTTCTTTATTGCCTTTCTTTCAGATTTCCTCTTAGTCAATATAACCCCTACAATCCTTGGCATTGTCGTAACAATAAGCACAGTAGGATTACTCGCATTGATCATACTCATTCTTTTTCTGTTATAGGGTAAGGGTGTTGCGCTATCTCTCAAAAAGAGGATTCTACACTTAGAAAGCGGTGTATTTCGTGGGTAAATTTATTAAAATCCAAACAAATAGGAACAGTAACAAATGGGAAAACAAGTTTTGTTACTGTTCCTATCCTTTTTAAAGATCTAATCTTTCCTAATACTGATTTGGATTTTCTATTGAAGGGGTGGTTGGTGGAATCGGAGGAGCAGGAGTTTCAGGATTGATACCCATCTGGTTCAAAGATTGCAGTAAGTCCGGATTTATTGGTGCTACTTCCGGATTGATCGGTGCTACTTCTGGACTTATCGGTGGTTTTTTCTTGATAAAGCCAGTGACCTTTTCCCAAAGAGTAGTCGCGGTGGACTTCATCGGGCGCAAAAAGCTCATTACTCCCATTGGATCTTTGACTTTTAGAATTATGGGCCCTTTCGGAGCTTGCCCCAGCTGTGTTGGACTTTCCGCAGAAACTACGACACGACTGTAATGATGAAGCGGAACCGGGCTTTGAAAATGCGCACGATAAACCCCATTCCCAACTTGACGCAAAGTTCCTACTAAAAATCCTGTCTTTCCTTTGTCATCCACCAAATAAGAAGCATATACCCCCGGTTGTCCATGCCCGAGAAAGGTTTGCGGTGTTGGAAGATTGGCAATCAAAAGAAAACTATTGTCCGGCGAAATGGTGGCCACGCCATTGCCACTAATCCCTTCTTGTGCAGCTTGTAAGATAAGTTGACGGGGCTGAACTTGATTGTAGGGAATACCTGGATTATACAGTTCCTGATTGTATCCCTGTTCCTGATTGTATCCCATGCCTTGATTAGATCCACTCTGCCACTGGGTTCCTACTGGAGGAGATTGCTTTGCTCCAATAAAGCCCCCCCTTGAATTTTGGATTTTTCCATCCTTTTGGAAAAATCCACTGGCTTTAAGTCCTGATCCTAGTGTATTGCGAATCGAACCTGGAGAGTATCCCGAGCCAAATTGCCCATTGGGTAATTGACTAGGCAACCCCTGTGGTCCGATGGGCTCATATGGATTATTTGGCTTATCCCCAACGAACCTCACTATGCCCCCTCCTTTATTTACTTCAATGTACCTTTATATCATGATATGATAATACGCATGGAAGGGTTCTGAAAGGAGGATACAATGCCCAAGAAATTGACACCCCCACTTTCAAAAACCATATCCCGCCGCAATTTTTTCCGTGGAATCGGCGGTTTCATAGCTAACCATTGGCTACTTTCTTCAATACCTCTTGCTGGAGCAGGAGCCCTCGGTTGGGCAAAGTATGAAACCCTTACTTTAAAACGCCAACAGTGGGATTTATACTACCCTAACTTGCCCATTGCTTTAGAGGGAAAAACAATCTGCCAACTTAGTGATTTACATCTCGAAACCCTTCGAATTTCTCCTGAACATATTCACCAAGAAGTAATGGTTCAAAAACCGGACCTCCTCGTGATCACCGGAGATATTATTTCTACCCGCACGGATCTGGATAAGTTGGATCCCTATTTAGGCAGACTTACAGCACCTTACGGGAAATTTGTTGTCATGGGAAACAACGATTATAGCCACCTTTCCCGTACTCTTCTGAAACGATATCTCCAGCAGTTTAAAGACTTAGGTTGGACTCCCTTACTTAACGATGCTTCTTTTCTACCTAGCCTCAATCTTTGGGTCATCGGGGTTGACGACCCTTCAACCGCTCATGACGAAGTGGATCTGGCTTATCAAAAGGTGTTTTCTTCTCATATGTCTGCAACCAACCCTCCCTTTCGCCTTGTCTTGGCCCATTCCACGGATTGCCTTGACGATGTAGCGAAAAATGGAGCTGAACTTTTTCTCACAGGGCATACCCATGGTGGGCAAATCCGCTTTCCTGGACTCCAACCTTTGATCACGAATACCTATCTAGGAGACCTAGGGTTCTATGAAGGATACCATGTCATCGATAGTGTTCCCCTATACATTAATACGGGTATCGGAGAAAGCCTGATTCCTCTTCGCTTTAATGTCCCCCCAGAGGTAGCTTTCTTCACCTTACACCAGGGGGATGCGCCGCCGAGACATCAGGCAAAGTAAGCGACCTCGTCCCTCTGCCCTTGAAATAATCGCCTAAGCAGAGGAATTACACGTCCAGCAAAGCAAAGAAATGCAAACCTTGATAGCAAAAGGCCCCACAACATTGAAGTTGAGGGACCTTTTCTTGTTCATACATGAAAGAATATCTTAACGGTGAATGGAATGTGCCGTTTCCCTAAAAGGAAGCAAAAGAACCGTCCCCTCGCATCTCCCCAGGGAAGCAGAAGACTGTCCCCTTGCTTCCCTCTTGCATCAGACGGCGCACATAAAATGTGCTGTCTCCCAGTCTGTTCCCGTTCCGTTCCCCGCTCCCCGTTCTCCAAGCCCGGGACGCAGTATGACACAGCGTGACGTCTATACGTAAGCAGAAAAGCAAACTTCCGTTTAAGTTTCTGACCTGATACACGGGGCAGCGCACACGGACGTGCGCTGCCGCCAATGCGCCAAGGTCCCCCTCCCGCCGTCCTGTAAGAAGGCTAATCCGTGCAAAGACAGTGTCTTCGGGCTCCGGGGACACTAGACCATCCATGGTCGTCGGATGGCGCTTTTGGCACGATAGTCTCCAGTGGAGACTATCGCTGTAGGCGGGTTCTTTAAATAATACTATCGCCGAAGGATGAACCCCGCTCCCCAAACAGGAAGCTTAAACGGTTAGTTTGCTCTGCGTCGTATGACAGAACGATGGGTCATACAAGTCCCCTCAAGTCAGATACTGAACGTATGGTTGCCAATGCGTTTGACTACGGTACGACTCTTAATCCATCGGTCGGTGGCGATACTGGGATTGTAGTAAAATATTGCCCCATTTGTCGGGTCCAGGCCGGAGAGCGCTGCTTCTGCCGCCTTATAAGCTTGATCATCTGGGTCTAAATGAATTTGCCGATCATCTACCGCTGTAAAAGCTCCAGACTGGTAAACGATACCTTGTATTGTTTTTGGAAAGCGAGTATCTTTTAGGCGATTAAGTACAACTGCGCCGACTGCAACTTGTCCCAAGAAGTCTTCTCCACGGGCTTCGCCATAGATGACACGGCTTAACAGTTCAACCTCCTCTTTGGAGACTAAACGACCTAAACCACGTGAATGAAGCTGGCTTTCAGATGAGATACCTGGATCGGTTCCTTGAATCTTCAGTTTCTGACCGTCATCGTTAGTGTCTGGGAGTGAACTCATTGGAAGTTTATCGAGTAACTCTGTGTCTCGGTTTACAAATATTTCGTAGGTTGGAATCATTGACTCAGGCAAGGATGAAGGAAGATCGCTTGAATAGGCTGTGTTATAACCTTGTTTATAGACAGTGGTAAACACTGGAATACTTCGAAACATACTTACCCACCACGGCGTATAGGTTACTTTCTCAGCTACTCTACCTTGAGTCAAAGTTGTCAGGACTTCCTCTGAATAATCCTTCACATCCATAGTCCCAAGTTTTTCGGAGTCCTGCTTAGTTACTCTGTCCGGAACCCATAAGGGTTGCCCCTCTCTGATATGATCGGGTCTTTTAACTTGGTTAAGCTTTACAAGTTCATCAACCGTCGTTTGATACCTTTCGGCCAGATACCAAAGGGTTTCTCCACGCTGAACCACGATTTTTGCAGTAGCTGAATTACTATTGAGCCCGTTATTATTTGCATTGTTAGTTGTTTCACTCCCTAGTCCTAGCACAGGATAGATACTGGCTTGCCACAGAAACAAGCACATCATCCCACATAGGAATATCGCCAAAAATTTCCGACATCGCCGGTGTGGTAATAAAATAAAAATCACCTCTTAATTATAGACTATTTCTAGTCTTTCCCAATTGAGGTGAGTTTTATAACAACACTAAATTAAAATGCTTAATGACGGTCGAACTTAGTCTCATTTGTCATATCCTACCAAATAACACATATGATTATACAGACTGAGCAAAGAAAAAAATTAGTCCAATCTTTTGCTTTGTCAATCATGGTAAGTAAAAGTGAGGCTGACAAATATGAAGGCTTTATTTAAAAATCTATTATTATCATTTTCTCTTTCCGACGAAACACCGCTCAGCGAGGAAGAACGTTTACTTGAGGAGATCGAAGAAACTAGAAAAAAAATGGCATATGCATGGAACCGCTTTGACTATGCAGCACCCGAATACGTTGAAATTGCTGTGCTTGAACTCCTTCTTGTTGAAACGCAATATGGGATTCTTAATAAACGTTATCGTTTAATGCTTGGGTTAAAGGATGAAAACCCTTACTCTATGCCGTCAGCTGCTAAGGTCTTATCTTCTCTGGAGAGGAATTGCCAAAACCACGCCTTCTATAGATCTCTTTTAAATCCGACAATAGAAAGCCAACCATCAGTGTCAGAAACTCCTCAATTGATGTCGCCAAATCCATATCAATCATAAGACTCCGCCGATTATTCTTCGACGGAGTTTTCTGCCCTTAATCTCCAAACTTCTCCCTATATAATTGATAAAGTTCACTTGTTAAGGGGACTTAAATAAAAAAACAGCCGACCGTAGCCGACTGTTTTTATTATTTAAGTCCCCTTAACACCACATCCACGATAGCTTGATAGTCAATCTCACCTAGAGGTCGAGGCTCAATAAAGACCCTTTGCTTGGAGAACAAATCGAGAGATCCAACAATACAGTAGGTGGCTAATTCTTCATCGAGATCCTCTCGAATCTCTCCATTTAGTTTAGCTGCTTGGACCATCTCAGTGTAATGTTTTAGGATAGCCATATGTTCCGCAATGAGCTGACCACGAATTTCCTTAGATAGGGTACTAACTTGCATAAAGACTTGCACAATATCCATATGGCTGCTATAAAATCCAGCATAATAGCGAGAGCAGTTTTGAAGCCTCTCCTCAATAGTTTCACCCTGTTCCATGCACTCTTTCAACCCCACCCGAAATTCCTCTATACTGAATTTAAGAATTTCTTCAAATAAGCGATCTTTACTTTCAAAGTACTCATAAACTGTGCCTTTGCCGATACCCGCCTCTTTGGCGATATATTCCATCTTAGCACCGTCAAAGCCATGTTCAGAGAAAACCCGAATTGCTGCTTTAATAATATCTATCTGTTTTTCTTCTCGTGACGCCATATGAATCATCTCCTTAAACTGAGTACTTTTTATCCCCTCGAGACTCTTTCGAACCTCGAACCTCGAACCTCGAGCATCGAACCTTGCTTTACACAGAGTGGGTTATAGTCGATGAAGTTAGTTTCTTTTCTCTTTTTCGCTTCCTAGAATCCCGAATATCCTCAAAAATTGTATAAATAACGGGTACAAGCAACAGGGTTGAGACTGTCGAGAGTGCAAGTCCAAAAATTACGACGATCGCCATCGGGGCCATGGTTTCTGAACCTTCTCCAATCCCTAAAGCCATCGGTAACAGACCGAGGATGGTTGCAAGTGTGGTCATCATAATCGGCCGTAAACGAATCGGACCGGCATTTTCGATAGCCTCTTCTCGTTCCTCTCCCCGCTCTCTGCGTTTTATAATATAGTCCACCAAGACGATGGCATTACTCACGGCAATACCTACCAGGAGAATCAAACCGATGAACGAGGGCACGCTTAAGGTTGTTCGGGTAATAAACAGTCCCAACATCCCGCCCGAGAATCCCATCGGCAAGGATAGAATAATCGTGAATGGGTGTAACAAGGATTCGAACTGAGATGCCAAAATCATGTAAACGAGCAGGATTGCCAGTAATAAGGCCATCCCCAAATCCGCAAAAGATTCCATAAGTTCTTCATTCTCACCCAATACTTCATACGTATACCCATCTGGAATCGGATACTCTTTTAACTTTGTTTCAATATCTGTCGTGACACTCCTCAAATCCCGTTCAATGATCTGACTCGTAACATGAACCACACGGGTCTGTCCCGTGCGCTCAATTTGCACCGGACCACGCCCTATCTCAACTTCAGCGACTTGACTAAGAGGAATGGTAATTCCTGAAGGTGTGGGAATCGGAGTCTGCCCCAGGTTTTCAAGACTAGTCTTAAAGGTCTCATCCCCAGAAAGTACGACATCGATTTCCGATCCTTCATAGCGATAAGTTGTGGCAGTGGTTCCGGAAATGGTTCCCTTGACAGCCTGGGAAATCTGAGCTGCGGATAAACCAAATTGGGCGGCATTGGGACGATTGACTTTAACAACGACCTCCGGGACCCCGTCCGTCATACTTGTCTTAACTTCACGGGTTCCATCAACCGACGAGACGATCGTCTGTATCTCCGTTCCTATCTTCTTAAGATCATCAAGTTCCTCCCCTTTGATTGCAATGTCAATGGGAGTTGTTGTTCCTCCCATTTGCATATTATCTGATACTGTCACTTGAATTTCAGCACCGGGAATGTCTTTTGTCAAAGAACGAATCTCATCGCTCACCTCTACGACGCTCCGGGTTCTAGCGTCCAAATCCACTAACTGAATACTGACTGATCCGGTATTGGCCGTATCTCCTCCAAATGACAATCCGCCGCTGGTTCCGATTTGGGTAAAGATTGTTTCAATCTCAGAAATACCTTCCAGCTTCTCCTCGATTTGTGTAACCGTGTTTTCAGTGTCCTCAACCTGGGCTCCATCCGGCATAGTCGCGCTGATTCTTAATTGTCCAACATCTGACGCAGGCATGAATTCCGCTCCCAAACTGAGTACTGAGGCAGCTGAGAGAACAAAAAGTACTGTTGCAGCCGCCATTACAGTCTTTCGATGATGCAAAGCATAGTGGAGAAACCGCTTATATACAGCTTCAATTCGCCCAAAGATCTTGTCAAACCCGCGACTAAAGCCGTCGATAAGCCCTTTAATTCCGGTACGTCCCTCTGGAATAGCCCCAGTTTTCATGAGCTTAGCAGAAAGCGTCGGAACTAAGGTTAGGGAAACCAGGAGTGAGGCCATCAGAGATATAGCAAAGGTCATGGCCAATTCCCTGAAAATTATTGACACAGTCCCCTCAACAAAGACGATGGGGAGAAAGACCGCAACTGTGGTCAACGTGGAGGCGAAAACAGCCATCCCGACCTCAGATACCCCTTTAACGGCAGCCTCGTATTTGGAGTATCCTTCCTGGCGATGTCGATGAATGTTTTCCAAGGCTACGATATTATCATCCACCAGACGTCCCATGGCCAGGGTTAATCCCCCCAGAGTCATCATATTAATGGTGATTCCAGCAAAATAAAGGACTGCAAACGTCGCCATCATGGCGATAGGAATCGCCGTCGCTGTAATAAAAGTTGTTCTGATATTATGGAAGAACAGAAAAACCACGATAATAGCTAAGATACCACCCATAATAGCTTCATTTTCAACAGTTTTAATGGATTGCTTAATATCAATAGACTGGTCCATGACGACATTAATTTTCAAATCAGGGTACTCTTTGGCAAAGGCTTCGACAGTGGCATTAACCTCATCTGCCACTTGAACTGTATTCGTCCCTGATTGTTTTTGAACAGAGACACTAACACTCTTTTCTCCATTTGATTTGGAGATCGCGGTGACTTCCTTATGCTCTATGCCAACATCCGCTATATCTTTTAATCTAACCTGCCCTCCGCTGGGGAGAGGAATCAAAAGGTCTTTTATTTCCTCTACAGATTCGAACTCACCTGTTGTCCGAATCGTAAGTTCCTGGTTGCCCTTTTGAACCTCACCTCCTGGGGAGTTAAGGTTTTCTGCGCCAATGAGTTGCGCTAAGGAATTAATGGTTAGGCCGTACCCATTCATTTTCTCCAGATGGGTTTTGATCTTAACCTGATCCTCATACCCTCCGACAACGGAGACTGAAGCAGCCCCTGACACCCGCTCAAGTTGTGGTTTAAGCTTATCTTCCGCAATAGACTGCAGCTTAGCCAAGTCAGCATCGTGTCCACTCAAGGTCAGTGTAACTACAGGCATTGCATCTAAATCCAGCTTCATGACCATCGGGGCCCCTGCATCAGAAGGCAAACTACTCTTAATCTGGTCAACCTTCTCCCGCATTTGAAGGGTCGCAAAATCCATGTCCGTTCCGTTTTTAAACTGTGCTATAACGATTGAGTTCCCCTCAGTCGTTGTGGAAGTAACCGTATCAATATTTTCGACGGTGGAAACGGCTCCTTCCAAGGGATTAGTAATAAGTTTCTCAATTTCTTGGGGACCTACTCCAGTATACTGTGTCACTACGATGGAAACAGGAATTTCTATGTTCGGCAAAAGATCAATCGGTAGGCGAGTCAAAGAAATACCACCCAGAAGAATGATAACCAGCATCGCCATAATAATTGTGACTGGGCGCTTAACCGAAACTTCTACTAGCTTCAAGACTCTTCCCCTCCCACAATCTTCACCTTGTGGCCTTCGTCAACTAGGGTTTGTCCTTTAACAATCACCGTGTCGCCCTGGTTCAACCCTTCGAGGATTTCTATGTCCACCCCCGTATCCAGGCCTGTGACAACCTCTTTGGCAACGGCTTTATCTTCTTGTACTATCCAAACAATTGTTTTTTCATTTTTAAGAACGACAGCCTCACTTTTAATCGCCATTACATCTGCTTTCTCATCAGTAACCAGTTCGACTTTAGCAAACATGCCTGGTTTAATTAAACCGTCCATAGTCTCAATTAGAACTTTAAGTGGATAGAGCTGAGTCTTCGGGTCAGCAGACGGACTAATATTATCAATCTTCCCTGCAAAGTTCTTCTCGGACACCGACGGAACCGTAACTTTTACTTCACGATTCTTATCCAGTCTGTTCACCAAATTCTCCGGAACACTAATAGTGCTATAAAGACTGTCGGCACTCGTAAGACTCAGAGCAGCTTGGGCACTCGTTGCCGTATTTCCTACCGTTACATTGACTTGGGAGACGATCCCATCAACCGGAGCAGTTACAGTTGCATTATCTAGAGATTCGCGTGCTTGGGTAAGTTGAACTTCAACCAACTTCAAACTGCTGTCTGAGGCTTGCACACTTAATTGTTCAATCTGGCCGGCATAAGACGATTCCAGCTCCTTAAGTCCTAACTCTGCTTGGTCGAGTTGAGACTTTGAAGCTGCACCGGCATCAAAAAGAGCCTTTGTATTTGCTAGGGTCAGTCTGGCATCGGCAATCTTTTCTGAAGCAAGAGCTTTTGTTCTTTCCAGGGAGGTTTTTGCAGACTCCCACTGTTCTTTGCTGTTTTGATATCGAGCTTCAGCTAACTGATAGGCATTACTTAAATCAGTTGTGTCGATAGTTAAGAGAACCTCTCCCGCATGAACTGTATCTCCTACCTTCACGTTAACGGACTCAACCTTGCCCTGAACCTTTGGAATGACTGCTACATCGGTCTCAGATGAAACCTTTCCACTCAAAATGGCAGTATTAACGAGGGCTTTATTTCCAACCTTTTCCACTTCTACTGGTATGTATTTTTCTTCGACGACGGCAGCAGGCTTACTTCCACTGCACCCTGTCAGCAATCCAAATGCCAACAAAGTCACGAGCAGGATCCGGACCTTTCCCTTTTTCCAAGTTTTCTTTTCCAACGCCAATCTCCTCCACTTTTACCCATATATTATCTTTAATCTTCAAAACCGACTGTTCGGTCACTTCTTAGTTATACCTTGAATGCCCTTGGAAATCAAGCCAATTTACTAAATAATCTGCTGAAAAATAAGAGTAACCCACCAGTTAAACTGATGGGCTGCTAATTATTTGCTCAGCTGTCTGAAGCTTCCTTTTTTCGTCCTCGAATGTCCTGCCATAAGGCCATTAGTTGTTTTATGCCCTCTATGAAAACGGCCATAAAGCGCAGTGGATTCTTTCTCATTTCCTCCAGACTCACTGCCACCTCATTCACCGTTCCACCCACTTGCTCACTTGTTTGTCTCACTATGGAGGTAACCGCCTGAACATCCGACAGCAGATAAGGCAAATGAGCATTAATATCCTTTACTGTCTGCTTAGCTTCATCCGTTAATTTCCGCACGGAGCGTATCCAAAGCATTAATTCAACGCCGATCACTCCTAAAATGATAGTAGCTACAAGAGCACATACTTCATAAACCATAGGCTCATCCTCCACTCTGTCGTCCTATCCCTATTATCTTTCGCTTAGATCCTTAATAGCAGTGCCATAGTCCAGATCATAAGGAGTTATCACGTTCCTCTCACTGATCCTTTCCTTCGACTTAAAGGACTGAATCTTGGAAGTGCCTCCAACTTCTTCACCCCCGCGGATCGTGTGTGCGATAGCCAGGCCACCCTCTTGCAAGGACAGACCGGAGGCTCCCAGGATTGTCGAATGAATGACTAACCAATAGGTCGTATCCGGAGTTAATTCAACCTGGGGAATCACTTGCACACCAGAAGTCCCCAGCGGTTCAAACGCCGAAAGCGTCCTCTCCCCTGTGAAGCTGTTAATTAGCTCAATGCTGGAGTTATTAACGCTCTGCCAATCAATTTCCCCTGAGAAATTCACTGTAAATTTCTTGTCCAGCGGAATCTCAGATAGCTGAGCAACTTGGCGATAGCTTGAATAATAATGGAGATAATTTAAAGTGGATTGTTGGGAATTATTTTCAACGACACCAGACAGTTCACCCCAAGCTTCCCAATAATCATTCGTTCGAGCTAGAGCGAGTGCGGCGGTTGTATCTGTTAACATAAGTTCCGCTGCTTTGAGCGAGTCTGCGTGCTGGATTACTACATTGGGGCTAACCCCTACTTTATCGATCTGATTCCCTAGTGGGGAATAAAAGTGATCCACAGTCATTTTAAGAACTCCGCCATTCTCTAGCGGAAACATGCTCTGAACCGAGCCTTTGCCATAGGAGATAGTTCCGACAAGAGTCGCCTTGCCATGATCCTTGACCGCTGCAGCCAGAACCTCTGAAGCGCTGGCACTGTTTTCATCGATTAGAAAGACAATACGTTCATCAATTTTCCAACCAGGATCTCTTGACTCAATGGGAGAAAGCGTACTGGTCCGGTCCTGTACGCGTACCGCAATATCCGATCCGATAAAATAGCCCGTCAGTTCAAGGGCCGAACTCAGATATCCTCCTCCGTTATTTCTCAAATCTATAATCCAACAATCAACGTTTTGATCTTTTAACAGCTTAGCTGCAACCTCGAATTCTTCCGGTGTATCATTCCCAAACGAATTCAGATCCAAGTAACCGATATGTCCGTCCAATATCTCCCCTGTCACAGTAGGCTCAGAAATCGCTCTGCGCTCAACTTTCAGATCCCGGGTCACTGTGCCTTGCTTAACTCTGAGCTGAACCTTACTTCCTTCAAGGCCCTGAATTAAGTTCACAGCCTCTTCCGAAGAAAGCCCCACTAAGGATTGCCCGGCGGCACGAGTAATAACATCTCCAGCTTCTAAGCCAACCTCTTCTGCCGGGGAGCCTGAAATGACACTCAATACCTCTACTCCTTCAGGTAGCATCTCAATGTAAATCCCGATCCCCGTGAAGCTCATATTAATACTTCCGACGAACTCCTGGTATTGCTCCGGCGTAAAATACATCGTGTGCGGGTCTCCCAGTCTTTTCAGCATCTCTTCCACGGTTGGAGCATTTAGGACATCGTTTGAAACCGGCTCGACATACTGAGTTTTAATAAGGGAACGAATTTCAGTCAATACTCCAGCGTCGGAAGCCAAGACCATCGTTGAATTACTCAGTATTAAGAGTAAGACGAGAATAATGTTTAATAGACTGTGACCGACTGCTTTTTTCCGCAAAAATCTTGCTAGCATATTTTCTATAATCTCCCCTCCGAAGTTCCAGACCTCACTATGGATTATAGATTCGACGCGTTACTTAAATTACCTTCGACCAACGTTAAAAGTTCTTTCTAAGTATAAAAATGCCCCCTATAGTTATCTCAACTAAAGAGAGCATTTTTATTCGCTGAATCGTATATCAGAATGTTTCATTTAAATCGCCTTCCGTTTTGTAATTACATCACCTATATTATTTATCGTACCTTCCACATTGGTTACCGTATACTTTAGATTGTCAATCTTTGCCCTATGAACTTGATTGTCATGCTCTATAGCCTTTACAACTATATATATCTCATCTTGTCTAGACTCTAAGTTATCCATTCTTGACTCTAATTTATCTATTCTTAACTCTAATCTATCCATTCTTGACTCTATGTTATCTAGTTTATTGAGTATAAGCCCAAGCATCTCTTTAATCTCTTTCTCCATTGTTTCTTGTTTCACCACCTCTCCTTCAAAATTATACCATTCTAGAGTTGCCCCAACAAGATAAAATCTACTCAGTGAACTCGTTCAACTAAAGTTGAACATCGAGTCTTCGGTGACGATAGTCTCCTGTGGAGAGTATCGCCGAAGCCGCTGATCCCAAAAGGTACACTCAGCGGCGAAGGATGGACTCTACCCCTACCGAAGCAGAATAAGGTGTATCACTCCCACTTATAGAAGTGGGAGTCTTACGATTTAGATAACAAAGGAAAAGGCCACTAACAACCTTTTCCTTAAGTATACCAACATTTTATCCGTTTCTCTTATTATCCGTTGTTTTGCAACTCGATACATTTGAAAACACTTCTTAAAGCCCGAAACCACGGGCTATTTTAATGTCAATATTTTTGTATTATTATGTTGTATAATGTTGTGTATTATTGTACAATACCTTTGAATGAAGGTGTTTGCTATGTTTCTTAAAAAGAGTGTTAGTAACGGAAGAGTGTTCCTATCCTTCGTGCAAGGTTACCGCATTGAGGGTAAAGTTAAACATAAAACCATAGAAAAAATTGGTTATCTTGATGAACTCGAAAAAGTTTATGACGATCCAATTGCTCACTTCAATTCTGTTGCAAAAGAACGCAATCAATCTGCTCCTATCGAGACAATAGAAGTTGCTGTTAACCAGCGCCTTACAGATAATGCTTCGTCCAGAAAAAACCTAGGATATGCCATTCCAAAGCGTATTTATTCCCTTCTTGCCATCAATACTTTTCTCCAGAATAAGCAGAAACATCTGAGCATCGAATACAACCTAAATAGTATTTTCAGCCTCCTCATCTTTAACCGGTTTCTTTTCCCTTCTTCCAAAAAGAAGGCTTTTGATAACCGCAACTTCTTCTTTGAATCCTATGATTTTTCAATGGATGATCTGTACCGCTCTCTTGATTACTTCGCACGGTACTCTGAACCCCTTCAGAAATATCTGCACGAAAAAGTCTCTCAAATCATTGGACGTGATGGAAAACTGGGATACTATGATGTCACCAATTATTACTTTGAAATCCCTTACAATGATGCGGATGAATATGATGAAAACGGAGTTCTGGTAAAAAAGGGATTCCGTAAAAAAGGTCCTTCAAAGGAACACCGTCCGGATCCTATCGTCCAAATGGGTCTTTTGATGGACTCAAACGGTATTCCAATGGCCTTCAATACCTTTTCCGGAGGCGAAAGCGAAAAAACCTCTCTAATTCCTATTATCCGCAGGGTGAAAAAGGATTATAGTATTGAACGAATTATTACGGTTGCGGACAGAGGACTTAACACCAGTGATAACACCGCTTTCCTTGCTGGAACCAACGATGATCATTCCCAAGCTCATGACGGTTATGTCTATGGACAAAGCGTTTTGTCCGCTGACAAAGAATTCAAGGCATGGGTACTTAATCCCGATGGATACATTCATACCAAAGAAACCGATACGGAGGGTGAGGAAGTCCTTTTTACTCACAAATCGAGAGTCTATGCAAAAACTATCCAATTGGAAAACCGGCAGGGAAAACGCACCCTGAAAATGACGATTTATCAGAAACAAATGGTATATTACTCAAAGAAATATGCGGAAAAACAGAAAAAAGAAAGAGAGCTCGTTCTTACCAAGGCAAAAGACTTAATCGCTCATCCTGGAAAGTATACAAGAGCTACCAGTATCGGTGCTGCTGGATATATTAAAAATATTAAGTTCGTGAAGGAAACCGGTGAAATACCGGACGGAATCAACCTATCGCTAAATCTTGAAAAAATTGCGGAAGAAGAAAAATACGATGGTTATTATTCCATCGTGACGAGCGAAAAAAACCTATCGGACAGGGAAATCCGCGATATATACAAAGGATTATGGGAAATTGAGGAATCTTTTAAAATTATTAAGAGTGAATTCAGAGCAAGGCCGATCTATCTTAGAACTGAAAACCACATTAAGGCCCATTTTCTTGTCTGTTTTGTTTCACTTCTCATCCTACGCGTACTGGAATATAAAATAGGTAAAAAATATCCCGTTAACCAGATACGCGAGTCGCTAATACGTTATTCCTGTTCCCATCTTGACCAGAATTACTATTTGTTTGATTACAGGAATGAAGTCTTGCAGTCGTTAGAAGAGGTTTTCGACATTGACCTAGGGAATAAGATTATGGCCACATCCCAAATTAAAAAAATTTTGCAATACCATAAATGAGGTCAAAATATACAACACGAATATGCCAAAAAGTAAAGCTCTGTAGTCCGCATAAATGCTGAACTGACAGAGCTTTTTATCATATTTTTACTGCAAAACTCAGGATACCATTCTAGAGTTGCCCCAACAAGATAAAATCTACTCAGTGAACTCGTTCAACTAAAGTTGAACATCGAGTCTTCGGTGACGATAGTCTCCTGTGGAGAGTATCGCCGAAGCCGCTGATCCCAA
>Ga0209347_1000845_pt1 | contig 63375 bp, 55 predicted proteins | sample AutmiccommuBRH23_FD_187382 | JGI IMG/M metagenome (GOLD analysis project Ga0209347, IMG submission 187382) | Deep subsurface microbial communities from Mt. Terri, Switzerland - Autotrophic microbial communities BRH/23 (SPAdes) (version 2) | ecosystem: Environmental > Aquatic > Deep subsurface >... | reverse complement strand
GTCCGGGCGAGTCTCAGCGAACGGTGCAGCGCGACCTCAGCCATGAGAGAGGGGGTGGGACGGTGGGGCGGCTGCGCGCAGGGATGCCCAACCCGACGATCACCCAACTGGCGTCCCGCCTAGACCAACCCGACCCAGGGCCGCCCCACCGGCACGCACCCGGACCCGGCCACGCCACCGCCGAAACATGTGTGGGGAGACGGGAACCGACGCTCGGGCGGCCTCGACTACTCACCCCCAGCCAGTCGGTCAGCCGAACAGGGCACCCGGCCACAAGGGCCGCCCGAGCGACGGGTCGCGGCTCCCCACACCAGCAGCGGATGGGGTTGGGAGATCGACGCCTACGGCGTCGGCTTCGAGACTCGCCCGGGTGCTACGCACCGGGCGCGACCTCAGCGAGCGGGTCGCGGCTCCCCACACCTCCAGAGGATGGCGTGAAGGGATCGACGCCTACGGCGTCGGCTTCGAGACTCGCCCGGGTGCTGCGCACCGGGCGCGACCTCAGCGAACGCGGAGGGCGACGGCTTCGAGACATGCCGCGACGTCGCGCCCGTAACGGGCGCGACGTCAGAACACGGCCGGATCGGTCAGCGATTCATGCCGCGCCAGGGCGCGTCCTCGTTGCCGGAGCCGTCCCGGAGCCGCTGGCCGGGGCCACCGGTGCCGTTCATGGGCGCTCCGTCGGGGGCGTTCTGCCCGGTGCCGTCGCACATCGCGCCCGCAGGCCCGGTGCCGTCGCCGCCACGGCGCTGCCCGGCCCATGCCGGGGGCTGGCCTTCGAGGGTCTCCCCGTTGGCGGCCGCGGTGAAGGCGGCGAGATGCCGCTCGGAGCCGCGCAACAGAGACTGGTAGACCTGCTCGATGGCTTCGTCGTCGACGGCCTCCAGCTGCTCCTCGAGGTCGGCGATGTCCGCGGTCTCCAGTTCGATGGCCGCCTGGAAGGCGGCGTCCTCGGTCGAGCCGACCGTCAGCCAGTCGTCGTACAGCCCCTGGAGGGTGGCGTCGACGAACTCGCCGGCGTCCTTGCCATCGGTCGGGTCGCTGAGTTCGTACTGCTCCAGCAGGCGGCCGACGGCGTCGAAGTGGCGCTGCTCGCTGGCGGCGATGCGGTCCCACACGACACTGTCGTACTTCTCACCGAACGCGGTGTAGAGGTCGCGGGCGAGCTTCTCCTCCTCGCGGCTGAACGTCAGGGAGGTGGACTCCTCCGACTCGAGGGTGCCCGCGTCGGCGGTGGCGATGGCGGCCCCGCCCACGCTGAGCGCGGCGACGGCCAGACCCGCAGTGAGGATCTTGACTGTGCGGTTCATGATTCACTCCTTCTTCGTGTGACTGGTTCCAGTCCACCGCGGCGATGTGAAGCGATGTCGTCGCCGACTGTGAAGCTTGCGTGAAGTCAGCGGCCGTCCGGCTGGGTGAGCCGCAGGTACTCCCGCGTGCCCAGCAGTTCCAGCCGACGCCACAGCACGCTGCCGGGGATGGCCTGCGTGACGTGAAGATGGGCGGCCTGGATCTGGCGCGCACGGTCGACGTCGATGACGATCGGCAGCGCGTCGGCGGCATGTCCGGTGAACCCCGCCCCGAACTCGCTGCGGAGCACGGCCGCGACCTCGTCGGGGAGGCCCCACTCGAGCGCCGGCAGGCCACGCTCGCCCGCCACCGCCAGCGCGGCCCGGCTCGCCGCCTCGTGGTCCGGATGGCCCGTGACGCCCCCCTCGACGGCGAAGACCAGGAGCCCGTCGGGCCGGGCCGTGTCCACCGCCACCTCGATGTCGTCGATGAGGGCGGCCTCACGACCCGGCAGGCCGCCGTCCGGATGCGTGCGGAGGGCGGTGGTGCGACATCCCAGCGCGGACGCGGCGGCATCGAGTTCGGCGGCCCGGATCTCTGCCAGGTCCGGGGACGCACCGAGCGTCGAGGCCTCGCCGGCCGTCAGGCACAGGACGCTGACCTCAGCGCCGTCATCGACGAGGCGGGCGATCACCGCTCCGAGGCCGAAGGATTCGTCGTCGGGATGTGCGACCACAACGAGGACGCGCTTCCAGTTGGGTAGGGCTTCCGTCATGCCGGCCACTATACCCCAGGGGGTATCAGCGCATCCGCCGTCCCCATCGTAGATACGCGCAGGGCAGCAGACCCAGGGAGTTGATCACGGCCAACGCCGGGATCCACGCCTCCTTGGGTCCGTTGATCTCCTTGTCGGGCCGCCGGGCCACGTCGATCAGGGCGTAGACGCGCAGCCCCATGTCGGCCAAGCCACCGAGCGCCAACACCGTCCGCACCACCGGGTGCAGGCTCTCCCACTTCCTCGTCGCGTGCTTCATCGCAAGCCTCCTGTACCTCAGACTACGCCCGGGCCGGGGTAGGTTGGGGGCGGACCGCGATCGGACGCCCAGGCTGCCGGGAGAGGAGGACTGACCCGCATTGTTGATCGATGACTGGACGTGGGACGATGCCCGCGTGAACGCAGATCTGTGGGAGGGGCAGGCCAGCTACCGCCGCTCCCTCGAGGCCGTCGCCAACGATGTCCTCGACGCCGCCGGCACCGGGCTCGACGCACGGGCTTTCGTCGTCGGCATCCCACTGGATCGAGACTCCGACGTCGTGGTGGAGCCCGCACGCGGGCACTTCGACCGCTCGGTGGTGGCCCAGTCCACGTACCTCGGCACGCGGCGCTTCAACCGGCTCCTCCGCGAGGATGAGGCGGCCGAGAACTCCCCCACCTATCTGGCGGCGCTGGAGGCCCGAACCCGCCGGCGCGCCGTGGCGGACAAGCTCGACGCCGCCTCCCGCGCCTCGGGCCGCATCCACGTCGTCGGCGTGGGGGTGACGATCGGCGACCACACCGTGTTCCCGGTCCTCGCCCTGCAGGAGGACCAGTGGCGGGAACTCCCCCAGTTGCCCGACGACGCCGAGGACGACTTCCTCACCGCACGGTCCTTCCAGGAGGCGGTCGTCGGCACGGTCCTCGACGTGGCGTCGCGCGAGCTCGACCGCCAGGTCCCGGGATCGATCGTCCGCGTGGACCCGGAGGCAGTTCTGCGGTCGGCCGCCGACCTGTTCGTCTCCGCCGTCGTCGCCCGCACGGGCCAGGAGCTGGCGTTCGGCGCCCTCCAGGCCTTCGACGCAGTCTCGGCTCAGCCCTACGAGGGCCGGGCGGGCAAGGGCTCGATCCTGCTGGCCCCCCGCGGTGACGCCGGGGTCCAGACTGTCATGCACCTCGAGCATCCCGTGCCCATCGGGCGCGCGCGGTCCCTGCGCAAGGTGCTGGAGCTCTCAGTCGGCGATCTGCACCTGCTCTGCGACGGGCGCGAGGTGTACGGGGTCGGCAAGCTCGACCCGGACACCCCCCGCGAGCACACGTTCGAGGCGCGCATCGCCGGCAACGGTTCCTGGGAGCTGTGGGACGGCGACGTGCCCTATCTGCGCGTCGACAACGGCGTCGCCGCCATGCCGCGGGAACTGCTCGACGAGGACGAGTTCTCCGTCACGGTGGACCGCGTCTTCCCCGAGGTGTCGGCCCGCAACGCCCGCTACCTGTGGCAGATCGCCAAGGCCTGCTCGCAGCAGCCGCACGGCACGATGCTCGTCGTGCACCCCGAGGCCGAATCGGAGGCGCAGCGGCTCCTCCCCCAGGCGTACGCGATCACGCCCGCGCGGCTGGGGCCCGAGGCGCTGGCCGCGGCCACCGGCATCGACGGCGCCGTGCTGGTGTCGCCGGACGGCAAGTGCCACGCCGTCGGTGTCATCCTCGACGGGTTGGCCACCGGCACCGGCGACCCGTCGCGGGGCGCCCGCTTCAGCTCCGCGATCCGCTACCTCGCCGGCGCCGGCAAGGGCGCGATGGTCATCATCGTCTCGGAGGACGGCAAGATCGACCTCCTGCCCAAGACCAAGCGGCGCGTGCGCCGCGCGACGGTCCAGCGGGCGGTCGACCGGCTGGTGACCGCGTCCGCCGAGGGTGAGGACCCGGACCGCTTCCTGCGAGCCGACAAGGCTGTCGAGGCCATCGAGTTCTACCTCAACCAGGACCAGTGCGACGCCGTCAACGCCGCGCGCGAGGCCGTCGAGGGCCGGCAGTGGGACCTGGCGCGCGTTCGCCGCCAGTACATCCCGATCGCGCCTGACCCTGCGATGGACGACTCCTACTTCGTCGACCGCGCGCAGGACCCCGAGGACTGACGCCACCGGGGAACAGTGGCTTGTAGATTCAGGCCATGGACCCGTCGACGGCGACGACCGCGGCGTGGGAGCGGTACCTCCCCGGGGCCGCAGTGCTGCGCCGCTACGAGCGTCGCTGGCTGCGGGGCGACGCCGTCTCGGGCGTGACCGTCGCGGCCTACCTGGTGCCCCAGGTGATGGCGTACGCGGCGATCGCGGGCGTGCGGCCCGTCGCCGGGCTGTGGGCGATCCTGGCCCCGCTCGCGCTCTACGCCCTGCTCGGATCCTCGCGACAGCTGTCGGTGGGCCCGGAGTCGACGACGGCCCTGATGACCGCCGCCGGCGTCGGGGCGCTCGCCGCCGCGGCCGGCGGCCCCGAGCACTACGCGGAGGTGGCCGCGCTGATGGCCATCGCGGTCGGCCTCGTCTGCCTGGCCGGCTGGGCGCTCCGGCTGTCGTTCCTCGCCACGCTGCTGTCCCGCCCGGTCCTGGTGGGGTACATGGTGGGCATCGCCGTGCTGATGATCGTCAGCCAGGCCGGGAAGGTGGCCCAGCTGGACATCGCGGCCGAGTCCACTCTGGGCACTGCGTGGGAGTTCGTGACCCGGCTGCCCGAGGCGCATCTCCCGACCGTGCTGGTGGCGGGCACGGTGCTGGCGCTGCTCCTCCTGGCCAGGTGGGCGGTGCCGAAGGCCCCCAGCCCCCTGCTGGTGCTCCTGCTCGCGGCGGGCATCGTGGCAGCGTTCGGCCTGGAGCGCTTCGGCTTGGAGGTGGTCGGCGAGGTTCCCGCCGGGCTGCCCATGCCCGACATCCCCAACCCCGACGGAGTCGGCCTCGCGTCGCTCCTGCCGTTCGCGGCCGGCATCGCCGTGGTCGGCTACTCGGACAACGTCCTGACCGCCCGGGCGTTCGCCGCGAAGCGCCGCCAGGACGTCGACTCGCGCCAAGAGCTGCTCGCGCTCGGCGCGGTCAACATCGCGGCCGGCGTGACCCAGGGCTTCCCCGTGTCGTCCAGCGGGTCGCGGACCGTCCTCGGCGACGCCGTCGGTTCCCGCACGCAGCTCCACTCGCTCGTCGCGCTCGCGTGCGTCGTCGCGACGCTGCTGTTCGCCGGTCCCGTGCTGGCGTCGTTCCCCACCGCGGCCCTCGGCGCCCTGGTCATCTTCGCCGCGACCCGGCTCGTGGACGTCGCGGAGATCCGGCGCATCGCCCGGTTCCGATGGAGCGAACTCATCCTCACCCTCGTCACGGCGGGCGCGGTGATCGGGTTCGGGGTGCTGGCCGGCATCGGGATCGCGATCGCCCTCTCCCTGCTGGACCTCATCCGGCGCATGGCGCACGCACACGACGGCGTCCTCGGCTACGCCCCCGGGCTGCCGGGCATGCACGACGTCGATGACTACCCCGACGCCACGCAGGTCCCCGGGCTCGTCGTCTACCGCTACGACTCCCCCCTCTTCTTCGCCAACGCCGAGGACTTCCTGCGCCGCGCCGAGGCGGCCGTCGCCGCGGCGCACCACCCCGTCCACTGGTTCCTCCTCAACGCGGAGGCCAACGTCGAGGTGGACCTGACGGCGGTCGACACGCTCGACCTGCTCCGCGACAGGCTGGCCGCGCGCGGCGTCGAGTTCACGATGGCGCGGGTCAAGCAGGACCTGCACGATCAGCTGGCGGCTGCCGGCTTCGTGGACCGCGTCGGCGAGGACCGGATCTTCGCCACCCTCCCGACGGCGGTGCGGGCGTATGCCGCCTGGCACCGGGAGCATCTGGGCGGCACCCCCGACGGCCTGCCCAGGGAGATCCTCGGCCCGTGACGGGCCCGCGCCCCCCCGAGCCGGCGGCCGGGGCTCCTGCTGGATACTGGGTGACATGGCAGCCGATACCCCCACCCGGTCCCGAGTCCTGATCGTCGACGACGAGAAGGCGCTGGCCTCCGTCGTCGCGTCCTACATCGAACGGGCCGGCTTCGACGTGACCCTGGCCCACACCGGGCCGGAGGCGTTGGCGGCCGCGGAGACGCAGGAGCCCGACGTCATCGTCCTCGACCTCGGGCTCCCCGGCGTGGACGGCGTGGAGGTCTGCCGGCGGGTACGCACCTTCTCGGACTGCTACATCCTCATGCTGACCGCCCGCGGAGACGAGGTCGACCGGCTCGTCGGCCTGTCCGTGGGCGCCGACGACTACATCACCAAGCCGTTCTCCGCTCGGGAACTCGTCGCACGCATCCACGCGGTGCTGCGCCGTCCGAGGCGACCGGAGCCGGCGCGGGGACCGGATGAGCCCCGAGTGGTGGGCGACCTCGTCATCGACGCCGAGGGCCGTGAGGTGTGGCTGCACGGCGATTCCCTGTCCCTCACGAGGACCGAGTTCGACGTGCTCGAGGCCATCTCCGCCACGCCGAAGTCGGCGCTCAGCCGACGCCAGATCATCGACCGGGTGTGGGACGAGGCCTGGGTGGGCGACGATCACGTCGTCGACGTGCACGTGGCCAACATCCGGCGGAAGCTGGGCGAGGACCCAGCCGAGCCCCGCTACATCCTGACGGTGCGCGGCATCGGCTACCGGATGGGCCGCGGATGAGGCCCCGGGCGCACGGGTGGGGGCTCGGCTCGCGGCTCTTCGCGGCGCAGGCCGTGGCGCTGGCGGCCGGGGCGGTGACCGCGGCGGCCGTGGCCGTCGTCATCGGCCCCCCGCTGTTCCACGCTCACCTTATGGAGGCCAGTCGCCCGACGGCGGTCACGGACATGGCTCACATCGAGGAGGCGTTCGTCGATGCGGGACTCGTCTCGCTGGGGGTCGGTTTGGTCATCGCCCTGCTGCTGGCGCTGGGGGTCTCCTGGTACGTGACGCGGCGGATCCGCACGCCGCTCGACCACCTGACGGCGGCGGCCGTGCAGATGAGCCGCGGCGACTACACGGCCCGTGTGGACGCCGCTGGGGCGGGGCCCGAGCTCGCGACCCTGGGCGAGACGTTCAACGCGATGGCCGGCCGTCTCGACTCGATCGAAGTCACCCGGCGCCGGCTGCTGTCGGACGTCGCGCACGAGATGCGCACCCCGTTGGCCACCCTCAACGCGCACCTGGAGGCGCTGGAAGACGGGGTCACCGCCTGGGACGACGACACCCGCCATGTGCTCGAGGACCAGGCCGAGCGGCTCACCCGGCTGGCGAGGGACCTCGACGAGGTCTCCCGCGCGGAGGAGGGTCGCATCCCGCTGGAGCTGGTCGAGTCAGGACTGGCCCCGCTCGTGCGCAGCGCCGTCGAGGCGCTCGCGCCGCGCTTCGCCACAAAGGGGGTCGCGCTGGAGGTCGACCTGGCCGATGGGCCAGTCACGGTCGACGCCCAGCGCGTCGGCCAGCTCCTGACGAACCTACTGACCAACGCCCTGCGGCACACCCCGCCGGGCGGGCGGGTGCGGGTGACGTCGGCAGTGGGACGCGATGCGGTCGTCGAGGTCACCGACGACGGCGACGGCATGACCGCCGAGCAGCTCGGGCACTGCTTCGAGCGGTTCTACCGTGGCGACACCGCCCGGGACCGGGAACACGGCGGGTCCGGCATCGGCCTCACGATCGCGCGCGCGTTCGCGGAGGCCCATGGCGGCTCGCTGACGGCGTCGAGCCCCGGTCCCGGAGCCGGCTCGACGTTCCGCCTCCGGCTCCCCGTCGAGCGCCCCTGAGTCAGCGGCCGCGGAGCCGCTCCAGGTCCCTGCGCTCCCGCTTGGTGGGCCGCCCGGTCCCCCGGTCCCGCACCGCGACGCGCCCCCTCATCCCCACGATGGGCGGCGGCAGCTCGGGGGTGCGATCCAGGTAGGCCGCCTGGGCCAGCGGCGCCCCGACCCGCTTGTCCAGGTCCGGATCCACGACCTCGATGAGCTTCTCCTGCTGCTCGCGCCGGACGCGGATGACCTGGCCGGGCACCACCTGCTGCGACGCCTTGGCCAGCTTGTCGTCGACGCGCACGTGTCCGCCCCGGACCGCCGCCGTGGCGGCCGACCGGGTCTTGTACATGCGCACCGCCCACAGCCAGGAGTCGAGTCGAGCCATGGCCCCGATCCTAACCCGCCCGAGTTATCCACAGCACCGTCCACAGCTGGGGAGAACTACGCCGCTGTAATTTCCGACCTATGCCCGTGGCTGTGCTCCCTCAGGTGTGGTGGTGTCGCGCTGGATCACCTCGAACGGCGCCATGTACAGGCGCGGCGGCTCCGCGGCGTGGGCGCCCGACGACTGCGTGATCCGCTCGTGCAGGAACCGGACGCTGTTGCGGGCGATGTCGGCCCGCCCGGGGTTGACGCTGGACAGCGAGGGCAGCGAATAGCCCGCGGCCTCGGTGTCGTCGAAACCGACGACGGCGACGTCCTGCGGAACTCTGCGCCCGTGCCTGCTGAGCTCGTGGATGGCGCCGAAGGCCAGCAGGTCGTTCAGGGCGACGATGCCGTCGATCCCGGCGTCCTTGGCCAGGAGCGTCGAGACGGCCGCCGCCCCCTTGTCGCTGTGCCACCGGTCCGTCCCAGCGATCAGGGTCCGGTCGACGGGCAGCCCGTGGGCCGTGAGCGCCTCCTTGTATCCGCGGAGCCGCAGCCCCGATGCGCCCCGCTCCTCGTCGGGATCCGAGCCGATGAGGGCGATCTTCCGGCAGCCGATGTCGATCAGGTGCTCGGTGGCGGCCCGTGCCGCTTCGACATTGCTCATGCTGACGTGATCGAGCCCCACGTCGAAGACGCTCTCCCCGATGAGGACCAGGGGGAAGTCGACGTGGAAGTACCGCGCATCAGCCGGGCCGAGCAGCAGCGGCGAGAAGATCACCCCGTCGACCCCGAGTGCCTGTGCGCCCTCGAGGATGGCGAGTTCGGCCTCCCGGTCGAAGTTGGTCTGCTGGACCAGGACCTTGAGCCCGTAGCTCTTGGCCTCCTCGAGCACCAGGTCCGCCAGCTCGCCGAAGTATGGGTTCTTCAGTTCCGGAATAGCCAGGCTGATCTGGCCGGTGCGCCCCTGCCGGAGATTCCTGGCCGTGACATTGAGCCGGTAGCCCAGCAGGTCTATTGCCTCCAGGACGCGCTGCTTTGTCTCCTCGGTCGCTTTCGGATTGCCGTTGATCACATTGGAGACGGTCTTGGTCGACACATTCGCCAGCCGGGCGACGTCTTGCATCGTCACTCGCCGGGCACCGGCGGTCTTCATCAACAGATCGACCGTCGCGCGGGCGGCTCCGCGTCCCTCAGACTCGCGATGAGCCGCGGCCACACTGCGGGGACCACACCACGTCGAGACTTCACTCCTGCTCCTAGGCAATCGGTGCTTCATCGATGGACCGTGCCAGAAGAGTGACACGACGCACACGGGCTGTCAAGCATGCCAATCGCTCCAAAGGTCCTGCATTGAGGTTGCATTGACGCGCCCGCCTCCCGCGTGGCATCCTCTGGTTCATCGTTGCACCGGAGCGCAAAGGAGCCCGCCCATGAGCACCCCCACCAGAGCCGTGATCAATCTCGACGTGACCGGCCCGACCATCTCAAGGCACCTGTACGGCCATTTCGCCGAGCACCTGGGCGCCTGCATCTACGGCGGCTTCTTCGTCGGCGCGGACTCCGACATCCCCAACGTGCGCGGCATGCGCACCGACGTCGTCGAGGCTCTCAAGGCCATCGACATCCCGAACCTGCGCTGGCCCGGCGGCTGTTTCGCCGACGAGTACCACTGGCGCGACGGCGTCGGCCCGGTCGAGCAGCGCCCCACCGTCGTCAACACCCACTGGGGCGACGTCGTCGAGGACAACTCGTTCGGCACCCACGAGTTCATGGACCTGGTCGACCAGCTCGGCTGCGAGCCCTACATCTGCGGCAACGTCGGCTCCGGCACCGTCCGCGAGATGGCCGACTGGGTCGAGTACCTCACCCGCTCCGGCGAGGCACCCATGTCGGAGCTGCGCCGCGCCAACGGCCGCGACGAGCCGTGGCAGGTGAAGTACTGGGGCATCGGCAACGAGTCCTGGGGCTGTGGCGGCAACATGCGCGCCGAGTACTACGCCGACCTCGCCCGCCAGTACTCGACCTACTGCCGCGAGCACGACGGCAACCAGCTGTACAAGATCGCCGGCGGCGCCAACGTCGACGACTACCACTGGACCGAGACGCTCATGAAGACCCTCGGCGACCTGGGCTGCGGCTGCAACCCCCGCCACTTCTTCGACGCGATCTCCCTGCACTACTACACGATGCCGACGGGCTTCGAGGACAAGCTGTCGGCCACCGAGTTCGACGATGCCACCTACTACCTGACCATGGCCGCGGCCTGGCGCATCGACGAGCTGCTCACGCGCCACGGCAACGTGATGGACGTCTACGACCCCGCCAAGCGCATCGGCCTGGTCCTCGACGAATGGGGCACCTGGTTCGCCGTCGAGCCCGGCACCAACCCCGGCTTCCTGTACCAGCAGAACACCATGCGCGACGCGCTGGTGGCCTCCGTGCACTTCGATTCGTTCCATCGCCACGCCGACCGCCTCGTCATGGCCAACATCGCGCAGACCGTCAACGTGCTGCAGGCCATGCTCCTCACCGACGGCGACACGCTGATCAAGACGCCCACCTATCACGTGTTCGAGATGAACAAGGGCCACCACGACGCCGACCTGCTCCCCCTCAACTGGACCGGCCAGGCTCTGCCCACCCGCACCGTCGGGAACCGGGAGATCGCGCTGGTCTCCGCGTCGGCCTCCACGAAGAACGGCAGGGCGCTGGTGTCGCTCACCAACCTCGACCTCGAGGCCGCCCACCCCGTCACTCTCGACCTCCGCGGGCACCGGGTCACCGGCATCACCGGCCGCATCCTCACCGCGGGCGCCGTCAACGCCCACAACACCGCGGACCAGCTCGACGTCGTGGCCCCGCAGGCCTTCGACGTTCCCGCTGTCACCGACGGCGCCCTGACCGTCGACCTGCCCGCGCACAGCTTCGTCACGCTGGAGCTGACCCTGGGCTGACGGGTGCCAGGGGGTGTGTCCGCCCGGTCGCCCGGCCGGAGCGGACACGCCCCCTCCGCGGGACCTACGATGAGGCGGTGACCCGCCGCCTGCCGTCGTCCTCCGTCACCGCCTGGGCGGGGCTGATCCTCATCCTCGGTGCGCTCGCGCTCAGCATGTACGCGGTGATCTACGGCCGATGGAGCGAGGAACCGTTCCTCCCGCAGCGGTTCGACCTGGATCCGCCCTACCGGATCGACCTGGACGTCTACCGGCTCGGCGGGCAGATGCTGCTCAGCGGCGGCGACCTCTACGGCCGGCTCCCCGACACGGCGATCGGCGCCAACCTGCCCTTCACGTACCCGCCGCTGGCGGCGCTGCTGTTCGCCCCGCTGGCGTGGCTGTCGCTCGACCACGCCAACCTCGTCTTCTCCCTGGTCACGGTCGCCCTCACGCTGGTCGCGATGACACTGGCCGTCCGGGAGGTCACGCGGCTGCGGGGGCGCCACCTCGTGGTGGCGGGCCTGGTGGCCGGGACCGCGGCGCTGTGGCTGGGCCCGGTTCGCGAGACGGTGGAGTTCGGTCAGGTGAACGTGGCGCTCATGGCGCTGGTGCTGGTCGACGTCGTGGCGGGCCGCGGGAAGCCGTGGCAGGGCGTCCTCACGGGGCTGGCCATGGCCATCAAGCTCACGCCTGCGGTGTTCCTGGCGTACTTCCTGGTCCGGCGCGACTGGCGCGCCCTCGCCACGGCGATCGTCGCCGCGATCGGCTTCACCCTGCTGGGCTTCGCGGTCGCCTGGCAGGACTCCATCACGTACTGGACCCGCACGATCACGGACCCCACACGCATCGGAAGCCCGGCCTACGTGTCTAACCAGTCGCTCACCGGGGCGCTGCACCGGCTGGGCCTGGGCGACACCGCCACGCTCATCTGGTTCGTGACGTGCGCCGTCCTGGGCTTGTCGTTGCTCGTCGTCATGCACCACCTGTTCCGGTCCGGGCAGGATCTGGCCGCGCTGCTCACCATGGGCGTCTACGCGCTGTTGGCCTCTCCCGTGTCGTGGTCGCATCACTGGGTGTGGGCCGGGCCGGCGCTGCTCCTCCTGGTGGTGCGGGCACGGCGGCGGCTCAGCCTGACGGCGGCGGCGATGGCCGCGGTGGGGCTGGGGCTGTTCGTGGGGCGCCTGATCTGGGACCTCCCCGACGCCGCGCTCGACGGCCTGAGCCTGACGTGGCAGCAGCAACTGGTCGCCAACGCTCAGCTGCTGTGGGGTGTGGCGCTGCTCGCCTACCTCGCGCTGACGGCGCGCGGAGCGGACGATCGCCCCGTGGCGGCGGACACCCGCGTCAGTGCTTGAACACCCTGACCGGCCCGACGACGCGCAACCCGACGCGCGCCCCGAGCACAGGCGTTTCGTTGCCGTGGACGCGGGCCCGCACCGACAGCGGACCGCCCGCCCAGCCCTGAGCGTCGCCCGCGACATCGAGGTCGACGACGGCGTCGTGCCCGAAGAACCGCACCGTCGTCACGACGCCGGTGACCGCGCCCTGCTCCGGGGCGGTGAGCCGGATCTGTTCCGGGCGGAGCAGGACGTCGACGGGTCCGCGGGGGACGAACCCCACGACGGACAGCGTGCCCAGACCCGAGCGGACCTCGGGTCCGACGCCCTCGCCGCGGACCATGACCGCGTCGCCCATGAACGCGGCGACCTGCGGGTCGATCGGCTCGCCGTAGATGATGCGCGGCGCCGCCACCTGACGGACGTGACCTCCGCGCAGCACCGCGACCTCGTCGGCGAACGACAGGGCCTCCCCCTGGTCGTGTGTGACGAGGACGACGGTGGCCCCAGCGGCGCGCAGGGCCCGGGCCGTGGCCTCGCGGGTGGCGTGGCGTAGCGCGGTGTCGAGGGAGGAGAAGGGCTCGTCGAGCAGGACCACGCTCGGGCGCGGAGCGAGCGCGCGCGCCAGGGCGACGCGCTGCTGCTGGCCGCCGGAGAGCTGCGCGGGGTACCGGTCGGCCAGGTCCGCCGGGAGCTCGACCAGCTCCAACAACTCCATGACGCGGTCGCGGTGGGCCCGGTCCCGGCCACGCAGCCCGTGGCGCGGCAGGCCGAAGGCGACGTTGCCCGCGACGCTCAGGTGCGGGAACAGCGCCCCCTCCTGGCGCACGTAGCCAACGCCCCGCCGCTCGGGCGCGACCCAGGTCCGCGGCCCCGCGACGACCCGGCCCGCGACGGAGATCTCGCCCGCCGTCGGCCGGAGGAAGCCGGCGATCGCGCGCAGCAGCGTCGTCTTGCCCGAGCCGGAGTCCCCGAGGATCGCCGTCGTCGCGCCCTCGGCGACCGCGAGGCTGACCCCGTGCAGGATCTCCGTGGTCCCGTAGCCGGCGCGCAGCTCGCGCACCACCACCTCGCTCATCGCGTGGCCCTCCTGTCATGCGTGATCTGGCGGCGGAGCACCACCGTCAGGGGGATGGACAGCACGATCATCACCGCCGCGTACGGCGCGGCGGCCGCGTAGTCGAGTTCGTCGCTGGCCGCCCAGAACGACAGCGCCAGCGTGTCGGTGCCGGTGGGCGCGAGCAGCAGCGTCGCGGTGAGCTCCGTGGAGATGGCCAGGGCCACGAGCACGAATCCGGCCAGCACCGACGGCGCGGCCAGCGGGAGCACCACGCGGCGCAGGACGCCGGCGCCGCCCTGTCCCAGCGAGCGTGCGGCCTCGGACAGCTCGGGCGGGGCGGCGGCCAGGCCGGAGCGCAGGGACACCATGGCGCGCGGCAGGAACAGCACCGCGTACGCGACGACGACCAGGGCCACCGTCTGATACAACCCGGGCGCCCAGGACACCGCCAGGCCGACCAGCGCCAGCGCCACGACGACGCCCGGGAGGGCGCTGCCGACGAACGTCGCCCGCTCCAGCAGTGTCGCGATCCAGCCCCCGCCGCGGCTCAGGAGCAGCGCACCGGGCAGGGCGAGGACGACGGCGGTCAGCCCGCCCAGCACCGCGAGGCCCAGCGTCGAGGCGGTCACGCGCATCAGGTCGTCGGCGACCGCGCCGGACTGGCTGGTCCCCACCACGAGCCAGCGGAGCACCAGGATGACGGGCACCGCCGTCGAGAGCGCCGCCAACGCCGCCAGCCCGGCCAGCGCGGGCCAGCGCCACGAGCCGAGCGGGACCCGCGACGGGGGACGCATGCTGCCGGAGCCGATGCGGGCCACCCGGCGACGCCCGCGGGCCACCACCTCGAGCGTGAGGACGCCGAGGCACAGCAGGAGGAGGACGGAGGCGAGGAGGGAGCCCTGGGCGTCGCTGAAGCCGACGGCGTACTGCTGGAGGATGGCGGTGGTGAAGGTCTGGTAGCGCATCATGGCCAGCACCCCGTACTCGGCCAGCAGGTGCAGCGCCACGAGCAGCGCGCCGCCGCTCACCGCCGGACGCAGGCGCGGCAGCACCGCGCGGCGGAAGGCCGCGAACGGGCCCAGGCCGAGCGAGCGCGCCGCCTCCTCCTCGCCCTCGTCGAGGGCGCGCAGCAGGGCGGCCACGGGCAGGAACACGAACGGGAAGTACGCCAGCGTGGTGACGAGGGCCGCACCGCCAAGCCCCACGAGGCCGGGCTGCCAGGACACCCAGGCGTAACTCGACACGAAGGCCGGCACCGCCAGCGGCGCCAACATCAGGGCGCGCCAGGCGCCAGCGCCGGGCAGGTCGGTCCGCTCGACCAGCCAGGCCGCTCCGGTGCCGAGGGCTACCGACAGCGGCACCGTGATCGCCGTGAGCACGGCCGTGTTGGCCAGCAGCATGCCGATGCGGGGCCGCACGAGGTAGGCGACCGCCTCGGACCACCCCACCGCGGCGCCCCGCCCGACCGTCACGACGATGGGCAGCAGAACCACCGCCGCCACGACGGCGGCGGCCACTTGGAGCCCGGGGCGGCTAGAGGATCCCGGCATCGGTCATCAGCCGGGTGACCTCGTCGGAATTCAGCGTGAAGGGGTCGACGGGCGGGTTGTCGAGGCTGTCCAGGGGCGGCAGCGCGGGGTCCGACGGCACGTCGATCCCGACGGCGTACTCCATGGACTTCGAGTCGACCAGCACCTGCTGTCCCTCGGGCGAGGTGATGTAGGCGAGGAACTGCTGCGCGAGCTCGGCCTTGTCGCTGCTCGCCAGGACGCCGCCGGCCGACAGCGACACGAAGGCGCCGGGGTCCTGGTTGCCGAAGTAGTGGAGCCGGGTGTTGGCCGACCCCTCCTGGGAGCCGGCCTGATCGCGGTACCAGTAGTAGTGGTACATGATCCCGACGGGAACCTCGCCGGCGTTGACGGCCTTCATGGTCGCGATGTTGTTCTGGTAGGCGTTGGCGCCGTCCTGCAGCGCCGCCAGCCACGCCCCCGTTTCCTCCTCGCCGCGGTCGGCGAGCATCCCGGCGACGATGGCCTGGAAGTCGGCCCCACCCGGGGCGCAACCCCAGCGGCCCTTCCAGGAGGGATCGGCAAGGTCCATCATCGACGCGGGCAGCTCGGCGTCGCTGATCTGGTCGGGGTTCCAGGCCAGCACCGTCGAGCGGGCGGCGATGGCGATCCAGTCGGCGCTGGAGGGTGCCATGTCGGTGGGGACCTGCGCCAGCGTCGCGGGATCGACCGGGGCCAGCAGGCCGGCGCGCTGCACGACCGTCATGGCGGGCGAGTTCTCGGTGAGGAAGACGTCGGCGGGGCTGCGGTCGCCCTCCTGGACGATCTGATGTCCCATGGACGAGTCGGATCCGCGGCGCACCTGGGTCTTGACGCCCGTGGCGGCGGTGAACGCCTCCGCCCAGGCGGCCGTCACGTTCTCGTGCTGCGAGGAGTAGATGAGCAGTGCCTCCGGGTCGGCGACGAACTCGTCTCCGCCGTCGCTGCCGCACGCGGTGGCGGCCAGCGGGGCGGCGGCCAGTCCGGTGAGCAGGAGGCGTCGGCTGAACTTCGGGGTCACGGGGCGATCCTCTCGGGGGTGGGGTGCGGGGAACGGAGTGGCACGAGGAGGTCCTGGAGCCGGGAGATGGGGCCGGCGGTGAGCCGCCAGAGGATCACTCCCGCGGCGAGGGCCGCGAGCGTGCGGGCGAGTGAGTCGTCGGTGACCGTGCGGCTCATCAGGGTCAGGACGTGAAACTGGATGAGGTAGATGTGGAGGCTCGCCGCGGCCAGCACGGTGACGAGCGGCACGGCGAGCGACGGCAGCGGCACGCTGCGCACGAGCGCCAGCACCGCGATCCCGCCCGCGATGACGGCGTTGCGCGCCGGATCGTCGGGGAAGTAGCCGAGCGTGCCGAGGAGGGCGAGGGCCAGGGTGACCTCGGTGCGCCGCGGGGTCCGGGCCACGGCGAGCGCCATGCCGGCGGCGAACAGCCAGAAGACCGTGGGCATGATCCCGCGCATCGGGCTGTCGTGGTCGACGCTCAGGATCGCGAACCGCGACACCAGGCCCGCGACCAGCAGCGCCACCGCCACCCGCCACGGGTCCGCAAGCCAGCGGCGCGCCAGTGCCGGCACGGACAGCAGCGCGGTGGCCAGCAGCACGCACAGGACCAGCACGTCGACGAACCACAGCTCGTTGCGCCGGGCCGTGGCGATGTTGCCCGTGGCCCAGTTGACGAGGAAGACGTTGCCCCAGCCGTAGCGCCCGTACGTCATGCCGATGAGGGCCGTGACGGCGGTGGGGACCGCCACGCCGATGAGGAGCCGCGTGCCGGATCGCCATCGGGCGGCGACGCCGGCCGCCGAGAGTCCGAAGAGCGCCGTGCTGTAGCCCGCGACCGCCATGAGGGTGTGTGCCCCGCCGAGGATCCGGAACAGCTCGGCGTGCGAGCCGCAGATGATGACGGCCGCGATGGCCCGGAGGATGACCGAGGCCTCCAGCCGCTGCCAGCGGCGCGGCCGGGAGGTCGTCGACGCCGGCGCGGGGGGCGCGGAGTCGATCAGCTCGCGCAGGGGGCGGTGGTGCCAGTCGGCGGGCAGGTCCCCGAGCACGGCCGACAGCCGCGCCGCCGCCTGCACGTGCGTGAGCGAGTCCCCGCCGAGTGCCACGAAGGATCGGTCGAGGTCGACGTCCCCGACGCCGAGCACGTCGCGCAGCGCCGCCGCGACCCGGACCGCGGCCCCCGGGGAGTCGATCCGCTGTCGGGAGTCGGCGCACTCCTCGGGATCGGTGGCGCGGACCAGCACGTCGCACCCGGCCCGGTCCACCTTGCCGTTGGCGAGCCGCGCGAGCGGGGTGACGGCGACGCGCACGTGCCCGACGCCCAGGCCCGCAGCCTCGGCCGCGAGGCGCCGGACCCGGCTCGCCGTGGTGTCGCGGGGTTCGCCGGGGACCGGCTCGGCCGCGACGTGCAGGCCCCCGTCGTCGCCGGTCACACAGGCCACGAGGCCCTGTCGCTCCAGGGCCGCCTCGACGCGGGCGAGGTCGATGCGCAGGCCGAGGACCTTGACGAAGCCGGCGCGCCGTCCGACGATCCGCAGCCGGTCGCCGTCGAGCACCCCGAGGTCGCCGGTGCGCAGCTCGATCACCATGCGCCCGAGCGCCAGGTCGTCGGGGTGCTCGGCGTAGCCCAGCATGACGCCCGGCCCACTCACCACGATCTCGCCGCTGACGCCGTCAGACTCCGGCACGTCGCGGTCGAGACGCACCTGGGTGCCCGGGATGGGGCGGCCCACCGTCGACGGCGAGGTCAGGGTCGCGGCGGGGTCCTGGACCGCGATGCGGGCGGTGGCCTCGCTCTGGCCGTACATGACGGACAGGCCCCAGCCGTGCCTGGCGCCGAGATGCGCGGTGCGGCGCACCCTGTCCTCGGCCATGCGGCCGCCGGCCTGGATGATCAGCCGCAGCGAGGGGTGTGGGAGCTCCAGGACGCCGGTGGTCTCGGCGAGTTCGATCATGTGCGGCACCACGGCCAGCGTGGTCACGCCGTCGTCGACGGTGTCCCAGAATCCGGCGTCGAGTATCGAGCGGTCCGTGAGCGCGACCGACGCGCCGATCGCGAGGTGACTGTGCAGGACGGACAGGCCGAAGCAGTAGTGGAGGGGGAGGCTGGTGACGCCGCGGTCCTCCGCGGAGAGGCCCAGGGCCGCCGCGATGGCGTGCGCGTTCGACGTCAGGTTCGCGTGGGACAGGCGCACCAGCTTCGGGGATCCCGTGCTGCCCGAGGTGCTGAGCAGGAGCGCGAGGTCCGGGTGCAGGAGGTGGCGGGGCTCGTCGCCGTCGTGGAGGGGGTCGATGCGGCCGGCTCGGACGTCGAGGTCCGCCGGCCAGGCGCGGCGGACTGCGTCGGCCGCGTGACCGGGGGGCAGCAGGAGCGCCACGTGCCCGGCTTCGAGGACGGCGAGGTAGGCGACGATGTCGTCCACGGTGGCGCCGAGTTCGATGTGTGCGAGCCGGCGGTCACCGGTTCGCAGCCCGGACGCGACGGCGTCCACCCGGCTGCGCAGGGTGCCGTGGTCGACGACGGCGCCGTCGGGCGCGATCAGCGCGGGCCGCGCGGGGTCGACCCGACCCACGGCGGGGAGAGGGCTGGGCGCCCCGCGCCTGGTCAGTGTCCGAAGTTCCTGCACCGGCTTAGGGTAACCTCAGGAGACGGATTTCAACAAAGCAGAGGTTGCCAAAATCGTGGTGTCGATCGTGGACGTGTGGTGGGCCGACCTGCGCTCCGCCGACCTGCGGCGGGCGGACCGGCTCCCGCCCACGGAGCGCGCCCGGGTGGCGGAGCTGACGACACCCGCCGATCAGGGCCGCCGCCTCGTCGGAGCGCTCCTGCTGCAGTCAGCGCTGCGGGCGGCCCGGGGGCTTCCCTCCGAGGCCACCGTCGACATCGACCGCACCTGCGACGCGTGCGGCGCCCAGCACGGGCGCCCCGTCGCGGCGGACGGAGCGGGCCCCCACCTGACCGTCAGCCACTCCGGCCTGCTGATCGCGGTGGCCGCCTGCGCGACGGCACCGGTCGGCATCGACGTGCAGCGGATCGGCGACGCGCCGGACGTCGCGGCGTGGGTGGCCAGGGAGGCACGGGTCAAGGCCGGGCTGGCCGCCGGGGCGGGCACGGAGCTCGCGCTCCAGCCACCGCTGCCGGGGTACGCGGCGGCGCTGGCCGTCGGCGCCGAGGCGGACGCGACCGTCCGCCTCCACCTCACCTAACACCGTCAGCCGGGGAGGAGACCCAGGTCGCGCATGGCACGCACGGTCGCCCCGACCCCGTCCTCCGCCCGGACGAGCTCCCCCACGTCCCGGGCCCGGGCGGCGAACCCCGGCGCGGCGGGCCCGCCCACCAGGTCCGCGATCAGCCGCGTCAGCCGGGGCGCGTCGAGGCGGGTGAACGGCACGGGCTCCGGCCCGACGCCCAGCGCCGCCAGCCGGGCGGCGTGGTACGGCTGATCGACGCCGAACGGCACCGCCACCGAGGGGCGGCCGGACCGCAGACCGGTCTGCGAGCTGCCCGCCCCGCCGTGATGCACGACGCCTGCCATTCGGGGAAACAGCGCCTCGAAGGACACGTCGCCGACCGCGAAGAGACCGTCGTCCACCTGCCCGACGTCCGCCGCAGTCGGGGCCATCGTCACCAGGCGCCGGCCGCTCCGCAGGGCGACCTCCCGGAGGAGCGCGAGCCCCTCGGCGCCCGTCGTCGGCGTGAAGCTGCCCACCCCGACGAACACCGGCTCGTCACCCGCTGACAGATACGCCGCGAGATCGGCCGGGAGCTCCTCGGCCGGGGCGGCCAGGTAGCCCGTCTGGCGCGCGCGGGGCGGCAGGCGTCGCGGAGGGGGCACGAGCGTGGGGCTCGCGGCGACGATGATGGGGTGACGCCCGGGCGCCGTCGCCGCCCGACGTCGCGGCGCCCCGGACCCCAGCTTCTCGCGGATGATCCCGGCCAGCGGCGCCCCCAACCCGGTCGCCGCCCGCCAGCTCGCGGCTGTCGCCCAGCGGTTCACGGTGGCCCAGGGCGTGAACCACCGCGAGAAGCAATGGCTCTCGGGCTGGGACGTCGGCAACTGGCCCGTGAACAGCATCGTCGCGGCCCGGCCGCGGACGGCTTGAGCGACGGCCACCGCAGCCTCGGCCGCGAGCACTCCACCCACCACCGCATCACCCGGACGGACGGCCCGCAGGATCGCGTCCGCGAACGGCTCCGACACGGCGCGCACCCAGTGCCGCAGCAGCCAACCCTGCCCGGTCAGGGTCCCGGCGACCCACCGGTACCGCCGCGCCATCGCGAGCGCCGGGGCCAGCTCGGCGTCGACCGGCTCCACGCCAGCCCCGTAGCGCCCCGCCAGCTCGGCGTACTCGGCCAGCGCCACGACGCGCGCGGGCACGCCGCGCCGGACAAACTCCCCGCCCAGGACGGCCAGAGGCTGCACATCCCCCCGCGACCCGAGGCCGATCAGCACCACCGACATCTCATCCTCCCTGGCCGCAGGATGGCGCATCACTCTCGTGAGCGCCACCCTTGACAATGTATAACCGAATGGTTGAACATGGATGCATGACCGTGATCGAGGAGGAACGCGCCGATGCGCTGTTCCATGCCCTCTCGGACCGGACGCGGCGCGACATCCTGCGCCGGGTCCTGGCCGGGGAGCAGTCGGTCACGGCTCTGGCGGCGCACTACGACATGAGCTTCGCCGCCGTCCACAAGCACATCACGGTGCTCGAGAGGTCCGCCCTGGTCTCGCGCCGGCGTCGGGGGCGGGAGTCCCTGGCCATCGGCAACGTCGAGGCGGTGCGGTCGGTGGGCAGCATGCTCGCCGAGCTCGAAGGCATCTGGCGCGGCCGCGTGTCGCGCATCGACGAACTCCTCGACACACCCCAGGAGGGTTGACCATGCCAGTCATCGATGTCCAGAAGGACCTGGACAACCGTCGTCTCGTCATGACCGCACAGTTCGCGGCCCCCGTGGAGCGCCTCTGGCAGCTCTACGCGGATCCCCGGCAGCTCGAGCGGGTGTGGGGGCCGCCCACGCACCCCGCCACCTTCGTCGACCACGACCTCAGGCCCGGCGGCCGCATGCACTACTACATGACCGGCCCCGACGGTGAGCGCTACTACGGGTTCTGGGCCGTGACCGAGGTCGACGAGCCGCACCGCTTCGCCTTCGACGACGGCTTCGCCGACGAGAACTTCGCGGCGGACCCGGCGCTGCCCGTCGGGCGCAACGTGTACACGTTCGCCAGCCACGACGGCGGGACCAGGGCGGTGTTCGAGAGCGAGTACCCGACCGTGGAGGCCCTGCAGCAGGTGCTCGACATGGGCGTCATCGAGGGCGCCACGGCGGCGATCAACCAGATCGACGAGGCGCTGGCCGAAGGCTGATCGACGGAAGGCTCTGGATAATGTCGCGGCGGGGTGGCACGGTAGCGCGGTGAGCACAGCAGCGCATCCGGCCGACCGCCACGACATGATCCGCGTCCAAGGGGCGCGCGAGAACAACCTCAAGGGCCTCGACGTCGAGCTGCCGAAGCGTCGGCTGACCGTCTTCACAGGCGTGTCCGGCTCCGGCAAAAGCTCGCTGGTCTTCGAGACCATCGCCGCCGAGTCGCAGCGCATGATCAACGAGACCTACAGCGCCTTCATCCAGGGGTTCATGCCCACGCTGTCGCGCCCCGACGTGGACCATCTGGACGGTCTGACGACGGCGATCATCGTCGACCAGGAGCGTCTCGGCGCCAATGTGCGCTCCACCGTCGGCACCGTCACCGACGCCAACGCGCTGCTGCGGGTCCTGTTCAGCAAGCTCGGGCAGCCGCACATCGGCTCCCCGCAGGCCTACTCCTTCAACGTCCCCTCCGTCACCGGATCCGGGATGCTCAAGACCGAGAAGGCCGGCCGCGTCCAGAAGGAGGCCAAGACCTACACCCTCGTCGGAGGCATGTGCCCGCGCTGCGAGGGCAAGGGCACCGTCTCCGACATCGACCTCACCCAGCTCTACGACGAGACGAAGTCGCTCAACGACGGCGCGCTGACGATCCCCGGCTACACCGGCGACGGCTGGTACGTCCGCATCTTCACCGGATCCGGCTTCTTCGACCCGGACAAGCCCATCCGGGACTATTCGAAGCGCGAGCTCGAGGACCTCCTCTACAAGGCCCCCACCAAGGTCAAGGTCGACAGCATCAACCTCACGTACGAGGGGCTCGTGCCGAAGATCCAGAAGTCGTTCCTGGCGAAAGATCCGGAGGCGATGCAGCCGCACATCCGGGCGTTCGTGGAGCGGGCGGTCACGTTCGACACCTGCCCCGAGTGCGGCGGCACCCGGCTGTCCGAGGGTGCGCGGGCGTCGAAGATCGACGGGGTCAGCATCGCGGACGCCTGCGCCATGCAGCTCACGGACCTGGCCGCGTGGATCAGAGGGCTGGAGCGGCCGGCCGCCGCCCCGCTGCTGCGCAACCTCGGGCACCTGCTCGACTCGTTCGTCGAGATCGGACTCGGCTACCTGTCGCTCGACCGGCCCTCGGGCACGCTGTCCGGCGGCGAGGCACAGCGCGTGAAGATGATCCGCCACCTCGGCTCGTCCCTGACCGACGTCACCTACGTCTTCGACGAGCCCACCATCGGGCTGCACCCCCACGACATCCAGCGGATGAACTCGCTGCTCATCTCCCTGCGGGACAAGGGCAACACCGTGCTCGTGGTCGAGCACAAGCCGGAGACCATCGCCATCGCGGACCACGTCGTCGACCTCGGTCCCGGGGCCGGCACCGCGGGCGGGGAGATCTGCTTCGAGGGCACCGTCGAGGACCTCCGACGCAGCGACACGCTGACGGGGCGGCACCTCGACGACCGCGCCCGCCTCAAGGACGCCGTCCGCTCCCCCAGCGGCGTCCTGCCCATCCGCGGGGCGTCGACCAACAATCTCAAGGGCGTCGACGTCGACATCCCGCTCGGCGTGCTCACGGTGCTGACCGGTGTCGCGGGATCGGGCAAGAGCTCGCTGATCCACGGCTCGATGCCGGCGGACGCCGGCGCCATCTCGATCGACCAGACGGCCATCAAGGGGTCACGGCGCAGCAACCCGGCCACGTACACCGGGCTGCTGGAGCCCATCCGCAAGGGGTTCGCGAAGGCCACCGGCACCAAGCCGGCCCTGTTCAGCGCCAACTCCGAGGGGGCCTGCCCCGCCTGCAACGGCGCGGGCGTCATCTACACCGAGCTGGGCTTCATGGAGACGGTCGCGAGCCCGTGCGAGGAGTGTGAGGGCCGCCGCTTCCAGCCGGCCGTGCTGGAGTACCGGTGGGGCGGCCGGAACATCGCCGACGTGCTCGACATGCCCGTGACCGAGGCGCTGGCGTTCTTCGGCGACGGCGAGACCCGCACGCCGGCGGCACACGCGATCCTCGAACGGCTGAGCGACGTCGGCCTGGGCTACCTCAGCCTGGGCCAGCCCCTGACGACGCTGTCCGGCGGCGAGAGGCAGCGGCTCAAGCTCGCGGTCGCGATGGCCGACAAGGGCGACCTCTACGTTCTGGACGAGCCCACCACCGGGCTCCACCTGGCCGACGTCGCGCAGCTGCTCGCGCTGCTGGACCGGCTCGTGGACTCGGGCAAGTCCGTGATCGTCATCGAACACCACCAGGCGGTGATGGCGCACGCCGACTGGATCATCGATCTCGGCCCCGGCGCCGGTCACGACGGCGGCCGGGTGGTGTTCGAGGGCACCCCCGCGGACCTTGTCGCGGCCGGGTCGACCCTGACGGGACGCCATCTCGCCGAGTACATCGGCGCCTGAGCTTCGGGGCTCAGAGGTCGACGGCGCGGCCCTCGAGCGCGCTGGTGCGGGCGGCGTCGAGCACCTCGAGCAGGCGGACGGCGTCCTCGCCCGTGACCGGCATCGGGCCGTTCTCGGCGACCGCGCGCGCGAACGCCGCATAGAAGTCCTGGTAGGCGCCTCGCTGCGAGGGCACCTCAATGTCTCCGTCGGCTGTCCGCAGCACGCCCCAGCGCTCACGCTGCTCGTAGCCCCAGCGGTCCCCCTCGTCGGCGGGGCGCCGGCCGGCGAACACGGCCTGGGCCTGCACGTCGCTCATCCGCGACTCGTAACTGCCGGCGCTGCCGTACACCCGCAGCTCCCGCGCGACGACGTGGTTGACCTTGCTCGCACGCATCGTGGAACTCACCCCCGAGGAGTGCCGCAGCACCACCGAGAAGCCGGCGTCCGTGCGGCCCTCGGGCAGGTCGACCCAGTCCAGGTGGGCGTACACCTGACGCGCCGGGCCGAAGAGCCACAGCAGCTGGTCCGCCAGGTGCGTGCCCAGGTCCCGCAGGAGCCCGCCCGACGGTCCGGGATCGAGCGTGCCCGGTTCGTCCAGGTCGAAGCGCGACTCGACGCGCCACGGCGTACCGACCGCGCCGCGGTCGAGGACGGCCTTCAGCGTCCGGATGTCTGTGTCCCAGCGCCGGTTGTGGAACACGGACAGCGGCGACCCCAGCCGCTCGACCTCGGCGACGAGATCCCGGGCGTCCTGCGCCGACGGAGCGAAGGGCTTGTCCGCCACGATCGCCACGCCCCGGCGGGCGGCTTCCAGGACCAGCTCGCGGCGGGTCTCGGGCGGGGTGGTGATGGTGACGGCGTCGACGCCCGAGTTGAGCAGCGCTGTCAGGGAGTCGAAGACCGGGACCCCCGGCAGGTCAGCCGCCGCCTCGGCCCGGCGCGTCGCCGACCGCGTCACGATACCGGCCAGCTCGAGCCCGTCCGCGGCCTGGATGAAAGGCGCGTGGAAGATCCTGCCGCCCATGCCGTAGCCGACCACACCGATTCTCATGAGGGCCATTCTGCCCTCCATTCGACCGCGCGGTCAGCGGGCCCAGCGGCCCTTGCGGCTCTCGGGCTCCAGGGACCAGCGGACGACGGCGGTCGCGAGCCGGCCGAGGGGAATCCCGACGACGCGGTCGAAGAATCGGCTCGTCGGCAGCCGGAGCTCGGTGCGCGCCCACGTCGGGAGGGTGGCGATGGCCCCTGCCGCCAGCATCCAGTAGCCGGGGCGCGCTAGCCACGGGATAGGCGGTTGCCGCAGCAGGAACTCGACGGTGTCCAGCGCCGCCGGCGACGCGCGCAGCTCAGGCCGGTAGGCCTCCAGCGCGGAGCGTAGTTCCGACTCCGTGAGGGGGAGAGTCCGGGCGCCGAGCAACTCCCCGACGAGGGCGGCCTCCTCCACGTAGCGGTCCGCCTCCTCGGGCGTCAGGCGACGGTCGCCGAAGTGCTGGAAGCTGGTGAGGAAGCTCTCGGTCTCCGCGATGTGCACCCACGCCAGCAGGTGCGGATCGGAGGCGCGATAGGGGGTCCCGTCGTCGGTCTTGCCCCGCACCCGGTCGTGCACCGCCCTGACCCGTTCGATGAGGGCGAGCGCCGACGGGATGGGGCCGTAGGTCGTCATAGCGATGAACTCCGAGGTGCGCTGCAGGCGCCCCCACGGGTCCGAGCGATAGCCGGAGTGCCCGGCAACGCCGGCCATGGCCGCGGGGTGCAGGGCCTGCAGCAGCAGGGCCCGGATGCCGCCCGCGTACATCGCGGCGTCGCCGTTCACGTGCCAGATGACGTCGTCGGGGCTGTGCCAGCGCTCACCGTCGACCTGCCAGATGAGGTGCGCCTTGGCGTCGGCGTCCTCCCCCGCCACGCGGCTGCGCAGCGTCCGCCCCACGGCACGCCGGGCTCGCTCGAGTGGCGAGGAGGTCCGGCGTCGGGCGGCCGGGGCCTCAGTCGACCGCGCGTTCAAGCTCGGCCTTCGTCATGCGCGAGCGGCCCTTGACGCCCTTGGCCTTGGCCTCGTTGTAGAGCTGAGCCTTGGTACGGCCACCGGCGCCCTTGTGCGAGCGCAGCCCGCCACGGCGTCCGGACGAGATGTCCTCGCGCGAGAGACGGCTGGACTCGCTGGCCTCACCGGCCCTGGCTCGCTCCTTGTTGACGGTGCGGGCGGCGATCTCCTCGGCGGTGTCCTCGTCCTCGCCGCGGTCGAGGAGACCTTCCTTGATGTGTTCGTACTGGCGTTCGCGCTTGGCGCTCCATGCCTCCTGCGGCATCGTCCGACCTCCTTCTCACGAGATCCCTCCACGCTACGCGCCTCGCGGCGCGCGGACCAGAGTCAGCGCCGGCCGTCCTCGGTGCCCGCAGCCGCGGCGGGCTCGGTGCGTTCACCCAGCTCGATCCAGGTGCTGTCGCAGCCGGGGCACCGGTAGACGGGTGCGCCCTCGACGCGCTCGTCGGTGCGGATGGTCCCGCACTCGTTCTGGCACGGCCAGGTGGTGAGGAAGCGTGCGCTCATCGGCCGCCTCCGGCGGCACTGGGGGTGTGCGATGTGGTGGGCATGCGGACCAGAGTAGACGCGAAGCGCCGGGGCCCCGACCATGTCGGAGACCCCGGCGCCTCGGCGGACCGATGTGGCCCCTCGGGTGTCAGCCCGCGACGACCTCGAAGGGGACGCGAGCGGTCACGGCCGGGTGCAGCTTCACCGCAGCGATGTGGCTGCCCAGCGACTTGACGGCCTTCGGGAACGAGACGGCGCGCTTGTCGATCGTGGGGCCGCCGGCCTTCTTCACCGCGACCGCGAGGTCGTTGGCGGTGACGGAGCCGAACAGGTGGCCCTGGTCCGACACGCGGGCCGCGACCGAGACGGTCAGGCCCTCGAGCTGGGTGCGGATCTCCTGGGCGTGCTCGACGCCCCGGACCTCGCGCGCATCGCGGGCACGCTTGATGCCCTCGATCTGCTTCTCGGTGCCGCGGGTCCAGCGGATCGCCTTGCCCTGGGGCAGGAGGAAGTTACGGCCGTAGCCGTCCTTGACCTCAACGACGTCGCCGGCGATGCCGAGCTTGTCGACGGTGCTGGTCAGAATGAGCTTCATGAGTGTGTCAGTCCCTTCTGATCAGCGAGCGGTCGACGCGTAGGGCAGCAGGGCCACCTCACGCGCGTTCTTGACGGCGAGGGCGATCTTGCGCTGGTCCTGGACCGAGAGTCCGGTGACGCGACGCGCGCGGATCTTGCCCCGCTCGGAGATGAACTTCTTCAGGGTGTTGATGTCCTTGTAGTCGATGTTGGCGACTCGCGTCGTCTTCACCGGCAGGACCTTTTTCTTGTTCACAGGCTTGCGCTGTGGACCGGCCATTGTGGTGCTCTCCTTGTCTCTCGGGCTCCTCGCCCGTGAAAGCCCGTCTTGCGACGGAATGTGCCAGCTAGCCCGACCGGGCTAGATAAGCGGGTTGATCAGAACGGGGGTTCTTCCGGCTGGGTCTGCGCCCACGGGTCGTTGCCGCCGCGGTTGCCACCTGCCTGGCCGGAGCTGGCCCACGGATCGGACTGCTGTCCGCCACCCTGGTTGCCGCCGCCGCCCTGGTTGCCCTGCCAGCTGCCGCCACCGCCGCCGCCACCCTGCGTGCGGGTGACCTTCGCGGTTGCGTAGCGGAGGGCCGGACCGACCTCGTCGACATCCACCTCGAAGACGGTGCGCTTCTCACCCTCGCGGGTCTCGTAGCTGCGGGACTTCAGCCGACCCGAGACGATGACGCGCATGCCCTTGGTGAGGGACTCGGCCACGTTCTCGGCGTACTGACGCCACACCGAACAGTTGAGGAACATGGCGTCGCCGTCCTTCCACTCGTTCGTCTGACGATCGAACGTGCGGGGGGTGGACGCGACCGTGAAGTTCGCGACGGCCGCCCCGTTGGGCGTGAAGCGCAGCTCGGGGTCGGCGGTGAGGTTGCCGATGAGCGTGATGGGGGTTTCGCCTGCCATGTGTTATGCCTTCCGGAATCGGACTTGGGAGTGGCCTCAACGTCACTGTACGACGAGGATCTGACGATTCACCGTCGATCCGCCGCCGCCGACTCTGTCACGATGGGCGGGCCGCCCACCGGTTTGCCGCGCGACGTCGAGGCTGTGGAAAAGTCAGTCCTCGCGCCGCAGCACCTTGGTACGCACGATCTTCTCGTCGATGGTCATCAGACGATCCATCTCGGAGACGGTCGCGGGCTCCGCGGTCACCTGCAGGACGGCGTAGTACGCCTCGGACTTCTTGTTGATGTCGTAAGCAAGACGACGACGACCCCAGATGTCGGTGTTGTCGACGGTGCCACCACCGTTGGTGATGACTTCGAGATGCTTCTCGACGAGCGCGGGAACCTGGCGTTCATCGACATCGGAATCGATGAGAACCATGACTTCGTACTTGCGCATGCTCAGCCCCACCTCCTTCGGACTAGCGGCCGCGGGTCGTTCCCGCGGCAGGAGGGCATGGCCGACCGCAGTCGACCGAGCGCCAAGGTTACCGGTCCCCGAGCCGCCGGGGAAATCAGTCCCGCAGCTCCTCGAGGCGCCCGCTCGCCACGATGGTCCCCCAGAACGCGTCGGCCCAGCCCTCGTATCCCAGGTCGTTGGGATGGAAGAAGTCGCCCGCGGTGTACCGGTGGTAACGCAGCCGCCCGGTCTCCCGCGACACCCGGTGCAGCGGCACCAGATGGTGGCCGTGGCGCTCGACCAGCGCCGCCGCCAGGACCGACATGCGCTGCGAGCGCCGCCCGAGCACCGGCAGCATGAACCACGGCACGTCCGCCACGTAGCTCGCCGGCGGGAGCGCGGCCAGGATTTCGTCGAGGTTCCGCTCGAACGTGGCCGCGGTGTGGCCGGGGAACACGACGTCGTTGCCGCCGATGTCCAGAGTCACGACGTCAGGCTCGAACGGCAGGTCCGCCAGCCGGGGCAGCTGCTCGCGCACGACGTCGGCGCTGGTGGCGCCGGACACCGAGAGGTTGGTCACCGCGACGTCACGCCCGGACGCGCGCCGGATGCGCTCGGCCAGCAGCGGCACGTAGCCGCGGGTGACCGACGTCGCGCCCACCCCCTGCGCGGCGGAGTCGCCGAGGGCCACGTACCGCAGCCCCTCGCGGGGGGCGTGGTGCAGGGCTGCCCAGTGCGACCGGTAGTCCTCGACATGACGGTTGACGGTGCGCCGGCCCTCCAGCCACACCGTCGTGGCGGCGGAGACGCTCGCGCCGAGTCCGAGGCCGACGGCGGCCCCGCCCAGGAACACCGGAAGCCGACGCATGGCCGGCTCCTCAGCGCCGCCGCCGGTAGGGGCCTGGCAGCACGGGGTTGCCGTCCTTGGCCCACGCCCGCAGCCCGCCGGCGACGGATTCGGCCAGGAGCCCGCGACCCCGCAGCTCCGCGGCCGCGATCGACGACCGCAGCCCGTTGTCGCACATGACGACGATGGCGGCGTCACGCTCGGCGAGGGGGTCGTCGCCGTGGATGGCGTCCAGCGGATCGGCGTGCAGGCTCTTGGGGTCCACGGGGCGAGCGCCGGGCGCGTGCCCGGCCTCGTACTCCCCCGGCGTGCGCACGTCGATGAGCACCGCACCCTTGCTGAGCGCCGTCAGGGTCTCCTCGATCGTCAGACCGGGCGACCGCTTCCCGAGGAAGTCCATCAGTCCCATGGGCCCATCGTGCTCTCTCCGCGGCGCCCGCTCAACCCGCGTGGCTCACGCGCCGCCGGCTCCGCCGCGCCCCTGCTCCTTCAGCCGCTCCAGGCGGGCGTACATGTCGTCGACGAGCGCCTTGAACCTGGCCTCGACCTCGCGGCGCCGGACCTTCAGCGTCGGGGTCAGGAGGCCGTTGTCCATGGTGAACTCCTCCTGGAGCACCTCGGTGTCCTTCGGGCGCTCCTGGCTGGGGAGCTTCGCCGTCAGCTCGTCCACCCGCTTCTTCAGCTCCTCGCGCAGCTCGCCGCTGGCCAACCAGTCGTGCAGCTCGCCCGGCCACGCGCGCGCCTTGGCGAGCGCCTCGACGTGGGGCAGCGAGGGCTTGACCAGCAGCGTGACGAAGGGTCGGTTGTCACCCAGCAGCACCGCGTGCTCGAACAGCGGATCGGAGAGGATGAGGCCCTCGATGGGCTGCGGGGCGACGTTCTTCCCCCCGAGCGTGACGATGATGTCCTTGAGCCGGTCGGTGATGGTGAGGAATCCGTCGGTGTCGACGTAGCCGACGTCGCCGGTGTGCAGCCAGCCGTCGATCACGGTCTCGGCGGTCGCCTCCTCGTGCTGCCAGTACCCCTTCATGACGTTGGGCCCTTTGTAGAGGATCTCGCCGAGGTCCCCGATCCGCAGCTCGCCGCCGGGCAGCACCTTGCCCACCGTCCCCTGCTTGAAGTCGTCGGGCGCGTTGAACGTGATCAGCGGCGAGGCCTCCGTCAGCCCGTAGCCCTGCATGATCGGGACGCCGACGGCGGAGAAGAACTCCTCGATCTCGGCGCGCAGCGGGGCGCCACCGCAGGCCAGCACCTTCTTGGGGCCTCCGATGGCCGCGCGCACGTTGCCGAGCACGAGCTTGTCCGCCAAGGCCAACTGGGCCCGCAACGCCGCGCCGGGCCGCCGTCCCGAGCGGTAGGCGTACTGGTTGTGCCTGCCGACCTTGAGGGCCCACGCGAAGATCTGCCGCTTCACCGGGGAGTCAGACGCTCGCTGGTGCGCCGTGGCGTAGACGGTCTCGAACAGCTTCGGGACGCTGACCATCATGGTGGGCTGGGCCAGCACCATCTGTTCCGCGACAGTGCGCGCGTTCTCCACGTAGGTGTTCATGCAGCCGTGCAGGAGGACGACGAAGGTCCAGGCGCGCTCCAGGGCGTGTGACAGCGGCAGGAACGACAGCGAGTGGTCCTCGGGCGTGATGTCGAAGAACTGGTCCAGCGCGTCGCTCTGCGTCACGAATGCGCTGTGCTGGAGCATGACGCCCTTCGGCTCGCCCGTGGTGCCGGAGGTGTAGATGATCGAGGCGAGGTCGTCGCCGAGGGCCCCCGAGAAGCGCTCCTCGACGGCGTCGCCCTCGGGCGCGCGCAGCAGGTCGCGGTAGGGCATGACCCGGTCGGGCATGTCCGCGTACGGCTTGACGATGACGATGTGCCGCAGGTCGGGCAGCCGGTCCGCGACACTCAGCACGCGCTCGCACTCGCTCTGGTTCCCGACCACCATGACGGTGAGCCCGGAGTCCCGCGCGATGTGCTCGATCTGCTCGGGGGTCGACGTGGCGTAGAGCGGCACCGGCACGGCGCGGACCGTCGCCGCGCCGAAGTCGACCTCGGACCATTCGGGCCGGTTGCCGAGGAACAGTCCGACGCGACCGCCGACCTCGACGTCGAGGTCGAGGAGCCCCTGCGCCACGGCGAGCACGCGCGCACCGAACTCGTCGTAGCTCTGAGTCACCCAACGGTCGCCCTCGCGGATGCGGGTGGCTGGACGCGACCCGTGGCGGGCAATGACCTCCCGCAGGCGGGTGACGACGTGCTGGGTCTGCGACATTGCTGGCTCCTGGTGTCGACGGTGCAGTAAGCCTACCCAGCGCCGACCAGGCTCGGGGCCGTTAGCGCACCCCCCTGGCACACCCCCATTAGAGCGTGCTAACGTTCCATTAGCGCGTGCTAACCACGCAGGACCCTCACCGACGAGAGAAGGCACACCAATGACCTCCAAGGCCCGCAACACCCTGGATCCGAAGTACTCGAAGCTGACCATCGGCGTCTGCCCGGACCAGTGGGGCGTCTGGTTCCCCGAGGACGAGAAGCAGATGGACCCCCGCCGCGCCATGCAGGAGATGGCCGAGGCGGGCTTCGAGGTCATCGAGACCGGCCCCTTCGGCTACTTCCCGAAGGACCCCAAGGAACTCAAGAAGTGGACCGACGAGTTCGGCCTGCGCGTCGTCGCCGGCACCGGCTGGGGCATCCTCCACAAGGAGGAGGCCTGGGCCGAGACCGAGCGGACCTTCCGCGCCATCGCCGAGACGCATGCCGCCGTCGGCGCCGAGTACATCGTCCACCTGCCGCCGCTCTACCGCGACGACAAGACCTGGGAGTTCACCGACGACCGCGTCCTCAGCGACCGCGCCTGGAACCTCTACGTCGACAACGCCAACCGCCTCGGCAAGCTGCTCCTCGACGACTACGGCCTCAAGATGGTGCTGCACCCCCACGGCGACTCGCACATCGAGACCCCCGACGAGATCGCGCGCATCTTCGAGGCGACGGACCCCACCTACGTCAACCTGTGCCTCGACTCGGGCCACGTCGTCTACGGCGGCGGCGACCCCGTCGAGCTGGTGAAGAAGTTCCCCGAGCGCATCACCTACGTCCACATCAAGGCGTTCGACGAGGACATCACCCGCCAGGCGCACGAGGAGGACTGGCCGTTCGGCGAGGCCGTCACCAAGGGCGCCTCGGTGCGCCCGCCGGCCGGGCTGCCCGAGATGCACGCCTTCGTCGACGCCCTCGCGGAACTCGATAAGGAGATCTACGCGATCTGCGAGCAGGACTGCTACCCCTGCCCGACCGACTTCCCCAAGCCCAACGCCATCCTCATGCGCGAGTACCTGGCCGAGTGCGGCCTCGGCCTCAAGTGACCCGCACCGGCGGAGAAGGAGAACCACAATGACCGTACGCATCGGAGTCATCGGCGCCGGCGGCATGGGCCGCGCCCACATCGAGCGCATCGAGACCGAACTGGCCGGCGGCCGGGTCGTCGCGGTGGCCGACCTCAACCTCGACGGCGCCCGCGCCGTCGCCGAGCCGCTGGGCGCCAAGGCCTACGGCACCGGCGCTGAGCTGATCGCCGACCCGGACGTCGACGCCGTCCTCATCGCGACCTTCGGCAGCGTCCACGCCCCCGACGTCATCGCGGCGGTCCAGGCCGGCAAGTACGTCCTGGTGGAGAAGCCGCTGGCCACCCTCACCGAGGATTCGCTGCGGATCCTCGAGGCCGAGCAGGCCGCCGGGAAGAAGCTCATCACGGTGGGGTTCATGCGCCGCTTCGACAAGGGCTACCAGGAGATGCGCGAGGCGCTCGTCGCCGGGGACCACGGCTACGCCACGCTGGTGCACTGCCGGCACCGCAACCCCTCGGTCCCCGAGGGCTACACGACCCGCAACATGATCGACGACACGGCCATCCACGAGATCGACACGTGCCGCTACCTGCTCGGCGAGGAGATCGTGCGGGTCCGCATCGACACCCCGCGCTCGACCAGCCACCGGTTCGAGCACCTCGCCGACCCGCTGGTGCTCGTCGCGTACACCGAGTCGGGCGTCCGCATCGACGACGAGGTCAACGTCAACATCGGCTTCGGCTACTCCATCGAGTGTGAGCTCGTCATGGAGCAGGGCACGATCCGGCTGAGCGACCAGCACCGCACGGTCGTCCGCGACGGCGAGGGCGAGCGCAATCCGATCTGCCGCAGCCACATCGACCGCTTCCACGACGCGTTCAACGCCGAGGTCCAGCAGTGGGTCCGCGCCGTCGAGCGTGACGAGCACACCGGGTCCAGCGCCTGGGACGGGTACGCGGCGGGGGTCGTCGTCGACGCGGCGGTCCGGTCGCTGGAGTCGGGTGGCGTCGAGGTGCCCGTGGAGATGATCGCCAAGCCCGCGTTCTACAACTGACGGGCCGGCCAGAAACCTCATGGTGATGGGGACGGGGTGTGGGGCGCTGCGGCGCTCCGCACCCCGGGTCGCGTTGAGCCTGACACGCGGTCCGTCGCACCCCGTTGAGCCTGGTCCGCGGCTCGACGGCGGAATCTGCGGTGATGACGCTGCCAACGCCATCGAGACATGGATCAGGCTCAACCCCTCCCCACAGACCGCGAGTCAGGCTCAACCCACCCAGCCCCAGCGGGGCCATAGACTCACCACCCGAGCGAGGAGGACGAGGATGCCGCAGCGACGCCGACCCACCCAGGCGGACGTCGCGCGCCTGGCCGGGGTGTCGCGCCCGCTGGTGTCGCTGGTCGTCCGCGGTGATCCCCGGGTGTCGGCCGAGCGGCGTGCCGCCGTGGAGACCGCCATGGCCGAACTCGGCTACCGCGCCAACGCCGCCGCCCGCGCCCTGGCCCGCAACCGGTCCGACCTCATCGGCGTCGTGCTCCCGGGGTTCGGCAACCTCTTCCACGGCGAGCTGGCCGAGGCGCTGCGCGCGGCGGGCGACGAGCACGACTACGTCCCCCTCCTGGCCACCATCGCCGAGGACGCCGAACGCGAGGTCAACGCCATCGAGCGGTTCCTCGAGCTGCGCGTGGCCGGCCTGGTCCTCGTGTCCCCACTGCTGGACATGGCGGCTCTGGGGGCCTACGGCGCCCTGACCCCCACCGTCGTCCTCACCCGCAACCGGGCCCCCGCCACGGTGGACCTCGTCCGCTCAGATGACCGGGCCAACGCACGGCTGGTGACCGAGCACCTGTGGACGCGGGGCTATGACCCCGTCATCTACGTCGGCTACGACCGGCCCGCGGAGGGCGACTCGTCCCGCGAACGCCGGCTCGGCTACCTGGACGCCCAGCAGGCCGGCGGCCGGCCGCCCGTCACACTCACCGCCCGCCACCACGGCGTCGCGGGCGAACGCATCGACGGCCTCGACGAGCTCCTCCTACCCGGTACCGGCGTGGTGTGCCACAACGACCGCGTCGCGACGGCGGTCGCCAGTCACGTCGAGGCGCTCGGGCTGCGCACCGGCGCGGACATCGGCCTGTCCGGCTTCGACAACACGTCCCTGACTCACCTGCCGGGCGCATCGCTGACCAGCGTGGACCTGGACGCGACCACGCTGGCCAGGACCGCCGTCGAACTGCTCGATGAACGGGTCCAGGGACGCGCCACGCATGCCGACGTCGTGGTGCCCGCCCGGCTCATCGACCGCGCCTCCACTGCCGGTCCGCGCCCGGGAACTGTCGGCGGCCGCGACTAGGGTGGCGCCTATGACGCTTCGACTCGGTGCCCACGTCGATTCCACCGACCCCCTGGCCGAGGCCGCCGCTCTCAGCATCGGGGCCGTCCAGATCTTCCTGGGTGACCCACAGAGCTGGAAGAAGCCGACGACGCTGGTCGAGGGGGGCGCCCCCGCGCTGCGTGCCGCGGCCGAGGACGCCGGCATCGGCGTCGTCGTCCACGCGCCGTACGCGCTCAACGTCGCCTCGACCAACAACCGCATCCGCCTCCCCTCCCGGAAACTGCTCCAACAGACCGTCACCGAGGCGGCCGCCGTCGGGGCGCTGGGTGTGGTGGTGCACGGCGGGCACGTCACGCAGTCGGAGGACCCCGCGGTCGGCTTCGCGAACTGGCGCAAGGCGGTCGACGGCCTGGACCTGCCGGTCCCCATCTTCATCGAGAACACCGCCGGCGGCACCAACGCCATGACCCGTGAGCTCGAGGCGATCGACCGGCTGTGGTCCGCGCTCGAGTCGTCGCCCAACGCTGACCGGGTGGGCTTCTGCCTCGACACGTGCCACGCGCACGCGGCCGGCCTCGACCTCGACGGCCTGGTCGGGCGCGTCAGGGGCATCACGGGTCGCGTCGACGTCGTGCACTGCAACGACTCGCGCGACCTCCCAGGCAGCGGCGCGGACCGGCACACCAACCTCGGCCAGGGCCTCATCGACGGCGACCTCCTGGCCTGCGTGGTCCGGGACGCCGCCACCATCACGCTGCTGGAGACGCCGGGCGGGGTGCCGGAGCGCACCGCGGACCTGGCGTGGCTCCAGTCCGCCGTGTAGCGCCAGCCACAGCGCCCCTGGCCGACGTCGGCCCCGCTAGACTGGCCCCCGCCACCACGGACCCGGACCGGACAGGAGTTCTGGCGTGCTCGTAGCCCTGATCGCCGCGCATGCGGTGATCGGCGCGCTCACTCCCGCTCTGGTGTCGCGCTGGGGGGCCCGCACCTTCTACCTGCTGGCCCTCGTCCCCGCGGCGGCCGGGGCGTGGCTCGTGACGTTGGCCCCCACCGTCCTGGGCGGGGAGGCTTACGTCGAGCACCACACGTGGATCCGGCAACTCGACGTGGCCGTCAGCCTGCGCATCGGGTTGCTGCAGTGGGTACTCGCGCTCGTCGTCACCTGGGTCGGCGCCGCGGTGATGCTCTACAGCCGCTGGTACTTCGACGGCACGCACTCGGGCCGCTCCCCTGCGGTGCTGACGCTCTTCGCCGGGGCCATGCTGGGCCTCGTCACGGCCGACAACCTCGTCCTGCTCTACGTGTTCTGGGAGCTGACGACCGTCTTCTCGTACCTGTTGATCGGCCACGAGCCCTCCCGCCGGGCCAACCGCGGCGCGGCCCAGACCGCGCTCATCGTCACCACCACCGGTGGACTGGCCATGCTGGTGGGCATCGTCGCGCTCTGGCAGACCTCGGGCACGCTGTCGCTGGCCGAGCTGGTCGCCGATCCGCCGTCGGGGACGCTCGCCACGGTCGGGGCCCTGCTGATGCTGGTAGGGGCGCTCAGCAAATCCGCACTGGTCCCCTTCCACTTCTGGCTCCCGGGCGCGATGGCGGCCCCCACTCCCATCTCGGCCTACCTGCACGCTGCCGCGATGGTGAAGGCCGGCGTCTACCTGGTCGCCGCGCTGGCGCCCGCGTTCGCGACCGTCCCGTTCTGGCGCGGGACCGTGATGATCCTGGGCGCCACGACGATGATCCTGGGCGGCTGGCGGGCGTTGCGCCAGACCGACCTCAAGCTGCTCCTCGCCTACGGCACCGTGAGCCAGTTGGGCTTCATGGTGCTGCTCGTGGGGCTCGGGACGGAGGCGGCAGCGCTGGCAGGGCTGGCCACGGTGGTCGCCCACGCGCTGTTCAAGTCGACGCTGTTCATGACCGTCGGCGTCATCGACCACTCGGCCGGGACGAGGGACCTGCGCGAGCTGAACGGCGTGGCCTATCGCGTGCCCTGGCTGGCCGCCCTGGGCGGGTTCGCCGCCCTGTCCATGGCCGGGTTCCCCCCGCTGATCGGCTTCCTCACCAAGGAGGCGGCCTTCGAGTCCGTCGAGTACCTGGTGCGCGGTGACCTGGCGCCGGTGACGCCGCTCGCCGCCGCGGCGCTGGCCGCCGCGCTGGTCTTCGGCTCCGCCCTGACAGTCGCCTACTCGTTGCGCTGGTGGTGGGGCGCGTTCGCCCCGAAGGACGGCGGTCCCGTCCTCTCCTGGCACCGGCCGGCCGTCGGGATCGTCGCCGTGCCGGCCGTGCTCGCCGTCGCCTCGCTCGCCGGCGGCTTCCTGGGCCCGCAGCTCACCGCCGTGCTGGACGTGTACGCCCGCACCGTCTCGGCCGGGGAGGCGAGCCATGGGCTGGCCCTGTGGCACGGGTTCACGTGGCCGCTGATCATGTCGATCGCCGCCGTGGCCGGCGGCATCGCGCTGTTCGTCTTCCGCACCCGCATCTCGGCCGTCCAAGCGACGTTCCCCTCCACGGTCACCGCGGAGGAGGTCTACCACCGCTCGATGCAGAGGCTGGACCGGGTGGCCGTCGAGGTGACGGCCCGATCGCAGCGCGGCTCGCTCTCGATCTACCTGGGCACGATCCTCGTCACCCTCGTCGGCCTGGCCACCTTCGCGATGCTGCGGATCCGGATCTGGCCGGAGTACCGGGCGTTCGACCACTGGCCACAGCTGCTGGTGGCGGCGGTCATGGCCACGGCCGCGGTCCTGGCCGCATGGTCGCGCGGACGGATCCGCGCCATCCTCCTGGTCGGCGTCACCGGATACGGTCTGGCGCTCATGTTCGCCATGGCGGGGGCCCCGGACCTGGCGCTCACGCAGGTCCTCGTCGAGACCGCCATGTTGGTGGTCTTCGTGCTGGTGGTGCGCAAGCTGCCCCGCTACTTCACCAACCGGCCGCTCAGTTCCAGCCGGTGGTGGCGCATCCTGGTCGCGGTCGCGGTCGGGACGACGGTGACTCTGGTGGCGCTGGTCAGCGCCGGCGCCCGGGTGGCCGACCCGGTGTCGGAGGCCTGGTACGAGGCGGCCTACGAGTTCGGCTACGGGAAGAACATCGTCAACGTCGCGCTCGTCGACATCCGCGCCTGGGACACCTTCGGCGAGATCGCGGTCCTGGTCATCGCCGCAACGGGCGTGGCGTCGCTGATCTTCCTCCGCTCGCGCGTCGGCGGGGTGACGACCACCGAGGACGTGTTCGCGGACCGTGAGGACGCCCCGATGGCCGACACCGCGCCCGGGGTGTGGCTGCGCGGCGGCCAGACCCTGTCCCCGCTGGTGCGGTCGCTCGTGTTCGAGGTCGTGACCCGGCTCCTGTTCGGCGTCATGATCGTCGTGTCCGTGTACCTGCTGCTGGCGGGGCACAACTCCCCCGGCGGCGGGTTCGCGGGCGGCCTGGTGGCCGGGATGGCGCTGATCATCCGCTACCTCGCGGCGGGCCGTCACGAACTCGACGAGGCCGCCCCGCTCGACGCCGGCCGGCTGCTCGGCGGCGGACTCGCCCTCGCCCTCGGCACGGCCGTCGCACCCCTGCTCGCGGGCGGTCGGATCCTGCAGAGCTACGACTTCTACCTCAACGTGCCCGGACCCGACTCCGTCGCCACCCTCTGGGGCGAGCTCCCCCTGTTCGGCGAGATCCACCTCGTGAGTTCCACGGTGTTCGACATCGGCGTCTACCTCATCGTCGTAGGCATGCTCCTCGACATCGCGCGCAGCCTCGGCTCCGGCGTCGACCAGCACGCCACCGACGAGATCGCCCCCATGCCGCTGCCCGACTCGACGATCGCCCTGCCCGCCCGGCACCGCGGCCAGGTCGCGGACCGGGGCACCGGTGAGGCCCACGACGACGCGCCCGGACGCGGAGGGGGACGGCGATGACCGCGAACCTCCTCCTCGCCATCACCGCCGGCGTCCTCGTCGCCAGCGGCGTCTACCTGCTGCTCGAGCGCTCGCTCACCCGCATCCTGCTCGGCGTCCTGGTCATCAGCAACGGCGTGAACCTGCTGTTCGTCGTCGCCGCCGGCCGGCCCGGCACCCCGCCCATCGTCGGGCTCGGGGACCCGGAGACCACATCGGACCCGCTGCCTCAGGTCATGGTGCTCACCGCGATCGTCATCACCATGGCCGTGGCGGCCTTCGTGCTGACGGTCGCCTACCGCAGCTTCCAGTTGCACGGCCACGACGAGGTCGCCGACGACGTCGAGGACGCCCGGATCCGCCGCCTTGCGGAGGCGGACGCGGCCTCGGAGTCCTACGAGGACACCACGTTCTCCGACAGCGGAGAGGATGTGGTGAGCGAATGATGTCCGACCTGCTGGCCGCGCCCATGCTCCTGGCCGTCTTCGGCGCCGCCGTCGCGCTGGCGCTCCCTGGCCGTCCCGGCGTGCAGCGCGCCGTGTCTGTCGTCAGCCTCACCGGCATCATGGGCGTGGCCGGCGTCCTGATGTGGCACACGCACCAGGTGGGGCCGGTCGCGCTCTGGCTGGGCGCGTGGGCCGAGCCGCTCGGCATCGCGCTGGTGGCCGACCGGCTGAGCTCCCTCATGCTGTTCGTCGCCTCCGTGGTGGCCCTCTGCGTGCTGCTGTTCGCCACCGGCCAGGACAGCGACGAGCAGCGCCGCGAGACCCCGGTGTCGATCTTCCACCCCACCTTCCTGCTGCTCATGGCGGGCGTCTCCAACGCCTTCCTGGCCGGGGACCTGTTCAACCTGTTCGTCGGGTTCGAGATGCTGCTGTTCTCGTCCTACGTGCTGCTGACGCTGGGCGGCACCGCCGACCGGATCCGCGCCGGCACCACCTACATCATCGTGTCCCTGCTCAGCTCCGCGCTGTTCCTCATCTCCATCTCAAGCGTCTACGCCGCCACCGGCACCGTCAACCTGGCCCACCTCGCCGTGAGGCTGCGGGACCTCACGGAGCCGGTGCAACTGCTCCTCGAGGTGCTGCTCATCGTCACGTTCGCCATCAAGGCGGCCATGTTCCCCCTGGCGTCGTGGCTGCCCGACTCGTATCCGACGGCGCCGGCACCCGTCACGGCCGTGTTCGCGGGCCTGCTCACCAAGGTCGGCGTGTACGCGATCATCCGCACCGAGACGTTGCTGTTCCCGACCTCTCCGGTCAACGACGTGCTCATGGTGGCGTCGTTGTTCACCATGGTGGTGGGCATCCTGGGCGCGATCGCGCAGGTGGAGATCAAGCGCATGCTGTCGTTCACGCTCATCAGCCACATCGGCTACATGGTGTTCGGCATCTCGCTGGCCAGCGAGGCCGGCATGGCCGCGACCATCTTCTACACGGCCCACCACATCACCATCCAGGCCACGCTGTTCCTCGTGACCGGCCTCATCGAACGTCGCGGAGGCACGTCGTCGCTCGACGGCCTCGGCGGCCTGCTCGGCGTCGCCCCGCTGCTGGCCGTCCTGTTCTTCGTCCCCGCGATGAACCTGGCCGGCATCCCGCCGTTGTCGGGGTTCATCGGCAAACTGGGGCTGCTGCAGGCTGGCGCCGCCGCCGGGACACCGCTCGCGTGGGCGGTCGTGGCCGGCGGGGTCGCCACCAGCCTCCTCACGCTCATCGCGATGGCCAAAGTCTGGAACCGCGCCTTCTGGGGCATCACGCCCGCCGAGGAGCGACGCGCGGCGCGTGTCATCGACATCGACGGCGACGGCCACGAGGACGACGACACGCGCCCCATGCCCCCGCTGCAGGTCGGCGCGACGATGGCACTGGTCGTCTTCGGCCTGGGCCTGACCGTGTTCGCCGGGCCGCTCTACGAGTACACGCACGCGGCGGCGGCCGCGCTGCGCGACGGCTCCTACATCGCGGCCGTGCTTCCCGAGGGGCTGCGATGAGATCGACGACGCCGTGGCGCGACCGGATGCGAGTCCGTCCCCTCTCGATCCTCGGGATGACCCTGGTGTGGGCGCTGCTGTGGGGCAGCGCGTCGCCGCTGATCGTCCTGTCCGGGATCCTCATCGCCTGGGTGGTCGACGTCGTGTTCCCGCTGCCGCCGATCCACTGGACGGGCCGGTTCCGCCCGCTGGGCTTCCTGCGCCTGCTGGGACACCTGCTGCTGGACCTGGTGGTCTCCTCGTTGCGCATCCTCCGGCTGGCGTTCCTCCGGGAGGTGAAGCTCGACGCGGGGATCGTGCGGGTCGACCTGCACACCGACGACGACCTCTATCAGGTGGCCGTCGCCGAACTGCTGTCGCTGGTCCCGGGCACGGTGGTCGTCGAGGTGGTCCGGCACCCCCGTCGGCTGTACCTCCACGCCCTGGAGCTTCACGACGCCGAGTCCGTCGACAAGGTCCAGCGGATGGTGATGGCCGTCGAGTCCGGCGTGGTGCGGGCGTTCGGGTCCGCGGAGCAGATCCACGCCTTCGACCTCGCCTGTCTCGCCCACCCGGCCGCACTGACCCCCCAGATGGAGGAGTGACCCATGGACCTGGCCACCGACATCGTTCTGGGCGTCGCCGCGGTCCTGCTGGCCGTCGCGGGCATCATCGGGGTGAACCGGATCGCCGAGGGGCCCACGCAGCTGGACCGCTCCGTGGCGGCCGACCTCATCGTCGCCGTCGCGGTGGCCTCGCTCGGCGCTTGGACCGTCTGGTCGGACGGCCCCACTGAGGTCCTCATCCTCCTGCTCCTGTCGCTGCTGGGCTTCACGGGAGCCGTGTCCGTGGCCCGCCTCGTCGCCGACCGCATGGCCACCCGGCGCCAGTACCGCAGCTCCGGAGAGGGGAAGGGCCAGTGATTGATCAGGTGTTCGATCTCGCCGGTGCCCTGCTGGTGCTGGCGGGTGCCGTCCTCTGCTTCGGCGCGGCCGTGTCGCTCGTCAGGTTCCCCGACGTCATCGGCAAGCTGCACGCCGTCAGCAAGCCGCAGGTGTTGGGGCTGATCTGCGTCGCCGCCGGCATCGCGGTCAGCCTGCGCACCTGGTGGGCGGCGGGTCTCGCGCTGCTCATCGTCGCCCTGCAGCTCCTCACCGCGCCCGTGGCGGCCACTCTGGTGGCGCGGGGCGCCTACCGCGCGGGACTGGCCCGCGACGACCTGCTCCGGATCGACCACCTGACCGAGGACCTGCGGGCTGCCGGATACTCCCGCCCCGTGGGCACCGAGGCCGGGCACCTGGACCTCTGACCTCAGTCCAGCAGCGCCTCGGCCAGCAGGTCGAGCCCCCGCAGCTTCGCCGGCCACGCGTCGGCGTCGTCCGTCTCCCGGGCCCCCGCCACCAGGTGGACCATGATCTCGTCCACGCCGAAGTCCTCGGCGGTGCGGAGGAGGGCGTCGCGGACCTGGCCGACATCGCCGACTGCCCAGGTCGCGACGCTGGGGGCGACCACGGCGCGCAGGTCGTCGGTCAACAGCGCCCGCGCCTCGGCCCCGACGTGAGGTTGGGGGTCCATGGTGCCCCGGGTGGCCAGGGAGGCCATGAGGAACTGGTGCGGCTCGGAGAACTCCCAGGCCTCGTCCGCCGTCTCCGCGACCGAGACGTTGACCGTCACGAAGGTGCGCGGAGCCTCCGCATGGCCACTGGGCAGGAACCCACCGCGGTACAGGTCGAGCGCGCGGTGGGTACCGCGCCCGGAGAAGTGGTGCGCGAAGACGTAGGGCAGGCCCAGCGTGGCGGCCAACTCGGCGGAGTAGTCACTGGACCCCAGGAGCCACAGCTCCGGGGCGTGCTCGGCGGCGGGGGTGGCCCGCAGTTGGTAGGTGCGGCCGTGCCGCAAGCGGATCTCGGCCCCCTCCGGGCCGAGCAGCGCGAGAATGTCGCGGATGTTGGTGGGGAACTCCTCGACAGGGTCGGTGGGGCGCCCGCTCGCGTCGACCATGTGGCCCCCGCGAAGCTGCCCCCGGATGGCGGCCGACGTGACGGGGTCCGTGCCGGGCGCGCGGCCGATACCGAGGTCGATCCGGTCGCCGTAGGCGGCGGCCAGCAGTGCGAACTGCTCGGCCACGGCCAGTGGCGAGTGGTTGGGCAGCATCACGCCGCCGGATCCGAGGCGGATCCGTGAAGTGTTCTGGCCCAGGTACATGAGCTCGACGGCCGGCGACGTGGATGCCACCGACGCCGCGTTGTGATGCTCGGCCACCCAGTAGCGGTCGTAGCCGAGCCGGTCCGCGGCCTCTACCAGGGCCCGGCTGGCGCGCAGCGCCTGGGCGGTGGTCTGGCCGCGGCGGACGGGGATGAGGTCGAGTACGGACAGTCGCATGACTCCCGAGCTTAGGCGGGCGCGATGATGCACATCCGCTCACAGCACACCTAATGACATGCACGTTCATGCAACGCCTCCGGGGGCCCCGGCCGGCTGCCAGACTGACGGGTGGTTCGGTCGCACCCTCAACCTGTCCTCGAGACCCCCACTTTCGGCCATTGACCGAGCCGGGGGGCGTCAATAGGGTGACCGCATCCCGCATGCCCCCTAGTGAACGGCGGATCGCATGAAGAGAGTCGGCACCGTAGCCCTCACCGCATTGCTGGCCATCGCAGCCCCCGTGGCCGCCCAGGCCGCCCCCGAAGACCCGCTCGACCGGTTCGAGGCCGTCGAAGGCGGTCGGATTTCCAGCCGTCAGCTGCCCGCGACCGTCGACGAGAGTCGGGTCACCGTCATGGTCGAGTTGGCGGCTGAGCCCGTGGCCTCGGTCCAGGCGCAGCGCGGCTCACTGACCGCTCAGGAGAAGCAGCGCCTGAAGGCGGAGCGCAAGGCGGCGCAGGACTCGCTCAAGCCGGCCATCGCGAAGCTCGGCGGCGAGGTCCGGTCGCAGGTGCAGACGGCCTACAACGGCGTGAAGGTGTCGATCGCGCGCAAGGATGTGGCGGCGCTGGCCGATCTCCCCGGCGTCAAGGCAGTGCACTCCGTCCAGATCGTTGAGCCCACCAACGCCACGACGATCCCCTACCTCGGCGTCGACCAGGTGTGGCAGGACTCCGGCTACACCGGCGAGGACGTCAAGGTCGCCATCATCGACACCGGCATCGACTACACACACGCGACCTTCGGTGGCCCCGGCACCCGGGAGGCTTTCCGTGCCGCCGCCGCGACGTCTGACCAGGCCGCGGATCCGGCCCTGTTCGGCCCCAAGGCTCCCCGGATCAAGGGCGGGTGGGACTTCGTGGGCGACGACTACGACGCCTCGACCGCGGGCTCCGTCCCTCAGCCCGACCCCAACCCGCTCGACTGCAACGGCCACGGCACCCACGTCGCCGGCACCACCGGCGGCGGCGGCGTCACCCTCGAGGGCGAGCCGTACGCCGGCCCCTATGACGCCACCACGTCCGAGGCCGACTTCCTGGTCGGCCCGGGTGTCGCGCCGCAGGTCGACCTCTACGCGCTGCGCGTCTTCGGCTGTGGCGGGTCCACCGACGTCACGGTCGAGGCCATCGACTGGGCCGTCGAGCAGGGGATGGACGTCATCAACATGTCGCTCGGGTCGAGCTACGGCACCAAGGACGACCCGAGCGCCGTGGCCGCCACGAACGCCACGGCTGCCGGCGTCGTCGTCGTCGCCTCGGCGGGCAACTCCGGACCCAGCCCCTACCTCACCGGGTCCCCCGGCACCGGCGACGGCGTCATCAGCGTCGCCGCATCCGACGCCACGGCGTCCTTCCCCGGCGCAACGCTGAGCGTTGCGGGCAAGAACATCGAGGCCATCAACGCCAACGGCGCGGCTCTGCCGAGCAAGGAACTGACCGTGGTCCGGCTCACGGACGACCCGGCCACCGCCGAGGACGAGAGCCTCGGTTGTTCGCCGGACGCCTTCCTCAAGGCGGGGATCACTACCGGCGCGAACCAGATCGCCGTGAGCGTCCGCGGCACCTGCGCCCGCGTCGCCCGCGCCATCCACGGGCAGGCCGCCGGCGCGGTGGCCGTCGTTATGGTGAACTCGGCCGACACCCTGCCGCCCTTCGAGGGGCCCATCACGGAGAACCCGGACGACGGCACTCCGGCAGTCGTCACGATCCCGTTCCTGGGCGTGCGCAGCAGCGATGGCGCCGCGCTCACCAGTGGAGCCACGCTGTCACTGTCCGAGCTGTCGCTCCCCAACCCCGGCTTCGAGGGCTTCGGATCGTTCACGTCGGCCGGCCCACGGTCCGGGGACTCCGGTCTCAAGCCGTCGGTGACGGCGCCCGGTGTGTCCGTCGCATCGGCAGCCGTCGGTTCCGGTACTGGCGCGATGTTCCTCTCGGGCACCTCGATGGCCGCACCGCACGTGGCGGGCGTCGCCGCCCTCGGCGTCCAGGCGCACCCGAAGTGGAGCGGCCAGGACGTCAGCGCAGCGCTGGTGTCGACCGCCGACCCCGCCGCGGTGGCGGGCTACCGCCTCACCCGCGGCGGCGGCCTGGTCGACACGGCTGAACTGGTGGAGACCAGCACCTTCGCCTACGGCGACACCGCCCGCGGCAAGGCTGCCTTCCGCGAGGCCACCCTGAGCTTCGGGTTCGCCGAGCTGGGCCGCGACACCACCGCCACGAAGACGGTGACCGTGGTCAACCGGGGCAAGACCACCCAGACCTTCACAGTGTCCTACGAGCCCACCGATGCCTCGCTGCCGGCGACCGTGAGCCTGAACAAGCGGTCGGTGACCGTGAGGGCAGGCAAGACCGCGACCGTGGCCGTCACCATGACCGTCAGGGCCGCTGACGTCGCCTCGTCGCTCGGCAGCACGCAGCACGCGTTCGCCGAGGTGTCCGGTCACGTGGTACTGGCCAGTGGCACCGCCACCCACCGGATCGGGGCCCTCCTGGTGCCCCGGCGCGCCACCAACGTGGCGGCCTCGTTCGAGGGTTCGGCCACGGAGCCCAAGGGGACGCTCACCCTCACCAACGAGGGCGCCGCGACGGCCGCCCGGGCGGACGTGTTCGTCTGGGGGCTCGAGGACGCCGACGACCAGCCCACGGCTGCCGGGTTCGACCTCAAGGCGGCGGGCATCCAGTCCTTCCGCTCCAAGGGCCGCGACTACCTGGTGTTCGCCGTGTCCATGCACGACCGGTTCAGCAACGCCGCGTCGATCGAGTTCGACATCCCGATCGACAACAACGGCGACGGCGCCACGGACGTGACGGTCTTCAGCTACGACTCCGGCGCGATCCGCGCAGGCGACCACGACGGGGTCAACGAAGTGTTCGTCTACGACCACGCGACGGGCGGTCTGTACGCCGCCGGCTTCCTGGCCTCCTCCCCGACGGACTCGAGCACCGTGCTCCTGCCCGTGCCGGCCAGCCTGCTGGGTCTGACGAACCAGTTCAGCTACTCCGTCGTGTCCTTCTACGGCTCGGAGTGGGACATGTTCGACGGCTCCGCCGCCTACCAGGTCTCCTCCCCGGCTCTGAGCAACGGCCTGGCCGCAACCGTGGCACCGGACGCCACCGTCGCTCTCCCGGTGACGGTCACTCCGGGTCAGGTCGAGACCCAGAAGCCGCTCGGCTTCATGGCCGTCGCCTACGACAACCCGGCCGGCTCGGAGGCCGTCCTGGTCCCCGTCAAGTAGTCCCCCCAACCGAGGGGCCCGTCCGTCAGGGCGGGCCCCTCACCTTGTCCGGGGACTGCCCAGGGACGCCGGGCGGCGCGCCTGCGCCCCGAAAAGGGCGATAAGGTGACCACTGTGACGAAAAGCGTTTACATTGCCTCATCGGAGCGGCAGGTCAGCAAGTCGTCGATCGCGCTCGGCCTCATCGATCTCTTCGCGCGCCAGGTGCGATCCATCGCCGTCTACCGGCCCCTGGTCCTCAACACCGCCGACGACGCGGTGATCGACGCACTGTTGTCCATCAAGGGCGTCCGGCAGGCCCGCGAGAACGCGGTCGGGGTCACGTACGCCGACTACGCCGCCGACTCCGGCCGTGCGATCGACACCATCGTCGCCCGCTACTCAGCGCTGGCCGAGTCCCACGACGCCGTCGTCGTCCTCGGCTCCGACTACGAGGACATCGAGACCGCCATGGAGCTCGAGCACAACGCGGTCATCGCCGCGAACCTCAACGCGCCGGTGCTGTACGTCGTCAAGGCGCAGGGCCGCACCGCCGAGCAGGTCGCCCGCACCGCGGAGTCGGCCGTCGAGGCGTTCGAAGCCAAGCACAACACGGTCATCGGCATCATCGTCACGCACGCCGCGCCGGACCAGATCGACGCGCTCCGCGAGGCGGTTCGCGGTGTCCGCGACGTCGCGGTCTCGGTGCTGCCGGAGGACCCGGTGCTCACCGCACCGTCGGTCGGGGCCCAGTTCGACGCCGTCGGCGCCACGCACTGGCTCGGCAACCAGGACTTCCGCACACACGAGTCGCTGCACACGATCGTCGCGGGCATGACGCTGCCCAACCTCCTGACGCGGCTGAAGCGCGAGGCGACCGTCATCGTGCCGGCGGACCGCCTCGACCTGCTTCCCGGCCTGCTCATGGCCCACCGCTCGCCCGACTACGGGCCGCTGGCCGCCCTGATCCTCACGGGCGGCTTCGAGGTGCCCGAGTCGGTGTCGAAGCTGTTCGTGGACTCCGAGATCGACCTCCCCATCGCCGTGACGCAGGGCGACACCTTCCCGACAGCCGTCGCGCTGCAGGGCATCCGCGGGACCTCCACGAGCTCGCTGCGCAAGATCGAGGCCTCGCGGGCGCTGTTCCAGCAGCACGTCGACGAGGCGGCCCTGCTCGCCGCCATCGACCTGCCGCGCACCGAGATCCGGACGCCGACGATGTTCGAGCACCAGATCATGCAGATGGCCCGCTCGGCCAAGCAGCGCATCGTTCTGCCGGAGGCCGCCGACGACCGCGTGCTCAGCGCCGCCGACGTCGTCCTCCAGCGCCAGGTGGCCGACATCATCCTCTTGGGCGACTCGGCCCGCATCAGCCGTCGCGCCTCGGAGCTGGGCCTGAACCTGGCCGCCGCCTCGGTCGTCAACCCGGAGGACCCCGAGCTGATCGAGAAGTTTGCCGCCGAGTACGCCCGGCTGCGCGCCCACAAGGGCATGACGCTGGAGAAGGCCCGCGAGACCCTCACGGATCTGTCCTACTTCGCGACGATGATGGTGCACTTCGGCATGGCCGACGGCATGGTCTCCGGCGCCGTCAACACGACCGCCAACACCATCCGGCCGTCTCTGGAGTTCATCAAGACCACGCCCGGCGTGTCCGTGGTGTCCGGCTCGTTCCTCATGGCGATGAGCGACCGCGTGCTCGTCTACGCGGACTGCGCAGTCAACCCCGACCCGTCGCCCAGCCAGTTGGCCGACATCGCGATCTCGTCGGCGCGCACGGCCGAGAGCTTCGGCATCGAGCCGCGCATCGCGATGCTGTCGTACTCGACGGGCGACTCGGGCTTCGGCGCGGACGTCGACAAGGTGCGCGAGGCCACCCAGCTGGTGCGCGAGCGTGCGCCCGAGCTCAAGGTCGAGGGCCCCATCCAGTTCGACGCCGCCGTCGACGAGGTGGTCGCGAAGAAGAAGATGCCCGGCTCCGAGGTCGCGGGCCGCGCCACCGTGTTCATCTTCCCGGACCTCAACACGGGCAACAACACGTACAAGGCGGTGCAGCGGACCTCCGGCGCCGTGGCCATCGGCCCCGTCCTCCAGGGCCTCAACAAGCCCGTCAACGACCTGTCGCGCGGCGCCCTCGTCGACGACATCGTCTCGACCATCGTCATCACCGCCATCCAGGCGCAGAAGCACTGACCCCTCAACGACATCAAGGAGCCCTGACCGACCGTGCCCACACCGATCCTGCTGCTGAACTGCGGCTCGTCGTCCATGAAGTACCAGGTGATCGACGCCGAGACGCACGAGTCCCACGCGTCCGGGCTGGTGGAACGTATCGGACAGGCGTCCGGCGAGCTCAAGCACCGCCACGGTGACGAGGAGACGGTGCGCGAGGGCTGGTTCCCCAACCACACCGTCGCCTTCGGTGCCGTCGTCGCGGCCTTCGAGGAGTTCGGCCCCGGCCTGCAGGGCGTCGTCGCCGTCGGGCACCGCGTGGTGCACGGCGGGGACCGGTTCCGCGAGGCGGTGCGCATCGACGCCGACGTCATCGCCGAGCTGAAGCGGCTCTCGCAGCTGGCGCCCCTGCACAACCCGCCCGCGCTGGCCGGCATCCGTGCTGCCATGGACCTGCTGCCGGAGATCCCGCACGTGGGCATCTTCGACACCGCGTTCTTCACGACGCTCCCGCCCGAGGCCTACACCTACGCGATCGACCAGGAGCTGGCCAAGGAGCACGGGATCCGCAAGTACGGCTTCCACGGCACGTCCCACGCCTACGTGTCGGAGAAGGCGGCCGACTACCTGGGCCGCAAGGGCGACCCCGACCTCAAGGTGATCGTCTGCCACCTCGGCAACGGCGCGTCGATCTCCGCGGTCCACGGGGGGACGGCCGTCGAGACGTCTATGGGTCTCACGCCGCTGCAGGGCCTGGTCATGGGCACCCGCTCGGGCGACGTCGACCCCGGCCTGCACAAGTTCCTGTCGTCGCACGGCATGACGCCCGACGAGGTCGACACGCTCCTCAACAAGCACTCCGGCATGCTCGGGCTGTGCGGCTACACCGACATGCGTGACGTGGGCGCCCAGATCGAGGCGGGCAACGAGGCCGCGATCCTCGCGCGCGACGTGTACGTGCACCGCCTCGTGTTCTACATCGGCGCCTACATGGCCCTCCTCGGCGGCCTCGACGCGCTGGTGTTCACCGCGGGCGTCGGCGAGAACGCGGCCCACATCCGCGGGCCCGTCGTGGAGCGCCTCGCCGGCATGGGCCTCACGCTGGACCCCGCCGCCAACGAGGTGCGGTCCCGCGAGGCGCGGGAGATCTCCACGCCGGACTCGGCGGTGAAGGTGCTCGTGATCCCGACCAACGAGGAGCTGGCGATGGCCCGGCAGACCGTGGAGATCATCGGCCGCTGAGCCCTTGAGCGACGCCCCGGCGGTTGTGGCACCCCCACAATCGCCGGGGCTTCTCGTTGTCGGGATCGGACGACTCCCGGCACCACCGTGACGGCCGCATCGCGGGGACCCGCGCGGGTGGCGTACGGTACTACTCATGGCATCTGCACTGATCACGGGCGGTACCTCCGGCATCGGGCACGCGTTCGCGCGCGAGCTCGCCGGGCGCGGCACCGACCTGATCCTGGTCGCGCGCGACACCGATCGCCTGCGCTCCGTGGCGGCCGAACTGACCGAGGCCCACGGCGTCGACGTCGAGATCATCACGGCCGATCTGGCAGTCCGCGAGGACGCGCTCCGGGTCGCCGCGCGCCTCGAGGATCCCTCCCGCCCGGTGGACCTACTGGTCAACAACGCCGGCTTCGGCCTGCACACCACCCTGCTCGACCCGGCCGACATCGACGTGCATGCCCGCGCCCTCGACGTCATGTGCCTGGCGGTCCTCATCCTCGGCGGCGCCGCCGCCCGCTCCATGAAGGCCCGGGGGCACGGCCGGATCATCACCGTGTCCTCGACCGCCGGCACCATCTTCACGGGCAACTACTCCGCCGTGAAAGCCTGGGCCACCACCTACTCGCAGGCGCTCGGCGTGGAACTGCGCGGCACGGGCGTGACGTCCACGGCCCTGTGCCCGGGCTGGGTACGCACCGAGTTCCACGAGCGCGCCGGAATCAAGGCCACGTCGCTGCCCAGCATCGTGTGGATCGACGCCGAGACGCTGGTCCGCGGCGCCCTGGCGGACGCCGAGAAGGGCCGCTACATCTCGGTGCCGACGCTGAAGTGGAAGATCGCGTACTTCATCGCCGAGTACGGCCCGCGGGCGTTCACCCGGTGGTTCTCCCGCAAGCTGAGCGCCTCGCGGAAGCGGCACTGACGTGGCCCGAGACGTCGAGCCGGACAACTCCCGGTACACGTCGCGGCTGCAGGCCACCACCCGACAGACCGCGCAGATGCTGCTGCTCAAGCCTGCGCTGCTGAGACTGCTGCGGATCCATGTCCACGGCCTGGCGAACCTTGACAGCCTCGACGGCGCCTTCGTCGTCTTCGGCAACCACTCCTCCCACCTCGACGCCCCCCTCATCCTCAGCTCGATGCCCGGCCGGCTGTCGAAGTTCGTCGCCACCGGGGCCGCCGGGGACTTTTTCTTCGACAACTGGGTGAAATCGATGTCGATGTCGTTGTTCATGAACGCCTTCGCCGTCGACCGGGGTAAGGGCGGCAAGGGCAAGCGCGGCATGTCGGCGCAGCTGCTCAGCGAGGGCGTCCCCTTGCTGCTGTTCCCTGAGGGCACCAGATCGCGCACCGGCGCGATGGGGCCCTTCCTGCCGGGGGTGGCGTCGCTGTGCATCTCCCGCGGCGTGCCCGCGCTACCCGTCGCGCTGGTCGGCGCCTACGACGCCTGGCCGTCGCGGCAACGGCACCTGCCCAAGGGCCGCCCCGAGGTGCACGTCGTCTTCGGCCGCCCCATGGTCCCCTACCCGGGCGAGATCGCCCACGAGTTCAACGAGCGCATGCGTCGTCAGGTGCTGGAACTCCACGACACCACCGCGCGCGCCTACGGCAGGAAGACCCTGGCCGAGTTCGAGCGCACCGTGGCCCTCGAGAGCGCGGGGAAGACCCCGATCGCGGCCTTGGAGGACGACGCCAAACAGCAGGCAGACAAGCAGGAGGACCGATGATCGACGGCGTGAAGCAGCAGAAGTGGTGGGGCTGGGGCGAGGAGGGCAAGGCCTACCACCACGAGGACAAGCCGAAGTTCGCGCCGTTCGTGAAGAAGATGGTGGGCGTCGACATCACGGCGCCCGTGGCCCCCGTGCCGCCGTTCTCGTCGCTCGACGTCCCGGCGTCGCGCCTCAGCGACGCGCTGCGCGCCGACCTGGAGTCCGTCCTCGGCGCCGGGTTCGTGCAGACCGACGACGAGACCCGCGTGGTGCACGGCTTCGGCAAGGGCGTCCGCGACCTGCTCCGCGTGCGCTCCGGCCGGCTGAGCCGGCTGCCCGACGTCGTCGTCTACCCCGGCACGCAGCAGGAGGTCGAGCGCCTGGTCGACGCCGTCGTCGCCGCCGACGGCGTGCTCATCCCCTTCGGCGGCGGCTCGAACATCGTGGCGGCCCTGGAGGCCAAGCCCGACGAGCACCGCCAGGTGGTCAGCGTGAACCTCGGGCGCATGAACAAGGTGCTGGAGATCGACGAGGTGTCCGGCCTGGCGCACATCGAGGCGGGCGTCTTCGGCCCCGACATGGAGGATCAGCTGCGCGCGCGCGGCTGGACCATGGGCCACCACCCGGACTCGTTCGTGTGGTCGACGCTGGGCGGCTGGATCGCCACCCGGTCGTCGGGCATGCAGTCGGACAAGTACGGCGACATCGCCGACATCTGCCGCGGCCTCACCATGGTGATGCCGGGGCGCGTGCTCACGCTGCGGCCACTGCCGTCGACGTCGTCGGGGCCCAGCGTGCGCGAGATGGTCCTGGGCTCCGAGGGGCGCCTGGGCATCATCACGTCCGCGTGGGTCAACGTGCACCGCATCCCCGAGGTGCGCGAGCTCCAGGCGTACTTCTTCCCGACGTACGAGGACGGGCTGAAGGCCTGCCAGGAGATCGTCGAGTCGGACGCCGCCGTCATGATGGCGCGCGTCTCCGACGCCATCGAGACGCAATACATCATGGCCAACGGCAAGAAGTCGAGCCGCCTCGGATCGCTGTCGAGCAAGGCCATCCAGAAGATCATGCTCCAGAAGGGCTGGGATCTGGAGAAGATCGCCATGAGCTTCGTGGGCTTCGAGGGTTCGCCCACGCACGTGCGCTACGAGAAGGGCCTCGTGTCCAAGATCGTGCGCCGCCACGGCGGCATGGGCGTCGGCAAGGGCCCCGGGTCGCTGTACGACCAGAAGAAGTACGACACCCCCTACATCCGGGACTTCATGTTGGATCGCGGCCTCGTCGCGGACGTGTCGGAGACGTCGACGCCGTGGGCGTATGCCGAGCAGATCCACACGAACACCGTGGCGGCCTTCCAGCGGGCGATGGACGAGATCGGTGTGCGGGGCGTGGTGTTCTGCCACCTCAGCCACTCCTACCACTCGGGCGCCTGCCAGTACTTCACGTTCGCGATCGCCGATTCCTCCCCGGACGCGGAGAAGACCTACGACCACGCCAAGCGCGTCATCCAGCAGTCGTTCATGGACAACCACGGCACGGTGTCGCACCACCACGGCGTCGGCGAGGAGCACAGCCCCTGGATGGACCAGGACATCTCGCCGGCGGGCGTGTTCATCCAGCAGGCGCTGTTCGACGGCGTGGACCCGGGCCGCAACCTCAACCCGGGCAAGATCATCCACGAGGGCACCCCGGGCGTCTCGACGAACTCCACGGAGGCCTGAGCGTCCGCAGCCGGGCACCGCAGCGCGCGGGCTGACCCCCTCCCGGGGGTCGCTAAACTCGGCGCATGCTGACCGTGCTGTCGCCGGCGAAGTCGCTCGACTTCGAGTCCAGGCTCCCCACCCGCAAGCACAGCGAGCCGCGGCTGTTGGACGAGACGACGGCCCTCATCGACGTCATGCGCGGCAAGTCTCCGGCTGACATCGCGGCGCTCATGCACATCTCCGACGAGTTGGCCCACCTCAACGCCACCCGGTACGCCGAGTTCACGCCCGAGCACACCGCCGCCACCGCACGTCCGGCGGTGCTGGCGTTCAACGGGGACGTCTACCAGGGCATGGCCGCCGGTACGTTCGGGGAGCGCGACTTCACGGAGGCCCAGAAGACCGTGCGCATCCTGTCGGGGCTCTACGGCGTCCTGCGCCCCCTCGACCTCATCCAGCCGCACCGCCTGGAGATGGGCACGCGGCTGGCCACCGCGCGCGGCCGCAGCCTCTACGACTGGTGGGGCGGGAGGGTGACGGACCTGCTGCGCCGCGACCTCGACGACTCCCCCGGCTCGCCGGTGCTGGTCAACCTGGCCTCGCAGGAGTACTTCGGCGTGGTGGACACCGACGCGCTCGACGCCCGCGTCATCACCCCCCGCTTCGAGGACCGCGACCGGCAGGGCACGGCGCGTGTGGTGAGCTTCTACGCGAAGCGGGCCCGCGGCAGCATGGCCGCGTGGCTGGTCCGGCACCGGGTGCGCACCCCCGGACGCATCGTCGACTTCGCCGTCGACGGCTACACCTACGACGAGGCCCGCTCGACCCCGGACCATCCGGTGTTCGTGCGCTGAGGCTCGCCGCATGCTGACCCCTCCCACCGGCCGGTGCGGGGGTGTTCTACGCTACGCGGGTCACATCAACCTCGCTCCCTGAAGGGAGGCACATGTCTGAACCGAAGCTCGCGACGCGAGAGGTCTTCAGCTCGCGCAACGTCTTCATCCTCGCCGCGATCGGCTCCGCCGTCGGCCTGGGCAACATCTGGCGGTTCCCGTACGTCGCCTACACCAACGGCGGCGGCGCGTTCGTCATCCCCTACCTGGTCGCCCTACTGACCGCCGGTATCCCGCTGCTGTTCTTCGACTACGCGCTGGGGCACCGCTACCGCTCCGCCCCGCCGCTGGCGCTGCGCCGCGCCGGGAAGAAGTGGACCGAGGCCCTCGGCTGGTGGCAGGTGCTGGTCTGCTTCGTCATCGGCGTCTACTACGCCGCGATCCTGGCGTGGGCCGCCATGTACTTCTTCTTCTCCTTCACCGAGGCCTGGGGCGCCGACCCCGGGGCCTTCCTCATGGGCGAGTTCCTCCAGGTGGCTGAGACCCCGGGCGTCGGCTTCGACTTCGTGCCCCAGGTCGCGATCCCCATGCTCGTCGTGTGGATCCTCACGATCGGCGTCATCGCGCTCGGCGTGAAGCGCGGCATCTCGCGCGCCAACGTCGTCATGATCCCGCTGCTGCTCGTGATGTTCCTCATCCTCGTCGTCCAGGCGGTGACCCTGCCCGGCGCCGTCGACGGCCTCAACGCCTTCTTCACGCCCAACTGGGCGGCGCTCGGCGATCCGGCGGTGTGGGCCGCGGCCTACGGCCAGATCTTCTTCTCGCTGTCGGTCGGCTTCGGCATCATGATCACCTACTCGTCGTACCTGCGCCGGCGCACCAACCTGGCCGGCTCGGGCCTCGTGGTCGGCTTCGCGAACTCCGGGTTCGAACTCCTTGCCGGCATCGGCGTGTTCGCCACCCTGGGCTTCCTCATGCAGTCCACCGGGCAGAGCATGGAGGACGTCGCCGCCGGCGGCATCGGCCTGGCGTTCGTCGCCTTCCCGAGCATCGTCTCGTCGACGGGCATCGGCCCCCTGCTGGGCGTGCTCTTCTTCGCGTCGCTGGTCTTCGCGGGGTTCACCTCGATGATCTCGATCGTCGAGGTGGTCGTCGCCGCGATCCAGGACAAGCTGGGCCTGGGGCGTCTCCAGTCGACGCTCGTCGTCGGCCTGCCGATGGCGGCCGTGTCGATGCTGCTGCTGCCCACCACCACCGGGCTGTACTTCCTCGACATCACCGACGAATTCATCAACAAGTTCGGCATCCTCGCGGGCGCATTCGCCATGGTCGTGGCCGTGGCCTGGGTGTTGCGGAAGCTGCCGCTGCTGCAGAGCCACGTGGACCGCGTCTCCAGCGTCCGGTTCGGCCGCGTGTGGCTGGTCCTCATCGGCATCGTCGTGCCGGTCGTCCTCGGCTACATCCTCATCACCGAGATCATCTCCAAGGTGACGACGCCCTACGGCGGCTACCCGACCGGCCTGCTGGCCGTGTTCGGCTGGGGCATGGTCGTGTTGACGATCATCGGCGCGATCGCGCTCGCCGCCACGCCGTGGAAGCGGGCCACCATCACGCATGTCGACGAGGACGCTCTCGACACCAAGTACGAGGAGATCATGGCGAAATGACCACCACTGCTCTGATCATGATGATCGTCGCGATGCTCACACTCTGGGGCGGCCTGGCCGCCGCGATCGTGCACCTCGTGCGCTCCCCCGAGGTGATCGTCGACGAGGGCGACGACTGACACGGGTTCTCACACGTGACGGGGCCGGGGCGACCGATGAGTCGCCCCGGCCCCGTTGCATGTCGGTCAGTAGCCGGTGGTGGCGAACAGGCCGATCATGAACACGAACCACACGACGATCAGCACGACCGACACGATCTGCAGGATGCTGAGAATCTTGCCGATGAGGTAACCGATCTTCAGCTGTCCGTCCCACTGGTAGGGGGCGCCGGCCTCGATGTCCTTCTTCGCCTGCCCGCCCATGTACCACGCGACGAACGGCACGACGGGGACGAAGAAGCCGAGGATGGCGAGGATCAGGACCGTCGTGGCCTGCGGGTGCTCGGGCTGGAGCTGGCCGTAGCCGTACGCGGGCTGGCCGTAGCCGCCGTAGGGCGCGGGGCTCTGCGCGTAGGGATCCTGCCCGTACGAGGCGCCGTAGGGTCCTTGGCCGTAGGGGGCCTGGCCCGGCTCGGTGGGGTACTGGCCGTACTGCGGGGCGTCGGGGGCGCTGGAGGGATACGCGGGCGACGCACCGTAGGGCTGCGCGTATCCCGGCTGCGCCGGCTGGCCGTACCCCGGCTGCTCAGGCTGACCGTAGCCGGGCTGCGCCGGCTGGCCGTACCCCGGCTGTGCCGGCTGACCGTAGCCGGGCTGCGCCGGCGTGGCGTAGGGATCCGAGGCCTGCGGCTCCGGCGTCGGTTGGGAGTCGGGCTGTCGGAATCCGGGCTGCTCGGACATGGTTCCTCCTGAGAATCGGCTCGTCCACGATTGTCGCGGATGGGGGGTCCATCCGTCACGCATCCTGCCGCGACAGGCCGAAGCTGCCGGACGCGACGACGCCGGGCCGGTCGTCCACCCGGCCCGGCGTCGATGGTCGCGTCAGCGCTGCTTGAGCACCGCCTTCGCCGCCGCGAACCGGGCGATCGGCACGCGGAACGGGGAGCAGCTGACGTAGTTGAGTCCGACCGAGTTGAAGAACTCGATCGAATCCGGGTCGCCGCCGTGCTCACCGCACACGCCGGTCTTGAGCGTCGGCTTGACCGACCGGCCCTTCTCCACACCCATCCGCACGAGCTGGCCGACGCCCTCGACGTCGATCGACTCGAACGGGTTGCGCTCGAGCACCCGGTCCATCACGTACTGGGTGAGGAAACCGTTCTCGGCGTCGTCCCGGGAGATGCCGATGGTGGTCTGGGTGAGGTCGTTGGTGCCGAACGAGAAGAAGTCGGCATGTTCGGCGATCTTGTCCGCGACCAGCGCCGCACGCGGCAGCTCGATCATGGTGCCGACCGTGTACTCGAGCGTCCGGCCGGCCTTCGCCAGTTCGTCCTCGACCGCCGCGACCACGACCGCCCGCTGCGCGTCCAGTTCCTGCGTCAGCGCCACGAGCGGGATCATGATCTCGACGCCGACCGTCTCGCCCTCGCGGTCCAGGACGGCCAGCGCGGCGCGCACGATGGCGCGGGCCTGCATGTCCGGGATCTCGGGGTAGAGCATGGCCAGCCGGCAGCCGCGGGTGCCGAGCATCGGGTTCTGCTCGTGCAGCCGCTTGACCTGCGCCAGGGTCGCGCGGGCCTCGCCCAACTCCTGCTCGTCGCCGCCCTGGAGCTCCAGCCGCTGCACCAGCAGCGACTGCTCGACGAGGTTGGGCAGGAACTCGTGCAGCGGGGGATCGAGCAGACGGACCGTGACGGGCAGGCCCTTCATGGCGGTGAAGATGCTCTCGAAGTCTGTCTGCTGCATCGGCAGGATCTCGGCCAGGGCGGCGGAACGCTGCTCCGGCGTCTCGGCGAGGATCATCTTGCGCACGGCCGGGAGGCGGTCCTGCGCCATGAACATGTGCTCGGTGCGGCACAGCCCGATGCCCTCGGCGCCGAGCTCGCGCGCCTTCGAGGCGTCCTCGAAGTTGTCGGCGTTGGCCCTCACCCCGAGGTTGCGGACCTCGTCGGCCCACTGCACGACCCGCTGGAAGTCCTCGTTGATCTGCGGCGGGATGAGGTCGAGCGCCTCGCCGTAGACGAGGCCCTCGGTGCCGTCGAGGGTGATGACATCGCCCTCGCGGATCACGCGGTCGCCGATGGTGAGCGTCTTGCCCACGGGGTCGATCCGGATGCCCTGGGCGCCCGCGACGCAGGGCTTGCCCATGCCGCGGGCCACGACCGCCGCGTGCGACGTCATGCCGCCATGCGCCGTGAGGATGCCCTGGGCGACGATGACCCCGTGGATGTCGTCGGGCGTGGTCTCGAACCGCACGAGCACGACCGGCTCGCCGCGACCGCCGCGCTCGGCTGCGGTGTCGGCGTCGAAGACGACCTCACCGACGGCGGCGCCGGGCGAGGCGGGCAGGCCCTGCGCGATGGCGTCCTTGCCGTGGCTGGGGTCGATGGCCGGGTGGAGCAGCTGATCGAGCTGTGCGGGCTCGATGCGCAGCAGCGCCTCCTCCTGGGAGATGACGCCCTCGTCGACGAGGTCCGACGCCACCTTGAGGGCCGCGGCTGCCGTGCGCTTCCCGTTGCGGGTTTGCAGCAGGTAGAGCTTGCCGTTCTCGACGGTGAACTCCATGTCCTGCATGTCCTTGTAGTGCTGCTCCATCTTGTGCATCGTCGCGATGAGCTCGTCGTAGGCCTCGGGCAGCACCTCCTTCATCTCCTCCAGCGGCCGCGGGGTGCGGATGCCGGCCACGACGTCCTCGCCCTGCGCGTTGACGAGGAACTCGCCGTAGAGCGCCTTCTCACCGGTGGAGGGGTTGCGGGTGAAGCAGACGCCCGTGGCGGAGGTGTCGCCGCGGTTGCCGAACACCATCTGCATGATGTTGACGGCGGTGCCGAGGTCGGCCGGGATGTTGTTCGCGCGGCGGTACACCTCGGCGCGGGGGTTCAGCCACGACTTGAACACGGCGTCGATGGCGCGGTTCAGCTGCTCCACGGGGTCCGACGTCCACTCGCCGCCCAGGTGCTCGTTGGAGATCTCCTTGAACGTCCCGACGAGCTGCTTGAGGTCCTCGGCGCTCAGGTCCGTGTCCTGCGCGACGCCGCGCGCGTGCTTGAGCTCGCTGAGCGCGTCCTCGTAGAGGTGCTGCGGCACGCCCTCGACGACCTCGCCGTACATCTGGATGAAGCGGCGGTAGCAGTCCCACGCGAAGCGTTCGTTGCCGGACTCGGCCGCGACCGCCTCGACGGACTCGTCGGAGATGCCGAGGTTGAGGATGGTGTCCATCATGCCGGGCATGGAGTGGACGGCGCCGGAGCGGACGGACACGAGCAGCGGCTTCTCGGTGCCGCCGAGCGTGCGGCCCGTGCGCTCCTCGAGGCGCTTGAGCCCCTCGGCCACCTGATCGGCCAGGCCCTCGGGCCACTCGCCGCGGCGCTTCATGGTCTGGACGCACGCCGTCGTCGTCACCGTGAAGGCGTCGGGGACCGGGACCCCGACGCGGTTCATCTCGGCGACGCCGGCGCCCTTACCGCCGAGAAGGTGACGCATCGTGGCGTCACCTTCCGAGAGGTCGTAGATGTAACGATCGTCACTCATGCTGGGGATATCTCCTTCGACAACACCCTGGGGACCTCGATGTCCCCTTCCGCGGACCAGACTAGACCCGCCACAGAACACGCGCGGGCTAGGGGTGAAGTTCACGGCCGGTAGTGCGATCCCGCCCGGACGATGCCCGGCGGGCGGCGCAGGCGCGCCCCCACTTTCCGCGCCCGCTCGTCGACGATGTCGGTGATCCGCGAGGCCGCCTCCTCGATCGCCACCCCCGTGGTGTCGATGACCGGGCAGCCGAGCTTGCGGTGCCAGCGGCCGATCTCGTCGAGCTCGTCGTAGATCTTGACGAGGTCCGCGTAGCCGTCCTTGGTGCCGAAGCCTCCCATGCCCTTGACCCGCTGACCGCGGATCAGCAGGAGGCGCTCGGCGTCCATCGTGAGGCCGACGATGCGCCACCGCTCCAGCTCGAAGAGTTCCGAGGGCGGCTGGATCCCCGGCACGAGTGGCACGTTGACCGCCTTGTACCCCAGGTAGGCCAGGTAGATCGACAACGGCGTCTTCCCGGATCGCGACGGCCCGACCAGGCAGATGTCGCACTCCTTGAGCGCTGCCGGGATGGAGCCGTCGTCCATGCGGACGGCGAAGTCGATGGCCGCCATCCGGACGAAGTACTCGGCCTCCACCCCCGGCGGCCGCATCGCCACCTGATCCGCCTCGATGCCGGTGATCCGCTCGAGCGCGTGCATGGCGTCGGTCATGAGGTCGGCGAAGGGGATGTCGGCGTCGCGGCAGAAGTTGCGCACCAGGTCGGCCAGCTCCTCGTTGACCAGCGTGAAGAAGACCGCGGCCGGGGCCGCGCTGTCGCGGACCGCCTCCAGGGCGCGCAGGAGCGCCGCCGTCGAGTTCATCTTGCGGTGGCGGACGATGCTGAACTCGCGGGTGGGGAACTGGGTGATCGCGGCCCGGGCGATGCGGGCCGCGGTCTCCCCGGTCGAGTCGGCGATGATGTGGATCTCCAGCGGCTCTGCTGACATGGTCCACACTCTAGGCCCCGGGTCAGGCGGAGGCGACGCGGCGGCGTATCCCCTCGGCGTACTGCTCCGCCTCGAGCCCGGCCACGAGGTGCCAGACGTTCGGCGCCACGCGGACCGCGCCCGCCAGACCGGCGCGCTGCAGCGCCTCGACGTCGACGAGCGAGTCGTCCTTCACCCCGACACGCACGCGCGTCTCGGCGATCCACTCGACGCCGTCGATGTTCTCCTCGCCGCCCAGTGCGGTCACCCACTGGCGGGCCTGGTTGACCTGCACGTCGTCGACGACGATGACCCGCGGCTCGGGCGTCGGCTCCGCGACGGCGTCCACGCCGCCGCGACGGGCCGCGGCCTTCTGCTCAGCCGTGCGGTAGTCGGTGAAGATCACCAGCAGCATCGACGTGAGGAACGCGGCGCCGATCGCCAGCGCGTAGAGCCCGATATTGTCGAAGGCTGGGATGGTGAGCAGGGACGTGAAGACGAAGGCGCTGGTCTTCAGACCACCGCCGAAGCCGATGATGACGCCGCCGACCAGGCAGCCGGCCAGCAGGCGTGGGTAGATCTTCTTGAACCGCAGGTGGATGCCGTAGAGGCTCGGTTCCGAAATGCCGCCGAGGAGACCGGCTGCCAGCGCGCCGGTGGCCGTCTGCCGCATTTGGATGTCGCGGTCCCTCCAGGCTAGGAACAGGACGCCGGCGGTGGCGCCGAAGCACGCGAAGTTCCAGGCGCCCATGGGGCCCTGGATGTAGTCGAAGCCGTTCTGGGAGATGTTGAGCAGCATGATGGCGTTGATGGGCCAGTGCAGGCCCAGCGGCACCATGAACGGGTACGCGAGCGGGATGACGATGGCGAAGATGAACGGCGAGAAGCTGTTGATCGCCTGCAGCACCGAGGCCAGCCCCGCGCCGACGTACACGCCGATGGGGCCGATGAGGAAAGCCGTCAGCGGCAGCATGATCAGCATCGACAGGAACGGCACGAAGATGAGATGCAGGTTCTCGGGGATGATCCGCTTGAGGATCCGGTAGAGGGGGCCGAGGACGGCCGCCATCAGCAGCGGCGGGAAGACCTGCGACGAGTAGTTGAAGATGGTCAGCGGCACGCCGAAGATGTCGATGAGCGTGACCTCGCTGCCGGCGACCGTCGCCTGGTAGGCCTCCCCGATCCCGCCCAGCGCCGTGAACCCCGGCAGCATCACCAGGCCCATGATGGCGAAGCCCACCCACGGATCCGCGCCGAGCTTCTTGGACGCGTTGTACGCCACCATCAGGGGCAGGAACACGAACACCGACTGCCACAGCAGGTTCATGAACTGCCACGACGGCGGGAGCGTGACCCGCGGGTCGGCCCAGTTCCCGATCACGCCCAGGGTGCTCATCAGCGACATGAACGTGATGAACAGCGAGGCGCCGAGCAGGGCCCCGAGGATCGGGCGGAAGGAGTCCGACAAGAACTCGAAGAACGAGTCGATCCAGTCGAACCGGCCCCGGACGCCGCCCGCCCGCGCCGCGGCCTTGATCTCCTCGTCGCTGAGCGGCTTCTGATCGGCCATCTCCGGCAGGGAGTTGATCTCGTTGTAGACGTTCTGCACGGCGCCGCCGATGATCACCTGGAAGCGTTCGCCGGACTGCGGGACCGCGCCCATGACGCCCTTGATGGACTCGACGGTGGGCACGTCGACTCCCGAGGCGTCGCGCAGCTGGAAGCGCAGCCGGGTGGCGCAGTGGCTGAGCGAGACGATGTTGCCCGCCCCCCCGACGGCCTGGACGATGTCGTGTGCAGTGCTCATGACCGGATCCCTCTCAGCTCTCGTCCATGGGCACGAGGGCCCGGACTTCTTGCGGGGTGGAGCAGGAGACCGCGCGGGCGGCCAGGTCTCGACAGGTAGCGAGGTCGTAGGCGCGGACCATGGCCTTGACGGCGGGGATGGCCGGGATGGAACAGCTCAACTCGTCCACCCCCAGGCCGACGAGGATCGGCACGGCCTGGGGATCCGATGCGACGGACCCGCAGACCCCCAGCCACTTGCCGCGCGCGTGCAGCGCCTCGGCGGCACCGCCGATGAGCGTGAGGATCGCCGGGTTGCAGGGGTCGACCTGGGCCGCGAGCTTGGGATGCCCCCGGTCCATGGCGAGGGTGTAGCTCGTGAGGTCGTTGGTCCCGACGCTGAAGAAGTCGCAGCCGTCCTCCGCGGCGAACTGTTTCGCCATGACGGCCACGGACGGCACCTCCATCATGATCCCGACGCTGACGTGTGCGTCCGGCGCGTGAGCCGCGCGCTCCTCGTCGACGATGGCCTTCGTGCGGCGCCAGTCGTCGATCGTGGCGATCATCGGGAACATGACATGCAGCGCGGCGCCCTCGTCCGCCGCGGCGAGGATGGCGCGCAGCTGTGTGCGCAGGACCTCCGTCTGTTCGAGTCCGACGCGGACGCCGCGCACCCCGAGGAACGGGTTCTCCTCCTTCGGGATCGGCAGGTAGGCGAGCGGCTTGTCGCCTCCGACGTCGAGTGTGCGGATGACCAGGGGCTGCCCGGGCCGCAGCGCCCGTGCGCAGTCGGCGTAGACCGCGGCCTGCTCCTCCTCCGTGGGTGCGGTGGCGCGGCCCATGAACACGAACTCGCTGCGCAGGAGGCCGACGCCCTCCGCGCCCGTGGCCATGGCCCGGCGCGCGTCCTCGACGCCGCCGATGTTGGCGACGACCGCGACCTGATGACCGTCCCGGGTCACCGCGGGCTCGTCCTGGCGGGCCTCTTCCTCGGCCTTGCGCTGCGCCAGGCGCTCCTGACGGACGCGGATCTGCGCCACGTCGTCATCGGTGACGTTCATCCTCAGCGACCCGGCGGTCCCGTCGAGCACCACCAGGGCACCGTCGGCGATGTCCATGGCCCGCTCTTCGATGCCGGCCACCGCCGGGATGTCGAGCGAACGGGCGATGATGGCCACGTGGCTCGACGCGCCGCCGCTCGTGGTGGCGAACCCCACGACCCGGGTGCGGTCCAGCTGGGCGGTGTCCGACGGGGTGAGGTCCTCGGCGATGAGGATGCAGTTATCGGGCAGCTCCGCCCGCTCGGCGCGCTGGCCGGTGAGCTCCTCGAGCACGCGCTGGCCGACGTCGCGG
>Ga0209347_1000842_pt1 | contig 63804 bp, 51 predicted proteins | sample AutmiccommuBRH23_FD_187382 | JGI IMG/M metagenome (GOLD analysis project Ga0209347, IMG submission 187382) | Deep subsurface microbial communities from Mt. Terri, Switzerland - Autotrophic microbial communities BRH/23 (SPAdes) (version 2) | ecosystem: Environmental > Aquatic > Deep subsurface >... | reverse complement strand
GCGTTCTCTTGTGCCGTGGCAACACTCTCTTGCAAGGACACATCAATATACTGACCTTCTGAGGTCATGTCGGCGTTAATCAAGGCCACCATACTTCCATAAGCAGCATACAAATCCGCCTGGAAAACGGACTGTTTATCAGGAGCCTGCGCTGGTTTATCATCTTCAGTACCCGCTAGATATAACATGCCACCCATCGCCAAACAAGTTAGATCAGAATAAGGATAGTCCTTATACGGGCCAAACTGACCATAGGGTGTAATGGCAGTATGCACAAGTTTTGGATTGATTGCTGACAGTGTTTCATACCCCAAGCCTAAACTATCAAGATATCCGGGAGGAAAGCCCTCAATTAACAAATCGGCTGTTTTGATTAGCTTAAGCAAAACCTCTTTTCCTTCGGGAGATGCAATATCCAAAACCATTCCTTTTTTATTTGTATTTAGATAATGGTACCTAAGGCTATTTTCAATGCCAGGAATTTCTTTATAAAAAGGTTTTTCTAACCGGGTGGGATCTCCCTCCATAGACTCAATACGAATTACCTCTGCCCCCAAGTCCGCCAGGAGCTTACCCGTATAAGCTCCTAATTCGCCGGCTAGTTCAATAACCCGTATGTTATTAAAAACGTTCTCCGCTAGGTTCATCTGCACTTGTCCCCCCCTTTCATATGTCTTTCCGCCTTAACCGATGTTAGCAAACAGACTTTTCCCACCACAAACAAAAATAGTCTGTCCGGTAACATAGTTCGCTTCATCTGAAGCAAAGTACGCTACTGCATGGGCTATATCTTTGGGGGAACCAATTTTACCGGTGGGCTGCGCTTTTAGCAACCGCTGCTTGACTTCATCTGGTAGTGTCTCCCACAAAGGAGTTTCGATTAAACCTGGAGCAATACAGTTAACCGTAATCCCTCTCTTACCAAGTTCCAAAGCCAAGGTCCTGGTCAAACTTACCACTCCACCTTTGGAAGCAGAATAGTTTGCCTGGCCTGGTCCACCTAACCAGGCTCGTGAGGAAATATTAACGATCCGACCAAAGCTATGCTCCCGCATTAATTCTGAAGCAACTTTGCAGGTCAGAAATTGACCCTTAAGATTCACAGCAATTACCGAATCCCAATCTTCCACGCTCATTTTCCTAAGAGCCCTATCTTTGGCAATCCCAGCGTTATTGACCAAGATATCAATTTTTCCGAACCGACTTACGATAGCCTTGAACATGTTTTCCACTTCATCGAGCTTCGTTATGTCGGCGACGATACCCATGGCCTGCCCACCATTATCAGTAATTTCTTTAACCACTCGATCTACTTTCACTTGGTCAACGTCGTTAATCACAACGCTAACTCCTAATTCGCTTAGTTTTTTGGCCACTCCCTCACCGATTCCGCCGCCTGAACCCGTAATCATAGCCACACGTTTTTCAAAATGCATGCTGCCACCCCCTTCTTTGTTAATCACACTATACCGAAAGTGAACTGTAAATGCTTTTGCCTCCGCAAATAAAGATAACCTGGCCGGTGATATAGCTGGCGTCATCATCTGCGAAAAACTCCGCTCCTAAAGCAATGTCTTCCGGCTGTCCAATCTTTCCGGTTGGCTGCATTTTCATTAATCTCTCGATGGCGTCTTCAGGAAGAGTTTTAAATAGAGGAGTTTCAATAATCCCTGGAGCAATACAATTGACAGTAATCTGATTCTTGGCTAACTCCAAGGCCAAGGTTCTAGTTAGGCTTACAACTCCACCCTTAGAAGCGGAATAACAGGCCTGGCCAACTCCACCCAACCAAGCGCGAGAAGAGATATTAATTATCCGGCCATGGTTTTGGGCTTTCATAGTGGCAGCCACTGCCTGACAGCATAAGAATTGTCCTTTAAGGTTAATATTGATAATCCGATCCCAATCCTCTTCAAGAATACCAACTATGCCCTTAGCTTTATCAATGCCGGCATTATTAACTAGAATGTCGATGCGACCAAAAGTATCAATTACAGTTTTGAACATTTCCGTAACCTGTGGTTTTTTAGAAATATCCGAACATATCGCAATAGCGTGGTTACCGCTTTTCACGATTTCTTCAGCTACCCGGTTTGCTTGTTCTGCATTCACATCGTTAACAATTACCTTAGCCCCATGTTGAGCGAAGGTTTTTGCGATTACCTCACCGATCCCGCTCCCCGAGCCGGTGATAAGGGCAACCCTATCCTTAATCGCCATAAGAAATTCTCCTTTCGCCTAATGAAAGTTTTCTAAACTGTAAAAATGTGTACACCACAAGCAGCGTTATCCATACCGGATACCCCGCCACCGGTAATATGGATCATAGCCGTTTTGATACCCGGAATCTGCCGATCTCCGGCCTCACCACGCAACTGCCAAACCGCTTCAACCGTTTGAGCAACCCCAGTGGCACCTAGTGGATGTCCCATACATAATAAACCGCCCCGAATACTGAAAACATGTTTGCCACCTAATTCAGCTGCACCACTGCGTATAAAGGAAGGAGCTTCACCCGGTTTACAGAAACCTAATGTTTCGTAGTAGAGAAATTCAGCAATCGTAAAAGCATCATGACACTCCACCATCTGGATATCTTCCGGCCCCATGCCTGCCATTTCATAAGCTAACCGACTAGCCCTCTGGGTAATTTCCGGAATAGTCATATCACTGGGCTGATTCTTGAATAAGCCGGAAACCAAGATCGAAGCATTGATTTTAACTCCCTTGGCACCCAGTTGCAGCATCTTCTCTTTTGAACAAATAACTGCCGCTGCAGCTCCGTCTGCTATCGGACAACACTGCAACAGGGTAAACGGTTCAGCTATCATCCGGGAAGCCAAGACTTCTTCAACCGTAACTAAGTTCCGAAATTGTGCATATGGATTCATTGAACTATGTTTATGATTTTTCACCGCAACAAGCGCCAAATCTTCAGGGGTCGCGCCGTATTGCTCCATATATTTCTTAGCCCGCATACCGTAGATTGCTGGCATAACATTACCCAAAACTCCTTCTATGTCATCCTGATCCGGAGCCAAGGCCTCTCCGGTTGCCCTGCCACCGGTCAAGTTTTCACAGCCCACAGCCATAACCATATCGTATTGTCCACTGGCTATCGCCGTGTAAGCTAAATTAAGTGCCGTTTGTCCGCTGGAACAAGCATTTTCCACATTGACAATTTGCATTCCAGTCATGCCTAATGTTTTAAAGACCTTTTGGCCGGGGGCCATTCCGGCCTTGACGTTTCCTACATAACCAGCCTGAACCTCACGTTTGTCGATGTTCGCATCTTTGACTGCTTTTATTACTGCCTCTTTCCCTAAATCATAGTAAGGCCGATCGGGAAACTTACCAAAGGCAGTCATTCCGACCCCTATAACATATACTTCTCTCATCTGTTAATCCTCCTTATATAACTATGCGTATTTACTCTACTGCTTTGAACATATAACTCATCATTGTTGGGTTACCACTTTTATCTATGCGAACAACCCCCTCAACGACTTCTACATCCATGCCTAATTTAATTTTTTCGTGTGGAATAGCCAATTGGGCATAGATTCGTACATTTTCCGGAAAATCCACATAACCAACTGCGTACGGGGACTTGATCCCTCTTTGACCTACGTGTATGATAGAGTAACTATATAATTTTCCTTTGCTTAAGGAAATTTGCTTTAAATCCGCCCAACAATCTGGACATATATCTAATTTAGGGAACCATGTTTTCTTGCAAGCTTCACATGTATAACCCAATAGGTAAGGTGCTTTTCCGTCAGTAGGAACAACAAATAAATCAGGGTGAAAAAAAACCGGTTCATTTGTCTCTGTAATAGGTTGACCGCTCATTCTAACAGCTCCATTCTTTTTTATAACTTTATGAAAAAACTTTGACTTTAATTGTAAGTAAGCTTTTCCCTCCTTTGCTATGATGGTTACTGAGTTTTATTACACCTTGTTTAGTCGAAACATCGCTTACCAAATTTCTTCCATATAGTGGGTTACAGTTTGATCTAAACCACAATTGGCATATTTCATTTGGTATATACAGTTGACAAACATATTTAGTAACCATTCTTCTTGAACATTTATAATGCAATATTCATACCAGGCAAAGCAAAAGCCTCAACCCGTGGTATTGTTGGAATATTTTCATTCTTCTGAAATACAATGATGCTATGTGTCATCAATTGTGTCGATGGCTCTGAAGAAACTTGCGAAAAACTTCATATACTTGTGCTGATGACATATCGCATCTACGATGTTAGGATTCATCACTTAACCAGTGAACTCGTTCAACTAAAGTTGAACATCGAGTCTTCGGTGGGGGACTCTACCCCCACCGAAGCAGAATAAGGTGTATCACTCCCACTTGTAGAAGTGGGAATCTTACGATTTGGATAAATTTGGTTCTCTACTTCAAAATCACTTCCCCGGCTTTAGGGTACTAAAATACTAATTTAAAAACACCTTTGGAAATGGCATTTCATTTCCAAAGGTGTTTTTAAAGTAACGATAGGCATATGTTGACAATTACAACGCTCTCGAGCCTTCAGGACGCAACTGCCCCGTCTGATTGCTTTGAATAACTTTGTCAATTATGTTGATTAGCATAGCTCCTTCCTGAGGTAGAGTCGCTTTTAGAGGCAAATAATTTGAAGCATGATTACAACGGAATATACAATCAGTAACCTGTAAGTGTTCAACAAGAGTCTTAATTTCAGTTAAGGCCTCCAATGGTGAAAGCAATTCTAACTCTCCCTTTTGCACGGAACGCATAATGGGAGCTTCCGGTTTCACGATTAAAGTTAAACCTGCTAAATAATGGGGATTAATAGCACTAGCGACCTTTGCAGTTTCGATTGCATGTTCCTGAGAATAAGCTTTTCCACCTAACCCAATAATTACAGTACAGGAAAGCAACAGACCGCTTGCCATCACTTTTTGGCCAGCAGCAATCATTTCCTCTGGTGTAACCCCTTTATGCACAGTCTTTAGAATTCTGGCGCTTCCGCTTTCTACTCCAAGATAGACTATATTTAAACCATGTTCCTTAAGCTCTTTTAGTTCCTCTATGCTTTTTTGCCGGATATCTTTCGGCCCACCATAGATGCCTACTCTTTCAAGACGAGAGAAACTCCGATATAGCCGATCGAGGATCTTTACAAGTACGGACGTTTCTACAGTTAGCGCATCTCCATCAGCTAGAAAAATTCTTTCCGCATCAGGATATTCCGCTAAGGCTATTGAAATAATTTCTTCAATTTCTTGCTCAGATTTTATTCGAAAACGCTTATCTTTAAAGACACTACAAAAAGTACAAGCATTATGGCGGCAACCTACGGTAATCTGGAGAATAAGGCTTCCCGCTTCACTGGGAGGACGATAAATGGCACCTTCATAAAACAAATGTTATCATTCCTTGTCTCTTAAATTTTCTCGCACTTATCTTAACAACATATTATATTGTTTTAGCACTTTTGTCACCCTTGCTCTTCGAGTCAAAAAAAGAAGCACGCAATTTTAAGCGTGCTTTTTCTGTAGCTAACCTGCCAGAACTCTTTTCAAGATCTTGCCAGTCGCATTTTTCGGTAGTTCAAGCGGGAATTCTACAAGCCGAGGAACTTTATAAGCCGCCATTCGTTCCTTACAAAAGGCAATAATTTCTGCTTCATCTGCTTTGCAGCCCGGTCTAAGAGTAATAAACGATTTAGGAATCTCGCCTTTAACATCATCTTTAACTCCTATTACAGCAGCTTCTAAGACCGCCGGGTGGGTATACAGAACCTCTTCTACCTCACGTGGATAAACATTGTACCCACCGCAGATTAACATGTCTTTTTTGCGGTCAACAATATAGAGGTAACCATCCTCATCAACCATCCCGAGATCTCCAGTATGGAACCAACCGTCAACTAATGCTTCTGAAGTGGCTTCAGGCATTTTCCAATATCCTTTAAAAAGACCAGGACCTTTAACTACGATCTCACCTACTTCTCCATGAACAGCGGGATTATTGTCTTTATCTGTAATGATAACTTTCCAAGTATCAGCGGGCAAACCAATCGAACCCGCTTTCCCATGTTCTAAACGTCCATAAGTACAAGTAGCACTTGTTTCGGTTGAACCATAACATTCACAGAATCCCACACCAAAGGTATCTACAATTTTGGGAATATATTCGGCTGGCATAGCAGCGCCAGCGGCCTGTGCAAAACGCCAGGCCTTTAAATTATACTTCTCAGGATTTTCAAGATATGTTTGGAGCATATAAATGTACATAGTCGGTACACCGGCAAAATGGGTTCCTTGATGCTCTGAAATCAATTCTAAAGCTTTATCTGGAAAGAAACGCGGCATAGTTATAATAGCTGCACCCTTGTACATAGGCCCTAAAACAGCGAGGACAAAAAAGATGTGACAAAAAGGTGTCCCCGTCAGAAAACGGTCTTGATCACTAATCATTAGTACATAACAACCATTTAACTCTGCATTATCATAAAAATTACTGTGAGTAAGCATTGCTCCTTTAGGTTGTCCGGTTGTTCCCGAAGTATAAAGAATTGTTACTATGTCATCTGGAGCACAATCCACTTGATTAAGTTCTGCCGACTCCCCCTCTAATATTTGCTGATAAGTAATGGCATCCTTACTACTACTCTCCCCTACCAAAACGACCTTTTCAAGTAACGGAGTCTGATCCCGAATCTCTAAAACTTTGTTCATCGTTTCCCCAGCTAAACCAATTAACAATTTTGCTTCCGAATTGTTAAGAATATACTTGATTTCGGTGCTCTTAAACATCACGTTAAATGGTACTGCGATGGCTCCAATTTTGACAATACCAAAATAGGTCACCAGATATTCCGGTGAATTAGGTAAACAAATCGCAACACGGTCCCCTTTACTGACTCCCAACTTCTTTAAGGCGTTACCCATTTTGTTAACCTGATGATTAAATTCTTTCCAAGTGTACTTCGTTGTTTCGGATATTACTGCGAAACTGTTAGGAATTCTCTCAACATGTTTTTCAACGATTTGGGATAAATTCATCTGATCCCCACTCCTCTTTAATAAATTTTAAAATTTAATTAATTTTGAAACATGGTTTTATATAAAATTCTCTGAATAGTATTATCAATTTAAGCATAACACAATAAGTTTTTAATTCTACCTCTGAACCAGTCGGAAATCCGTAAAAATTTCCGACTGGTCCTGTTAAAGACTAATTAATAAGTAAGAAAGCTTAGCTAATTAAATGTTCTCTAAAAATTATAGTTTTACCTTGCGACCTCTTTAGCAACTACTTGTTGACTGGTCACTGATTGTTTGCGAACAAACGGCCATTTATCAAAGTAGCAATTGAGAAAAAGTACAGTCGCTAAGAGGACAAATTGACCTGCTAAGATACCCATTGTCGGAAAGCCCATTCCCATGTTATTTGAACCAACGGGTAGTTTCATGAAAGTTTTCAGCCATAACACTCCATAAATGGCACCGCCCCCAAACCAGATAGCAGCTCGTAACAAGACCCTAGCGGCAGTGTTAGAAACCAATTGAGCACTGGGAAAATCATCAAACAAATGATGCCAAGCAAATATCATGACAACCACTGACAGTTCTAAGGAAGCCACTACCACATCCGGCGGCATTCCCGGGACTAGGTTAAGTGGACCCACAATGCTTTTAAGAACGGGTGGTACTATAAATGCCGCAGCCAAAGCAATAATTAGCCCAATGATACCCATTAAGGGCTGTTTTTTGGCAAATAGTTTCATTGGATATAGTTCGCCGCCCTCAGCAGGGATAATAAAAAAGATAATGAAAGCTTGGCAAAAAGCTACGAAGGCTGGCCAGGAGCCAAAAGGTTGAAGCACAACCAGATGCTCACCAATTGAAAGCTTGAAAAAGCTCGGAACAATTAAGGCCATCCAAACGATCCAAGTAACTAAAGTACCCAAGGCCATAGTGCCAAACCCATCCGTCGGTGCCTTGGCATTACCGGCAAATGGCCATTTATGGAAGAGGGTTGCCAAGGGTGCTTGGACTATAATACACGCCAATACATAAAAATTAGCGGCTTCCCAACCTTCAAAAGCTAACTGTACATCTTCGGCAGTTTTGGGTGTAAACATAATAGCAAGATTAAAAGGCTTCCACCAAATACCCAAGAAGTTAATTAAGACGAAAAAAGCTACCATCCCAAAAAACCAACCAAAAATGGTATACCAAAGTCCTGCCCAAGGTTGTCTTTCAGTAAATTTATATTTACCGTAAAGACCATTGCCAAGAGTAAGCACAATCCAGGAAATAACAATCATCCAAAAACAAGAACCTTCTACCATAGCCCCAAGTAACTGGGCTGCTAGTTTTGGACCGGCTGCGTTTAAACCTTCCCCAGCTATACCGATAAACACAGTTTTCATAACCATCGACCAAATTGGCCATATCAATAAGGATAAAATAGCACAAAAAATTAGGGCCGCAAAACCAGTACCTAGTTGGCTATTAAAGATTCGTTTTGTTTTATCTACTTGCAAGATTGATCCCTCCAATATGTTTTATTCACTCATTTATCTTGATCTTGATGGTTTATTCTTCTTCTAAACGTTATTGGGCACCACTCCAATTCTCGAAATTTCAAAAAAGGTTATAAGAAGGGTTATAATTTAATGATTAGCTACCATATTAACCACCTCCTAATTTTAATTAAAGCAATTAAGCTAGATAAACATAAGTCGAACCCTTCCTAAAAAAGACAGCAAAAAACTAGAGCATTGCTTAACAATTGCACAATACTGTAACCAGCTTTATTTTTAATTATCTGAATTGGATTTATTTTCAATTTAGTATAACACAAATAATTTATATGCCATTCCTCTGAAGCTGGTGTAAATTTAAGAAATATTTCACCTGCTTCTTATGGAAACTATCCTTTGAATAGGTTTAAAACTTAAGGCATTATTTTCAACATTTCACCTGTTTTACTTTTTCTAATTATCTGAATTAATTATTTTTTCAATTTAGTATAACACATAAATATTTTTTGCAACTCCTCTGAATCAGGTGTAAATTGGTAAAATGTTTCACCTGCTTCCTTTTAATGTGAATATGCCTCTTCCCTCCAAAAGCCTGAGTGGCATGTCTCTCTTCGGCTTCAGTCGAACAAGTCGCTTGTCCTTCACTATTGCTTTACGCTTTAAGAGGCTGTGCTGAAAACACAAGCGTCCTCACTCCACTTTGATAGTGAAATGAGGACGCTTAATTATGCTAAATCACTTAGCTTCCCGATTCTTAGTTTTCACTTTACCGAATCCTATAAAACCTTACCCATTTCCACAAGCTGACCTGCAGCCTGAGTGACCTGTTGTATAGCTCCTTGTACTTCCCGTAGTCCAGCAGCCTGGGTCTCTGTAACCTCTGCTAACTGTACTACTGCTTCCAACATTGTGCTCACCGAAGCCAAGACCGCTTGCACACTCGCTTCGATGTTAACTACTGAATCCTTTGTTCCTTCTGCAAGCTTTCGAACTTCGCCAGCCACCACGGCAAAGCCGCTTCCCACTTGCCCAGCCCGAGCTGCCTCGATCGAAGCATTAATGCCAAGGATATTGCTTTGAACTGAAATCTGCTTAATGGCCGTGGTAATCCCGGTAATCCGGTCTAAATCTTTTTTTGCTTGAGAGGCATCCGCGTCCATAATGCTCGAAGTTGCCGCCAATTGTTGACCTGCTTTAGATAAGCAATCCATACTAGCTGAAATTTCTTCCATTGAAGCTAGGATTTCCTCACCTGTATTGATCAATAAATCATTATTCTGTGTCGAGATGACAATAGTTATCACACCAACTACTTCACCGTTATCAAAGACTGGATTAGCTGCTGCAATATATGGAATACCAAAAGCAGTTTTGTCCTGTCGTGCCACCATACGCTTTCCTGCCCGTAATGCTTTGACCGAGATTGTTTTTTCGATTTGTTCGAGCGGCATTCCGGCAGAAATAGGCATTTTCTCCATTTCCTTAATTTTATGAATATATAAGACTTTTTCTCTGTCGATTATAATAAGTGAAACCTCTTGTTCATACCAATCTTTTAAGTAGGGGGCTATCTCAGTACAAGTTTCTATGTTCATTATACTACCTCCATGCATTTTTGTAGACAAAGGTGTTCCCTAATTATTCACTACATAACCCCATTCTTTATCAATAGTTAGAAATTACTGGAACTATAGTATTTATTCACTAAATTCTATTGAACCATTTTTTCATTTAGTATAACATTAATTATTATATTACGACTCCCCTGAAGCAGGTGTAAATAATAAATATTTTCACCTGCTTCTATTTAACGAGATCTTTGTAAATCTTAATAGTAATTCGTTGAATATTTGTTATAATTCAATTAATGACTCCACAGAGAATACAAGGAGGTAAAAACAGTTGCGAGTTTCCGAATTACGTTTAGGAGAACTACTCGAATTCCTGCCCGAACAAGGCAAGATCCTCTTAAAAGGCTCTCGCGTAATGATCTTCGATGCTGCTTCCCTAGGAATGCTGCGCAAAGATTTAATCAATACTTTGGGTATGGACAGAGCTAAAGGTTTTCTGATTCGTTACGGGTGGTCCTGTGGCTTTCAAGCATATACAAGTATAAAAAAACAGTTCCAATGGGATGAAGATCAGGAGGGAATATTTACCGGTCCCATCATACATACACTGGAAGGCTTCGCCTTAAACGAGTTCTTTTGTAATACAGATCAACAGACAGGTGCCACATATTATAAAGGGCATTGGACAAATTCCTACGAGGCAGAACAACATATACTACATTTCGGTCAACACCATGAACCGGTATGCTGGAATTCAGTAGGATATGCCAGTGGCTATAGTTCTGCTCGTACAGGGAAGCAAGTTATCTATAAAGAAGTAGAATGTGTCGGCCAGGGTGATAAACAATGCACTTATGTTGGAAAGACCCTTGAAGATTGGGGCGAAGAGATAATACCGGAACTAGCCTATTATGAAGTTAGTAAAATCAGTGAAGTACTGGAAGCCGCTCATCTCAGAATTAAGACTCAGAACAGAATTCTGGAACGGACAGTCACGATTCATGAACAACTGACTCAGTGTATTCTTAAAGGCAAAGGGATAGAGGATATCACCGCCAGTCTTGCCAAATTAATGAAATGTATTGTAATTTTGGAAGATAACCATTTAGTCCTACAATCTAACTGTTTTCCGAAGCAATCTATCACCCAAGATCTTCTGACTTCATATCTCCCGATTTTGACCAGCCCTTGCTTCAATAAAGCCTCCGCTTTTTACCTTAAGCAAAAGCGTCCGTTCCAAATAACTGATCAATATGAAGACTTTAAAGTTTGTCGATTGGTTTCGCCAATTCTAGTTGGCAGTGAACTGCTTGGCTTTGTCTCCTTACTTCGACGGGATTTACCGTTTTCAGAACTTGAAAATATCGATTTAGAACATGCTGCGAGTGTTTTTGCCTTAGTTATATTAGAGCAAAAAAAAATCGCTGAGGTCGAAAGGCGATTAAAGGGCGACTTTATTGATGACTTACTGTCAGAAAATTTTTCTGATCCCAATTCTATTATTAACAGGGCGCGTAGACTCAATTATGATATTACGCTTCCTCACCGGGTTCTAGTGTTAGATATCCAAAACTTCACTTTGTTAATAAAATCCTTCAATCAAAATGAAGAGAGAATCTTACAATTCAAAACGGATCTAGTCAATACTGTTCAATCATCCTTGGAACGTTTAGGAAAAGGAATGGTCGTCAACAAAAGTGATAATTTAATCATGCTGGTCCAATTAGAAAAGCCTGATTGTCCGGAAAAGACCACCAGGCAACTGGCTGAAGAGATCATCAAACAAGTCTCAATCCGGTTTCCCAAGATTACACTTTCAATAGGTATTGGAAGTAGTTGCCAAGTGCTGGGAGATTTCCGCCATTCCCTTCTTTCAGCAAAAAAGGCCTTAGAAATTGGAAAAACTCTAAAAAAACAAAGCCAAGTAATCTCACTTGAACAATTTGGTACTCATGCTCTACTTTTTAATGCTTTGGACCCCCAGGACTTATATCACTTTGCAACCAACCAGATAGGATCTCTATTAGCCTATGACAAAACCTATCAAACCCAACTTATGCCTACACTTCAAGAGTTCCTCAGTCACCGTGGTAATGTTGAAGGGACAGCGAGAACCATGAACATGTCGATAAGTGGTTTAAAATATCGATTACAGCGGATTGAAGAGATTACCGGACAAGATCCTAAGGATGGACAAGCCTATTTTAATCTGCACTTAGCCGTAAACATCCTTCAGTTAGTGGGAGAGGACAAAATTAAGTTTTAAATTCTTGTTCATATAGATTTTATCCAATCGTAAGACTCCCACTCTCTAGGCTTTCATAACATCTTCCAAAGCAATTTGTTTAATTCCTTTATGACAACGCTCCGGTAAGGCAAGATAGAAACTTGTCGCTTCATCAAGACCCTTTTGTGCTGCTTCAGATAGATCAGCAATTACTTTAGCCGGTGAGCCGACTACCAGTTTACGAGGTGGAATAATAGTATTTTCTAATATTAAAGCACCCGCGCCAATCAGACACCCATCCCCTATACTTGAATTATCCATAATGATAGCACCCATTCCAACCAAAACATGCTCACCGAGCTTCGGTGTATGTAGAATTGCCCCGTGTCCGATGTGACTGCGAGGCCCAAGAACAGCTTCACAACCAGGATAGGAATGAACAATACAATTTTCCTGGATATTGGAGCCTGCTCCAACCGTAATCTTACCCCAGTCCCCTCTGAGACGTGCTCCAGCTGCTACATAGCACCCTTCGCCTAGGGTGACATCACCAATTATTGTGGCTTCCGATGCTATATAACTCCCCTTACCGATTGACGGCCTTTTACCCTCAAATTCATAGATTGACATTGTCCGTTCAACTCCTTGATCAAATATCAAATTGTTTGCCGAGGACGAAAGCCCTCTGGTTAACTTCGAGGAATTTAGCCGGAACTCGGGCTTCCATAGCAGCTTGCCAGACTTCCTCGGGAAAATCCATGTAGCGAGAAAGCGTACCCATCAGCACCACGTTGGTCGATTTGGAAGTGCCCGCCTCAGACGCTAACTGGTAAGCTGGAATCTCTACAAACTTGCTAAATTTTTCTTTAAGATCATTGATGATCGTTGCCGGGTATTGGGCCTTACCGATAAGCACTGGAAGAGGAACAATTTTTTGGTTGTTCACAATCAGCACACCGTCTCGGCGAAGAAAATGGGCCCAGCGATAAGCTTCAAGTAGCTCAAACGCCACAATGAAATCGGCTTCGCCAGGATCAATGACAGGCGAATAAACTTCTTCACCCATTCTTACTTGCGTGACAACAGACCCACCGCGTTGAGACATGCCGTGAATTTCGGACATTTTAACCTGATATCCTTGGGCTAGGGCCGCATGGGTAAGAATCTTTGAAGCCAGTATGGTTCCTTGTCCTCCTACTCCGACCAACAACACATTAGTAATTTTACTCATTTGACTCACCCGCTTTCCTTAAAGCGTTAAACTTGCAAACCTTTGTACAGACTCCGCAACCTGTACACAGAGAGGTATCTACCAGAACTGTCTTACTTTCCTCATCAAAGGAAAGTGCTGGGCAGCCTAGTTTTAAGCAAACTTTACATCCGGTACACTCTTGTACTTCAACCGGTTTCTCGGTATTCTTGATAATCAGGGCACAGGGCCTGCGGGTAATAATCACCGAAGGCTCCTTGGCAGCTACCTCGGTCTTGACGACTTCCTTAACCCTGTCAAGATCAAAGGGATCTACTTCCGTAACCCGTTTTACTCCCAAGGCCTTGCAGAGAGCTACAAAATCCACCTTTGGGGCGGGTTGACCCATTAGTGTCTTGCCCGTAGACGGGTTATCCTGGTGACCTGTCATGGCAGTGATCGAATTGTCCAGAATGATTACGGTGGTATTACCCCCGTTGTACACCACGTCCATCAAACCCGTAACCCCTGAATGACAGAAGGTTGAGTCTCCGATTACCGCCACCATTTTCTCGGCTAATTCAGGATGGGCCTTCTCCATACCTAGCGCCCCAGAGATGGAAGCACCCATGCAGATGGTCGTGTCTATTGCCTCAAGGGGCGCTCCCGCTCCCAGCGTGTAACAGCCAATATCCCCGGATACTATGAGTTTGAGCTGATGTAACACATAAAACACTCCACGGTGCGGGCAGCCTGGACACATAACCGGTGGACGCATTGGACTTTGAAAAGGCACCTCCAAATTAGGGCCGGGAACTCCGGTAATCTTTTCACGCACATCCCGGGCAGAAAGTTCCCCATAGGATGGGAAGAGTTCTTTGCCCGTTACCTTTATTCCCAAAGCCTTAATAGCATTTTCAATGTAAGGCTCCAGTTCTTCTACCACAAAGAGTTTTTCGACTTGTGAAGCGAAATCTCGTATTAGCCTTTTAGGTAGCGGATTGGTAAGACCTAATTTGAGCACTGAAGCTCTGGGCACTCCCTCTTTCACATATTGGTAGGAGATACCTGATGTTATGATTCCTATGGCTGGATCGTTCATCTCTATAGAGTTAACTTCAACACTCTCGGTATATTCGGAAAGACGCTTATCCCTTGCTTCCACTGCCAAGCGCCGAGCGCGGCCATGAGCTGGCAACATGACGTACTTGAGAGCATCTTTTTCGTAAGCTTTGATAGGACGCTCACTCGGTTCCTTAAGTTCCACCTCGCTTTGAGAATGGGCTATCCGAGTGGTGGTTCTAATCATTACCGGTGTATCAAAGTTTTCGGAGATTGTCATTGCCAAGCCTACCATCTCTTTGCACTCCTGGGAATTGGAAGGCTCCAGCAAAGGAATTTTCGCAAAAGCTGCATAATACCTGTTATCCTGTTCGTTCTGGGAGGAGTGCATCCCCGGGTCATCTGCTGATACTAAAACTAAGCCGCCGCGAACTCCAGTGTAAGCTACCGTAAACAACGGATCTGCCGCCACGTTCACCCCGACCATCTTCATTGTCACCATAGCCCGAGCTCCAGCAATGGCTGCTCCTATTCCGACCTCCATAGCCACTTTTTCATTTGGGGACCACTGACTATAGATTTCCGGATACTTGGCAATATTCTCAAGGATTTCTGTACTTGGGGTTCCCGGGTAAGCAGCAGCAACACTTATCCCATACTCGTAGGCTCCCCGGGCAATGGCTTCATTGCCTGTCATTAAAATTTTCATACTTTTATATTTCTCCTCTCTATATAGTGAACTCGTTCAACTAAAGTTGAACATCGAGTCTTACGATTTGGATCAAGGCTAGTATCTAGAAGCTTCTCGCTCTTAATTGGCATACGGACCCCGTTCACTCCAGTCGTCCATCATAACATGTCTTAAGTATATCTGAGCAATGGAGAAAAGTATAGAATAAAAAAAATCACTAAAAGGGCTGCATGTTCATCAGCCCTTAAACCTCAATATTAGATTATGTATCCCTAATTGTTTTGATCAATCTGTATTTGCTTGAATTTTTCTTCGAAGACTTCTTCCATTAACGGGTTACATGGTGAAGTCTTATGGCACTTAGGACATCGACGCAAGTGTGTTCCCGAACAACATGACAAGCTGTTACTTGACCGCTCAAATTTAATCATTAGATCGGTATAACCACAGTTAGAACATTTCACGCTAAGCACCTCCATTAAGTATTCTCAGACAGTGAACTGGGGCCCACTCCCACTTGAAGAAGAAGTGGGAGTCTTACGATTGGATAACCAATCGCCTAGTTTTTGGGGCCTGCATCCATAAAGAGATTGGCTTCCGCCAAGCTTTGGTAACCAATACTTTTAAAAATACAAGTTAAACATTCTTCAACAAGATTTCTATTTTCCCTTACGGCTTCCAACAGATTGATATAGTAATAAGAAAGCGTTGAGTCTGAGAAAGTTTCAAATTCGGCACGAAGATATCTCGCTAATCTTGTATCATCTTCATCTTTATTCGACAATGACGCCTTGAAGATATTTGGGTATCCTCTTTTTGTCCGTTTATCCCAGATAGCTTCAAGCTTAACAATATTATCTATAATCGGGTTAAGATTAAGCGGTGGGATTAAATCATCCATTCGAGCATATTTTAATTCCATTAAATTGAGGTCTCTTTTTTGAGCATTTTTCAGGTCAGTCAGATAAGACTGCAAGGTTTGAATTGACCACTGCTTAAACCCGCATTCCCTGACTACCTTAAAGGTCGAAGAGTTTTCTTGAATTCTGGATTTTTCTTTGCTGGAAACGGTTAATATCATAGTCAGCTCTATTTCTAGAATCTCATCAATTAACCGGCGTTTTTTTTTCATTTCCTCCCCTTCTTTAGCCGATACTCTGATCAAAACTCCCTGATACAGAATGAGTGAACTCGTTCAACTAAAGTTGAACATCGTACGGGGGCCCACTCCCACTTGAAGAGGTGGGAGTCTTACGATTGGATAAAGTCTATTAATTCACACCGATTAACCCACCAACAGTCAGACTTTGACCTGACACAAACCCAGCTTCAATCAACATTATTATCAAAGGTTTTAACTCCTTAGGCTCCATCGAATGTACATCTTGGAACTGATAACTTTCCATCCTCCCCAGCAATTGATATTTTTTCTCACCGTAACTATGGAATGGCAAAAGGTCGACAGCATCAATTTTGCCCACAAATTGGCTTAGGTAGGCTGTGTAAGCTGCATAATCGCTCTGGCTATTGTTAAAGCCCGGAATGATCGGCAACCTGGCCCGTACAGCTGCTCCGGCTTCAACTAAATTCTCAAAATTAGTTAGGATAACATCCAAATCCCCTTTAATTACATCTTTACATTTTTCGGGATCCAACGTCTTAATATCAATTAAAAATAGATCAATATATTTTAAGAGTTGCTCAAGATGTTGCCATTGACCAAAAGCTGAAGTCTCAAGTGCTACATGAAGTCCCTCTTTTTTAAGCAGCTTTGCCAATTCCAAGGTATATTCAGGGAACAACATGGGATCTCCCCCACTTATCGTCACGCCCCCACCTGAATTGAAGAAAAACATGGCATCTGCAGTTGCTTCCCGAATAATTTCCTTAATCGGCATTTTACGACCGGCAACATCCCTGGCCCCTGATAAACAGGCATCTACACACTTTCCACACCCAGTACACTTGCTTCGATCAAATTTTAGAATTATCCCTTTACCCTTAACTTCAGTATAGGTTGCTCCCGTCGGGCAACGTTCAGCGCATCTCCCACAACCTGTACATTTTTCAGAATAAAAGCTGATTTCCGTTTTAGTGGATTGCGTATCCGGGTTATGACACCAAGGACATCTTAAAGGACATCCCTTTACAAATATAGTCGTCCTAAATCCCGGACCGTCCTGAAGGGAATAACGCTGAATATTAGATATCAAAGGCTCGCTTATCTCTTTTTCTATCTTTCGCTCCTCTGTAGACATAAAATCCCTCCTGTACGTTATATTTACAAATAATTTGTATTCGCCAATAGCTTGGCAAATTCTTTCGGTAATTCTTTTAAACCCTCCACAAACACGACCTGGTTGTCATATTCTTCTTTTAAAGCCACCATATTGCTTGATGAGCAACCAAAACCAAGGGTCTTTAAGCTGATTCTTTTCTGTTTACAATAATCAATTGCCAATTTAACCTCGCTCCCCCAATTAGAAGCTCCATCAGTTAAATGTATAATAAACGGACGCCTGGAATTTCTTTTTAACATTAAGGCTGTGGCGATAATTGCCTCAGCTGAAGCAGTCTTGCCCCTGGGAATTACAGTGTAGAACATCCCATGCGAAGGGGTAAGTTCAGTAAGAGTGCATTCTCCTTTAACTTCTGAATAACTAAAGATCCTGGTATTTTTGTTAAAGCTGTTGACCGCTTCGAATAGTGCATGGTAAATTCTCTGCACAAGTTTCCATTTTGGTCCACCCAATGAACCAGTTGCGTCTACCAATAGAACAACATCACTATTCATCTCAAGTTCTTGTTTTTTATAGCAAAAGATATTCCCGTTAATCGGGGCTCTATACAAGCGCCTAGCATCAAGCTTGCCACTTTTCAGTCCCCGAGTGTAGATATTTCTTTTTTTCGCATGACTCCTTAAGGCAATATATAACTTATACATCAGTTCTCTATCTACAGAATCAATTAACGGTATAACATTATCTGTTACTTTGATTGGCACTACTTCAGAACCCTCGCCTAAAATACGGCCAATATCCTCTGTAAGGTCAAAAACCTCCTCGTTCAAATTATCTTCAATCTCTTCGGCTAATTTTGACTGAATGGTTTTCTGCAGCTCACTTGATCCCTCGAGGATATCATTATTTTCAGAGGGCTTTTGGGACATCAGGGGATCAAATCTATCCCCTGTCCAGAACTTGGTTATATCTTTGAGTTCCTTCCAGATGCGGGAATAAAGACCAACCCGATATGTGCAACGATCTACTACACTCCCGATTTTAGGACATTCCTCGATCAGTTCCTTGACGATTGAGTTGAGCAGCAAGAGTGGTCCTTTATAATGTTCTTCCAGGTCATACCCTCGAACACTATAAATTTCTCGCGAAAATTCTTTTTGATATTTACACCCACTCCTGTCTGCGCCCATTATCCACCAAATATTAATTAACTCCCCCAGCGAAGGAGGTTGCACAAAATACCTTCTTGTTTCCTGGAATTGAGAGTTACGGCGCTTTTCCGTATATAAGCCTAAAACGGAACGGTTAGAAATAATATCTATATAAATCTGTTCGGCCATCTCCAGAAACATTTTCAATTTATAATTGACATCTGCTTGTGATTTGGCATAGATTGCAAACGTTTGATCAATAGCTCGTTGGCTCCATTCGGCTTGATTTAACGCTTTGATAATAACTGTACCAATCGCAACATCCGTCTTCTCACTCGGAATTGGGTACCTTCCCAGCACAAGTTGCGGGTCTATGGCAATATCGGTCTCCACCGAAACAGAACGCATTCCATTCCAAATAACATTGCCTACGTTAGGTCCGATAAAATTGGTAATTCTCCTCGTAGAACGCAATAAATTGGCTAACTCTTTGGTTTCAATCGGGGATTTATTGGTTCGCCAGTAGTCAGATATTCCTTCCCCTCCCGCAAAAGAGAACTTTGTAATTATGTCCTTCGGCGTCACTGTCATGGGCTCCGTCCCCCTTCATCTATCAAAGCAAGCTTATTCAATATCTCGATTAAATAAAATATACTCACTCGCTTTGCTTTCTACATTGCTATTCTCCAAGTGAAGGGTGAGCAGAATAGACTCAAGATGTTCTTTAGTCGTTTGTAAACTGTACACTATGGCATCCCGGATTGTGGTCCCCAAAGCAACTAATTCGGCAATCATCAAGCTGGTTCTGGTAGAGACATCAATCGGAAATTGAGAATGTCCCCGCAATTTATTAATAATCTCGACGATTTCTAACGCTTGTTCTCGAGTAATTCCAGCTTTTTGAGCCATAACTTCGGCCTCTACTTCTGGGGGGATGTAATCCATCAGCACTGTATAAAATCGATCTCTTAGAGCCGGATCAAGCATTTCAGTTCCAATATATTCTTCACCCTCATTCATGGTAGCAAAAAACACCACATTATCAGCAACTTTAATTAAACCTAATTCGTCCATCCAGATTTCCCTATCTTCTGCTAAGATCGAATACAACATGTTCAAGGCCTTGGGGTTTTCCGGTCGGTTGATTTCTTCTAAGTGAATAACGCAACCTGGGGTTTGCAGCGCTTCCGGAAATAGATAAGGTCGGTAGCTCGTCTCTCCGTTTTTCAAAGTCTGTTCACCAAACAATTGACCTGGTTCGGATAGAATACCAATTTGAAAATGAGCAGTCGGTCGATTATAGACAGCACCAAATTGGCTGACTAAAGAAGACTTACCGCAACCCTGTTTACCGCTAACCAAGATATTTATAGGGTGCTTCTTAGAAAGGGTCTCCATTCTTTCTAAGATTACGCGAAGTTCCTTGTCAATATAAAAATACGGATCGAGCCTGGGAACTGTTAAACTTACCAATTTTTTATCAGTCGACATGGTGCGAACCTCCCCTAGTTTTTTAATATTATTTTTTAGTAAAGAAAAACTTAACTTGCAAAGTGAACTCGGCGAGGAGTCTCAGATATTTACAATTACAACTTAAACCTTATTGAAATAAAGGAGCCTATGTTAATAACATGTACTCCTTCCGGAGTACATGTTATTAATCGCTTATACGTGGTCTCTGAAGTTGACGTCCCCTTCTTCATATTTACCACAAGTAGTATTGTAATAATCCATAATCATTCTTTTCCAGATACCGCCCATATGATTTTTTGCACCAACACAGTTGCCCCTTAAGGGGTTAACGAAGTCAGCGTTGCCCCATTTACAATTCACACAGGACTTGGTAGTCCCAGGCTCAACAACCATATCATAACTACCTGCTGCCAAATTATTCACTCCTAACTATGTTTCATTAACTGGAAACTAAGCTTTTTCACAAGGGAGTACTGACATTCCAGCACTCCCTTTCCCTATTTACTTACAGATCCAGACCGAGATTATCAAAATCCTCAGGCATGAAATCTTGCTCATGCCGAGCCATAATGGTGTTTTGAGCATAAGTTGACAAATCAACAAAGCGAGCACTGAATCCAGCAACACGGACTATCAAATCGCCATGTTTTTCTGGTTCTTTCTGAGCAGCTGCCATTTCCTCATTGCTTACTACGTTAAACTGGATATGATCAATATTTAGATCATGCCAGGTATTCATATAAGCCAGCCAAATCTTAAAGCCCTTACTGCTCCGCATAATAGGAGCTGACAACCGCTGATTCAACAGATTAGCTTTTTGGGTTGCAGCATTTACTTTGGATACTGAACGCAGTACCGCTGTCGGTCCTTTCTTATCGGTTCCCATATAAGGCGAGATCCCGCCGTCATCACAGGCTTCACCGCCGTACCTTCCGTCAGGGGTAGGACCTGTACGGGAACCAATCTCCATGTACAAACCTATAGCCTGGCCAGTTGGAAGTACCGGACCACCGGAGTAGTTAGTGATCTTTCTCATTTCGCCGGAAATAATATCTTCATAGAAAGCCTTCACAATTTCGTCTGCGTACGGATCATCATTACCCCATTTCGGAGCATTATAGAAGTCCTTGCGCATTTCTTCAAAACCTTCCCAGTTACTATGCAGAGCTTTTTTCAGTTCGGCGAAGGTATATTTCTTGTCATCAAAAATTAATTTTTTAATAGCAATCATTGAATTCGCTGCAACAATAGTAGTAATGGGGTTATGCCAGCCATTGGGTTGCTCAGACAACTCCATGCATTCTCTACCGAGTTCCATACAGCCGTCATCTATAGCTGAAATAAACGGATTCTCAAGAATTTTAGTTTCCCAGTATCTGGAGACATCCTTGGCTCTGATCATTAGATCCATGCCCCAGCGATACTGTTTACGGAAAGCTTCCCAGAATTCTTCAAATGTCGTAAAGCTTTCAATATCACCGGTTTGAAGTCCCGATTGCATCCCAGTGAAACTCCAGTCATAACCGTTATTTAGGGTAACTTCCATGATCTTCGCCGGGAAGATGGAACCGCCGCCTTCACTCCTAGACTTCTGGGTCTTTCTTCTTCCGACCAGACCAGGAGACATACAAAGCACGTTAGCCCAATCATGCGCTTCTTCAATAGTTGCGCCATTACCGTTTTGGCTAAATTGGGCAAAATACATCATCTGTTGAGTACCGATAATATCATGTTTAATTGACGGGTAGCCCAAGCCATCCCTGACACATTGGAAAACCAAATTTTTGGTTTTAAGCCGACCTTTGGGATTCCAACGGAAAACAATGGAAGGCTCTGTCGTTCGGATATTGCGAGCAGCTTCTAAGATGGCATCTGTACAGTCATTACACCCGTCCGAGCCATCTCTATTCAAACCGCCCAAAGTGAAAATAAATAGATCGTTTGAGCCAGGGAAAACTTCACGATAGCCCCTGGACTTCCCTGGGGCATTCTCGGAGACTTTTAAACGTTCACATTCAAAGAGCTCAACAGCATCTTCATGGCTCATGGCTTGGAAAGTCTTATCTATGACACTAGCCTTGTAAAGAGGCCATAACAGTTTATCAGATTTATGTGCGAATCCGCTGCTGTAGCGTTCGAGAGCATGGCAAATCAGGAATGTAAACCATTTAGCCTGCATACCATCCCACAAACCTTGGCACGGTTCAGCCGGAATCCGGTGGCATATTTCAGCCATCTTCAGTAGCTCTTCTTTACGCTTAGGATTAGTTTCAAAGTTTTCAGCAATAATCCTACAGAGACGACCATGTCTTCTAGCCCAAGCAATTGCCGCCTTGGAGGCAATAATCATAGATTGCCAGATATCAATTTGAGGGAGAAGTTTTAGTCTTTCTGGAGCATTCCAGTTTTCTGATCCCAACACTTCCTTAGCAACTGTGATGTGTTGTTCAGCTAACTCGATTCTCTTTAACAAGCCATCTTCAGTTACTGTCTCATATGGAGGAACCACACTGTTGAAACCAGTAGCAAAGCCCGGAGTTTCTAAGGTACTCATGGAGTACATAACTTCAAGCTCATGTTGGGTAAAATAAGTCTCGCATTTCTTTTGCAGGGAATGCTCAATCCAAAACTCTGCCAACTCTTTGGCTTCCTCTACCGGCTGGGGAGCGATCTTGGGGTCTAAGATATAATCCATGCAAGCCATATAGGACTGCTCCGGATAGAGAGGAACATAGTTCGGATTCTCAGCATTAAAACCGACGATAAGTTCATCTTCTTGGACTATAACTGTACAATTATTCAAAAGATTAGATAAGAGATTAGCTCTCCGAATAACATGTGGCTTACCTGTATCTTTTTTATAAGCCTCGGTAATCAACCGCATCCGTTCAATACCGGCTTTGACATCTCCTTCTACAAACTCACCGCCGGCGGAATGTTTCCAACGACATCTGGCCTTTAATCTTTTAGTCCTCTCAGTTGTAGGATTAGCTAAATGCTCATGTACTTCTGAATCCGGAATATTTTCCTCGGCAGGGTTGTCAAAAGGAAATTCAATGACTTTTCCCTTGTATTCAATCGGTTGATGTCTTGTTGCCATACGTACCGCCACCTCCTAATTTATTTTTTCTGAGCAAACTTAGGACATTTGTCGCTCGTCATATCTCCCATTACTGGTTTGGATTCATACCATTTTCCTTTTGCGTCCTGCTCTTGACGGACACAATCACCCTTACCAGGTGCAAAATCATCAGCGCCTTCAGGAATTGCAAAAAAGGACTTACATTGTGAACAGTTTGCCATAAATGTACCTCCCCTCAATTTGATTGATTTGTACTACTTAACTTATAGTACAAAACTCCCCCCCATATAACCGCAAAATACGGTTTACAACGAAGGTGAAAGTTAACCACTTAAATATTAAATAATGCAATAACCATGCCAGTCATGAAGAGGCTGAATTTGGCCAAGTTTCTGAATTTTCTAAAAAGTAATGATGAATATATTCATCATTTTTTTTACATTGTTTAGAAAGTATGGACTCCTGCGGTAAATGCTATTGATGCTTATAACCATCACTGATTACGCAAGGCATCAGTTTCGGAGTACTTTTTCATTTTTTTAACTATAGTAGACTGGTCTACACCCAATATTTTAGCGGCTTTTCGTGTACTTTTGCATTCTCCGTAAACCCGTTCAATCAAGTTTCTCTCAGTCTCATCCAAGATGTCCCTTAGATTCATACTCGTGGGTTCCTTAAAGGTTTGGCTACGATCACCTTCAGTTAGAAAGTCAATATCTATGAGGTCCCCTTGACTCAGAACTACCATCCTTTCGATAGTGTTTTCCAGTTCTCTAATATTGCCCTGCCATTGATAGTAGATAAATCTTTCTACCAACTGAGGAGAGACATTTTTATTTTTGTTATACTTCAGGTTATATTTCTCCAAGAAATGATGGATGAGAGGTGGAATGTCTTCTTTTCTATCCCGTAAAGGGGGAATCCAGATTGATATCACATTCAGGCGATAAAATAAATCAGGACGAAATTTACCAACCTTAATCATCTGCTCCAAATCCCTGTTGGTTGCAGCGATAATGCGCACATCTAATTTGATGGATTTTCGTCCACCTACCCGGTATATTTCCCTTTCTTGTAAAACCCTTAACAGTTTGGACTGCATATCAAAAGGCAACTCCCCGATCTCATCCAGAAACAGTGTTCCGCCGTTGGCAATTTCAAATAGACCCGGACGACCTTCCTTGCTTGCGCCTGTATATGACCCGCCTTCATACCCAAAAAGTTCAGATTCTATAAGATTGGCCGGAATAGAAGCGCAATTTAGTTTAATAAAAGGATGATTAACCCGGTTGCTCGCTTTATGTACGATTCCAGCGATCGGCTCTTTGCCTACTCCAGACTCCCCTAAGATCAGAACTGTAGAATCCACTTGTGCTACCTTCATTACGGTTTCAATCTTCTCCACCATGATGGCACTTCGAATTATGATGTCCGAGCTTAATTGTTCCTTGCGAAACTTATCCAGTTCATTAAAGTATTTGACGGATAACTTTTGAGCCTCTCTAAGTTGCTCCCGTAAAAAGTTTAATTCCGATAAATCACGTAAATTTACTACTACCCGAGAAATATCGCCATTCTCATCCAATATTGGTGTACCGGTATGAACGATTTCACGGCCGGAAGTAAGATGCTGGAAAATGGTTATCGGTCCCTTCTTTTCCAGAACCTTCATTGTAACTGACTCAAAGGTGTAGCCACCTTCAACAAGCCAATTGACATGCTGTCCGACTATGCTTACTTCATTAATACCTAGCATTTCACGACTAGATTTATTGTCTCTAAGGACAAGCCCTTGACCGTTGGAGATAACAAAACCATCGGCGGAAAAATCAAGGATCGTGTTCAATTCGTTATTAATTTCCTTTACAGTCTTAAGTTCATGAGAAATTTGTTCCAGCTCGGAAATATCCTGAAAGATACCCACGACGCCAATTACTTCACCTTTGCTAAGAATAGGGCTCTTATTAACCATTAATACTCTCTGACCAATAACGATTTTCCGAACAAGCTCGGCAACCCCTGTATGCAAAACGCTAGTTAAATTCGATTCAGGAATTATATCTTCGATTGATTTACCAAGGGCTTCTTCCAAAGGCACTCTGATAAGCTGTTCTGCAGACTTATTAATTACTATAATTTCCCCATTTATGTCAATTGCGATTATTGCATTATGGCCTGAGTTGATAATTGCATTATGTTCCTCCATTGCATACTCTAGTTGCCGTTGGAAGGCCTTCATTATGTCTGTCCTGGTAATAATGCCCACAAGCTCGCCATTAAAATCAACCACAGGGAGCCTTCCAACCGGAATCTGTAAGGCTTCCTCAGGGAGGACATCTTCTCTAACAGTGATAACGTCTTGCTTCATTAGTTCGCCGACACTAACCTTCTCGTTTAATCCAATAGCCCTTAAAGCATGGGTCTTTGTAAAAATGCCTACAAGCCTATCCTCTTCATCAACAACTGGCATACCGTCAATTCGACATTGCACCATAATGTCGGCTGCTTTTTGAACAGAGTCATTCCAGCGTAGTTTGATGACATTAGTCGTCATAAAGTCTTTAATTCTCAACAGTATTCCCCCTTGTCAGGATTTAATATGATTGCAATTTCCTAAAGAAAACTTGGCTAGCCCAGCCTTCAGCCGCTGGCGGTAGCCCGTTTAAGAAGCATAGTAAGAGAAATTTGTAGAATATGAAAGATAAAAGTGGTCCACAAAATAAGTTTGTTTATCTAATAATACCACTAATCTGAAAATTTAAAAATCACTTTCTACTATTATGCGAATATTGTTAGGAATGATCATATTAAAAAAAGACAACTAAGGCTTGTGCCAAGCCTTGACGCAAGTCCTAGTTGTCAACTTTTTTCATGCTAAAGTAAATTTTAACAGTGGATAACTACCTTCTATACTTAGCCTTGCCCATTTCATAAATATTATTACCCTTAGCATCAATGGCTACAATAGCCGGTAAATCCTCTACAATAAGTTTACTTATCTTTTCCGGCCCAAGTTCAGGATAAGCAACAACCTCCGCTGACTTGATACACTTTGACAAATAAGCCCCTGCCCCGCCTGTTGTAACAAAATAGACGGCGCCATGCTCCTTCATTGACTTGATTACCTCGGAGGAGCGTAGTCCCTTCCCCAACATCCCGGTTAAACCGTGAGAAATCAGCTTTGGCGCATATGAATCCATCCGATAACTTGTGGTAGGACCTGCAGAACCAATGACTTGACCTGGCTTTCCAGGGCTTGGTCCCATATAATAAATAATTTGGTCCTTAATATCAAAGGGCAGTTCCTCTCCGCTGTCAATAGCCTCTACTATCTTTTTGTGTGCCGCATCCCGTCCCGTATAGATAATACCACTAATTAAAACAGCATCTCCAGCCTTTAAACCTACTAGCTTCTCCTTAGTCAAAGGAGTCTGAATTACTCGACTCCCTTCAGTTACTATGGTTTCCCTACCCGTAAGTTCAACATATTTGTGACGTGCCGCATGACAGTTTATATTAACCGCAACAGGCATACCAGCGAGATGGGTAGGGTAGGTTTCCACAAATACTGCCAATGCAGTTTGGGTTCCACCTAACCCTTGGGGGCCAATACCAAGTTTGTTTACTCGCTCAAGAATTTCTTCTTCGACTTTACTCCAATTTGGATCAGGGTTGTGCTCGCCGATAGTTCGAAGAAGGGACTTTTTAGCAAGAATTGCAGCTTTCTCCATATTACCTCCTACTCCTATACCTACAATTATAGGAGGACAAGGATTTCCACCGGCGCGATCTACTGTGTCAACCACAAAGTTAATTATTCCCTCGATCCCTTCAGAGGGCTTCATCATCTTAATCGCACCCATATTTTCGCTGCCAAACCCCTTAGGCGCTACGGTTATCTTTAATAAATCGCCCGGTACAATTTCATAATGAATTACAGCAGGCGTATTGTCCCTCGTATTAACTCGGTTAAAAGTAGGATCCTCGACCATTGATTTACGTAAAAACCCCTTGGCATAACCCTGCCGGACACCTTGGTTAATTGCATCAGTAATATCCATACCCTCTACATGCATATCCTGCCCCAACTCCACAAAGACAACAGTTAAACCTGTATCCTGGCAGATAGGTACTCGTTCTTTTCTAGCAATCTCAGCGTTTTCGATTAAGCGGGTAAAGATGTTCTTTCCCATAGGACTTTCCTCACACGCCCTATTTCTATCAAAAGCCTTGAGCACATCTTCTCCTAGAAAATAATTTGCCTCAATGCAGAGACGCTCCACAACCGGGATAATTTCATCTGTGTGGATTACTTTCATTTGTCATCCTCCTGTAACGATATTTCTCTATTAAAACGTCGACGAATTATTTCCTATGTTAACCTAGAAAATTACTACTTGAACCTCCAACAAACCATTTCATTCTCTACCATTACATATGTTTCGTTTAAAATTTGTTTTTACCTCTTTTTTTTAAATTATAGATTTTAAAATCAAGGATTAAGGCCTATAAATTAGTGTTAGCCTCAGATATCATTATCCAAACGTAAGACTCCCACTTCAACAAGTGGAAGTCTTACTCCCGTATATATCATCTCCTTAAACCGAGTGAGTTATATTCGGCGTTGCTAGGTATTTAGCCTTATTTGTCATCTATTAGTTATATCTGATATCTTATTGGAAATCAATCCTTAACTCGTCACTATTTTAATCCTTGTGGTCTTTAAGTTTGAGACAAGATATTGCTAAGCATAAAGTAACTTATAGTAACTTATAGTAACTTATAGTAACTTATAGTAATTAATGGTAATTTACCCAAAATGTTAGAATGTATTTTTTCGTTTAATATGTTAATATCTGTTTGTTGTCCAAAACTATTACACCAAATTTTAATCTTTTCATTGTATACTATTCATTTTAAGGGGGTGAGAAACGATTAAAGATCGTTTTGTATAGATTTAGAAGTGAACTCGTTCAACTAAAGTTGAACATCGAGTGTGAGTCTTACGATTTGAATAAATAGTCATATATTAAAAAGTTCCAAAATTGAGAGGAGATATTCTTAACATGAAAAAAACTAAAAAAGTCTTAGCTTCCTTAGCCATTGCAGGTATGACCTTGAGCATGCTTCCCTATAATGCCTTTGCCGCCGGTACCGTACCAACTCGCATAGCCGGCATATCCGCTGCCCAAACCGCAGCAGCCATTGCCGATCAAACAGGCTGGACAGGTACTGCAATTCTGGCCTCCTCAGCTTCTTATGGTATGGTTGATGCTCTAACAGCCGGTCCGCTCGCTTCCTACTTGAAAGCTCCTATCCTTCTGACCGGAGCCGGTAATGCACTGGATGCAGACACTAAAACAGAACTCCTTAAACTCGCCGTAAAAAATGTCTATGTAACCAGTGGAACCGCAGTTATCAGCCAAGCAGTTCTCAATGAGTTAACGGGTATGGGAATTACGGTTACGCCCCTTGGCGGAATTGACCGTGCCGCTACGTCTGTAAATATCGCTAAAAAAATGACGGGCGTAACCAAAGTTGCCGTAGCTAATGGCTTGCAAGACGCACTCTCTATCGCAGCCATCGCCTCAGCTGCCAATGAGCCAATCCTCTTAACGGACAAAGATGCTATCCCTGCTAGCGTAGCAGCATTCTTGGCTACCAACCCCGGAATTACAGCTAGTGATGTTATTGGCGGAACAGGCATCATCAGTGACGTTGTTAAAGCCGCACTTCCCAGCGCAACCCGTCATGCCGGATATACGGCTTATGACACAAACAATCAAATTATCCAAGACTTCAGTTCCTCTCTCGACTTTAGCAATGTCTATGTCGCTAATGGCGTAACTGCCATTGATGCTCTTGCCGGTGCACCACTTGCAGCTCAGACTAAATCTGCTATTGTGCTCACGGACGGAACAGTTCCTGCAGTCGCTACGTTTATCCACAGTAAACTTACTGCTGGCAGTGTAGTTACTGCACTCGGTGGTTCGGCTGTCGTTACCGATGCCGTCCGCACCGGAGTGCTAAATGGTACTCCGACACCTGCCCAAGGGGATTTGGCAGTCTCCTCCGTAAGCGCTGTCAATGCTTCTAGCTTCAAAGTAGTCTTCAACCAAGCTCCAGCAGATACTTCCAAGGTTTCATTTACCGTGCTTAGATCAACAACTCCTGTAACGGTAAGCACAACTTGGAATACTGCTAAGACAGAAGCTACAGTGAGCAGCAGCTCAAATTTGCCAGAAGGATCTTATACTATAGCTGTGAAAAATGACACAACAGATCTTGGAACTTCGACTGTAGCTGTATCCCCACAAAAGATTGCTAAGATCAATATAACATCAACTAAATTATCGATTACTGCTGCAAATATCGGTTATGCGACTTATAATGTCTTAGATCAATATGGAAACGATATTACAACGTCATCTCTTGCTAAGAGTTTAACTTTCCAAAGTGGTGTTGGTACAGTGACAGCCACTAACGGTTTGCTTAAAGTTGACCCAAGTGCAAGTGGCTCAAATCTCATGCAGTTTCCTACAATAACAATTACTGGTTCTGATACAACTTCTGGAGTTTCAACAAATGCTACCTTAAATACGTCTACAGTACTTGGCACTTTAAGCAATATAACCCTTAATAGTTTAACAAATGCTGACGGAAAAGTCTTAACTGATGGAGATACTTCAAGTGTATTCTATATTGATTATACCGCCACTGATATCAGTGGTAATGCTACAAAAGATTATAACCTCGTAGTAAATGGTTTAATCACTAGTACCATCGGTGGCAATCAAAATTGTTTAACCACTTCCAGTTCCAATGTCCTAGCTCAAGTAGTAGCAGATCCCAGTGATTCTAACAAAGCAGCCCTAAAAGTCTCAGTTATCGGTAATAGTAATATTGCTATGGACCTCCCTGTGACAATTACTGCTATGTCTTATGCAGGAACAACTTCAACCTTAAATGCTACCTTAAAGAAAGCGTCATCTGTCGATACCTTTACTTTAATGGTTCCAGCCTATGATATAGCTGTTGGCGAGCAAAAAGAAATTCCTTTTTCAGCTGTTGATCAAAATGGCGTTGCCTTGACCAAATATAGTGATTTATCTGGCATCACCTTTACCGGAGCAACACTATACCCAAATATTGATGGAACGGCTATATTGAAAAACAATGCCCAAGCAACTGACGGCTCAAAGGTCATAACAGCATCGACATCAACGGGTAAATATAGTTCAATCACCATCAACATTCAAAAAGCTGCCAAAGCTGACACACTAGCTTTAGACTCTTCAGTCCTTGTAAGTGCTATGCAAACAAGTGCATCTCAAAAAGTTGACTTCGGATATGATAAAGGTGGTTTATCCGTAAAAGATCAATATGGTAGACTCATTGATATGACAGGTGGTTCCGACACTTACGAAGTTCAAGCTGTATCAAGCAATGACTCCATTGTAAGTACCGCTGGAATCTCAAAGGTTGGCCAAAACCAAACTACAATTACTGCAGAAGCACCTGGAACAGCAACAGTAACCTTCCAATTAGTAGCTATAGCTGATCCATCCGTAGTGATTGACTCAAAATCAGTAACCTTCTCAGTTATTAAGAATGAGGATATTAAAGGGTATACGCTGGATACAGTGTCAACTCCAATCTATGCTAATGCCAATTTGAGTAAAATTACCGGCAGAGATACTGACTATCATGCTAATCCAAAAGTTTATGGTACTACTTCAAGTGGTTCAAAAGTATTATTAGATGGCTCTCCAATCATTGGAGCATTTGTTGATAATACAACAGACTTTGCTATTGAGGGTTCGGTAGGTGCCTACGATAGTGTGAAGGTTATTGCGGGTAAATTAGCCAATAATCTAACAGAATCAACCACAACTTTGACAGTAACCCTCTTAGGTACGGATGGTGCAGTTAAGTCACTAACCACACCGATCAAAGCTTCGACTGCAGCGCCAGTGGCTAGTACTATTATTGCTAAAGTAGATTCATCCGTAAATGGCGTTTCAGTAAGTCCTGATGGAGATACTGTAACAGTCAGTGTAGCTTCAGGAGTCTTGGCTCCTAACAAAGTCATGGCAAGATTTGATGCAGATGGAAGTTCCACGAACCGAGCCGCAGTATACTTCTATGCTCTAGATCAGTATGGTACAAAAGGTATGCCATTAGCACAGATTCTCAAAGTTGCTTCTGGAAGTACTTTGACGGATGCTCAATTTAACGTCAAGCCAGATGGAGTGATCACAGGTACCGGGGCAGTTGTTGGCGGAACAGTTACACTTAGCGGTGTTACCAATAACGGATTAGTAAAAACTATTAAGGTAATATTTAACTAAGATCAGCAAATCGCTAACTAGCAACCTAGAAAAGAGGAGGACAGAATTGTCCTTCTCTTTTCTTAATCTTATCTTCTATATCTTAAAACAGAATTCCTGCAGACTCCAGAGAGTCCTCTAAAAATCACATATCCAGGCTGTTTTGAAAATTTGTCACTGCAGTTAGATAGCTATTAATATCCTGCCGCAAGGTATACTGATCATTTAGGAGCGTGTTTTGCAAAGCAATCATCTCTAGGCTACTCGACTTTCCGACATCAATATTTTTTTGCATAACATCAATATTGATTTGATCAGCTTCCACGGTCAATTTATCGGCTTCAATGGTATTTTCTAAAGTTTTCATATTGTTATAATCTTTTCTCAAATTAACATTCTGCGTAACCGGTAAATTGGCAAGGGTTGCTTTCTTATCCTCGATACTCAGCAGAAGTTGGTCTGCATTTGAATCAGAATAGTAAAAGTCTATATCATACTCAACCTGAGTAATATCAATATCGTTTTTATATTTGGAAATATCATAGTTATTTTGAATGGCCTTTGCAATCTTGCTATCGATATCTGAGTCATCAAATTTAGCATATTGGATTAGGTTTGAAGTCAGAACAACATTCCTATTGAGATCAATTCCCAGATCTTGTTTAAATGTGATCATTGAACTATTGATATTATTTATGATCATTTTTTGATTTGCTTCAAGCCCGCTCTTTTTAGCATTATAAGAATATATTTCAGATGGGATCTTTAAGCCCAGTTTTATCTGAAGGTTAACTTGGTTGATGACTGTATCAAGATTAGCTAGCTGTGTCTTGAGATTATCAGCCTGCTGTTGAAGAGTTAGGATACTTTCATATTCATTGGTTATCTGAACCTTCAGTGCTTTTAATTTAGTATCTCTGTCGTGCTTGGCATTATCAAAGGTCCATTGAGTTCGTAAATAATTTAAACTTCGCTCCTTTTTAGAATCTTCATCTACGACAGTTAGATTGATAGTATGTCTTGCTAGAGCTTGTTGATTTTGTTTGTCCAGGATCAGGAGTTTGCTGTCCGCTAATTTCAACTCACTGTTGCCTGTTTCTATTGCCTTCAGTGCGTCCTCAAGCGAAAGATTTAAAGTTGAATTATCGACGGGTGGCGTGACCGGTTCAGCAGCACCCGTTGAAGGGGTCTCTGCAGTGGGTTGGGTCACACCTTCTAATGCCAAGGTACTGTGAGTGGACAAGGCAATTGAAGCAGAGAGAACAAGGGCAAAAAATGAATAATATTTCTTTTTCAAAAAAGACACCTCCTATTTATTAGTCAGCACGATTTTTTCCATTATAAGGATTTGGATTTGGCTTATTCTTGGACTTGGGTTGGCTGGAAAAACTCATCGATAAAGGTACATAACCGATACCACAGGCTGAATTCATCGTAGTCTGCATTAACCAAGCATCTAATTGGGCATTTTTGTAATTAATGTCCGCTTGAGCTTTGGCTACTTTGGCATCGTCAAACTCTGTTAAGGAAATCTGAGAACTCTTGTATTTGATTTCTGCCGCCTGATAATTAAGCACAGCTTGATCATTAAGATATTTTACCGCTTCCAGGTTCTTCATGACACTTTCCAGGTCTTTGTAGAGCTTGGTAATATCCAGCTGAACGTTGACTTTGGCAAGCTCTAAATCGATTTGGGCACTGTCTATGGCATACTCTTGTTGCTGGATGAAGAATTGATAATCCGTTGGAGTTTCTGCCTTGCTATATTCATAGCTCTTCTTTAAAGTATCGAGCGTACCTTGGGCATTAATTATATCCGCTCGACTGGCTAAGGCCTGGTTGACATAGCCATTTAAAGGTTGTATCTCGACAGCCGGGGTAATGTTGTAGTCTTGCAATGTCGAATATTGTTTTGATATGTCCTCACCCATCATATTATTCACGGTCATAGAAGCCGAGTTATAACTTTTTCGAGCATTGTCATAGCGCAATTGAGATTTTAGGTAAGCTATTTCACTCAATCTTAACTGAGATTGGGAAACCAAACCCAAGTTCTGCTCAAGCTTAGATTTTCTGTAATCGGCATCAAGACCATTCATAAGACCCTCTTGGATGTTCAACGCATAATTTGCTTTTAAGAGGGATATATAGGCCTTGTACGAAGTAAGTCGTACTGCATTTGTAAGCACAAGCTGCCCATTTGTAACCTGTGTCAAAACGTTTTCAAGTCTCAATGGTTGAAGGATAATTGCTTCAACTGTTTCGTATGAATTTGAATAACGCAAACTTCCTTTTGACCCATTCATCATGCCCTTAATATCTACATAATTTTTGTGTGCTAATGTAACCTGTTTATTCATAGCCTGAACGGGTTGAGAATTACTTATCGACTGTATGGCCACTTTTTCTATGTCCAAGGTACCATCTGCAGCCATTACTATGTTTGTTGAAACCGCCAACATTAATGCTACTAGCAAAACTGAGATTATTTTTTTCACATAGACCCCTCCTTTACTTATAACTTTCAGAGCTGACCGTTCGTTCGCCATTGGCCTCCGCCCCTTCGATCGTATGGGCCACCGCCACGGCCCCAGCATCCATAGCCCCACCATTAAGATCATGGACCGAAGGATGGATGACTAGCCAATAGGTCGTATTCGGGCTCAAGGCCACGTTCGGAATCACTTGCACCTCGGATGGCCCAAGGGTTTCAAACTTCTCAGGTGTTCTCTCGCCCGTTTCACTATTAATCAACTCGAGACTCGAGTTATCGACGCTTTGCCAATCGACCGTCCCTGCAAAGTGCACAGTGAACTTCTTATCGAGGGGTACGGCCGATAATTCAGCGACTTGGCGGTAATTAGGAAAATAGAGATCGTAAGGCTCTGATTGTTTATCTACTGCCACTGATTTCTCAAGTTCCCTCCAGGCCACCCAATAATCCCTAGTCCTAGCTTTGGCAAGTGCCTCCGTTTCACCCGATAACATCAGTTCCGCCACTCTAAGCGAGTCCGCTTGCTTAATTTCCAGGTCGGGTTTAACCCCAACCTTATTGATCTCATGTCCAAGCGGAGAGTAAAAGCGGTCAACTGTCATTTTAAGCACACCCCCATTCGAAAGGGTGAACATGCTCTGGACCGTCCCTTTGCCATAGGTCGTTGTGCCGACTAGTCTCGCTTTTTGATGATCTTTAACCGCGGCCGTTAGAATCTCAGAAGCGCTGGCACTATTTTCATTGATTAAAAAAATGACCGGTTGGCTTAGTGGAAGGCCCTGATCCGTTGCCTCGTATTTATCAACTGCACCTGTTCGGTCTTTGATTTGGGCCACTACATCTGGTCCAATGAAATAGCCCGCAAGGTCAAACGCTGAACTTAAATATCCGCCTCCGTTATCCCGCACATCCACAATCCAGCCATTGACATTTTGGCTTCTTAAGCGGTTAACTGCCGTTTGAAATTCAGTCGCTGTATCACTCCCAAACGAATTCAGATCCAGATAACCGATATGTCCGTCTAGCACGTCTCCTGTGACTGTGGGTTCTGAAATTGCTCTACGAGTAACAGTATAATCTTTGGTTTCCGATCCCTGCTGCACACTAATCTGGACCATGCTGCCATCAAGACCCCGCAGGATGTTCACTGCTTCTTCCGAAGAAAGCCCTGCCAGCGATTGACCAGCTGCCCGAACAATCAAGTCTCCAGTTTTCAGTCCGATCTCCTCAGCCGGTGCACCAGGAATCACGGATACCACTCTCACTCCTTCAGCTTCCATCTCGATATGAATTCCTATCCCATAAAAGCGCATATCGATGCTCTCAACAAAGCCCTGGTATTCCTCCGGAGAGAAATACATCGTGTATGGATCTCCAAGACGCTTCAGCGTCTCGTCCACGGTCGGGGCGTTTAGTACATCGGCAGAAACCGGGTCCACATACTGATTTTGAAGTATGGAACGGATTTCTGGCAAAACCTCCACGTTCGAAGACGCTAGAACCGCCGCAGAAGTACTCAAAATTAGACTAAAAACAAGCATAAAGTATAAGAGTATGTGTCTAATTGCCTTCTTCCGCAAAAAACTTGCAAGCATAATTTCTTTAATCTCCCCTCCAGAGTTCTGATACTCACATTGGATTATAGATTCGACACGTAACTGTGATTTACCTTCGGCCTTGCATAAAAAACTTCTTTCCAAGCATGTCAGAAATGCCCTCTTAGCTGGAGCAACAAAACCCTGCAACTAGGCAGTTGTTTTAGCTTACATAATAAGTATTGACTTGGAATAACTTACATATTGATTTTCGACAAATTTCGCGGTAAACTATATACATATTCCACCAAGTTGCGCGATACGAAAGTAGCGCCACCTTTGTAGAATACGCTGTTTGCTTCATCCGATTGGCAGTTGTGGCAACGACTGCCAATCACCTATGCTTCAAAAGGGACTGTTGCAAAACGAAATGAAAGTTCGTTAGCATCAGCCCCTTTTTTAGTATATCAGGAAGTAGGGAAAGTGATGGATAGTTAAGGAAGTAGCTTTTTGGTAATTTCAGGTCCACTAAGCCATCTGTGGCTATTGGCTACTCTTAGTTCGCTTGGATAGTGAATTTCATCTTAACAGTTCCGACCAAGAACTTACCACTTTCAGAAAAAATACTGTTGCTAATCATTAGATAATAGATTTTTCCCAACTCATAGGGAACCTTAGACCCTACAAGTACTTCCCGTCTTTCGTTTCCAATCGTAATTTCGATTGGAATCCATGTTCCCTGATTATCAACGACATAAATTGCCCCTTCAAGTACTGTATTCTCGCCAAGCGGAGCATTAAAAACAATTTTCCATTTCTTATCAGGGAGAACTGAATCCTTGCTAGCCCAGAGAATTCCTCTGAAATCCTCTTCCTTAACACTAACTGTACAATTTGCCGTTTTTCCTCCATCCACCGAAATAGCAGTGATTAGAGCCTGCCCAGTCCCCACTGCTGTTACTATCCCTTGGGCATCTACTTGAGCTACAGAGGGATTATCGCTTACCCAGTTCAGAACTTGATTACTGGCCTCGATCGGTAGGACTTCGGCTACAAGTGTTTTAGTCTCGCCAATAACAAGCTGAAGATCTATAGGTTCAAGGCTAATCTTTTCTACAGATATATAGGAAGCTTTCTTTACGGCGGCATCCATATTAACCACACCATAGCCATAGCGACTGTCTCTACCTAGCGTTCCTCGATCCTCTGCGGTTGTCTCAATAATATTGATTACGTCCTTGTTCTTTATTGAAGGATTAATGGCTCGAAGGACTGCCGCCATGCCCGTGACCATTGGTGCTGAGAATGAAGTTCCATTTTCATCGCGATATGAGTTATGAAGGTAGCAACTATAGATATTTTCTCCTGGGGCAACAACACCAACTTTATTATTATGAGTTGAAAACTCCGACACAGTTTCTGTCCAGTCTATAGACCCTACAGATAAAACATTGTCATAAGAAGCAGGGTAACAATAAGTTGAATCCCCATCGTTTCCGGCTGAAGCCACAATGATCACCCCTGCTTGGATAGCTCTTTGCACAGCAGCGTTCTCCAAGCCGGAATATGTATTGCTTCCCATACTTATATTGATTACATCGACCCCTTTAGCTATGGTGTAATCAATGGCTTCTATAACGTCTGAAATGTAACTCTCTCCGGCATAATTCGCCACTTGCAAAGGGAGTATCTTAACGTCCGCAGTTCCGACAACCCCTGCAATACCCAGTCGATTATTTATTTTAGCTGCAATAACTCCTGAAACTGCAGTACCATGCCCGTTGATATCATATACATAATCGCTGCCAGAAATAAAATTATACCCCCCGGGCATGACACAATCTTTTAAGTCTGAGTGGCTAAGCTCAATGCCGGAATCAAGCACAGCTACGATTACTGTTTTCTTACTTGACGGCATGTCCGTCCATGCCTCTTCAGCCATAATCGTTTTCAAACCCCACTGTTTGGCATAACCCGGATCATTAGGCACAGTATATAATTTATGCTTCCTATTACTTTCTATATGAAGAACAGCATCATCTTTGCGGATCTCCTCAATTAGCCTACTACTCTCCCCTTCAGTTTGCGGATTCACAATCAGCATATCCGGCCCGACACTGACTGTTTTTTTAATTAGAGATTTACTCGTACTTGATAAACTTCTTTTATCCCTTAAACCAGGTTTATATTGTACTAAAATCTCCATTCCTTTTTCTTTGGCTAAATCAGACTCGATCTGGATCAACCTTGAAGTATCGGTTTCAATAGATTGGTTTGCCGCATAAACGCTACATTCTTTATTAGTAAGGAAAATTAAACCAATCAGAAATATAAGCAATACATTCAGAAGTGTTCTACTCACAAGCTCTTACCCCTCCACTTTCTAATCCATAAATATTTCGCCATAGAGTGGATATTTCCCTGCTCAAGAAGTGGAATCCTCCAAATAACGAAACCCTTAGGATTCCTAAGGGTTTTCATTAGTCCCGGTAAGTGCTATTAACAGCACTATCACGGTAACATTGAGTAAGGCTTTGAGCGCAAATCCTGCAGTCACAGACTTTGCGGTTACCCAGAAGATCGATAGTGGAGAGGCCTCGAATGTTACCCCGAGTGTTACCAGTCTTGATGCTACCGGAAAAATAGTAACATTAACGGTGCCTGCAGTTGTTGCCACGACTGCCGATCAATCCGTAGTAAACAGCGTATCCTACAAGGGCGGAGCAGCAGTAGCAGCTTCCGCATTTACAGTCGCTAAGGTAGATTTTACAGTTAGTAGTGTTAGCGCTATTACTGCTACAACAGTTAAGGTCGTCTTAACCGCTTCCCCCGCCACTCCCTATACGACAGCAGATGCAAGCAAGTTTAATGTTTTGGCTGGAGGAGCTGCTAACGTTGTTACTACAGTAACACGTGATTTATCAGATGAATCCGCAAAGACATACACCTTAACCTTAACTAATTCTCTAAACAATACCGAAGGAAACTTAACGGTTAATGGAACATCCCCAGCATCTAAAGTAGTGGTGGGCTCTGATTTTGATTATGATTCCAAAGTACCTACAGTAACAAAAGTAGAAGCCTTAAATGGAAGTCAGATTAAAATCACTTTTAGTGAAAAAATGGATAAAACAACTGCAGAAGATATCTTGAATTACTCAATCTCAGATCCTTCCGGCGCTGTGATTACCGGTAACTTGAAAGCATTAAGCTCTAACTCAAACGCTACATTATCGGCTGATAAGTTGAGTGTAGTTATTACACTTGGCACTACTGATATGCCTACAGGCCTAGCAAACTCATCATTCTATTTTATCACTAACGATGGAACAGGTGGAGCAGCCGCAAAAGATCTGAACAACAATGTTTGCCTAAAAACAATCACTCCTTTTGAAGGTATGGCAACTGCAGATACCACAGGCCCCTCGTTAAGTAGTGCATCATACAATAAGGCAACTTCAGTTCTGAAACTGACATTTGATGAGCCAGTAAAGTTAAACGATGCTGATATCAATGAGCTTAAAATCAGTATTGCCGCTGCAACTGGGACTCCGGTAGCTTTAGCTGAAACTGACTACACTATAGTTAGTGCAGCAACTGCTAATGAAATTACAATCACGCTAACAACCTCTAAGGCGGCTGTTGATGCTCTTACCGGATCACTGACGGTTACATTAGCAGAGGGCGCATTTAAAGATTTTGCAGCAAACAACTCTGTAGCCAAATCAGTTACAGCTACAGTAGCAACTGCCCCCCAAATTCAAACCGCAACCTACGACGAAAAGACCAATAAATTAACCTTAACATTTGATAAGGATGTAAACGTTGCCACTCTTACTGATTTAACCAAGATACAAGTTAAAACCGGATCAGGCATATATGCTGATCTGAGCGGAACTAGTACTGTAGAGACTACGGCAAATGGGACCTCGGTTGTAATAGTGCCAAATAGCCCTAGTTTTAGAGGTACCGCTGTAGTAGCAACCGCAGGCCTCAAATTAAAAGCAAATGCTCTTTCAGATGTGGCCGATGCTCAAGCCAATGTTGAAACAGAAGTTGCTTTAAACTTTGTGAATGACATTGTTGCTCCTTCAGTAGTGTCAGCCAGTTATCAAAATATTACCCATGTCTTGACTCTAACCTTTGACGAAGCAGTTCAGGCTGCCACAGTAGCAAAGGGTAACATCAAGTTTTATGATGCCAATACTGCAGGCGCTGCTACAGCCTTAGGAGATGGAGGTACTAGTGTATCGGCAGTTGATGGCACCACCATTACTGTAACTATTGCAGGTGGAGATATAACCTTATTAGATGGATTATCTTCGGATTCAACCAAATTCGAACTGAGCGCGGTCCAAGACATTACAGGAAATGTGATGACCGCACTTACAAAGGCTGCAGCCACTGGTGTGACAACTACTGTATCAGATTTAGTTCCTCCTCAAGTACACACTGATACTGCTGTAGTAAATAGTAATTTGGTTAAGGTTGTCTTTAACGAAAAAGTTGACCCGGCAACTGCTCAAAACAAAGACAATTATGAGATTTATGTGACTGCAGCACCTGCACAAAAGCTGACAATCGTGAGCGCTACACTGCTGGCTAATGGAACCGATGTTCAGTTAGTAACATCAACCCAGCTATCAGGTGCCGGCTATACCGTAAAGGCAGCTAATGTGAAGGATATTGCGGGAAATGTAATTCTTGCTACCAACAATACCGATACATTTGTAGGATCTGCTACTACAAATACCGCTCCCACAATCTCATCTGCTGTATTTGCCGATGTCGATAATGATGGCAAAGTATCTGTAAACGATACAGTAACTTTAGGATTCAGCGAAGCTGTAAAGTTCATCGGAACGGTATCAGAAGCTGACTTCACCTTGGGTACATCTGCTACTCCGACATTTGGATTGAATGCCGCTTTTGCGACAAGCACGACTGACCCATCTAAAGTCGTCGTGACACTGGGAACTGCCCCTAAAATGACAGTGGCAGGTGCCGGTAAAACCACAATTGACGTCAAAACTGCTAACGATTTAGGTGACTTATTGGATCTAAAAGCCGCTGTAAGTAGTGCAGTAGCCATTACCGGTGATGAAGTAGCACCTTCTATAGCTAAAGCAGTTATAACTGATGTTGATAATTCCAACAGTCTAAATGCTGGGGACACTCTAACCGTAACCTTCAGTGAAGGTGTTGCTGCAACTACAGCAAATCTCGTTGACGGATCTAGTGTAATAGACTCCTTTGGATTGACTAATCTGAGTGCCATGGGTAACGCCACTATTGATGTAATCGATAGTAAAAACCTTAAAATTACTTTTGGTACAACAACCAACTTCGGAACCTTTGCTGTAGGCGATAATGTAGCTTATATTGATGCTTCAGATGCTATCTATGATTTGTTTGGCAATGAAGCCGGCACAGCAGTTAAAGCTTCTGAAGCCGTATCAACAGATGGACCGGTTATTACAAGTGCAGTATTCTATGATACTGATGCTAATGGTGCTGACGTGGGCGACCGCATGATTCTGACATTTGACCGGAATATCGGTAACGCAACAAGTGCAGCAGCTCTGGCAGATGATTTCACCCTGAATACTGGTTCAAATCTGCAGATCGCAGCCGGTGCGGTTTCAAGATATGACAATAACAAACTTGCTATTACTCTTGGAACAGCAGCTACAATCGCAGCAAATCCAACCATCAATATTTCTGCCACTCCTGGAAACGTTACCCTGACTGATTTCTATGGTAACAAAGCCGTACCAGCCGCTTCCCCGGTCACAGTGACAGTTGGAACTGCTGAGGCAGCTCCGGTGTTGTCAAGTGTAACTTATACCGATACCCATGCCACAGGTTCCATTGATGCAGGAGATACTGTAAAATACGGCTTCTCCAAAGCTATGGACAAGAATGCCTTTAATAGCAATGGTAGCGATGCTGACACTCTGCTGGGCGCTCAGGATAATGACTTTGGTACAGCTTCATCAATTGCCTGGAACGAAGCAGGTACAGAGCTAACCGTGACTCTCAGTGCAACTTCACTCGCACTTGCCAATGGTGATGTCTTTAACCCGGCTGCCGGAGTCGTGGATGTAATGGGTAAAGCTGACGCAACCGCGTTTGCTCCATCAGTAGAAATTGTCTTTGCAGCCTCAGGAGTAACATTAGGCGCCACTACTGCAACTACCCAAGGTGTTGCACCGGTAAAACAAGTTGAAACTGCGACAGTAGCAGGAACGATTGGGGCTGCCGGAGCTGGCGATGCCACTGTAACGGTTACTGCGGCCGGAGTTCCCGCGCTTGTTGCCGGCAAGGCGATCGCTGTAGCAGTAGCTAATGACGATACTGCCGCTTTGGTGGCAGGTAAGATTAGAACTGCATTAGGATTAGATGCCGATGTAAGTGGATTCTTTGATATCTCTGGTGCTGGGGCAGAAGTTATTTTAACAGCAAAAACTGCTGCAGCTAATGATACTACCATTAACATTGCAACGATTGATGGTACTAGCGTTGGCTTAACCCCAGCCGCTACATCAGCTGACACCACTGCCGGAGTTGTAGCAGTCAAAGAAGTTGGAACTACAACAGTTACAACCGGAGCATCAGCTACTGGCACCTTGACAGTAAATGTAGCAGACGGTGCTCTAGATCGAAACGTTGCAGTAGTTGTTACGGCAGGCGATGATGCAGCAACTGTAGCTGGGAAGATCAGAATTGCTTTAGCAGCTGATACCGGAGCAGGCGGAGTTGCCAACGTTGGTGCAGGAGGCTACACCGTAACAGGTGCAGGTGCCATCATTATTCTTACCCAGAATGCTGCTTCCGCAGGTTCAAACGTTACTCTTGCGGTAACCTTAGGATAGACATTCAGTCATTGCGCCCAGCATTCCGGTAGCTAATGCTAATGGGATGCTGGGAAAATTGGCCCCATAGACATTTATCATCGTCTATGGGGCTTTCCTTCTCTAATCTAATCTAATCTAATCTAATCTAATCTTTGTAAGTTCTATTGTGCTTATGCCGAAAAAAAACCACGGTTTAAACCGTGGCTATTTCTTGCAACCAATATACTAAAGGTTAGCGACCTTTTGATTTATCAATATCTTGTACTCTTAAAACCTTTAAAGAGCTTAAAATTAAGTCCTATCGTACACACTTATACTTTAAGAAATAGTAGACATTTCTTCATTATTTAGAGTACCTTATTTAAAAGATACTACATAATACGACAAATTACAACCTGAAAATTGTGGAAGTATTCCCTTGATTTGATATTATCTTGAATAAAACGAAGCCATTTATTAAATATTAATTACAAATCTACAATTTGAAGAAGGTGCCTAGATTGTTATTGAGAGAGGCTATAGCTCTATTTAAGAAACACCTAATTATTAACGAGCGCTCACCAGAGACCCTACGCGCCTATATGACTGAACTTGAGAACTTTACCCATTATAACGAAAATCAATATAACGGCCCCGTCTATCTGGATGAGGTAACTGTCCAAGATATTGAAGAGTACCTCCATGAACTAAAGGTCCGTGGAAATCACGCCTCACGCCGCAGTCGAATGGTCTATATTTTGCGTTCATTTTATAACTTCGCCACTCGCCAGGAACTAGTTAATAACAACGTAGCTGCCCGGGTCGACTCGATCAAGATCCAACAAGTGGAGCGAACCTTTTTAGGGGATGAAGAATTCGAGGAGTTAGTATCAGTTATTATGAACGACCTTGTCCGGGTGCTTATCTACACCTTATTTATGACGGGTTTACGGATCAAAGAAGCCTTGGATCTGACTATGCAAGACGTAGACTTAACTGCCAAAGTCATTCGAGTCAAACACGGCAAGGGTAACAAGAGCCGAATTATTCCGATCAGTGATCGACTTCTGCCTATCTTGCAGCATTATATCGCTAAAAACCGGCCAATAAGCAATAGTTCAAAGTTCTTTGCCACAAAAGTATCCGGACAGCTCTCCGCTAGCATGGCTAATAAAACACTTAGGCAAGCAGTAACTCAACTTGGTTGGCATAAAAAGGTTACCTGTCACGTGCTTCGCCATAGCTTCGCCAGCCACTTGGTTCGACATAACGTGAATATCGTACGTGTCCAGAAGCTATTAGGGCACGCTAGTCTTAAGACTACGAGCATTTATACCCATGCTAGTATGGAAGAGTTATCAGAGGCCGTCAATACATTTTAAGTAACTTGTTACTTGAGAAGGAGCAAATTCTCATGTCCCAGCAAAATAATCAGCAAGTCAAGAACGACCGTATTAATCAAGTCTTGAAAATGTTGAAAGAAGGGCTACCGCGTGACAAAATAGCCGACCAATTCGGGTATAGCACTTGGAAGAGCTTAGATATCTATATGCGCAGACATGGATTTACCTGGGACAGTCAAGGACAACTATACACTCTAGCGCTGCCTGAAACCCCACCTAAAGAAGAGTTAACCTTACCCAGTATAGAGATTAACCCCGAAGACGTGGTTAAACTATTTAGCATAGGTATCCTGGATTCGCGTGAAATAGCTAAAAGGACCGGTTTTTCTGGACATAAAGAAATGGCCACTTATATGCTTCGACACGGTTACATATGGTCAGCCGCAGCTTTGAACTATATTAACCCAAATCCTACCACTAGTAAGGGAGACTTGGAAGATAGCGTAGAAAATCTTAGAGAAACTAGAGATGTACAAACTGATAACTTTGCAATGGGAAATGGAACCCTAGCTATTGAAAAGTACAAAACACTTTTGGAATTTCTCTGGAAATCTCGCGATCAATTGATTAAAATCATCGAATCCATGAATACGGAAAATAAGATACGGGTTTATACCGTTCCCGGTAAAGCAAAGACTAAGAGCATTTTCTTATCTGACGGTCTCTCAGAACTTATGTTAACCTTATGCCAGAAGCATAGTTTAAGCCAACGACAGGGGTATGAGGCCGCTTTAGTAGAGTACTTAACAAAATACGGTTATCAAGATAATATCGAACAGTTACTGAATACGAGAGATAAGCTAGAAACGCCTCGCGTTCCATCATAGAACGTGAGGCGTTTCTAGTTTCCCTAAAACTGTATCCAATCGGTGGATTAATTGTCACCTGACAATTGTTGAGAAATTTTTGCTTTATTTGTGCTTAAATTAATTAAATCCTGGTAATTTAACGAATTGCTACTGTTTACATCCGGAATTTGAATCTCAACCGGTTTATCTATTCCTGAAAAATCTGTACTGTAGTTAACCATCAAGTCAACTGTACCCTTGGCATCTACAGTCGCACTTTCTTGTCCGCTTAGGGTATTCATAAGTCTATTCATCTGGGACACGTCAAATTTAAGATTTATTGCCCCACTATTTTTAATAAAATAACCGTTGTAAATAGCATATTCTAACTTTATACCTTTATCACCTAGCAAAGTAACATCCTTCAGTTGATCCATTAAAGTATTAAATTTAGCTAAAAACTCATATTGCTTTGTAACATCAAAATCTTCAAATACTTGATTAAAATCATTTAAGCTTTTTGCTTGATCAGGTACATGGCTCATTTCAAGTATCGTATCCATATATTCCTTGACAAAAGCCACGGCTTCATCGTCTTGCACCAAATTATTGACAGTATATCGAATTAAATCCTTAAATTGTGCATCGTTAAGTTTGATTTCGCAACTAGTAACCAACTTAAGACCATCATCTGTTTGCATATACTGACTTGAATGACCAACTGCCTCAAAATTTGGTTTGAATCGTTGGGAATAGCTAGTTAAGAATTTAAGTTCTGCTTCTTGAAAACCTTTGCTAAATTCCATGAGCTTTGTCATGTCAATATTACTAGTTCCAGAACTATTCATATCAAATGGATTCATGACGATATATTCCTTACTCGCAAACTGGGGTGGAAGAGACGCTTTTGCCATTAGAGGAAGCTTAATAATTTCTGTTGCTTTTGGTGTATTCCCAGTTAAGTCTGTGTCAACCCAAACAGGCATATTTATGTCCATCCCCTGTAAAGCCAAGTTCATATTTATTTGTGATTTGACGGCAGTTTTCTGTTCATTACCACTAGTTTTTATGTCGAGATCGAGTTTCCCACTATTCAGAAACATTGCAGCCGTATCTACTTGCTGTTGGACACTTGGTTCAAAACCTGAGCCACTCAAGTGGAAGGTCATCGAAGTATGCTGCTGCATAGATTTCACAGTTTGCATCTTCATGGCAGCATTAAAAAGTTCTCGCTGACTCGGACTACATCCCGTTATAACAAGTAGTAAAGTCACTGCCAACCCAACCCAAACTAATCTCCTGTTTACTTTCATTCGTTTTTCTCCTCTTCTATCTTGAATAGTGAATAACTTGATTATATTCTTAAGAATATATATTAGCAACAGGTTCTTTGGCGTAAAATATCCCAGATGACACTTGGGCCTCTCTGAGCTTAGATTTTCACAAAATTCTATAAAAATCACTAGCATTATTTTCGTACCCGATACTATTCATGATGCGATTATTATTTGACACGAAATAGTAATTTAGTTAACTTAGTTAAGTTCTTGTGCACAGTTTTAGCACTGACAGTACTATCAATGTAGAGGGTTATATCCTTGTTTGCCAACCAGGAAGCGGAATGCTTTACGATTACTGTTTTCAAGGTGGGATCACTGGTGTCTAACTCTACAGTTACAGGCACTTGTTCCATCACATTGTTGGAGAGTTGCCAGACGGAAATTCCTCCTAAAGTTGCCAAATCTACCGGCATACTAAAGCGAATTTTGGGCTGCCATTCTGGGGTGACGAGGCGCACGACCGGATCAAAGGAGGTAAACTTACTATCATCCGGAGGTTGAATAGTATTAGCGTTCTTGGAAACTTGGTAAGTCGTAAAGTGTTTAACTGGAATGGTTAGAACATCCGTAGCTTCGTCATATGAAATACTAGCTCGGTCTAAATAGCTGTCTTGTTCGCTGTCAGGCACCGTTTTTCCGCTATCATCCAGCATATTAATCTTGATAAATTCTCCGACGTTGTCTGTCTTGAGTCCATTTAGGTTTAATTTCTGCATCACACCGATGGCCTTAATTCCAGCACTCCGGCCACTAAGAAAAGACAAAGAGCCAGTCTTGACATTAAAACTGAATTCACCGCTAGTTGAGTCATAGTTAACTTGAATGGCTGAATCCAAAGCTGCTAATTGATCACGATTGTCGATAATGTTCAGCCCAGGGGTGAAAGTAATGCTTCCTTGACCTCCTTTTGTAAATGTGATAGGAACTTCAGTATTGTATAAATTCTTCAGTTCGGATAGCTGAGGTGTGCTTTCAATCAGCATTTGTTCCGGAACTGCTACTCCTAGGATAGCCGCTTTTTTCTCCGCAGAATAAACAGGCATAGGTGTCGACATGGACTGAAACATACTTTGCAAGTTTGCAGGAAAATTAAGTTTTAATCCAAGGACACCAGCAGGCAATACATTGTTACCTGGGTTGTTAATGAGCGCCGTAATTTCCAAGCCCCCGCTAACCTGTTTCATTTGAATGTCTTTTATGGGTTCCTTCGTTGTATCAAAAGTTTGGAAATCTCGGAAAATACCTGAAGTTACAGTTAAGGTATTAATAGATAAAATTGGTGGGATTTGTCCACCTGGAAAAGCAAAATTAACCTTTACATTTTGGTTATCGAAATAAACGCGATCATAATCTTCATCGATTGCCTTAAACAGGCTGTTGTCAAGAGTTGGTTCAGGGGATGCAGAATCCTGAAGTTTTCCCAAGACTAAGGCCATCACACCACTTGTATCAAGCACAGGAATATAGGCTTCTGCACCAGTTGAGTCATTGCGCAGGATCTTCCAGTCGGCATCATAAATCTTCACGGCAAGTATACCACTTGGCAAGTCAACTGAAGGACTTGGATTAATCATACCGCTAACTGTAAAGAAGCCCTCTGCATCAGCGGTTGCTGAAAGATAAGGTCCAGCGGGACCCTCATGCAAATTATCCAGTATTGTAACATCAGTCAAAAAATCGCCATTGCGATCCATTATGCCAAACACCAGGTTGTCAGTTTTATTTGCTTGACAAGGAAATGGACCCATTCGGAAACCAATCTGCTCGGCCTGCTCATAAATTCGATCGCTGGCTCCATCAGTGAAGGTCACCATTCCCGGTGGATTCTCAGCTAAGGCCGGTTGAGCAAAAAATAGAAGAATTAGCATAGCGAAAAGAAATTGTCCCACATAACGAATTCTGGACATTTTTATCAACCCCTTATTATTGATCTGCAATTAGATAACTGTTCTTTCCTTCCTTCCAAATTTATTCTCATAAATCTATTCTACATACTCCCAATTATACCTTCTTAATCCTTGGCAAAAAGTGTGAGGTTTTACTAATTGTACTTAGCACCTTTTGCTTTATCCGATATAGCTTGACCGTAATCTGGAAGATTGACTGCATTATTATCCGGGCCTAGCTTTGACGTTAGCCCTAGCGCTCCGGCTTTAGTTTCCACAGTCTTAACAATTAATAAAGTGCCTACCTTTAAGCTTTGACCACTTGTACCTTGGACTATAGAGTGAACAATAAACCAATAAGTAGAATTGGGCTTTAACGGTTGTCGAGGGGTTACCTGGATTGCTGTTTCATTAATTGGATTAAAATCGAGCAAGATACGTTCCCCAGATAATGTATCAATTAATTCCACGCTTTGATTAGTTACACTTGACGCACTAACCGGACGCGAGAAAGTGATTACAAAGTTCTTGGCCAATGAAACTTCAGTCATCGTTCCATAATTGCGGTAGTTCGGATAAAGCAGTCTCCAGCGCGTATTTAGTTCTGTTGTTACTATAGACCAAGTTTCATTGCCCCACTGCTCAAAGTTTAAAGTAGGGGACTCGACATTTGATAAGATTTCATTGAATGCCGACCAATACTCGGGTTTACGGGCCTGCCCAAGTTGAATTGTAAAGGTATTGGGTCCTGCCTGAAATTTGATGTCCCCACTTTGGGGGTTAGGGTCCCCTTGGCCCGTGTTGATTAACATTAGTTGAGCCGTTGTCAAAGCATCGGTTGTTGTAATAGGAAGGTCTGGAGTAATCCCGACCTTATCAATCGCATGTCCCAAAGGTGAAAAGAAATGGGCGATTGTCATTTTTAAAGTTCCGCCATCGGAGAGTGGGAACATGCTCTGAACTGAGCCTTTACCATAAGTTCTTGTCCCAACCAAAGTTGCTTTAGCATAGTCTTTAGCCGCAGCAGTTAAAATTTCCGAAGCGCTGGCACTGTTCTTATTTGTTAGGAATATTATAGGCTGGTTGAGGATACTGCCATGATCTGGAGCAGCATATATTTCTGTAAGACCACTTCTACCTTTGAATTGAACCACATCATTCGAGCCGATAAAATACCCAGCAATGTCGATTACCGAACTTACATAACCGCCAGGATTGTCACGTAAATCAATGATCCAACGATTTACAGCGGCTGCTTTCAGCTTATTCAGTACTTCTCCAAACAACGTCGCTGAGTCGCTACCGAACGTATTTAGTTTGATATAGCCGATATGACCATCTAAGACCTCTCCAGTAACGGTCGGTATGTTGATAGTTCGTCTGATAACTGTAACATCAAAATTCTGTGTACCACGTTTAACCTTAATATCAAGAGCACTACCATCCAGACCTCGTATGTAACTAGTGGCTGTTTCTAAGGGCAATCCCGCCAAAATTTGTGTTCCTGCCTGAATAATAATATCATTTTTCTTCAGGCCAACTTGTTCGGCAGGAGAGCCAGGAATAACCGACGTAATTAGCACTCCATCAGAAACAATATCTACATAAATACCGATTCCGGAAAAACGCATGTCTAAAGAATTAATAAAGTTTGCGTAGTCCGTAGCGCTAAAATACGTAGTATGCGGATCACCAAGGCGTTCAAGCATTTCTTCCACACTAGGGGCATTTAGTACTTGCTCAGGAACAGGATCAACATAGGAATTTTGCAATAAGGCACCTACTTCTGGCACAACCGAATCAGACGCATTCAAAATGGATGTACTGCTGAAGAGGAGAATAATAACTAGTATAATGCTCAATAACGGTCCTTTAGTTTTCAATATTAACCCCCCCGATAGAAATATTTATCTATGATTTAGTAATTCGACATTATGTGCCTTTGACCTTTTGTATCAAGGTTAACATTGAAGACATTTTAATATGTGCATTTTTTCGAGGCATGTGATATAATTTGTAGTAAATTATGGAGGCAAAGGCTATACTTGTACTTATCAGAAAGTATAACTTACGTTACATACTTTCAAGACGAAAGTTCCCTTCGATTTTGGATTTTATATGATAAGTTTTATACAAATACTGAAGAAAATATGAGGAGGATAAATAATGAAAAAAGTGATTTGTTCGGGCTTGTTAACATTGGGATTAGTGGCCGGATTGGCTACTCCAACTTTTGCATCTCAATCTGGTTTGTATGTTGGTGCCTCGTACTACTCCATTACTTACCTTAGTACGTTGAGTGTAACTCAAAGGGTAACAATACTAACAGCTTCTAATGCTAATCCGCTTGCCTCCTTTGCCGTAGTTGGTAGCAAATATGCAGTCTTTAAAGATTATGTCAATATTTCAAGTCTGAAAGATGGTGCTGAGGCTGTACTTCCCGCACAAGTTAACGATATCAACACTGGCAAATTAGTTGATTCCAAGACTGGTGTTGCAGTTGATCAAGGAACGGAAACTGATCCGTTTGAAGTTACTTCCATAGAATAGCCATACTGACACCCCTCAGAATTCAAGATAATGTCCCAAGAGTTTCCGCTTCGGCGAGTCTTGGGAGGTACGTGGTGATCTGTGCCTCTATGCATGTTTTACTGGTACCGATAAATAAAGTTAAGCACAGCAGTGATAATTCTGCTGTGCTTAACTTTATTGTTTTAATGAGACGTAAGACTATTTGCATCTGCGTGAATGGTATGTTTTGATAAACTCACTTTAAAGTGTGAAGATAAGGAGGATTTACCGTAGAAATGTAGAAAGATCATAAATAAGCAAAAGAAAGTATAGGGAGAGTTGTCAGATGGCAGAAATCTGTTTTTCGAAAATTGAAGACCGGGAATATAGATGGAAGGGTATATTCCTCTCAATAATTATCAATGTATTGGTTTTTCAAATTGTCTTTGCTTGTAATGCTAACGCTTCTCCATCGATACATCGAATTGCAGGTTATACCCAATATGATACTTCCGCTGCTATTGCGAAAGAAGGATGGTCACAGTCTGATTACGCAATTTTGGCTTATGGTGAAAATTATCCCGATGCCTTAGCAGCCGCTCCTTTAGCAAGAAAATATAACGCTCCCATTTTACTGACAGGAACTCAGAATTTAACACAAGTATCAAAAGAAACTTTGCAGGATCTTAAAGTAAAGTACGTGTTCATCGTAGGAGGAAATGCAGTAGTTTCTACAACAGTTGCCGACCAACTCCGAGATATCGGAGTTGATGTAACTCGTTTGGCAGGTAATGATAAATATGATACAGCAATAGAAATCGCTAAACAACTAGGAGTTGTGCAAGGAATATCAGTGGTTACGGGTGATGATTATGCAGATGCCTTATCAATTTCTTCCGTAACTGCTCTCAGTAATACCCCAATTATCTTAGTGCCCAAAAATTACCTAACAGACAGCATTAAAAGCTATTTGAATTCAAATATAATAAATAATACCTATATAATAGGAAACAACGAGCAAATCAATGAATCAGTAGCCAACCAATTTCCTAATGTTGAAAGAATAACAGGAAATGATAAATACTCTAGAAATATTGCTGTGTTAAAAAGATTTGATAATAGCTTTGACTTTAATAATATCTTCTTTGCCACAGGAGTTGGTTTTGCGGATGCTCTTGCAGGAAGTTCATATGCTGCTCGCAAAGCTGCTCCGATATTATTAGTTGATAGTAGCTTAAATAATGATACAGCAAGCTATCTTAGCTCTAAGAATAGTGTCATCAAGCAACTTAACATTCTTGGCGGAGAGGCGGTAATGCCTTCATCATTAATTCAGGCATATACGGATTCACTGTCGGGAACATCGCCTAGCCATACTTATAGTTCAAGTGAAATCGCTAAGTTGCTTAGTCCCTCAGTCGTTAATATTGAAGTTAGTAATTCCTACGGTATACCTATAGCAAGTGGTAGTGGTTTCATTATTGACTCGACTGGTAAAATTGCGACAAACTATCATCTTATAAAAGACGCTTATTCAGCCAAAGTCAAAACCTACGATGGGAAAATCTATGACGTCTCCAAAGTTTTTTCATTTGATTCTACACAGGATATGGCTCTCATCAAGATCGATGCTGCTGGTCTACAACCTGTTACACTTGGTGATTCAGACAAGATTGGGACTGGAGATAAAATTTACACTATCGGTAATCCTTTAGGTTTGAATGATACAATGAGTGATGGTTTAATAAGTACAAAATCGAGAGTAATTGATGGAGCAACTTATATTCAAATTTCTGCACCACTTTCTTCAGGGTCAAGTGGCGGAGTGTTACTGAATGAACAAGCTGAAGTTATTGGCATAACTTCAGCAGGTACAGCTGACGGACAGAATTCTAACTTTGCAATACCCATTAATTTATTGAAGTTTACTTTAACGAAGGATATTAACTTGACATTAGCACAATTACCCCGCAAAAGTGTAACGAGTGAAGAAAAAGTAAAGATGACAGATGAAGAATTTGCAACGTTCTTAAATAGTCAATATAACGTAATGACCATCGCTGGAAAAACCGTTAGTTTCACTTGGAAAGTTAATGATTATACAATGGGTCTAAGTAAAGTAAATGTTCACGGTATAGTTGATAGCAATGATTATGTAAATTGGATGAATTTATTGAGTACGAACCATAAAGGTGACATTATGCTTTTCTTTGCTAAGTTAAATAATGATATTGTTTTAAATTATCCAGGTGATAGTTTTGCGGGAAATGTTCTTTATCAAAATTACTATACAGTTTTACCCTCCACTCCATTTCCATATGATGAAGTTAGTTACACCGGAAATGGTAAATGGTTCGTGTCACATCCAATAGTATCTTTTTTTGATTTATATACCTTGGGTAAGTCCGATACAAGAGTAACTATTTCTGATAACTAATGTTCAAAAAGGCATTAGTTTTATGCAGTGAGCAACGAATAGTTTTACTGCTAGAAACGCCAGAAGAGTCCCTCGCTAGCGAAGGACTCTTCTGAGATAATCTGTCGAATCCTGAGAGGGTACGAGATCGAGAAAAGTTGACCGGATGGGAGACTTTTCCTGAACATTCTCTTCGTCATAATCATGTCAAACAATGTTATTTTAGACCCATCCAAAAAATAAGTGCCTTCAAGATACATCGAACCATTAGATTGATAGGTACATAGTAAAAGACCCAGCAGTTTTTAAACTACTGGGCCATTTATCTTTTTGGGAGGCAACACTTTTGCAGCTAGTTACGCCAAAAGAGCCCTTCGCCGTAGCGAAAGGACTCTCTGGATAGTTGATATGGCATTCGACAAATTCCGAGAAGTACCAGTCCCCTTGGGGGGGGGAGACCCCCGAAGACGAACTTCGGAGGCCTTTTCCGACCCGAGCACTAATTTAACGGTACACTATCATAATAGAGTTCATCAGGGCAAATATCAACACCGTTTGGCCACTCTATTGAAAGTCCAGCAATACGAACAGCTTTGAAAAGATCATGGTTTTGCAACTCTTTAAATGAAATAAAATTGAAATACGGCTTTACATCGAAGATCCGGCTTTCATCGTTACTAAACGTAACAAGAATCTTATAGTCATCGAGAGTCTTTACATCAGTCGCTCTTGGACGTATAATACCCACTCTATCCTCACTCCAATCCTTTGATTTTTATTAGCTCACCATCATCTCGATACGCTCTCCATGATGCTTTTAACTCATCCGTATGCAGAAGCACCCATGCTTCAACAAGTTTAGTTTGCTTTCGCGGAAGCTCACCAGCTAAAATGTTGCCGTCAAAGTCAATAGACATTTCATATTCATTATATTTCGCATGAACATGCGGAGCACTATGCTGTGATCCTTTTTCAAGGTATAAGTATATCAAGATTCCATAAAATGCAGATATCAATGGCAACTTCGTCACTCTTCCCTTCCTATTTTATTGTTTTCATATGCATAACTATACATATTATACCATTCATAAGATTCCATGTCATTCACTAAGTTCAGCGAACAAAAGAAGACCCGCTAAAAACAAGGGTATTCTGTAAATCCTGAGGATTATATTTTCCTGCGCATAAGGCCAATAATCCAAATCATAGGATTATTGGCCGAACGGGATGTCCGCTTCAACAGTAGTGTTGGTAATAGCACCAAAGACCCAAGAAATCGGCAAATAAAAAAGCCCTCAAACCCGCATGGAATCAAGGGTTCAGAGGCTTGATAAGTTCACATTACATTTCCATTAGATATCATTAGTACCTTATTGATTCTGTAATTAATTATTAGCTTATGGTTCATAAAGGTTAAATTAGCATTTTTATAGAAAACTACAAAACCGTGCATTTCTGAATTAGTGCCTTGGCCTCATCTAAAGTATTGGATCTAAAAATATTATCCCTAAGAGTGGTGAGGGTTTTTAAATTAAAATCGTACTTATTTACAATTTCCTGAAGGATTTCTGAATCTTTACCAAAACGCGTGTTAAGGTATAAGCATATCACCGCTCTAGCTGCACCTTCTTCTCTTGCTGCTTTGAGATTCGATCTTAGATCAAGATTCCATTTCTCCCGCATGTCATAGTGATACCTTTTCTTTGCATCCGCCTTGAACTTTTCCTCAAGTGCAATCACTTTACGAATCGAAGGATTCCTTGTGGCAATCTTCTCTAATGTTTCCCCTTTAGTATTGTTGAAATACATTAACCATTCTTCTAAAGCATTTTCAGGATCTCGCTTACATTGCTTAAATTTAGAGAGTTCCAGATAATGCAGTTCTAAATCATCATTAAGCTTTTGCTGTGTCTCATCATCACGAATGTGGAAAACATGATGATACCGTTTATCCTCCTCAAAGCAGTCATCCTCTAGAATATGAATGATTACAAATGGGCGCAGTTCGGAAAAATAAAGTCCTGGCTCAGGCTGATTATAATACATATGAGTCCAATAATATAAACTCCGTCGATCAGTTAAAAAAAAGTCACCGAGTTGGACTTGAACTAAATAAATTTGCCCCTTCTGGGAAGTTACAGTAAAATTTAGACGATTCACTCTATCTAAATGGCCATCAAATTCGATTTCGTTCTTATCCTCTAACGTAACGAGTTTAATAAGATCGTCGGATGATCTGTTTAACTTCATTAAGAAGATCGAGATCACTTACTTCTAAATTGCTGTATTCAAAAAGATTTAACAATGTACTACTTATTTCCTCGTTTTCTAATTTATAGACTTTCTCTAATACATAGACAATCTCTGAGATAACTTCATTTGGGATAAAAACCTCGTTGTTCTCCAGCAACTCGCTAGCCTTCTCCGAGAAGTCATCGGAGTCATTTAAAAGATACCTCAGAACGATATTAGCATCAACTATTTTCATATTGATCTACCACCGCTCTGGCCCATGCACCATTTTCTAAATTTTTAAGATCCACATTTTTGTATTTTTCTAATAAGCCCCTGGCACTTTTAGGCTTCCGATCTTTGCTTTCTTTTGTATTTCTATTTTCCAATGGAAATATGAGTATCTCAACTTCTCTATTCCTTAAGTTTTCTGGAAGATCAATAACGTCAGCTAATATATTGCTATTTGCCACTTTCCTAATAAAATTCATAATAATTCACTCCCTTCAGATACCAGAACAAAAGGAATACTAAAAATCATTGGCTTCATTAATATATTATACCACGTGACCTTATAGCGTAACCCATAAGCTAACCGGACAAACAGTAATTTTTTTACAGATTCTTAAGTAGTGCCTCAATTTCCCGCTTAAACCCATATTTCTGTAAGTATTCCACTAAGGCTGCCTCCATGATCTCCCGTTGCGTAACATTCTTTTCCCTGCTAAATTCTGCGGTCAGCTTGGCTACTATATCGCTCATGTATGTTGCTTTGGTTCTTGCAAGACCAGGTAGAGCATACCTTGGTATTTTACCGTCCTCCTTCACACCAGATAAGAGTTTATAAATCTCATCCCGTTTCTCATATAAAAAGCGAAGGAAGGGAAGATACTCTTCTATCCCATCCTTCGCTTTTGCAAAGGTCTCCTGTGGTAAATCTACGGCTTCTAACTCATCTGACACCTTACCAACCACTTTGACATAGTTGTTTCTGTAGACATTCCACTCAAAACCTTTGTTTTTCATATACTAGGCCATTTCTTTATGATCTTTGAATCCTTCTTGTTTAGCCACCAACTTGGGGTCTGTATTCTCTTCTTCGAAAGCAGTAATAATACTAACGACCTTCGCTGGAGCGTAGTTTTTCGGATCTTTATTATATTTGTCAACCCTTTTGTTGGCTGAGATGTATTGACCTTCCTTGCTATCGTAGATGAAGTTTTTCCTTCGCATGTACATGTCCATGCTTCTCCAGTTCTTGTACTTCATTTCTTCAGCCACCTCATCCCGAGTCTTGAACTTTAACCTTTCCAGAATCTTTTTAACCTTGGAATCATAAATCGGTTGGTTATCACTCATGATTCTTCACTCCCTTTATAATAGATTAACGGCGTCACTAAGTTTGTTTATATCCTGATGCAAATACCTAGATGTCACAGCAAGGTTAGAATGGCCCAGGAGCTTTTGGATACTTACAACTGAAGCTCCTTTTTCAAGCAAGTTTGTGCCAAAAGAATGTCGAAGTACATGGGCACTTACGTCTTTTTCCCATCCCAGCTTATCGGCAGCTTCACTAATTAATCTATTAATATAGGTACTAGAAACCTTGCCAGTGCTTTCTGTAGCGAAGAAGCGATTTGATTTCGAGTCCCGAATGTTTGATAGGTAGTTGGTCAGAATACAGTGGAGCTTCTCGTTAATGGGAACATTCCTGTCTTTGTTGCCCTTGCCTTCAATAATGTGGAGTACTTTCTTTTTAAGGTCTACATCCTCCAGTTTTAGGTTGATCGTCTCTGACATTCTGCTGCCTGTATAGAACATTGTCTGGACTACGGTTCGAATAATAGGGTGGGGGATAGCATTGACTAGGTCATCAAATTCTGTTTCTGTAATAAAAGCCCTTTCCTTTTGTTTGATCTTAACGGGTTCCAAAAGACTGGCTAGGTTCTTAGCGCAGATATCCTTTTTACAGCAGTAGTTATAAAAGCTTTTGAGGATGTATAAAGAGCGGCTTCTACTAGAAGTGGCGATTCCTCTTTCTTTTTCATGGAGCAGGAAGTCTTCAAGATCCTGAAGTCCAATATCCTCCACGTAGACCGGACCATTGTGCTTTACGGTTACAAAACTGCTAAAGCTATTTAGTTCAAGATCATATCCTCTGATGGTTTCCTTTGATCGTTCAATGAGTTCCATGTGCTTTGAAAAGCTCTTAATTGCCTGATTTAGTAACATTTTTATTCCTCCATTGTGAAATCTACTTATTAAAATTTCTGGTTATTAAGTTATCGCTCACTAATGATTACCTTCCTGTTTTCCTAGGAAAGTTAAGTCTTAAGGGTTAAAAAAAAGAGACTTTTCTAGTCTCTCAAATCACGCTTCCTTTTCTATTAACTTAAGTTCTCGTTTGTTGTCCAAAACTTAGCACTCCTTTCTGGGTTGTTAGTAACGAATGTTAGCTCTGAAGCACCAGATTAGCAAGTCAATTCTCTGTATAAAAAGCCCTCCCGCCGCTATTAACAGAAGGAGGGTATGTGAGCTCAGTTCACGTAGAACAAAGGGGTTGGACCTGTCTAATTACCCACACTTTGACCAATCTCCGGTTACGCACTCCGTGCATCCCCCAACACGTATGAGTTTATTTTGACACACTGGGCATTTGTCGTTCTCGATTAGCCATTCTTCACAAGGATACATACAATAAGCCTTCCGCTTACACTCTGCGCCTTATTAAGAGTAGGATTGAATTTCCATATTACACCTCATTTATCGACATTTTCACACAGCCGAGGGGCCAACGACCAACAGGGCAAGACTTACAGTTTCCTACGGGTGGGGGGTATGCGTTTGGTCACTTTGTTGTGGCATCTATCGCAAAGGGAGACGAGATTGTCCAGTTCTAACCTCATCAGCCAGTCAATCCAAATTGGTTGGCTAAACCTTGTTTTGGCGGGATTCCCACCCGCTAGATGTTACACTCTTTGCTTGGCGCACGGTACGACCCCTGGGGCTACAGCTTATATCCCATTCCCCTCGACAACTGATAGAGAATAAACTGATTTAGGCTAATGTTTTCTTCTTTGGCCTTTTCTGATAAGGCCTGGTGTAGAGACTTGGGCATACGGACACGAAGTTGACCTGAAAAGTCATTAGTTTTACTCGGTTCCGGAACTTCTCGACCTAATTCGATACAAGTTTCAATCCATCCTTTTTTTGCATCTTCAAGATTAACAATACACTCATCTACGGTTTCACCGTCTGACATACAACCTGGAAGGAGGGGGATTTGGGCAAACCAGCCGCCGCCCTCATCTTCAGCGAGCTTCCGGATCTTAATATCATAATCTAATTTCAAATAAAACTCTAATTCTTTCATTCTTCCTCGCTCCTTTCTATTTTTCGAATTGCGTCCAGTGCTTCTTTCACATAGACAGATTTGACTGGACGGGCAAAGGGTATAGTTAGAATTTCTATAAGATCAGGGTGAAAGTACTGGAAATGACTTGTTCCGCTTCGTTGTTTACGCCTCTCGAAACCAAAGCGAGTAATTAACTTTTCAAGGTCCTCGAACTTAACATCTTTTGGATTTCTTACTATTTCTGCATAGAGCTTATCGAACTTGGTCAAACGAATCACCTCTCATATTGATGATACCATATACGGAACCATAGCGCAAGAATATTCCAAACTACGATTTAGTATTCATAAACGCCAAAAGAGCCCTTCGCCGAAGCGAAAGACTCTTCTGAGATAATTTGTCGAATCCTGAGGGGGTACGACCCCGAGAAAAGTTGACCGGATGGGAGACTTTTCCCGAGCACAGGGTATCAGATCCTGCGAGGAGTGACTGGTAGAAGTTCTCTCAAAGCTCTATTGTCCTACAACTACGTTTGCAGTGTATGTTGTAGCCAATCCTGAGTACTTGTATTGTTTCAGCTGTAGCAGTACCAGCTGAGTTTACAGCTCCAGCAATATAATTTGTTAATGTTACTGTAGTAGGTGAAGCGACATATGCATCATAATTTGTAGCTTCGTACACCCCAGTAATCTGATACTTCGCACCAGTTGACGTGCCTGATGGATCCACATTAAAGTTTAATCTAATGTCACCACCACCAGCTACTGTAGTTGTATCACCACTTTCATTTATTCTCAATTCTTCTACAGCATCAGCAGTCAACTTGAATCTTAATGCTTCAGCTGGGATGATAATGTCTGTGGGATCAAGTACGGCATAATACTTTCCATCGGTATCTAGTCATAACCACTTCACTCCCTGTTCTGCCAGTGCTCCTTTGCATTATCGTATATCTTATCTAAAGATAGATCATCAAAGATTTCATCTTCTATTTTTAAATAATCTTCCTTGCTATTCCCTTCAGAATGCCGTATATACCTTATGAATCCAGAATAGCCTAATTCCTTTATTAGAGCTCTCGAACCTTTTTCAATAATTTCTTTATCTGTATATTTGCTCTTTTCATTCAATAACATCAATATCCATCTCCTTTCTGAGAAAATCTATAGGGTTATATAGTTTGATATTTTGAATAATACTTTTCAAGCCATCTCTGCTCTTCGCTACTGTTTTTAAAAATTTATCATCACAAGTTATAAAATATTCACAATTCCCATACACAGCCGATGCAAGATGTAATGCATCCTTGTCTTTAACATTTGAGCATCTGATTATGTCTTTTGCCATTAATCTAATCTTCTCATCGGGTTTTATGGTTTCTTTGCACAAGTCAGAAAGAGATTTGATATGAAGCATTCTTTCCTGAAAGGGGTTGCGACTATTTTCGTATTCTAAGATGAAAGACCATACCAATTCATAATTTTCTTGTTCAACTAGTTCAAACAGAATATCTATCGCCATAGACTCAAAGCGGATTCTCATTTGTGTCTGGTCATCGAATATTCTATTGTAGATGTTCATATCAAAATATATCTTCATCCCTTCACCTGCCTAAATATATTATACCACTTACCATTATATTATAACATATAACCAATCTTTGGAAATAACTTCTTTACTGATTCTTGAGTAAAGCCTCAATCTCCTGCTTAAACCCATACTTCTGTAGGTATTCAACCAAGGCCGCTTCCATGACCTCTCGTTGGGTTACATTTTTTTCCCTGCTAAATTCTCCGGCCAGCTTGGCAATAATATCGCTCATATATATGGCTTTAGTTCTTACCAGACCAGGCAGGGCATACCGTGGGATTTTACCATCTTCCTTGATGCCCGATACGAGTTGGTAAAGATCATCTCGTTTTTCATATAAAAAGCGAAGAAAGGGAAGATACTCTTCTATCCCTTCCTTCGCTTTTGCAAAGGTCTCCTGTGGTAGATCTGCAGCCAACTCTTCGTCTACTTTACCCACCACTTTGACATAGTTGTTTCTATAGACATTCCACTCAAAACCTTTGTTTTTCATATACTCAGCCATTTCTATATGATCTTTGAATCCTTCTTGTTTAGCCACCAACTTGGGGTCTATATCCTCTGCTTCGAAAGCCGTGATAATGCTGACAACTTTTGCTGGTGCATAGTTTTTAGGATCTTTGTTTAATTTCTCGACCCTTCTGTTAGCAGGGATGTATTGACCATCGCGGTTGTCGTAAAGGAAGTTTTTTCTTCGCATATACGCGTCTAGGCTTCTCCAGCTCTTGTACTTCAGTTCTTCGGCCACCATCTCCCGAGTCTTGAACTTTAATCTTTCCAGAATCTTTTTAACCTTAGAATCATAAATCGGTTGGTTATTACTCATGATTTTCTCCCCTTTATAAAAGATTAACGGCATCACTAAGTTTGTTCATGTCCTGATGCAAATACCTTGAAGTCACCGCTAAGTTGGAATGGCCTAGGAGCTTTTGTATACTGACCACTGAGGCTCCTTTTTCAAGTAAGTTCGTACCGAAAGAATGCCTTAATACATGGGCACTGACGTCTTTATCCCAGCCCAGCTTATCGGCAGCATCATGAATGAATCGATTAATATAACTGCTAGAGACCTTGCCAGTGCTTTCTATAGCGAAGAAGCGGTTCGATTCTGATTCCCTGATGTTTGTCAGGTAATGGGTCAGAATACAGTGGAGCTTCTCGTTAATGGGAACATTCCTGTCTTTGTTGCCCTTGCCTTCAATAATGTGAAGCACTTTCTTTTTAAGGTCCACATCCACCAACTTTAGGTTGATTGTCTCTGACATTCTGCTGCCTGTATAAAACATTGTCTGGACTACGGTTTGAATTATCGGGTGGGCGATTGCATTGACTAGGTCATCAAATTCCGTTTCTGTAATATAAGCCCTTTCTTTTTGTTTGATCTTAACAGGTTCCAAAAGACTGGCTAGGTTCTTCGAGCAGATATCTTTTTTACAGCAGTAGTTATAAAAGCTTTTGAGGATGTATAAAGACCGACTTCGGCTAGAAGTGGCAATTCCGCTTTCTTTTTCATGGGCTAGGTAGTCTTCAAGATCCTGAAGTCCAATATCCTCCACGTAGACTGGGCCATTGTGCTTTACGGTTACAAAACTGCTAAAGCTATTTAGTTCCAGTTCATACCCTCTGATGGTTTCCGAAGATCGATCAATGAGTTCCATGTGTTTTGAAAAACTCTTGATTGCCCGATTTAGTAGCATTTTTATCCCCCTTAATAGTAAATTTTTGTATCTGGCCTGTTTGGTGTTGGCGCACCAGCGGGCCTTTTTGTTGTTCGAACATGATTTGGATCACCTCCTTTCATTGGCTTGTTAACCATCTAATACTCTGTGAAGTTTTTTTCACAACGATCGCTATAGAACAAAACTGGAATCCCGAATCTCTTAGCGGCCTCGATTTCGTTTAGCATTCCTTCGGATATCCTAGTCCCAAATACCCATAATTCAGCACAATGCTTCAACAAATCCAACCCAATCTCTAGCCCCAATCTACGATCAGTTGGATCGTTGTCATCTAAAAACTGTGGAAAATATATATGGGGTGCTATTGGCACCACGCCCTGCTCTGTTGCAAACTGACAGTAGAATTGTGCCTTAGCCACGTTGTATTCCTCATTGTCACGATATGGACTGCAGATATATACGTATACGTACTTAAATCGCACCTCCACAATTTATTAGTTTAACTCACCTATCTCAAAGACCCTTGAAATTTCATAGACGATCACCTTCTTCCATATATTGCCTTGATATAATTGACGATAGATGTTGTATAATATATAAAACGCCAACATCAACAAGTTATAAATAACGGATTTCGTTGGTTCAACTAATTTGTTGAATTTAATATGACAGGTATTCCTGTGTTTTTCCACATGTAAATATTGTTAAATGGATTAAGGAGAATAATTAATGTCAGATTTAGGTAAACTTACAAGTAATGAATTAATGAAACTTAGGCAACTCCGAGCAGGTGATTACCTGTCGTCTCTAAGAACTGAGCGAAATCTAACTCAAAAAAACGTAGCATCTAAGCTCTCTGTTTCCTTCCAATATTTATCTGAAATTGAAAAGGGCAACAAGTCACCAAGTGACCAGATGCTCCATGAACTTGCTAATGTTTATAGTCTCAGTCTTCAAGAGGAAGTCGATTTATTTCTAAGATATGGACGTATGCCAATATTTACTGCAGAGGAATTAGATGATCAAGAGTCTACCCACTTAGCACTTGCAGAATTGCGACGACTCGTTAAGAGCGGAAAGATAACCGACGAGCAACGACAGGAGCTTTATGCAGAATTCGCCAAAGTTTATCGGGATTTTATCAAGCGCGTATTGCCAACGAAAGAAGGGGATAAATAGCTCGTGCATCAATTTTGGAATTTAATTTACAACTGACTAGGATATGAGGATGCAATTCGTCTAAAGGGTTTTAGCGTTTCTCTTTTAGCGCTTTTGGTTGGTGTGATGATTGGTGGGTTTTTGGCAATACGTTTCTACCAAAACTTAGTGCATAGTTCTGCAATTGATAAACTTGGCACTGTGAAATTCCATGGAAACATTATTAGTGTCCAAAAAGCACCTTGGAAACGATTGACACGCTAACTGCTATCATTACAATAAAGCTTTTCCCCAAACGAGTAATACAACCTAGAAATATGAGGAGAGCAAAGATTATTGGACGTTTTCTATGGGTCCTCACAACTCTTCTCATTCTCTTCGTCATAATCATGTCAAACAATGTTATTTTAGACCCATCCAAAAAATAAGTGCCGTCACTGCCTAGATACTTTGAACCATTGGATTGATAGGTACATAATAAATGACCCAGAAGTTATTTAAACTACTGGGCCATTTATCTTTCTGTGGCAAACCTTTTGCAGCTTGTTACGCCAAAAGAGCCCTCGCCGAAGCGAAGACTCTTCTGAGATAATTTGTTGAGATATACGAGATAAGGAAGGGTCCAGGAACCTGTGCGGAACGGTGAGCGGTAGCGAACTGTTCCGCCGAGTACGCCGAAGCGAAAGACTCTCTTGCAACTATACTTTGATTAGCCATTCGACAAATTCCGGGAAGTACCAGTGGATTGCGCCCATGATAGTAGACAGGTTTAAATTCAGGAATCCATGACCATAATTGGTTTAAAGGAGAGATTTAACATGTCTACCGAAAAAAGATATTATAAGAGTTATTCACCTGAACTTAAATTGAATGCTGTTAAACGAGTTTTAGCCGACGAGAGTTATCGAATCGTGGCTAAGCAGCTAGATGTCACGGACCCCGATTATATTTATATCTGGATTAAAAAGTATCAGATCTATGGAGAAGTTGGTTTAAATCGTAAATTTCGAAACCACCCTGAC
>Ga0209347_1000841_pt1 | contig 63875 bp, 74 predicted proteins | sample AutmiccommuBRH23_FD_187382 | JGI IMG/M metagenome (GOLD analysis project Ga0209347, IMG submission 187382) | Deep subsurface microbial communities from Mt. Terri, Switzerland - Autotrophic microbial communities BRH/23 (SPAdes) (version 2) | ecosystem: Environmental > Aquatic > Deep subsurface >... | reverse complement strand
ATGAGCCCGCGGGAACGCGTGGAGATCGCCTTCGTCGCCGACAACCCGGGCGACTGGATGTTCCACTGTCACATCCTGGAGCATCAGGCCGCCGGCATGATGGGCGTGATCCGGGTCGCCGAGGCGAACCGGACATGAGCGCGAGATCGATCCCCAGGCTCGCCGCCGCCGCGATGTTGGCTATGGCGGCCATGGCGACCGGCGCCCCAAGCCGACGGCGACCCCGCGCGCGGCGGCCAGCTCTACCGCGCCTGTGTCGCCTGCCACTCGCTGGAGCCTGCCAGCCACCTCACCGGGCCGAGCCTGGCCAGCCTCTGGCAGCGCCCCGCCGGCAAGGTCGAGGGCTTCGCCCGCTACTCGACAGGCCTGAGGTCCGCCGACTTCGACTGGGATGCGGCCGTGCTCGATGCCTGGCTGGCCGACCCGCGCGCCATGATCCCGGACACCCGCATGGTGTTCCGTGGCATCCCGGCGGAGCGGGACCGGGCCGACCTGGTCGCCTTCCTGGCGCTCGCCATGGCACCCGGGGGCGCCGAGGTGGTCGCGGAGCGCGGCCTCGTCCCGGCCGGCTACACCCGGGGACAGAAGCCGGAGCCGCTGACGCCGACGCCCCCCGGTGCCCAGGTGACCAAGGTCCGGCACTGCGTCGACAGCTATTTCGTCACCACGGCGGACGGTGCCGAGACGGCCCACTGGGAAATGAACGTCCGCCTCAAGCTCGACACCCGCGATACCGGCCCCGAGCCCGGCGCGCCGGCAATCGTCGGCGCCGGCATGATGGGCGACCGCGTCTCCATCGTGTTCGCCAGCCTCCGCGACCTGAACAAGCTCGTGGAGGAAGGTTGCTGATGCGCGCTTCTCTCCCGAACCGATTCTGCGAAAGGACACTTCCCATGCTTCGACTGATCGCACTCCTCGGCCTGCTGCTCCTGCCGCTCGGCCAGGCCCAGGCCGCCGATCCGGCCAAGACCGCGACGCTGTACAAGAACCCGCAATGCGGCTGCTGCGAAGGCTATGCCGACTATCTGCGGCAGAACGGCTATGCGGTGACCGTCAAGCCGACCCACGACCTCGTCACGATGGGCCGCGAGGCCGGCATCGCCGATGACTTCCAGGGCTGCCATCTGACATACGTCGACGGCTATGTGGTCAGCGGCCATGTCCCCGTCACGACGGTGAACAAGCTGTTGAGCGAGCGCCCCAGGATCAAGGGGGTGACCCTGCCCGGCATGCCGATGGGCTCGCCGGGCATGAACGGGCAGAAGACCGCGCCGTTCACGATCTACGAGATCGGCGACGGCGCGCCGAAGGTCTATGCGGTCGAGTAGGGCCGTGGCACATGCCGAGCAAGCCGGAACGGCCGATCCGCCACCCGCCAGCGGCCGCCGACCGCTGGGGCGCCTGCTGGTCATCCTGCCGCTCGCATCATCGATCATCGTGGGCGCGATGCTGGCGTGGAGTCTGACGCGCAACCCTCGAAAGATTCCGTCCGCGCTGGTCGGCAAGCCGGTCCCGGCATTCGACCTGCCGGCGGTCGAGGGGCGGTCGGCTGGCCTGTCGACCGCCGACCTCGCGGGCGAGGTGCCGCTCGTCAACGTCTTCGCCTCGTGGTGCACCGCCTGCCGAGAGGAGCACCCGCTGTTCATGGAGCTGAAGGCCGAGGGCGCCGTTCCGATCCACGGCCTCAACTACAAGGACAAGCCGGCGGACGCCGCAGAGTGGCTCGATACGCTCGGCGACCCCTACACGAGCACCGGCGCCGACCGTGACGGCCGGGTGGCGATCGACTGGGGCGTCTACGGGGTGCCTGAGACTTTCGTCGTCAGCGCCGTTGGCCGGATCGTCCACAAGCACATCGGCCCACTGACCCGCCGGGACCTGGACGAGACCATCCTGCCGCTGGTCCACCGGCTGGGCGCTGAAGGCGCCGAACCGCCCGCGCGAACGGGTGGCAAGTCGTGACGCGCCTTCGGCGACTGTATGTCCGGTCCGCCATCGGCATCGCCGGCGGCCTCCTGATCGGTCTCGCGACCGTCGGGGTGCTCGGCTATCGGCACGGATCGCCGGCAGCACCCGGCGATCCGAGACTGGTGACGGCCAAGGCCTCGCCGGCGAAGTCGCCGGCCATGATGCCGCTGCACGACGAGCCGCGGCCGGTCCCGGAGCTGCGGTTCGCGGACGGCAACGGCCTGCCACTCGCCCTCGCCGACTTCCGCGGCAAGGTGGTGCTGCTGAACATCTGGGCCACCTGGTGCGGCCCATGCCGGGCCGAGATGCCGACGCTCGACCGACTGCAGGCGAAGCTCGGCGGACCGGATTTCGAGGTCGTCGCCCTGTCCATCGATCGGGCCGGCATGGGCGCCGTCGCCCGGTTCTACGCCGAGATCGGTGTGAAGCACCTCGGCCGGTACATCGACGTCACCGCCAAGACTGCGCGGAACCTCGGCGCCTACGGTCTGCCGACCACGCTGCTGATCGACCGCGATGGCCGCGAGGTCGCGCGGTACGTCGGGCCGGCGGAATGGGACACGCCGTCGATGACGGGGTTTTTCCGCAAGCAGCTCTCCCGGGAAGCGGGCGCCGCCCCGCCGGCCGCGTCCGCCCAACCGGCAGCCCTTGACCTTCCAGCCCCTGGAATCACGACCTCAGCTAGCAAGGAAGGAACACGCTCGTGACCATCTCCATCCGGTCGGCGGAAGAACCGCCGCCGTCCCTCGCGCGGGACCTGCTGCATCTGGCTCGCTACTACTCGGCCCGCCGTTACGTTCTGCTCGCCCTTTCCGCGGTTGCGCTCGTCGCCGGTCTGACCCTGAACTGGGGCTGGCTCGCTGCGGCTGGCATCGCGCCGATCCTGATCAGCCTGGCGCCATGCGCCGCAATGTGCGCGCTCGGCTTCTGCATGAGCAGGGCGGGCGGCAAGTCGTGCTCGACGGATGCAGGCGTCCGCGACACGGCGGTAGCGGAGGACTCGTTTCCAGCCGACCGCATCTTCCCGGTCGACGCCACGCCGGCCACTCCTATCCCCCAGATCCCGGGCGGCGCCACGGTGGCGTCGCTCGCGGAGGCCGAACCGCAACCTTCGAAGGAAAGGAACACCACGGATGCGTAACCCGATGAAGATCCTCGCCGCCTCATCGCTGCTGGTCGCTGGCCTGGCGATCGCACCGACCCTCTATGCCCATGAATCCGACGGCTCCGGCATGATGGGCCAGGGCGGCATGATGGGTCAGATGAGCGAAATGATGGCCGGCTGCAACGAGATGATGCAGTCGATGAACCGGGTTGGCTCCGGGACGCCGAACAAGCAGTGGCGCCAGGATGCCCCCGATGCCGCACCGTCCTCCAAGGGCTGAAATTGGAACGGGAGCCGGCCGCCGCCCGGCGGCCGGCTCCCCATCACCACACGGACAGAGACCCATGCGAGCAACGAGTTTCCTGGCCCTCGTGCTACCGGCCTTGCTGGCGCTCGGATTGCCGGCCGCCGCCCACCACCCGGGGGACCGGCTGGACGAGGTCATGACCGGCAAGGAGGAGTACTTCCAAACTATAGACAGGCGGGCACCCGGCTTCGAGCTGGTCGACGCCGATGGCAAGCCGGTCGCGCTGTCCGAGTTCGCCGACCGGATCGTGGTCATGCACTTCATCAATGCGGGTTGCCCGGACGTCTGCCCGCTGCATGCCGACCGCATCGCCGAGATCCAGGGCATGATCAACCAGACACCGATGAAGGACCGGGTGCAGTTCATCAGCATCACCACCGACCCGGCGAACGACACGCCGGCAGTGCTGAAGGACTACGGTCCGGTGCACGGCCTTGACCCGGCGAACTGGGTCTTCCTGACCACCGGGCCCGGCCAGGGCGAGGACGCCACCCGCCGGCTCGTGGAAGCGTTCGGCCACAAGTTCATGCAGACCAAGGACGGTCTGCAGGTGCACGGCGTGGTCACCCACGTGATCGACCGCGACGGCCGCTGGGCGGCCAACTTCCACGGCCTGAAGTTCGATCCGCTGAACCTGGTGCTGTACGTCAACGGACTGACGAACAACCCGCAGAAGGCGGCGGAGCCGACGTTCTGGGAGAAGGTCAGGAGCTGGTTCTGACGACGACCGCCGTCCTCCCCGGGCCGTCGCCCGAAACAGAAGAGAGACATGGACCATGACCGCCGGGCGGACTCTCCTTTACCTCCTACCAACCCCCCTCGCCGTGGCATCCACCGGACCTCGCGCCTGCGGTTCGTTCTCCGCCAGCGAGACCACGGTCGCCACGCTCAACCGGGCGGCCGGGGGCTCGATGCGATGACGGGGCCGCAGCTCGAGGCCGGCGGCTCGGGGATTGGACGCCAGGGCGCCTCCGGCGATTGGGTGTCGGTGCTGCGCCGATACCTGGCGGCGATAGCGGTCGGCAATCTCGTCTGGGAGTTTGCGCAGCTTCCGCTCTACACGATCTGGCTGGAAGGAAGTCCGCGGGAGATCGCCTTCGCGGCCCTCCACTGCACCGGCGGCGATCTCCTGATCGCCGGCGCGGCCCTGGTCACAGCACAGCTCGTCGCGGCGACTGGAGACTGGCCGCATGATCGCTTCGCCGCGGTGGCTGCGATCGCAGTGTTCGGCGGCCTCGGCTACACCGTGTTCAGCGAATGGCTCAACACCGAGATCCGCGGAAGCTGGGCCTACGCAGACGTGATGCCGACGCTGCCGCTGATCGGAACCGGTGTCGCGCCGGTCGCCCAGTGGGTCGTCGTTCCGCTCGCCGCCTTCTGGTGGTCGCGCCGTCCGTTCGCGCGAAGCAACCGGTATCCGTGGCCGGCCTTGTCGGGAGAGACGCCATGATGGACAAGCGCAAACGCGCGTCGGTGATCGTCGCCATCGTCGCCGGTCTCGAACGCAGCAGCGCGAGGCCGCCGAGAGCGAGGCGAAGACGGTCACCGAGGTTCGCGCCGACGAGATCTTCCCCCATCCCGACAGTCCGGCCGGTGGCAACCACCGGGGCGACGTCACACTGGTCGAGTTCGTCGACTACAGCTGCCCGTACTGCCGCCGGATGGTGCCGGTGATGGCGGCAGCCGAGGTGGCCGATCCGGGGCTGCGGGTCGTCTACAAGGAGTTCCCGATCATCGGAGCGGGGTCGAGCTATGCTGCCAGGGCGGCGCTCGCCGCCCATCGCCAGGTCCGCTACTTCGCCTTCCACCAGACCCTCATGCGGCTTCCTGGCGCGGTGGACGAAGTCTCGGTTCTGACAGCCGCGGCCGAGGTCGGACTGGATCTCGACCGGCTGAAGGCCGACAAGAACGAGCCGGCCGTCCGGGCGGCGTCCGACCGCAACCTGGAGCAGGCACGGGCGCTGCGCATCAGCGGCGCACCGAGTTTCGTGGTTGGCGTGGAGATCGTGCGCGGCGCCGTCGAGCTGGCGGCCTTGCAGGAGGCGATCGCAAAGGCGCGGGAAGGGCCTGCGGGTGCACGGCCTGAGCCGGGAGGCGGCTGACCCATGCCGGAGATCTCGAACATCGGCCTGCTCACCGCCTTCGCGGCGGGCGTGATCTCGTTCCTGTCGCCGTGCGTGCTGCCGCTGGTGCCGGGTTACGTCTCCTACGTCGCCGGTGGCACCGTGTCGGCCGGCGGCGGTGCCGCTGCGGTGCGGCTGCCGGCGATCGGGCTCGGGCTCGGGCTCTGCTTTGTCCTCGGCTTCGCCACGGTGTTCGTGGTGCTCGGCGCCAGCGCCACCGCGCTCGGCCAACTGCTGCTCGCCTACCGCTACGAGCTCAACATCGCCGGTGGCGCGATCGTCATCCTGTTCGGGCTGTTTCTGATCGGGGCGGTGCGGCCGACCTGGATGATGCGCGATATGCGGTTCCACACGGCGATGCCGGGCGGGCGACCGACCTCGGCCTACGTGCTGGGGGTCGCCTTCGCGTTCGGCTGGACGCCGTGCATCGGCCCGGTCCTCGGCGCCATCTTGACGGTCGGTGCAGCGTCGGCGACGGTCGGCGGCGGCGTGGCGCTGCTCGCCGTATACGCCGCGGGGCTCGGCGTGCCGTTCCTGCTGGCGGCGACGTTCACCGGGGCGCTCGCCGGCCGGCTGCGCGCCATCGGGCGGTACGGACGGATGCTCCAGGTGCTCGCCGGTGCCGTCATGGTCCTGATGGGGGTCTCCATGATCAGTGGCCATCTCACCGTCTTCTCGTATTGGCTGCTCGAAGCCTTCCCGGCCCTCGCGACGATAGGCTGACACGTTTCTGCTATCGGAGTCGTCAGGTCATGAGTTTCTACGATGATCGCATCCTGCCGCATCTCACGCACCTTGCGATGCGCAACCGCACGCTCCTCCCATACCGGGAGCGCGTGCTCTTGGGCGCCGAAGGCCGCGTGCTGGAGATCGGCATCGGCTCGGGCCTCAACTTGCCGTTCTACGGCTCGCAGGCAAAGGAGGTTCTCGGGCTCGACCCGTCGCCGCGGCTGATCGCCATGGCCGAGCGCGCCGCGCGGGGGGTGGCGCTGCCGGTGCGCTTCATCGAGGGCTCGGCGGAGGCCATCCCGCTGGAGCGGGGAAGCGTCGACACGGTGCTGACGACTTGGACGCTCTGCACCATTCCGGCCGCCGTTCGGGCCCTCGAGGAGATGCGCCGGGTGCTCAAGCCCGCCGGCCGGCTGCTGTTTGTCGAGCACGGGCTATCGCCCGACGACGGGGTGCGCGGATGGCAGGACCGGCTGACCCCGCTCTGGAAGCGGATCGGCGGCGGCTGTCATCTGAACCGGCCGATCCGGAACCTAATCGAGACCGCGGGCTTTGAGATCACGCGGATCGAGACGGGCTACGCAAAGGGACCGAAGCCCTTGACCTTCATGTACGAAGGCGGTGCGCGTCCGGCATAGAGCTCTGGCATGGCCTCAGCGACGCCCGTGCTGCCTTCGGAACGGGAGCGGACGATGCATGACGAGAAAGACATTGTAATCGTCAGCGGGAGCAGCGGCTTCATCGGCTCGGCCGTGATCGAGAAGCTCGCCGGGCGCTTCACGCTCCTCGGGTTTGATCGGGACGTCCCGCCGCACCCCCCGCCCGCTGCCGAATGCGTCTGCATCGACCTGACCGACGACCGGAGCATCGGCGCCGCGCTCGAGCGTGTGCGCGTGGCCTACGGCACCCGGATCGCCTCGGTGATCCATCTCGCCGCCTACTTCGATCTCACCGGCGAGCCCGGTCCGAAATACGAGCAGGTCACCGTCCGCGGCACCGAGCGGTTGCTGCGCGCCCTGCAGTCGTTCGAGGTCGAGCAGTTCGTATTTGCCAGCACCTTGCTGGTGCACGGGCCGGGCACTCGCGGCCAACCCATCAATGAGGGCTGGCCGCTCGATCCGAAGCTCCCGTACCGGGAATCCAAGATACTGACCGAGCGGCTGATCCGTGAGCAGCGCGAATGGCGACCTCCGCGCTACCTTCCACCAGAGGTATTCGGACAATCAAAAGTTGCATCGCTGGCACTTTGCCCTGATCTCCTCAGATCCCGGCGTTCTCGTGATCGGTGAGGCACTCCGAATGGTCCCGCAGCACCTCCAGTACACGGCAGTTTGCGGTTCTGCCCCCGCTGCACTCGCGCACCATGCGCTGCAGCTCCGTGCGCAACGCCTCGAGCCGGGCAAGCCTTTGCTCCACCTGTCGCAGTTGTCGCCTCGCGATCTCGTCGGCCTCGGCACATGGCCTGCTCGGGTGATCGGACAGATTCAACAGCTCGCGGATTGCGTCGAGCGGAAAGCCCAACTGGCGCGCATGCCGGATGAAGGACAACCGGTCGAGCTCAGCATCGCCATAGCGGCGTTGACCGCCCTCGCTCCGGCCTGGTTCCGGCATGAGCCCGACCTGTTCGTAGTAGCGGATGGTCTGAACCTTCGTTCCGGTCCGTCGTGCCAGAGTGCCTATCGTGAGCATGCGCCACCTCATGTGAATCTACAGCCTTTGTAGGTTTTGAGGATCGGAAGCGCAATGATCCAGGGCAGCTCCGGTGCTCACGGCGGCCCCCTCCCGGCAATCGGCAAGATTCGAGTTGAACCTACAGCAGCTAGAGCATGTAGCTGTCCGAGTGCCAGCTTGCACCGGCGGACGCCGACCTGTGCCGGCGGACAACCAGCATTGCGCCGCGACCGCAGGCCAACCGCTCCTGCGTCGGGGTCTTCGAATCGAACTCGAACGGAGCGTCACCACGAAATGGCTCACAGCGACATCGACCTCGCAGACCACTGGATGCTGAACCTCTTCGGAGACGCCGAGTGCCGGGGCGCCGTGCGATGACGTCCACAGATCCCAAGCCAGACTTCAAGGACCGGGACCACGCACCGACAGCGACGCCCAAGCAGACAGGTCGGGCGGCGCAGGCCCACGGCATCTCTGGCGACAAGGCCAGAACCGACCCTTTGGGACGGGGTTCGGAATGACCCCCAGGCTGTCCCCCGACGCGGCGCTCGTGCTCGCATGGACCGTGGCGCTTGCAGCCTCGCTCGCCGTGCTCTTCATTGGGGAGGTTCTCGGTCAGGCACCCTGCGAACTGTGCTGGTTCCAGCGCGCCTTCATGTTCCCCTTGGCCGCCATCCTCGGCTTGGGCGTGTGGTGGCAGGACCGGACCGTAGGGCGCTACGGCATTGCCCTCGCGCTTGCCGGCGCCGCCGTTGCGCTCTGGCACTTTGGGCTCTACCTCGGATTCATTCCCGACCAGATCCGGCCGTGCACCGCGACGGGCCCGTCCTGCACAGGCGACAACCAGCGCGTTCTCGGCGCGCCGATCCCACTGCTTTCGTTGCTCGCCTTCGTGCTGATCGCGGCCCTGTCAGCCGTTTCTCTGAAGGACAACAAGTCATGACCCGCAAGACACTGGTTCTCGCCGTCCTGGCGATCGCCGTCGCAGCCTTCGCCGGCGCGACCTGGTACGTCAGCCGCCCGATCGCCGTCGCAAAAGCCGTTCCGATCGCCCGGGAGAAGGGCGAGGCGCTGACGCGATCCCATTCCCCGATCCTCGGTCCTGCGGAAGCGCCCGTCACGATCGTCGAGTTCTTCGACCCGGCCTGTGAGGCCTGCCGCGCCTTCTACCCGATCGTGAAGGACATCTTGGCGGAGCACGGCGGCTCCGTTCGAGTCGTCCTCCGTTACACGCCGTTGCACGGAGAAGTGTCGGAGCAAGCCGTCCGCATCCTGGAAGCCGCGCGGATGCAGGGCGTCTTCGAGCCGGTGCTGGAGGCGCTTCTGCGGGAGCAGCCGCAGTGGGCTCGACACGGCGCAACGGGAGACCCCGGCCTGCTCCTCCAGATTGCAGCGACGGCGGGACTGGACGCTGAGGCCGCCCGAACACAGATGCTGTCGCCGAGCACCGTCGGCATCCTCAACCGTGACCGCGCCGACGTGAAGACTGCGGGCGTCCGCGGAACCCCGACCTTTTTCGTCAACGGCAGGCGCCTCGACCCGTTCGGGGAGGCCGAACTCCGCGCCCTGGTCGCCGAGGAGGTAGCGGCGTCCGGATCGTGAACTTGGGTTGGGCGCCTTGTTGCGGCCATGCATAGGCCTGGAATTGGAGGGGCGGAATGACGCCGGGAGGCTTGGCGAAGAGCATGGCAATGGCTGCGGTTATTGCAGCGACTGCGTTCGCCCTGCTCAGCGCGACCGGAAGGAAGCCGGCACTTTACAGCGTGGCTGCAGCCGAACTCTCCCATCCGACAGCGTCCGCGGCACCGCAGGGGCGAATGCTGGTAGCGGCAGAAACCGAGGCGTCCCCGGCATCATCTGATGGGGAGCCTTCGCTCTCGGAAGCCTCGGTCGGCGCGGGTTCATTGTCCGAGGACGAAACGCCGACTTTGGCCGTGTTGCGCGAGATCGGTCCCGGGGGAACGCTCGCGGCAGTTCTCGCCGAAGCCGGAATGGCAGCGCCGGCCCGCGCAGAGGTGGCTCTTGCGCTCGGCGCGGAGTACGACCCTCGGCGGCTTCGTCCCGGTCATCAGGTGATCGTGGAGGTGACTCCTGGCGGAGCGCCTCGGCGCGTCACACTCAAGGTCGAGGACGGCCTGCAGGTCGAGGCGATTTTCGGCGACACGTCGACCACGCGTGTGGTCTCGCCCGAGCCGGAGATCGTGACGCTGGCGGGGGAAGCCCGCGTCGAGAGCTCGATCTTCGCCGCGCTCGAGGCCGAGGGCATTCCTGCGCGCTTCGCCATCGATCTGGCGCAGATGCTGGGAGGAACCGTGGACCTCCGGCGCGATCTGCAGGGAGGCGAGAGGTTGCGGCTGCTCTGGCGCGAAGCGCGAGCGGGCGGGGAACCGATCCGGCAACCCAAGGTTGCCTTCGCCGCTCTGGAATCCGGCGACGGGCTCTACGAGGTGGTCTGGCCAGCCGACGACTCCGACCGCGCCACGATCTATCGGGACGGGCAGGTGCTTCGGATTTTTGCGCAACCGGTGGACGGCGCGCGGCTCAGTTCCGTCTTCGGCCGCAGACGGCATCCGGTCTACGGCACCGTGCGGATGCACACCGGCGTCGATTTCGCCGCCGCGAGGGGGACGCCGGTGCGGGCGACAGCCCGGGGACGGATTGCGTTCATCGGCTGGCGCAGCGGTTATGGTCGGGTCGTCGAGATCGCTCACGACGCCGAGACCACGACCCGGTACGCTCACTTGAGCGCCGTACCCGGCGACCTTGCGGAAGGCGGACGCGTCGCGGCCGGGGATACCGTCGGCCTGATCGGCGCGACCGGCACCGCTACCGGCCCGAACCTGCACTACGAGGTTCTGGTCGATGGCCGGCCAACCGACCCGCTCTCGGACGATCCACTTGCCCGAGTGACACAACCCGCAGAACAAGACGGTGCCGCGCTGGCGCGTCTGCGAGGTGCGCGTGCGCTGCTCGAGGAGCGCCTCGCGGTCGAGCTGCCCGCCTACGCATCGTCCGACAGACTCTGACGCACGGTTCGGCGGGTGGGACTGGTCACCGCCGGATTGTGCGCTTCGTCTGGCGCTGCCGCTAATGCCCGTGAGCGACGGCACCCCGCGCCATTCTGTCGCCGACAGTCGCGCCTCCTGATGGAGGCGCGACGTCTCGCGCCTTTGCATTGAGAAGTCGGAGTGCGTTAGCGACGACGACCAGGGATACGCCCACATCCGCCGCGATGGCGCCCCACATCGAGGCCATGCCGAAGGCGGTCAAGCCGACGAAAAGCGCCTTCGTCGCCAGCGAGATCCCGATGTTCTGGCGGATGATGCCCATCGTGCGGCGCGAGTGGCCGATGAGCCAGGGCACCTTGCCGATGTCGTCGGTCATGAGTGCGATATCCGCCGTCTCGATCGCCGCATCCGAGCCGACCGCCCCCATGGCGATGCCGTAATGAGCCCGTGCCATGGCAGGCGCGTCGTTCACGCCGTCCCCGATCATCGCCACGACGGCGTGGCTCGCCACCAGCTCCTCGATGGCGGTCACCTTGTCCTCCGGCAGCAGCTCTGCCCTGACCTCGTCGATCCCGACTTCGGCCGCCACCGCCCGTGCCGTGAGCTCGTTGTCGCCGGTCAGCATGACGACGGTCTTCACGCCCATCGCGTGGAGCCGGGCGACGACGTCCTTGGCATCGGGCCTGATCCGATCGCGCAATTCCAGGATACCGATCACGCCGTTCTCGTCGCCCACGGCAACCAGCGTGGTGCCCGCACCTTCGATCCGGTCCCGGAGCAAGCCGGGTATCGACGCTCCGAATCCCTTTTCGGCCGCGAAGCGGTCGGAGCCGAGCCAGATCGCCCGGCTGCCTACCCGTCCCTCCAGACCACGGCCCGGCACCGTTCGGACGTCCTCGGCAGGGGCGACGGGCACGCCGTCGCCCTCGGCCTGTTCGAGAATGGCGCGGGCGAGAGGATGCGACGACCGCGCCTCCAGGGAGGCCGCGAGCGCCATCAGCTCCAGATCGGTGCGCCCAGCGAGCGGGTGGACCGCCGCCACCTCGGGCTCGCCCATCGTGATGGTCCCGGTCTTGTCCATTGCGATCGCCGTCGTGCGCCCCGGCGCCTCGACATAGGCCCCGCCTTTGATCAGCACGCCGGACCGTGCCGACGCGGCGAGCGCCGCGACGATCGAAACCGGCGTCGAGATGACCAGGGCACAGGGGCAGGCGATGACGAGCAGAACCAGAGCGTTGTAGAACCAGAAGCTCCAGGCACCGCCGAGCAGCAGCGGCGGCAGCGCCGCGATCGCGATGGCCAGCGCCATCACGGCGGGCGTGTATATGCGGGCGAACTTGGCGACCCACTGCTCGACCTCGGCGCGGCGGGAATGAGCGTCGCCGACCATGCGGATGATCTTGGATAGGACCGTGTCCGACGCCACCTTGGTGGCGCGGATCGTCAGCGTGCCCTCGCCGTTGATCGTGCCGGCGTAAACGGCGCCGCCCGGTTCCTTGAGTACAAGTGCGCTCTCGCCGGTGATCGGGGCTTGATTGACGGCGCCCGTCCCCTCCGTCACCTCGCCATCGAGCGGAATGCGGTCGCCGGCGCGCACGATGAAGCGCTCACCCACCGCGACCTGTTCGGCGGGCACCGTCGCCTCGCTGCCGTCCGCCCGGATCACCCGCGCCGTAGGCGGTGCAAGATCGAGCAGCGCGGAGACCGCATTGCGTGCGCGCCCGACGCTCCAGCTCTCGAGATAGAGCGACAATGAGAAGAAGAAGGCGACCGTGGCGGCCTCGAAGAACTCGCCGAGGCCGATCGCGCCTGCGACGGCGACGACCATCAACAGGTTCATGTCGGGTGAGAAGCGCCGCGCCGAGGACCATGCCTTTGGCGCGACCAGCCACACGCCGAACAGGATCGCGAGTGCGAAAAGCCCCACTTCCGGCAAAGGCATCGTCACCTGGCCGTGCCCGGCAAAGAGACCGAGGGCGCCGCGCGTGCCTGCCTCGGAGATGTGCCACAGGAAGCCCGCTGCCCAGAACCCGCCGCTGAGGCCGGTGTAGCGCCTCTGGCGTTCGAGATGAGCCGCCTGGTCAACCGCGGCCGTCTCGGCATTCCAGGGGCTCGCGCTCATTCCGGTGCCGCCGACGAGCCTGGCGATCTTCTCGTCAGAGATCGGCCGGGCGCTGTCGAGGACCGTCATCCGGCCATTAAGCACGTCGAATGCCAAATGCTCCGGCCCCCCGAGCTCGGGTCCGACAACCTTGTTGAGGACTGCCACCTCCTCGGCGCAGTCGAGCCCAGTGACCCTGAAGCTGCGACCCGTTGCCGGCGGCCGGTTGATCGAAGAGGCGCCACCGCTGGCTGACCCCGCGCCGCAGCAAGCAGCTCCGCCGTGACTGTGTGAGCCGTCGTGGGCGTGGTCGTGACCGTGGTGTTGATGACGGCTGGCGGTACCGGACGACATTGCTGACCTCGGATTCGCTATGGAAGGCACACACTGACACCTACAGGGACTAGAGCTTCAAGGGCGGAAAGCGACTGCCGGCCGACCCCCTTTCTGCACGCCAATCCGAGGTACACGGTGATCGTGGCGCTGACGGCGGCTACGTCCTTGAGGACCCCGTCGGCGATCGAGGCGGCCAGGCTTGATCGAGCCCGCTCCAGCCTGGGCGCAAGGTCGCGACCAGCGACTTCTTGCGCACTATGGTCTGGAAGGATCCGCTGATTTCCCGCGCCCCTACCGGTATCGGCACACTGGCTTCGATCACCACGACGTGGCGGTCTCGGACCTGGAGAGGTTGTCACTTCCGATGGTCATGAGCCGCGCGATCGTGCGAGCTGACGGTGCGCGCTGAGGGCACCAGCGCCGAGCTGTACCGACCGTCGGCGGCGCGCCGCCCACTCCGTGACCACCCGAAGGCAGCCGCGGGACACCTTGGCTCTTGAGGCACCGCCATCGCTCCGTGCCGTAGCGTTGTCCGGCGACCCACCGAGCGTCGAGCCATGGCAGGTGCAACTGTACTCCAGGTCGCAAACGATGGTCCCATAGCGCTAGTTGCGCCGCCACGCCAGTCGTCGATGCCGATCACCGTGGGCGGGAACAAGTGCGGAGTGCTGCGCCGTCGCACGACCCGAAAACGGTATCCTTTGCTCACCGGCAACATCAGCCGCTGCGCGAGGCTCGCCGTTGGGCGTCCACCCAGCGCGAGAGCCAGATTACGGACGTTATGGCCGAGCCGAGCCGCTCGACGAGCCCAGGGCATCAGCACGCCCGGATCAAACCGCTCGGCAAATATTCGCCGCCCACACTGCATCGCATCGCAGTTGAACGAGCGCACGAGCATCACGAATCGAACTGCCTGGCGCTCATTGGAAGGTCCGCGACAAGCCCCCTCAGTCACCAATACTGGCAATCAACTCGCCCGCACACTTCTCAGCAGCATTGTAGTCGGGATACGTCATTCCTGGAAGAGTCGCCCAGCCACCGTCCACAACCAGAATCTTGCGCTCCCAAGGCGCCGCGTCCCGGAGCCGAAGATAACTGTCGACAAGGTCTTGTTGCTCCAGAAAGCGCGCGACGCAAGTCGTCGCGACGAGTTCGGCACGTGCCTCTGCAACAGCCATTCGAACCGCCTCCTCAATCATGCCGGCGGTCCTCCACCCCCCGGCCGAGAACCCGACAAGTGCGACCAGTGCCCCGCATCCGACGGTCGATATAAGCCACAGCGATATGGACGGCCGGAATGCCCGCCAGCCATCGGTCAGATCCTTCCACATGGCTTCAACCGGATCCGCTACGTCTGCTTGGGCCGAAGCCTACATTCCTGGCGTCCCGAGACTGCCAGTTACAGGCTAAACGGGCAATGCGGGCGACGGCGTTCTCGGCCGCGGTCCGTGTGATGCGGACCCGCAGCACGCCGTTGGCGTTGATGCTGCTTGCATAGACGCCCTCGCCCGCCTGTTCCGCCACCGACTCCCCGGTAACCGGCGCCTCGTCGAGGTCCGAGATTCCGTCCATGACACACCGTCCGAAGCTACCCTGTCCCCTGGGCGGACGACCAACACGTCGCCGGCCGCCGGCTCCTAGACCGCCACCTCGCGCACCGCTCCGTTGCGCTCCAGCCGCCAGACCCACTCGGCATGGGCCGGACCTCAGCCCCGCCGCCACGGCACGCAGCGCGCCGGTGTCGGCGACCAACTGGCCCTTGCGGGTCCGCCACCAGGGCTGACCGACGAGCACGGCACGGGCCGCCCGGGTCGCGCGGCCGGCCTCCGGATCAAGCGGCAGCGGCGTACAGCCGAGCGCGCGGATCCGGCCCTCGATCTCTCCCTGTGTGATGCGGTCGCCGTCGAACGCCAGGGACAGGCTGGCCAGCGCCAACCTGACGCTGATGTCGCCGGCCCCAGGCAACCGCCTCAAGCCGTTCTCGATCTTCAGCGCGCAGCCGCCGCAGTCCATGCGCTCGACGCGGTGCCGGAGTTCGCGGGTTTCTTCTAAGGTCATCATCTCATCTCGAACCGACGAACTGGTCACAGTTATGGCGCTTGCACTGTGTACACGGTCAAGTCCGGCCTGATGCTGGAGATCTATATCAATCGTCGCTGGAGCGAGATCACTGCGAGGGCGCATCGGACCCGCAACAAGCGATAACCACCCATCAGAATCCGCGCGGACCGGCGACGACCTGGACTCGCGCGCCGTCACGCAACTGCTGATGCCCAGCGGTTACCACGACGGCGCCAAGGTCGAGACCGTACTGCACCTCGATGTGGCCCGGCAGCCGGCGGCCGATCGCCACTTCGGTCCGCACAGCCTTGCCGTCCTGCAGGCGATACACGAATAGGTCGGGGCCGTCGCGGAATAGCGCCGCCTCCGGTACCAGGATCGCCTGCGGTCGCTTGTCGACCACAATGCGGATGCGCGCGAACATGCCCGCCGACAGCCGACCATCGGGGTTCCGCACCCGCGCCCGCAACCGCACGGCGCGGCCATTGACGTCGACGATCGGGTCGACCGCCACGATCTCGCCCTCGATCGCCTCGCCAGGCCGGGCGTCGACGGTCACGTGCACCCGCAAGCCCAGCCGGAGATGCGGCAGGTAGACCTCGGAGACCCGGAAGTCAACCTTCAGCGGGTCGACCATGGCCAGCTCGACGATGCGGTCGCCGGGACTGACATAGGCGCCGACGCTGACCGCCCGGAAGCCGACGACCCCGGCGAAGGGTGCGATGACGACCGCCTTAGACAGCCGGGCCTCGGCGAGCACGAGATTGGCGCGGGCCGCGTAGAACGCGGCGTTGGCCTCATCGTGGGCTCTGAGCGTTCCTACGCCCTGATCCGCGAGCGTGCGGGCACGGTCATGATTGGTGGTTGCGAGCGCCAAGTCCGAACGGGCCCTGGCCAGCTCAGCCCTGAGGATATCCGCGTCGAGCTCGATCAGCACGGCATCCGCCACGACGCGATCGGCCTCCTTGAAATGTATTTTAGCCAGCCGGCCAGGGATCTCGGTCGTTATCTCGACAGACTCATGCGCGACCAGGGTGCCGAGGGCGTGAATTTCCTCGACTGCCTTCTCCTGGGTCGCAACCGCAGTTTCCACCGGCACCCCGGCAAGTGCTGGAGTGACCCTCGCCTCGACGTCCCGAACCGGCCGGTCAGAACGGTTCGGCAGGAACACGCTGCCGCAGAGCGCTGCCGCAATCACCAGACCAGCAGCAATGGACAACATTCGCTTCGCCATCAAAGGGCTGTTCCCGGCGTCGATGTGAACGGACTGGCGGAGTTCAGCAGGTGTTCCCCGGTGCCTGTCCGGCATATCGTATACAAGGCGAACGCAAAGACCTTGACGATAAGACGCTGTCAACGCTCGCCGCCGATGTGACTGATCGCTGCCGGTTCGACTACATGGCCGCCCATGACGCGAAGATCACCGCCCTGAATACCCTCTACGGCGACCGCATACGCTACCACGACAGCGCGGTTCCGCGGGTCATGTTCAGCGATCCGCATGTCGCCGGCGTCGAATCGTTCGGGGTGGCCGCCAGGCCGCCCGGGGTACCCCGTCAAGACGTCTATCCTGTCGCTTGATCCGCTTCCCCGGGCGCTGGTGACCCGGGATGCCCATGGTCTCATCAAGCTGCTCGCCCAGGGCTTCAAGCGCGCTCGCCGGTCGCTGCCGTCTTCGGCTTTGTCGCCTTAGGCACATGGATCATGGTCCGCCAGCGGGAGCTTCGCGACGCGTCGAATGATCCTATTGCAGCGGAATGAGGCCGGTCGGTATTCATTGCAGCCTGAGTCGTTTTCCGGGTGCGAGTTAAAGCGGTGCCGACAACGTTTGGCAGGCTGGTAGTGTTGCAGATGAGCGCTCTGCATTTTGTATGGTTGATTGCGTTGATTTCAACGTTGGGCGCCTTATCTCGGCTCCAGGGCCAATTCGTGCCGGTGCTTGAGCGGCTGCTGGAAACGCAGGCACGATGGGTGCCTCATGGGCATCCGCCCGTTAGCGCCTGGACTGTCCTTGAGGACACCGGCCTGGACATCGAGCGAGCCCGCAAGGACCGGAGGTTGTCGGGAATCGTTGCAATGCTCAACCGTCATGCCGAATATATGCAGACCACGGAAACTCGCGCTACGCCAACGTCCTTCGTGAACGGCAAGCCGTTGCGACAGTTTGGAGCCCAGGAGTTGCTCGATGTGGTCGCCGCCGAGGTGAACGTTCGATGAGCAGCGTTCGATTTTTTCTTTGGGCGATCGCGGCAACCGCCACCTTGGTCTTCGCCGGCGTCGCCGGTTGGCGGTGGTGGGAGAGCAGAACGCCGGCGACGGCGCAGCAGGTAGCACGCGACGCGATCACGGGCGATTTCTCGCTGACCGATCATACCGGCAAGCGGGTCACGGACGAGGATTTCCGAGGCCGGTGGATATTGGCGTTCTTCGGCTTCACGCACTGCCCCGACGTCTGCCCGACCGCCCTCAACCAAGTAGCGCTTGTCATGAATGAACTCGGCGCGAGCGCCGAGCGCATTCAACCGCTCTTCTTCACCGTCGACCCAGAGCGCGACACGCCGAAGGTGATGGCGGAGTACGTCTCCATATTTCACCCGAGAATCACTGGTCTGACGGGGACGCTGGAGGAGGCTCGCCAAGCGGCGCGAAGCTACAGGATCTACTTCTCTAAGGTCGAGCAGGACGGCGCGCCCGATGGCTATACGATGGATCATTCGGGCTACCTTTATCTGATGAATCCGAGAGGTCAGTTCGAGCTCGTCTTTTCGCACGAGAGCAAAGTGGTGGACATCGTCGCCAAGCTTCGCAGGCTGATCGAAGGGGAAGCCGGATGACTCGCTATTTGCTGGCTCTGGTTGCCGTACTCAATGGCGCGATGCTACCGGCGGCGCCGCTGTCGGCCGATCAGGTTCGCGTGGGCGAAATCGCCATAGAGAAGCCCTGGGCGCGTGCGTCGATCGGCACGTCGCGTCCGGCGGTCGCATATTTCACGGTCAGGAACCTGGGCAGCGAACCAGATCGCCTCATGAGCGTAACGAGCCCGGCGTCCGGGATGGCGGAAATTCACGCAACGACCCAAGAGAACGGCGTCATGCGTATGCGCCCGGCCGGGCCTCAGGACTTGCCGCCGGGGGGCCGTCTGATCCTGGAGCCGGGCGGGCTTCACCTGATGTTGATGCAGCTGAGCGAACCGCTCGTCAAAGGACGCACGGTCGCCTTGGAACTAAAGTTCGAACTTGCCGGGACTGTTACGGTCGACACGCCGATCGTCGGTCCTGGTGAAACGCGCTCATCGCACTAGATTTCGCCATCGTGCACATCACTCCGACCGGTCGCCATGAGCCTGCGCGAGGTCGCCGCGGGCGTCGCCGACGATCCGCCAGGCCGAGTGCAGGAACAGGCCGGCGATGACCACCGCCACGGCGAGGTCCGGCCATGGGGTGGCGGTCCACCAGACCAGCCCGGCCGCCGCCACCACGGCGAGGTTGCCGATGGCATCGTTGCGGCTGAACAGCCAGACTGCCCTGACGTTGGCGTCGCCCGCCCGGTGCGGGACGAGCACCAGCGCCGCTGCCACGTTGACCGCCAGCGCGACGGCGCCGAACAGCCCCATGAGCTCGGCAGCCGGCTCGTTCAGCACCAGCACCCGGTATGCCGTGTTGACCAGCACGCCGCAGCCGAGGGCCCCGAGGAACAGTCCTTGCAACAGCGCCGACCGCGCCCGCCAAGCCAGGCTCCAGCCGATGGCGAGCAGGCCCAGGAAGGTGATCAGGCCGTCGCCGACGAAGTCCAGCGCGTCGGCCTTGAGCGCCTGCGAGCCGGCGATGAAGCCGCCGGCCATCTCGACCACGCCGTAGCCCACGTTCAGCACGACGACGGTCCACAGGGCGCGCCGGTAGCCGGGTGCGAGATGGGCAGGATCGCCCGGAACCGCGCCGTCGCCGCCCGGCTCCGGCGCGTCCAGCCGGTCGAGCCGATAGCCGAGGTCGGTCACCGCCCGTTCCACCGCCGCCGTGCTGGAGGCATCTTTGGCGGTCAGCGACATCAGCTGCGAGGCGATCGAGACCCTCACCTCTTCGACGCCGGTGACGCCGCGGGCGGCACCTTCGATCTTCATGGCGCACGAGGCGCAGTCCATGCCATGCACGCGGTAGCGGGCGATCTCAGGGACGTCGTGGTGTGGTTGCGTCATCTCGGTTCTCCTAAGGCGACCCGAGTGCCAGGACGGGGAGCCAGGTCGCGAGCAGCGGGAACAGCAGGACCAGCGCCATGCCGGCTATCTGCAGGGCGACGAACGGCACGACGCCCCTGTAGACCTGCTCGAGGCGAACCTCGGGCGGTGCCGCCCCCTTCAGGAAGAACAGCGCGAAGCCGAATGGTGGTGTGAGGAACGACGCCTGCAGGTTGAGCGCCACCAGCACGGCGATCCACAGCATCGAGAGACCGGGCACCCCGATGTAGTCGGAGAAGTCGAGTGCCTCCAGCGCCGGCGAGACGATCGGCAGGACGATGACCGTGATCTCGATCCAGTCGATGAAGAAGCCCATGACGAAGATCAAGCCGAGGATGAACAGCAGGGTGCCCCAGCGTCCGAGCCCGAGGCCGTGGATCGCTTCGGTCACCACGCTGCTGCCGTCGAGGTAGATGAAGACGAAGGAGAACACCGTCGCCGCCATGACGATCAGGAACACCATCGCCGTCATCAGCGCCGTCGCCTCGACGATCTCGCGGAACAGCCGGAACGACAGGCTGCGGTTCAGGATCATGAGCAGAATCGCGCCGGCTGCCCCGACGGAGCTCGATTGGGTGGGCGTTGCCAGCCCCGCGACGATCGAGCCGAGCACGAGGAAGACCAGCAGCAGCGGCAGGGCCAGGCTGCGAACCACGTAGATCGCGAAGCGAAGCGCCGGGATCGGTTCGGTCTCCGTCACGCGTGGGGCGGCGCTCGGGTCGATGGCCGTCCGCGCCAGCAGGTAGACCACGTACAGGACGGCGAGGACGAGGCCCGGCACCACGGTCGCCAGGAACATGTACCCGAGCTGCACATCCATGTGGTCGGCGAGGAAGAACAGCATGAGCCCGGGCGGAAAGATCAGGCCGAGCGTGCCCGCCGCCGCGACCGAGCCCGTTGCCAGGGGCACGCGGTAGCCCTGCGCCAGCATGCTCGGCAGGGCGATCAGCGCGAGCGTAGCGACTGAGGCGCCGATCAGTCCGGCCGACGGGGCGAGGATGACGCCGATGACGACAACGGCGATTGCGAGGCTGCCCGGCAGGCGGCGCAGCATCAGGGACAGGCAGGTCAGCAGCTCGCGGGCGATGCCGCTGCGCTCCAGCGCGATGCCCATGAACAGCAGCATCGGCACCGCCGGATAGATCAGGTTCTCGCCGAGGTTGGCGTACATCCTGAGCGGCAGGTTGAAGAGCGCGACCACGGGGAAGAGGTCGAGGGCGTTGCCGAGCAGGGCGAACGCGAAGCCGACGGCGGCCAGGGTCAGGGCGACCGGGAAGCCGGCGAACAGGAACACCGCAAGCACCGCCGCCATCAGCAGCGGCAGGGCGTCGATCAGGCTGTCCAGCACGATCACGCCTCCTCGCCGCGCGGCGCCGGCCGAGGCTCACGCCCGAGCAGGTAGAGCACGTTGCGGGCGAAGACGCTGGTGCCGGCGAGCAGCAGCAGAAAGGTGCCGAGCGGCAGCGTGCTCTTGATGATCCACCGCATCGGCAGCCCCAGCGCTGCGCGCGACCGCTCGCCACTGGCATAGGCCAACCATGCCAGATGCGATCCATAGACCATTACGACGAGACAGAACGGCACGAGCGCGACCAGGTAGCCGACCGCCTCGATCGTCGCCTTCGTCCGGTCGGAGCAACGGTCCCGGAGCACATCGATGCGGACATGCGCGTCGCGGAGGTAGGCATAGCCGATCGACGCCATCACCAGCCCGAGGAACAGGTGCCACTCCAGCTCCTGCAGCCGGGTCGAGCCGGTGTTGTAGAACTGCCGGCCGACGATGTCGTAGACGCTGACCGCGATCAGCAACGGCAGCATGACGAGTGCCGGGACGATGCAGGCCCAGGCGACTGCCGCCTCGACGGTCCCCAGGAGACCGCGCGAACGCAAGACGGTCATTTCATCCCCCTGCCGATCTTGTTGGTCTTTTCGGCCGATCGGCCTCAGGGTATAGTCTCGTTACTTGAACAACTGTTCAATAGTATAAATGCCGAAGCTTTCCTGGAGTCCCGAAGCCCTCGCGCGGGTCAGCTCGCTCAATCGCAAAGAGGTTGGCCTGTTGGCCGAGATCTTCCGGCTGCTCGGCGATACGAGCCGGCTGCGCATCGCGCTGCTGTGCGCCGCCGGCCCGCATGCGGTGACCGACCTCGCGGAGAAGCTCGACATGAGCGTAAGCTTGGTTAGCCACCACTTGCGCCTGTTGCGCGCGTCCAGACTCGTTCGCTCCGAGCGCCAGGGCCGTCAGGTCATTTACTCGGCAGCCGATGATCACATCCGCTGCGTCCTCATCGACATGGCGGATCATATGTCCGAGTGGTCGACGGACGAGGAATAGCCGAAGGCTCGCGAGGCGAAGGTGGTGCTGGGCGGCCGGTTTAGCGAGGCATGTGGCGATGGAAACGGGTGCGTCCGGCAAATCGGAAGGCGACGCTGAGTCACGATCACGTTCTGGATGACCATGGCGAGAAAGTACTCGCCCTGTTGCTGCTTCTCCTCTAGATGGCATACGCCAGTTCTGCACTTCCGATTTAGCGTCGTCGAGTTCATCACCTTCGAATGCAATCGGCGGGCTGTCCTGGACGGAGTCGCGCGGAGACGGTACCTGCTAGCCCCTCCACCTGCATCCGTGGTGCAGCGCCCCACGGGCGCGTCCATCCGGATGCTCGTCCGGCAACCGGTCGGCAGCACGCGCCGGTAAGCTTGGTGCGGCCAAATCACAGAGGCAGGAATCATGGGCGGCGTCGGGATGCAGCCCTCGCTCTCGGGATGTCTGCCAGGCAAATGGGGCAGGCGCGCCAGACTATGGATGCGCGAGACGGGACCGGCTCCAGCACGCCGAGCGCCAGCAGATGCCGCAAGGTCTGCGGCGTGTTGTATCCGAGACCTGTCGGCGATTTTCCGAGCGGCTTCAGGCGGGACGATCGAGCGGCAGCGCTCGCTGGTGACCAAGCCTCGCGCCTGCAGCCGCCGCCGGTTCATCGCCGTCACGGTCGCTCGGCACACGCCCATGCGCCGGGCAGCTCGGGGGGCGAGCTCGAGGCAATCCTTAATTCGCTCGGTCCCGTGCACCTTGCGCACGCCGCGTCAAGGCGTGGCCGCGATCCGCCCGATCCAGTCCTCCAGCACCTTCAGCGTCGTCGGGCTGACGTGGTGCTCGATTCCCTCGGCGTCGTGGAACGCCGCCGCCTCCGGCACCCCGAGCGCCAGCAGGAAGCGCAGCACCACGGCGTGCCGCGCGCGCGAGCGGTCTGCCATGGCGCGGCCGGCGTCGGTGAGGAAGATCGCGCGGTAGGGCTCGCTGGTGGCGAGGCCGCGGGCCTGAAGGCGCCGCACCATCGACGTCACCGTGGCCTGCCGGACCCCCATGCGCTGGGCGATGTCGACGGCGCGCGCCTCGCCGGTGGCGTCGATCAGGTCGGCGATCAGCTCGACATAGTCCTCCAGCAGCTCGGTCTCGTGCGCCTTGCGTACGCCGGTGTGCTGTCGGGCGTGCTGCTCGGCGTCGATCAGCCGCCCGGGATCGCAGGGCCGGCTGACATGCGCGAGCGCGCGGTGCTTGGGGTCCGCCGTCATCCTTTCGGGCTTACCGCACCGGACGGCCGTTGACAAGTTGGAGGGGTGCCTTCAGTTGTTAGTCTCGACTAAACTTGCACGACCAGGGAGGGTCGACGCCCTATGAGCCTGATCGGCATCAGCCGCCGGTTCCTGCTGCGGTCCGGGCTGCTCGGAGGCGGGCTCGCCGGATCGCTCGCCGCGGCGCGGGCGGCGACGCCGCACGCCGGGCACGGCAACATGACCACGGTCGGCACCGTCGACCACGCCGCCAACGGCTTCGACCCGCATGAGGTGCTGACCGACTGGGACACCGGGGTGCGCTCGACCGACGCCCAGGGCCGCGCGGTCCGCACGTTCGAGGTGACCGCCGAGGACAAGGAAATCGAGATCGCGCCCGGCATCAGGTTCCCGGCCTGGACCTACAACGGCCGGGTTCCGGGGCCGACGCTCAGGGTCACCGAGGGCGATCTTGTTCGGATCGTGTTCCGCAATGCGGGGTCGATGCCGCACACGATGCATTTCCACGGCATCCACGGCGCCAGCATGGATGGCGTCCCTGGCGCTGGTGAAATCGGTCCTGGCGGAGAGTTCGTCTACGAGTTCACCGCCCGGCCGTTCGGCTGCCACCTCTACCACTGCCATTCGGTGCCGCTGAAGCGGCACATCCACAAGGGCATGTACGGCGCCTTCATCGTCGATCCCGACCCGCAGCGCCACCCGGAGGCCGAGGCGGCGGCGCGGTCGCGGCTGCTGGGCACGCCGGAGAACGCGCGCTGGCAGGAGTTCCTGATGGTGATGAACGCGTTCGACACCAATTTCGACGACGAGAACGAGGTCTACGCGGTCAACTCGATCGCCCATGCCTACATGCACCGGCCGATCGTGGTCGAGCGCGACCGCCCGATCCGGGTCTACCTGATCAACGTGACCGAGTTCGACCCGATCAACTCCTTCCACCTGCACGCCAACTTCTTCAACTATTACGATCACGGAACGACCCTGCAGCCGACGCTGCGGACCGTCGACACCATCATGCAGTGCCAGGCGCAACGCGGCATCCTGGAGTTCTCCTTCGCCGGCTTCGAGCCCGGCCGCTACATGTTCCACGCTCACCAGAGCGAGTTCGTCGAGCTCGGCTGGATGAGCTTCTTCGAGGTGCGGGCATGACCACCCCGCCCCTCGCATGGCGCCTCGCCTGGGCGCTCGGGCCGGTCGCCCTGATCGTGGCGGTCGCCTGGGGCTTCCTGGCCCTCGACCCGCTGGCGGCGTTCCGCAACGGCGCGCCGCCGGCCGAGGAGCTGACGGTCGAGCGCGCGACCCTCGACGACGCCGGCATCCACCTGACGGTGCGGGCCGGCGGCGCCGAGGCGATGACCATCGCCCAGGTCCAGGTCGACGCCGCCTACTGGCGCTTCGAGCAGCACCCGCCAGGGCCGATCGCGCGCCTGCAGTCGGTGCGGATCGACATCCCCTACCCCTGGGTGCTCGGCGAGGCCCATACCCTGGTGCTGCTGACCGGCACCGGCACGGCCTTCGAGCACGTCATCGAGGTGGCGGTGCCGACCCCGGTGCCGGACGCCGGCCTGCTGCGCACCTACGCCCTGGTCGGGCTGTTCGTCGGCGTGGTGCCGGTGGCGCTCGGCATGCTGTTCTATCCGGCGCTGCGGGCCGCCGGCCCCGGAACGACGGTGTTCGTGCTCGCCCTGACGCTCGGCCTGCTGGCCTTCCTGGCGGTCGACACCCTGGCGGAAGCGATCGAGATCGCCGGCGAGGCGTCGGGCCCGCTGGCGGTGCCGGAGCTGGTGTGGCTGGTGGCACTGGCGGCCTGTGCAGCGCTGTTCGCAGCAGGCAGGCGCGGCGGCGGGGCGCCGACGCCGCTGGCATTGGCGGGTGCCATCGCGCTCGGCATCGGCCTGCACAACCTCGGCGAGGGCTTGGCGATCGGCAGCGCCTTCGCCTCCGGTGCCGCCGCCCTCGGCTCGTTCCTGGTGATCGGCTTCACCCTGCACAACATCACCGAGGGTGTCGGCATCGTCGCCCCGTTGACCGCCAGCCGCCCACGGCCGGCGGCGCTCGCCGGCCTTGCCGCCCTGGCCGGACTGCCCGCCGTGGCCGGGCTGTGGGCCGGCGCCTTCGCGTTCGCCCCGCACTGGGCGGCACTGGCCCTGGCGGTCGGTGCCGGCGCCATCCTGCAGGTGATCGTCGAGGTCGCCCTACTGATCCGCCGCCGCCTCGTCGACGCCGCGGTCGGTCCGGTGCCGGCGCTCGCCGGTGGAGTGGCGGGGGTGGCGCTGATGTACCTGACGGCGCTGGTGGTGCCGGCTTAACCCGCCCAAAGCCCGCAACGCCGGGAGCGAAGATTCAGAGAGCCTGCGTTGCTGAGGACTAACGGGGCTAGGAGCCTGTCTGAGTAACCGTGGCGGTCGCGATGGACGGAACGTTGGCGTGATACCGGTGAGTGCTTGAGGTGACTCCGAGGATTGAACTATGGCCTCGATCTCGGCTGACCGGTCTATCCCTCGACCAAGAACACCATCCTCAAGGCCTATGACGGCAGCCTCAAGGACCTGTTCCAGCAGGTGTTCGACGAGGAGTTCGCCGACCGGTCCGAGGCCAAGGGCATCGTCTACGAACACCGGCTGATCGACGACATGGTCGCCTCGGCGCTGAAGTGGTCGGGTGCCTTCGTGTGGGCCTGCAAGAACTACGACGGCGACGTGCAGTCCGACACCGTCGCCCAGGGTTTCGGCTCGCTCGGCCTGATGACCTCGGTGCTGATGACGCCCGACGGCAAGACCGTCGAGGCCGAGGCGGCGCACGGCGCCGTCACCCGCCGTTTCCGCCAGCACCAGCAGGGCCGCGACACCTCGGCCAACCCGATCGCGTCGATCTTCGCCTGGACCCACGGCCTCGAATACCGTGCCAAGTTCGACGGCACCCCCGGAGGTCGCGCGGTTCGCGCAGACCCTGGAGAAGGTCTGCGTCGACACCGTCCAGGACGGCTTCATGACCAAGGATCTGGCGCTGCTGATCAGCCCGGATCAGCCGTGGCTGACAACGCAGCACTTTCTTGGCAAACTGGATGAGAACCTCCAGAAGGCCATGGGCTGACCAAGAGGCGGGGAATGCGGCAAACGGGGGGCGGCGCGGCGATCATTGCGGCGCTGATGCTGGTAGCGGCTCAGGCCGACGCGAAATGCGTGCCCAGCAAGTACACCGACAGCTGGCTCGCCGAGCAGGAGCAGCTGGGCGGCGACACCATGCAGCGCCATGTCGGCCGCAGCCCGAGCGTGCTGGCCGCGTATCTGGCCGAGGACCCGCAGAGCCGTTCGATCGGCTCCTTCCCCGACCCGCGCACCGCCGGCGCCGTCATCGGAGCCGCCCTGCGCCCGGACGAGCACAGCTACGACAGCTGGGCACGCCGCGCCCAGGCCGGCGAGCGTGCCGAGGTCCGCATGGCGTTCGAGCAGCCGATCGGCGTGCTGGTCGAGCGCGGCAGCGCCTCCGCCGTGCCGGCGCACGGCATCCGCGTCATCCTCGAGGCGACGGGCCAGGGCACCTGCCGCCTGGTGACGGCCTTCCCAACCAGGTGATGGTCGCCGAGGGACCGCCGGCCGGCCGGGCCTGACGGTGCCGGCCGATCCGCTCGTGCTGCTGGTGGTCGTGGCCGGCGCCGTCGCCAGCGGCTTGGCCGGCTTCGCCTTCGCCGCCGCGACGCTCGGCCTCTATGTGCATTTCCTTGCGCCCGGCGTGGTGTCACCGCTGGTGGTGGCGGCGTCGCTGGCCGTCCAGATGATCGTACTGCCGATGATCTGGCGCCGGCCGCACCTCGCTCGCCGCTTGGCCGCTCCACTCGACCGGTGTCAAGTGGTCGAAGGCGGCCCCTGGGGGCGCGTCTCTCGCCGTAGTCCACAGAGGTGAACACCAGGCAACGGGGGCCGTGAACGTGACGCCGACGAGCACGCGACACGGCGCCCTTGTCGCGTTCCCGGCCCGCATTCGAAGTCGGCGACGTGCTCCGGCAGATACGTCGGTCGACCCCGAACAGTTGCGCCCGGGGACGGTGCCGCTGCATCAGCGAAGCGGCATTCCCTCTGCCATCGGACGGGTCTGCTCCAGAACGGGATCGAGCTCGCGCTGGACCTTGCGCAAAGCGATGGCGTTACCCTTATTTTCCCCGCCCTCCAATTCCACGGCACGCCGCAGGTACTCCGCCCCGCCCACTTTGTCCCCGTTCTGGGCGAGAAACGTTCCATAGGCGACCAGGATCCGGGGGAACGTCGGGGCCATCGAGACTGCTTCCTCGTACTTCCGACGGGCTTCCACGTGTTGCCCGAGGGCGATCAGCGACTCCGCCCAGGCGACGAGCGCCTCCGGATAGTCGGGCTCGATCTCCAGCGTTTTCCTATAGCGGCCGATCGCCTCCTCGTGGCGACCCTGGACCGCCAGAGTTTGGCCCCACCGCATCATCGGCCGCGGGAACGTCGGGTCGAGCGTCAGCGCCTGGCGGAACTTGACGATCGCCTGCTCGTAACGGCCTTCGTTGTGGAGCACGTGGCCCCAGAGAGCGTAGACCCAGGGGAGCTGCTGGCGATCCGCATGGACGAGGCAGAAATCTATCGCCGCCTTGGTCAGCGGATAGTCGCTCGCCGCCCCTTCCTTGCGGAAATGGTAGACGGCAACGAGGTAGGGATCGATCTCCTGCATCAGCCGGAGTGCCGCCGAATGGAAGAGTCCCTCGACGTCGTCGATCCTTCCATGCTCGTCGATCGAGAATTTCCTGTAGGCCGGCGACCTTCCCCTGATCGAGAGCATCAGATCGTTGCCGCCCTTTTCGATGATTTCGCCGGAGAAGGTGTAGGGCAGAAAGCCGAGTGCTACCTGGGTCGTGCGGATCGGCTTGCTGAGCCCGAACCAGTCGCTCAGCGCCTCGACCGAACGCCCTTGGGCGGTCAATTCGGCCGTCATCGTCCCCCGGTTGGTGGTCGCGGCATGTGCGATCTTCGCGACCTCCTCCGTAAGCAATCCGGTCGCGACTTCGTTGTTGAATCCCCTGTACTCAAGGTACAATGGGACCGAGATCTCCTCGATGATGATCGTCTCCGGATTCACGAAATACGACACGGCGAAAAACGCTCCGACAGCGAGCACAGGCAGCGTTAAGAATCCGTCGAACATCTGGCCTGTCCCCCTGGTTGGCGATGCCACAACTCCAGCCAGAGCAAGGATACCGCATCGTGTCCGCGAAGATAAGCAGACGATCAAGCCACCCAGGGGAGATCCCCGGAGCCGTTCCGTCGCTTCAGGTGCCTCCCAGCGCCACTCGAGCAGGTAATGCAGCGGTCCGAGCCACCTGGGCTCGTCCTCGGGAGGTCGCTTGCTGGCTGGATGCGTGGCGCAATTGGGGTTCCCGTATCACTTCTGCAGAGAGTGCCGGGACTGATTGGAACGTGGGGGTCAGGCTGGCCGAGGCGGTCGGGAGCGCATTCAGATTGCGGCCAAACGTTCCGCGGCGGCCGGGCATCGCTCCAGGGAGCGCTCGAGGCTTTCACGCCAGCACGGCCCTCGCGAGAGGGCATCGCGATATGCTTCCCGCAGGTCGTCGGGTCGGTCCTCAGCGAGGATCGCAATCAGCAGCTCGGCCTGCGCACGGTCCATTCGCGCCTTCAGGCTCGCCGGTCGGCGACGATCAGGACGCCGGCGCTGGAGGAGATGATCGGTCATCTGGACCTCGGCGCCGAGTGCGTCGACGTCGCATATTCGCAGGTCACCTGCATTCACTCCCGGGATCGCGCTACAATTAGCAACGAAGGCAGGTGACACGGTGAAATTCTCCCTGCCGTAGCGCCACCGGCAACGCTGGCGACAGCCGAGCCGGTGGGGGCGCCATGCGGGGTTCTGTGGGAGGACCCGCCCTGCCTTCACCCTCGTAAAGCGATGCCCGAACCATCAGGGCTCTCAATCCGATACGGACGACCTTACATTCCGATCTGTACGGCGCTACATTCCGAACCGGACGAGCCCTCACTCCGACTCGTACGGATCCCCGGATGAACGCGCCCGCATCGATGTCCCTCTACCCGCGCGCCGCAACCTCCCGCGTGACGACGGGCCTCGGGGACACTCCTGTCGTAATGATCAATGGTCCGCGGCAGTGCGGCAAGACGACCTTGGTCAGGTCGCTGTCAACCACCGGCCGTCCCTATCTGACGCTCGACGACGACACGACCCTGGCCGCGGCCCGGACAGATCCGGCGGGCTTCGTCCGTGACCTCGACACCGTAACGATCGACGAGGTCCAGCGCGCGCCCGACCTGCTGCGCGCCATCAAGCGCTCGGTCGACGACGACCGCCGGCCGGGCCGGTTCCTGCTGACCGGATCGGCAAACGTCCTCACCATGCCCCGGGTCGCCGACAGCCTGGCCGGCCGCATGGAGGTGGTGACCCTGCTGCCGTTGGCGCAGGCCGAGGTTCAAGGAACCGGCTCCGTGTTCCTCGAAGCGACCTTCGCCGGTCAGCCGCCGGCTCCGGGTACACTCCTCGTCGGTCGCGACCTCGTGCAGGCAGTGATCGGCGGCGGATATCCGGAAATGCTGACCCGAAGCGACCCCCGGCGCCGGTCGACCTGGGCCCGCGATTACATCCGGGCCATTGTCGAGCGCGACGTTCGCGACGTCGCGGAGATCGACAAGCTCGAGCAGATGCCGCCCCTGCTGCGCGCGCTCGCGCAGCATGCCGGGCAGCTCACCAACTTCGCTCAGCTGTCCGGCCAGCTTCGGCTCGACGACAAGACCGCCCGGCGCTATGTCGGCGTGCTCGAGCAGCTGTTCCTGGTCCGTCGCATCGAACCCTGGCATCGCAACGAACTCAAACGGCTGGTCAAGACACCCAAGCTGCACTTCCTGGACGCTGGGCTGCTGGCTGCCCTCCTCGCGATCACGCCGGAGCGCGTCGCAGCCGATCGCACGCTCCTCGGTCCCCTGCTGGAGACCTTCGTTGTCGCCGAGGTCCTGAAACTCGCGACCTGGAGTGAGGTCGAGCCGCGGCTGTACCACTACCGGGACAAGGACCAGGACGAGGTGGATCTGGTGCTCGAGGACGACGCGGGCTCGCTGGTCGGCATCGAGGTCAAGGCGGCCGCCACGGTGACCGCGGCCGATTTCAAAGGGCTTCGAAAGCTGGCGGACGCGGCAGGTAAGGCGTTCCGGGCAGGCTTGGTGCTGTATGACAGCGACCGCCTCATCGGCTTTGGCGAGCGGCTCTACGCCGCCCCCCTGTCCTGCCTCTGGGCGAAGTGACGACCTTGCTCGTTGTCGCTATCGGTCGGATGTGAGGCATCCAAGGATCGGCAGCGACGGGAGCAGTAGATGGGTTGGAAGCTCGAACTGGTGGAGACTTGCCCGGCCTCGGGGGCTCGCCGCATGGAGGTTGCCTGGCTCGGCGAGGTCGTCGCTCCGGCCAGCGTCGACGGCATCGGCCTTGACCACGGCATGACGCAGCGGCTGCTCGGCGACATCCAGCATGCTGTCGTGGCACTCCAGGAAGCGGCATTGCAGGCGGAAGCCGACCGGCGGCGCCGGCTCGACCCCACCCTGCGGCTGAAGGACTATCGGTTGCGCAGGATCCAAGGCCTCCACGGCACGTTGACGATCCGTGTCCCGCATGGTGCGTATCGGCATCGGGGAACGGGCGCCGGCGCTGCTGCGCGGACCGGCGCGACCGACCGATCCCGAGAACGGGCAAGGCCGTCCGACCCCCACGTTTGGAACAGTCCCGGTACTTTCGGGGAAAGTGGTACGGAAACCCCAAGATGGACAGCGTGCCAGTTCGACGGGTGCCGACCGCTTTGGGCCATCTGGCGTATGACATCGGTTGAGGCACGCTGTCTTCAGGGTGGTCCTTCGCAACCAGCATCGCTCGACCCGAAATCGCCCTCAGCAATCTCTCGATGGGCTTCAGCCAAATCAGATCGCCCAGCACCGCCGGTGCAGGGGACGCCGGCCGCATCGATGGCTTCCAATGCCAGCAGCAGATGCTCGGCTACCATCGGACGACTATCGGCACACGCGATCTTGAAGAGCTCCAGGATCCCGGCTTCAAGCCGGTTTCGGCCAAGCCTCATGGTCAACCTCCTTGCAGAACTCATAGCGACACTGGGGCTTCCACCCGGAGGAAGGTCAAGGCTGGCCGCTACATGCTCCAGCTCGAGCGGGGCAGAGCGTGCGACGCAATGACCATCGACGTCTTGTGCCGCGGGGGTTAGCCCCCCAATATGCGAGGCATGGTTCGAGCCCTGGCCCTGATCCTGGTCCTGACCTTCGCCACCGGCGCGGTGGCGCACGCCGTTCAGGCGTCGGGCATGGCGTTCGAGATGGCGATGACAGCCGACGGCACGATGCCCGGCTGCAACGGCTGCGACGGGGACGACGACGGCAACAACGGCGCCGTGGAGCTGACCTGCTCGCCGGCTTGCGTCGCCCCGGCGGTGGCTATCCTCGGCTCGGATACAGTGGTCGTCGTGAAGACCGCGGGTGATTCGATAGCCCTGCTCGCAGACGAGAGCACTGGCCTCCCGGCGCTCATAGACCCCTATCCTCCCAAATCCAGCGTCCTGATCTGACGGCTCCGGTTCGCTCGAGGGCGAGTCCGGCGTCGTAGCGGCGATCCCCTCATACCCGAGGACCGCCGTCCATCGGCCGTGCGCTCTCGCCTTCGGCGGGTGCCCGGCAGCGATCCCTCGTTCATGAGGACGATTCGATGCAGACCAAGGCCGTTGCCGTGCCATCACGGCGCACTCTCCTGGCCGGTGCTGGCGCCACCGCGCTCTTGGCGGGGCTCGGAACCGCCATCCCGTCGGGGGCGCGCGCCGCTCCCCGCGAGTTCCGCCTGCGCGCCGCCCCCGGCACGGCGCGGCTGGTGCCGGCGCCGTATCCGGACACCGCCGTCTGGTCCTACGGCAGCGTCCCCGGGCCTGAGATCCGGATCCCCCAGGGCGAGCGCCTGCGGGTTGTCGTGGAGAACGCGCTCGCCGAGGAGACCACGGTGCACTGGCACGGCATGCGGGTGCCGAACGCCATGGACGGCGTACCACACCTCACGCAGCGGCCAATCGCGCCCGGCGAGCGCTTCGTTTACGAGTTCGACGCCGTCGACGCCGGGACCTTCTGGTACCACCCGCACCAGAACGGCTCGGTACAGGTCGGCCGCGGGCTGTACGGGCCGCTGATCGTCGAGGAGGCGGAGCCGATCACCGTCGATCGCGACATCACGTGGGTACTGGACGACTGGCGCCTGCAGAAGGACGCGTCGATCAGCGACAGTTTCGGTAACATGATGGACACCGGCATGGCCGGCCGCATCGGCAACACGGTGACGGTCAACGGCCGGGTGCCCGACACCTTTGCCGTCAGGGCGGGAGAGCGCGTTCGGCTCAGGCTGATCAACGCCGCCAATGCCCGGATCTTCGGTCTGGAGTTCGACGGCCACAGGCCGACGGTGATCGCGCTGGACGGCCAGCCGGTCGAGCCGCACGGCCCCGCGGACGGCCGCTTCGTGCTGGGTCCGGCGATGCGCGCCGACCTGGTGATCGACATGACTGGCGCGCCGGGCGATCGCTTCCGCGTCACCGATACGTTCTACCAGGGTCTCGAATACCGCCTGCTCGACCTCGCCTACGCGGCCGCGCCGCTGCGTGAGCACGTGCCTGGCACGCCGGTGGCGTTGCCGGCGAACCCGCTCGCCGAACCCGACCTCGCCTCCGCCGAGCGCCACAGCGTCAGCTTCGGCGGCGGCATGATGAGCGGAATGATGGGCAGCGGCTCAGGCGGGATGATGGGAGGCGGCATGATGGGAGGCGGCATGATGGGAGGCATGGGCCGCATGATGCAGGGCATGCAGCACGGCAGGATCTGGACCGTCAACGGTGTCGCCGCCACGGGCCACGTCATGGATCCGATGCTCACGCTCCAGCACGGCCGGTCCTGCGTGCTCGAGCTCGCCAACGACACCGCCTGGCACCATCCGATCCACCTGCACGGCCACTCGTTCCGGGTGTTGAGCCGCAACGGCGCCCCGACGCGGCACCGGGAGTGGCAGGACACCGTGCTGATGACCCCGCGCGAGCGGGTGGAGATTGCCTTCGTCGCCGACAACCCCGGCGACTGGATGTTCCACTGCCACATCCTGGAGCATCAGGCAGCCGGCATGATGGGTGTGATCCGTGTCACCGAAGCGAGCCGGACATGAGCGCGAGATCGAACCTCGGGCTCGCCGTCGCCGCGATGATGGCTACGGTGGCCATGGTGGCCGGCGCCCGGGCCGACGGCGATCCTGGGCGCGGTGGCCAGCTCTACCGCACCTGCGTCGCCTGCCACTCCCTGGAGGCCGGCAGCCACCTCACCGGGCCGAGCCTAGCCGGCCTGTGGCAGGGTCCCGCCGGCAAGGTCGAAGGCTTCGCCCGCTACTCGGCGGGCCTGAGGTCCGCCGACTTCGATTGGGACGCGACCGTGCTCGATGCCTGGCTGGCCGACCCGCGCGCCATGATCCCGGACACCCGAATGGTGTTCCGCGGCATCCCGGCGGAGCAGGACCGGGCCGACCTGGTAGCGTTCCTGGCGCTCGCCATGGCACCCGGGGGAGCCGAAGCAGTCGTCGACCGTGACCTCGTCCCGGCCGACTACGCCCGTGGACAGAAGCCGGAGCCGCTGACGCCCACGCCTCCCGGTGCTCAGGTGACCAGGATCCGGCACTGCGGCGACAGCTATTTCGTGACCACGGCGGACGGTGCCGAGACGGCCCACTGGGAAATGAACGTCCGCCTCAAGCTCGACACCCGCGATACCGGCCCCGAGCCCGGCGCGCCGGTGATCATCGGCGCCGGCATGATGGGCGACCGCGTCTCCATCGTGTTCGCCAGCCTCCGGGATCTCAACAGCCTCGTCGAGGAGGCGTGCTGATGCGCGCTCCTCCCCAGAACCGATCTGCGAAAGGACCCGTCCCATGCTTCGACTGATCGCACTCCTCGGCCTGCTGCTCCTGCCGCTCGGCCAGGCCCAGGCCGCCGATCCGGCCAAGACCGCGACGCTCTACAAGAGCCCCCAATGCGGCTGCTGCGAGGGCTATGCCGATTACCTGCGGCAGAACGGCTATGCGGTGACCGTCAATCCGACCCACGACCTCGTCACGATGGGCCGTGAGGCCGGCATGGCCGACGACGTCCAGGGCTGCCACCTGACGTTCATCGACGGCTATGTGGTCAGCGGCCATGTCCCGGTCACGACGGTGAACCGGCTGCTGAGCGAACGCCCCGCGATCAAGGGTGTGACACTGCCGGGCATGCCGATGGGCTCGCCGGGGATGAACGGGCAGAAGACCGCGCCGTTCACGATCTACGAGATCGGCGACGGCGCACCGAAAGTCTATGCGGTGGAGTAGGACCATGGCGCATGCCGAGCAAGCCGGCACGGCCGATCCGCCGACCGCCACCGTCCACCGACCGCTGCGGCGCCTGCTGGTCATCCTGCCGCTCGCTGCCTCGATCATCGTCGGCGCGGTGCTGGCGTGGAGCCTGACCCGCAACCCTCGGGAGATTCCGTCGGCGCTGGTCGGCAAGCCGGTGCCGGCATTCGACCTGCCGGCGGTCGAGGGGCGGTCGGCCGGCCTGTCCAGCGCCGACCTCGCGGGCGAGGTATCGCTGGTCAATGTCTTCGCCTCGTGGTGCACCGCCTGCCGGGAGGAGCACCCACTGTTCATGGAGCTGAAGGCCGAGGGTGCCGTCCCGATCCACGGCCTCAACTACAAGGACAAGCCGGCGGACGCCGCAGAGTGGCTCGGCACGCTGGGGGACCCCTACACGCGCACCGGTGCCGACCGTGACGGCAGGGTCGCGATCGACTGGGGCGTCTACGGGGTACCCGAGACCTTCGTCGTCAGCGCCGCGGGCCGGATCGTCCACAAGCACATTGGCCCGCTGACCCGCCGGGATCTGGACGAGACCATCCTGCCGCTGGTCCACCGGCTGCGCACGGGAGGCGGCGAGCCGCAAGCGGACACTGAGCGCAAGCCATGACGCGCCTTCAGCGACTGTATGTCCGGTCCGCCATCGGCATCGCCGGCGGCCTCCTGATCGGTCTCGCGATCCTAGGAGTGCTCGAGTATCGGGACGGATCGCTGGCCGCATCCGGCGGACCGGTGACGGCCAAGGGCTCGCCGGTGAAGTCGCCGGCTGCGATGACGCTGCACGACGCGCCGCGGCCGGTCCCGGAGCTGCGGTTCTTGGACGGCAACGGCCGGCCGCTCACCCTTGCCGACTTCCGGGACAAGGTGGTGCTGCTGAACATCTGGGCTACCTGGTGCGGCCCATGCCGGGCAGAGATGCCGACCCTCGACCGCCTGCAGGCCACGCTCGGCGGGCCGGATTTCGAGGTGGTCGCACTGTCCATCGACCGGGTCGGAATCGAAGCCGTCGACCGGTTCTACTCCGAGATCGGGGTGAAGCATCTCGGGCGGTACATCGACGTCAGCGCCAAGGCCGCAAGGGAACTCGGCGCATACGGTCTTCCCACCACGCTGCTGATCGACCGCGATGGCCGCGAGGTCGCGCGGCACGTCGGGCCGGCGGAATGGGACACGCCGTCGATGGTGACGTTTTTCCACAGGCAGCTCTCGCGGGCGGCCGGCGCCACGCCAACCACGGCCAACAGGCAAGGATCATCATCATGACCGTCTCCACCGGACCGACGGAAGCGCCCCCACCGTCCCTCGCACACGACCTGCTCGGCCTGGCCCGCCATTACCTGGGCCGCCGCCGCGTCCTGCTCGTCCTCGCGGGCCTCGCGCTCGCCGCCGGACTGACCCTGAACTGGGGCTGGCTCACGGCAGCGGGCATTGCGCCGATCCTGGTCAGCCTCTTGCCCTGCGCCGCCATGTGCGGGCTCGGTCTCTGCATGAGCAAGAGAGGCGGCAAGTCGTGCTCGGCAGGCACACCCGCCCGCGACGCGGCACCCGATGCCATGCCGGCCGTGCCCGTCGATCCGTCGGACACGACCACCCACCAGATCCCGATCGGCGCCGTGGTGGCGTCGCTCGCGGATGCCGAACCGCAATCCCCGAAGGAAAGGAACACCACCGATGCGTAAATCGACGAAGAGCCTGGCCGCGGCAGGCCTGCTGGTCGCCGGCCTCGCGGCCGCGCCAGCCCTCTACGCCCACGAATCCGGCGGGGCCGGCGGCTCGATGATGGGCCAAGGCAAGATGGGCAAGATGGGCGTGATGGGCGAGATGACGGAGATGATGGCCGGCTGCAGCGAGATGATGCAGTCGATGCGCCAGGGCGGCTCCGGCGCGCCGAACGAGCAATGGCGCGAGGACACTCCCGGTCAGGCGCCGTCCAACGGCTAGCACCGATAGGGGGGCTGACCGCCGGTCGGCCCCACTCACCGCACGGAAAGAGGCTCATGCGAGCAATGAAAATCCTGACCCCTGCGCTGCCGGTCCTGCTGGCGCTCGGGTCGTCGGTTGCCGCCCACCACCCCGGCGACAAGCTCGACGAGGTGATGACCGGCAAGGAGGAGTTCTTCCAGACCATCGACAGGCCGGCGCCGGCCTTCGCGCTGGTCGACGCCGACGGCAAGCCGGTGGCGCTGTCCGACTTCGCCGACCGGATCGTGGTGATGCACTTCATCTATGCGGGCTGCCCGGACGTCTGTCCGCTGCACGCCGAGAAGATCGCCGAGGTCCAGCAGATGGTGAACCAGACCCCGATGCAGGATCGGGTCCAGTTCGTCACGATCACCACCGATCCGGTGAACGACACGCCGGAAGTGCTGAAGGACTACGGCCCGGCACACGGGCTCGACCCGGCGAACTGGGTGTTCCTGACCGCCGGGCCGGACCAGGGCGAGGACACGACGCGCAAGTTGGTCGAGGCCTACGGCCACAAGTTCATGGTCACGGGGAATGGGCTGCAAGTGCATGGCGTCGTCACCCACGTCATCGACCGTGGTGGGCGCTGGGCCGCCAATTTCCACGGCCTCGAGTTCGATTCGCTGAACCTGGTCCTCTACGTCAACGGGCTCACCAACAATCCGCAGAAGCCGGCCGAACCGACGCTCTGGGAGAAGGTCAGGAACTGGTTCTGACGATCCCCGGCTTGCTCGCCGATCCGCCATCCAAGTGAGGCATCGACCATGACCGCCAGACGCACCCTCCTCCATCTCCTGCCGGCCGCGCTCGCCGTGGCCGCCACGGGGTTCCCCGCCAGCCGCTCGTTCGCTACGAGCGGGACCACGGTTGCCGCCCTGATCGGGGAGACCCATTTCCACGGCATCGCCGCCGACCCGCGTGATCCCGACCGCCTGTATCTGGCGACCCATCACGGCCTGTTCGTCGTCAGTCCCGACGGCAAGGCTCAGCAGGTCTCGGACTCGCGGGACGACTTCATGGGCTTCACGCCGCACCCCACCGATCCGGACCTGCTCTACGCGAGTGGGCATCCCGCCGGCGGCGGCAATCTCGGCTTCATCGTCTCGCGCGACGGCGGCAAGTCCTGGTCGAAGCTGGCGAACGGCGCCGGTGGACCGGTCGACTTCCACCAGATGGACGTCAGCAAGGCGGACCCAGCCGTCGTCTACGGCGCCTTCGGCGACCTGCAGAAGAGTGCGGACGGCGGCCGCAGCTGGACGGTCGCCGGTCCCGCGCCCGAGGGCCTGATCGCGCTCGCCGCGTCGGCCAAGAACGTCGACCGGCTGTACGCCGCGACGCGGGGTGGCTTGACGCTCAGCACCGACGGTGGCCGGCAGTGGCGGCCGGCGCATCTGCTGCGGACACCGGCGACGGCGGTGCACGTGACGTCCGACGGCACCGTCTACGCCTTCATCGTCGGCACCGGCCTGGTGCGCGCATCGGAGCCGGACATGCGATGGGCAACCATCGGGAACGGCTTCGGCGATGCCTACATCCTGCATCTCGCAGCTGTTCCGGATGGAGACATGCACAGGCTGTACGCAGTCACGCTCGACCCGGGCACGCGCGCCCAGGCCCTGCATGTGAGCCGCGACGGCGGGCGAAGCTGGAGCCGATTAGGCGCGGGGTCGGCATGAAGCAGCGAACGACGAACCAACCTGCCCTTCCGCTTCTGCCGCTCGTCATCGCCGGCGCGATCCTGATGCCCGCGGCAGGTCGGGCCGAGGGCGATTCCCGGCGCGGCAAGCGGGAGTACCTGCGCTGCGCCACCTGCCATGCCGCCGCGCCGGCCGAGCACAGGAACGGGCCCAGCCTCGCCACCGTATACGGCCGGGCCGCCGGCACCGTGGAGGGCTTCGGGCGTTATTCCGACGCCCTGAAGCGGGCCGGCGTCGTATGGACGGAGGAGGCGCTGGACGCCTGGTTGCGGGATCCGAAGGCCCTCATTCCGGGCAGCTCGGTGGTCATGCCGAGCATTGCGGACGCGCGGGCGCGTCTCGATCTGATCGCCTATCTCCGCGAGCTGGCGGCGCGCAACCGTACGATCGAGGGTTCAACGCGATGACGGGCTCGCAGGCAGAAGTCGGTGGCTCGGGTGCTCAACGCATCGGCGCGTCCGGCGAGTGGTTGTCGGTGCTGCGCCGATATCTGGCCGTGATCGCGGTCGGCAATCTCGCCTGGGAGTTCGCTCAGCTTCCGCTCTACACGATCTGGCACGGCGGCACGCCGCGCGAGATCGCCTTCGCGGCCCTGCACTGCACCGGCGGCGATGTGCTGATCGCCGGCGCGGCCCTGCTCGGTGCACTGCTCGTTGCGGGAACCGGAGAATGGCCGCACGACCGCTTCGCGACGGTGGCCGTCCTCGCGATGCTAGGCGGTCTCGGCTACACGGTGTTCAGCGAATGGCTCAACACCGAGATCCGGGCCAGTTGGGCCTACACGGAGACGATGCCGCGGCTGCCGTTGATCGGAACCGGCCTCGCCCCCCTCGCCCAGTGGATCGTGGTTCCGCTCGTCGCCTTCTGGTGGGCGCGCCGCCGCGTGGCGCGGGGCGGCTGACCGATGCCGGAGATCTCGAACATCGACCTTCTCGCCGCCTTCGCGGCCGGCGTGATCTCGTTCCTGTCGCCCTGTGTGCTGCCGCTGGTGCCCGGCTACGTGTCCTACGTTGCCGGCGGCACCGGCGGCCGCCTGCAGATCGGCGGTGGCGTGGCAGCCCTGCGGCTGCCGGCGATCGGGCTCGGGCTCTGCTTCGTGCTCGGGTTCGCCACGGTGTTTGTCGTGCTTGGTGCCAGCGCCACCGCCGTCGGCCAGCTGCTGCTCGCCTGGCGCTACGAGCTCAATCTCGTCGGCGGCGCGATCGTCATCCTGTTCGGGCTGTTCCTGATCGGGGCGGTGCGGCCGGCCTGGATGATGCGCGAGCTGCGCTTCTACGCGACGGTGCCGGGCGGGCGACCGACCTCGGCCTACATGCTCGGTCTCGCCTTCGCGTTCGGCTGGACGCCGTGCATCGGACCGGTGCTCGGCGCCATCCTGACGGTAGGGGCCACGTCGGCGACGGTCGGCGGCGGCGTGTTGTTGCTCGCCATGTACGCCGCCGGCCTCGGCGTGCCGTTCCTTCTCGCCGCCGTCTTCACCGATGCGCTCGCCGCCCGGCTGCGGTCGATCGGCCGTGCCGGTCGGGTCCTCCAGGTCGGCGCCGGCGGCGTGATGGTGCTGATGGGGGTCGCCATGATCACTGGCCAGCTCAGCGCATTGTCCTACTGGCTCCTGGATGCGTTCCCAATTCTCGCGAGAATAGGCTGACCGGTTGTGGGCTTGAACGCACGATGCCTTGATTTGATCCGGTAGATCGCAGCGTGGCATGTTCCGTCCATGGAGTTCACACCGGTCGCCACGATCCTGCTACCGATTGGGTTGGGCCTGCTCGGCTTCATCGAGCCTTGCACGATCGGCGCTCACCTCATCTATCTCAGGTCGTAGGGCAGCTTACCGATCAGCGCCCGGCTGCGCTCGCTGACCGTCTTCATCCTGGTCCGGTCGCTGGTGACCGGTCTTTTCGGCGCCTTCGTCGCGTATCTCGGCGGCCTTCTAATCGCCGTTCAGACGACTTTGTGGCTGGTATTCGGGTTCGTGTACCTGGTGTTCGCCGTGACCCTGATCGGCGGGACACTTCAATTCCGGGTCATGCGGGTGGGCCTCGTACCGCAGCGCTGGCGTTTGTCGCCGAACCCGATCCTGCTGGGTCTGGCATTCGGTTTGAACATTCCAGCTTGCTCGGCACCGATCCTCTTTGGACTCGTGGGGCTCGCAGCCTCGCTCGGCACGATTGCCGCCGGCTTCCGGATGATGTTCCTGTTCGGGCTGTTCCTGTCGCTACCGCTCGCACTCTTCCTGCTCGTCCCGGACTTCGTCTCGTACCTGGAGTCGCTGCGCATGCGTGCACGGAGCACGCGAGTGTTGGTCGGCCTCGTCTTTGCCGGTCTTGGCCTCTGGTCAATCTGGTTCGGGCTGTTCGTCGATCCGGCGGATTGGGCAGGCCGATGAGCGTGCGGCGTCGGTTCGTAAGCGTCGCCGCCGCAGGCGTCACGTTTCAGGCAGGATCGGCGGCGGTGGATTCCGCCACGATCATGTCCGCGCTGGTCTTTCAGCTGACCGGCAGCCCGATCCTCGTCGGCGCGGTCACCGCCATCCTGAGGTTCGGCTGGCTGTTCCCGCAGCTGATCATCGGGTTCCTTGCCCAGCGACGCGGCTCCAGCATGCGGTACTACGTGATCGGCGCATTCGGTCGCGCAACCTGCATGGCGGCGTTGGCTGTCTTCCTGTTCGCCGGGCAGGGCTGGTCCACAGTCTGGCTCGTCACCTGGGTGATGTCGATCTGGACGGTCTACGCCTTCGTCAGCGGGATCGTGGCCGTGCCCTACAACGACATTGTCGCCCGTGCCGTACCGCCGGATCTCCGCAGCCGATTGCTGGCAACCCGCTTCTTCGGCGGCGGCGTGATTGCGCTCGGCGTTGCCGCGATCGCCGACCGGATGATCGAGCGGTTGGCGTTCCCGTCTTCCTATGCCGCAATCGTCGGCATGGCGGCGATCCTGATGTACCTGTCGTCGGTCGTATTCACCAGTATGGGGGAGCCCGGCGCCAAGACCGAAAGCAGCGACACCAAACCAACTTTTTACGCCTACCTGAAGGAAGGTATGGCAGTCATGCGGACGGACCAGACATTCAGGCTGTTCGTATATGCGCAATGGTGTGGTGGCGCAGCCCTGATGGCGCTGCCGTTCTACATCGTTCAAGCCGACGCGCTCGGTCTGGGGTTGAAGGACGCCGCTATCCTGCTCGCGGCACAGACCACAGGCGCACTGATGTCGAACCTTCCGTGGGGCTGGTGGGGCGACAAATGGGGCAAGGTCAGTCTGCTTCGGGCGATCGCGTTCGGCCGAATGACGCCGCCCATCGTCATTCTCGTGATCAGCTCCGTTGCTTTGGACAAGGATCAGGTTCTCGCGGCATTCGTAGCGGTATTCGTGGTCCTCGGCGCGCTTGCCAACGGCCTCACGATTGCCGTGATCGGCTACCTCATGGAGATCTCGCCGGAAGATCGGCGGCCGGCGTACAGCGGCTATTTCAATGCCATTACGGCGCCGGCGTTCCTGCTACCCTTGCTTGCCGGCGGAGCTGCCGCGACGGTTGGGTTGCCGAGCCTGTTTGCGATCTCCGCGCTGGCGGCAGGGCTGCAAGGACTGATTCTGCTACGCGTCTCGCCGCGGCTCCACCCGGAGGCGACGCCGGGCAGTGGATCAAGCGGTTCAAGTTGAACGTCCAGCGACAAGGCGGGTGTGATCCGAAGGCGAAAGTTCCGAGACATCTCGCCAAGCGTGGGACAGCAATGAGCGCAACTGACGGCCGGTTTGACCGCTTGGACGCGCCGCGGCGACACGGATTAGCGGCCTACTTGCCCCGTCACGTGATCATGCGTCTCGATCCGCCCCATCCGATCGAGCAGCGCGAGGAGGACGGTATGCGGATCTTCAATTCGGGCCATCAGCCCGACTGCGCTTCATTCTGCGAGGACGCGAACTCGACTTCCCGATCGACTAGCTTCGCAGCACGGTCCTGATCGGGATCGCGATGATAAGCGGCCAGTTCAGCGCCCTCTCCTACTGGCTGCTCGCCACCTTTCCTGCCCTTGCGACGATCGACTGATCTGCTCCGGGTGTTTGGAGAACTTGTAATAAGTTTCTACGAAGACCGTATCCTGCCGCTTCTCACCAACCTTGCGATGCGGAACCGGACCCTCGTGCCGTACAGGCAGCGCGTGCTCTCCGTCGCGGAGGGCCGGGTGCTGGAGATCGGCATCGGCTCCGGACTCAACCTTCCGTTCTACGGCCCTGATGCACGCGAGGTGATCGGGCTCGACCCGTCGCCGCGGCTGATCGCCATGGCCGAGCGCGCCGCACAGAACTCGACACTACCGGTACGCTTCATCAATGGCTCGGCAGAGGCTATTCCGCTGGATGACGGCAGCGTCGACACCGTGCTGACGACCTGGACGCTGTGCAGCATCGCGGGAGCGGTTCCGGCCCTCGCCGAGGTGCGGCGCGTGCTCAAGCCCGGCGGGCAGATGCTGTTCGTCGAGCACGGGCTGGCGCCGGATCCGGGCGTGCGCCGCTGGCAGGACCGACTGACCCCGGCCTGGAAGCGGATCGGCGGCGGCTGCCACCTGAACCGGCCGATCCGCAGCATGATCGAGGCCGGGGCCTTCGACATCACGGGGATCGAGACCGGCTACGCCAAGGGGCCGAGGCCGATGACCTTCATGTATGAGGGTCGGGCGCGGCCGGGATAGCCAGACGGAACACGCAAGACAAACGCGAGGTTCGGTCGACGCCCGCCCCGATGTGGACCGACCGAAATGGCACGCTGATCGAGTCGATTAGGCGACCGCGGGCCGGCCAATCCGCCGAGACCGCAACAACGAAAGGAGATCGTCGATGATGATGGAAGGCATGTGGGGGATGGGCTGGGCAATGGGCCTGTTCTGGCTGCTCGTTCTGATCCTGCTCGTCCTCGGGATCGCAGCCGTCGTGAAGTACCTCACGTCGGGACGCAAGTGACACCCGGCCGGGCGATCTCGATCACCTCCGGCGTGGCGCCTGGAAAGCAACGACGGCAGTCGCTCGTGCGAACGGACGCCCGGTTGCGTGAGAACGTCACGCATCCTCGCATCAAGACGCTTCGGCCTCACGTTCGGGCGTGTGGCCCCATCAGAATGACGGGGCCGATTGGAACGTGGGAGTCATCGCAGGCTTGCCCCTTGGCACGGCTATCCGAAGTGAATAACCGGTCGATTGGTCGTGTCGGAAGCATGGGATGGGTTGGAAGCTCGAACTGGTGGAGATCGGCTCGCACTCTCTCCGTATCGAAGTGGCGTCGCTCGGCGAGATCATCGCTCCGGCCAGCGTAGACGACATCGGCCTCGACCACGACACGGCGCAGCGGATGCTCGGTGACATCCGGCGCACCGTCGTGGCACTCCAGGAGGCGGCTCTGCAGACCGAGGCCGCGCGGCTGCGCCGGCTTGACCCGACCCTGCGGCTGAAGGACTATCGGCTTCGCACGATCCAGAGCCTCCATGGCACGCTGACGATCCGTATCCCGCGCCTGGCACGCATCGGCGGAGCCGGCGCCGCCGTTGCCGTTGCTGGGCGGATCGGCACGCTCGACCGCGGAGTACCGGCAGCTGCTGGCACGTCTCGGTGCCTGGATGAGCTTCCGCGCGGCCGCCGGGCTCATCAGGGAGCTCTATTGGCGTCAACCGCCATCGGCAATCTCCGGGAATAAATCAATGGCCAGAGCGCCTGGTCGACTACGCCCGGCTCCAGCGGGCCGGGCAGAAGGTCGGCAGGTCGAACTCGGAGGGTCTGGCCAATACCCTGGTGAACCGGCGCATGAACAAGCTGCAGCAGATGCGCTGGTCGACCGCCGGCACGCACGCCGTCGTCACTGTGCGCGCGCACGTGATGAACGAAGCCCCGCACAATATGCCGACGTCGACCCGGCAAGCGACCTGACCCCCACGCTCCAATCAGTCCCCCAGGGTTTCGGGGAACAGACGAGGCTTCAGTCCGCTTTAATCCCGTGCTCCTAGCGCGTAAGCGTCCGGCGAAGGCCGCATGGCTTGTCGGCCGGGATTGCGATAGTCGCGTGCTGGACGCGCGCGTTGGGATGGCGGGCGGATAGGTTGCCCGGGCGGTTACGCGGCGATGTCGGCGCCCGGCTTGGCGTCGGCCCATTTCCATGGCAGCAGCTCCTCGATCTGCTTTGCCGGGTGGGTGGCGATGCGAGCCAGGACGTCTCGGAGGTAGGCCTCCGGATCGAGATCGTTGAGCTTTGCGGTGACGATCAGGGTGTAGATGGCGGCGGCGCGTTCGCCGCCCTGGTCGGAGCCACAGAACAACCAAGCGTGGGAATGAACATGATCCGAATCTGCCACGCGTCAACATTGTTGCGTGGCAATGTGCAGAGGACCACCGCTTTCTGTTTGCCAGGCGGCGTCCGGTGCGGCGAGCAACACCCGCTCGGGACCACGATTGTCGTTCGCTTGGCGGTCTAACCTACCCACCGGAAGAAGATGTATTTCACGAGGGCCGCTATCGTCAGCACCAGGACGAGAACGCCAACCAGCCAAACGGCGCCCATGCCCCATCCCATGGTACCCATCAAGTCGTGCGTTATCGGATTCTCGTCTCATTCCGCGATTGATCCAAACTCGGCAGGCTCGACCACACCCACGGTCTCGGTACCGGCCGCGCTCCGTGGCAGCCGCCAGCCCTTCACCAGGCCGTACACTGCCGGGATCACGACCAGCGTCAGCACGGTCGACGAGACCATGCCGCCGATCATCGGCACCGCAATGCGCTGCATCACCTCCGAGCCTGCCCCGGTACTCCACAGGATCGGCACCAGCCCGGCCGTGATGGCAACCACGGTCATCATTTTCGGCCGCACGCGCTCGACCGCCCCCACCATAATCGCCTGTTGAAGCTCAGCCCGGGTGAAGGGACCGCCGTCTGCCGTCCGCTTCGCCTTGAGTTCGGCCATCGCCTGGTCGAGATACATCAGCATGACGACGCCGGTCTCGGCGGCGACGCCGGCGAGCGCGATGAAGCCGACGGCGACGGCGACCGACATGTTGAAGCCGAGCCACCACATCAGCCAGACGCCCCCGACGAGCGCGAACGGCAGCGACAGCATGACGATCAGCGTCTCGGTCAGCGCCCGGAAATTGAGGTAGAGCAGGAGGAAGATCAGCAGCAACGTTACCGGCACGACCAGCTGCAGCCGGGCCCCGGCGCGCTCCAGATACTCGAACTGGCCGCTCCACGCGACATAGGTGCCGGCCGGAAGCGTCACCTCACTCGCGACCACCCGCCGCGCCTCGGCGACATAGCCGCCGAGATCGCGGCCGACGATGTCGACGAAGACGTAAACGGCGAGCTGGCCGTTCTCGGTGCGGATCGAGGTGGCACCACGTGTCAGCTCGACCTTCGCGACCTCGCCGAGCGGCACGGTTCCGCCGCCCGGCATGGGTACTTGCACGTCGCGGGCGATCGACTGCGGATCGGTCCTGAAGTCGCGGGGGTAACGGATGGTGACGGCATAGCGCTCGCGACCCTCGACCGTGGTCGTGACTGTTTCCGCCCCGAGCGCCATCGTGATCACGTCCTGGACGTCGCCGACGGCAAGGCCATAGCGGCCGAGCGCCTCGCGGTCCGGCACGATGTCGAGGTAGTAGCCGCCGATCACCCGCTCGGCGTAGGCGCTTGACGTCCCCGGCACGGATTTCAGCACGCGCTCGATCTGGCGCGCCGTCTGTTCCATCTGGGCGAGGTCGGTGCCGAACACCTTGACGCCGACCGGGGTGCGAATACCGGTCGACAGCATGTCGATGCGGGCGCGGATCGGCATGGTCCAGGCGTTGGAGACGCCGGGAAACTGCAGCGCCCGATCCATCTCCGCCTTGAGGTCGTCGACGGTGATGCCCGGCCGCCATTCTCCTTTCGGCTTCAGGTTGATGATGGTCTCGAACATCTCCATTGGCGCCGGGTCGGTCGCTGTCAGCGCACGCCCCGCCTTGCCGTAGACGGACTCGACCTCCGGAAAGCTCTTGATGATCCGGTCCTGGATCTGCAGCAGCTCCGCCGCCTTGGTGACCGACAGGCCCGGAAGCGTGGTCGGCATGTACATCAGCGTCCCCTCGTCGAGGCTCGGCATGAACTCGGAACCCAGTTGGCGGGCCGGCAGGATCGTGATCCCAAGCACCACGAGCGCCACCAGGATGGTGAGCGTCTTCGCCTTCAGGACACCGCGGATGATTGGGCGGTAGACCCAGATCAGGAACCGGTTGACCGGGTTGCGGTGCTCCGGGACGATCCGCCCGCGCACGAAAACGACCATCAGCGCCGGGACCAGGGTCACCGAGAGCAGGGCCGCCGCCGCCATGGCGAAGGTCTTGGTGAAGGCGAGCGGGCCGAACAGCCGGCCTTCCTGCGCTTCCAGCGTGAAGATCGGCAGGAACGACACGGTGATGACGAGCAGACTGAAGAACAGCGCCGGTCCGACCTCGCTCGCCGCCTTGATCAGCACGTCCACCCGCGGCGCATCCTTCGGCGCCCGTTCGAGGTGCTTGTGGGCGTTCTCGATCATGACAATCGCCGCGTCGATCATGGCGCCGACGGCGATGGCAATGCCGCCCAGGCTCATGATGTTCGAGCCGAGGCCGATCGCCTTCATCGCCGCGAAGGCGATCAGGATGCCGACCGGCAACATCAGGATGGCGACCAGCGCGCTGCGCAAATGCAGCAGGAACACCACGCAGACCAGCGCCACGATCAGGCTTTCCTCGATCAGCGTGCGCTTCAGGGTCTCGATCGCGTCGAGGATCAACTCGGAGCGGTCATAGACCGGGATGATCTCGGCCCCGTTCGGCAGGCTCGCGGCGATGTCGGCGAGCCGTTCCTTGGCGCTTTCGATGACCGTCAGGGCGTTCGCCCCGAACCGCTGCAGCACGATGCCGCTCGCGACCTCACCCTCGCCGTTCAGCTCGGTGATTCCGCGCCGCTCGTCGGGGCCGATCTCGACGCGCGCCACGTCCTTGAGGCGCAACGGAACGCCGCGATCGGTCTTGAGCACGATGCTCTCGATATCCGCGATGCTCCTGAGATAGCCGCGGCCGCGCACCATGAACTCGAACTCGCTGAGCTCGACGGTACGTCCCCCCGCATCCCGGTTGCTGGTGCGGAGCGCTTCGCGCAGTTGTCCGAGCGAGATCCTCTGCGCCCGCAGCCGCTGTGGATCGACCACGACCGAGTACTGCTTCACGAAGCCGCCGACGCTGGCGACTTCGGCTACGCCCTCGGCCCGCGACGCCGCGAAGCGGACCACCCAGTCCTGCACCGAGCGCAGCTCGGCGAGGGTCATCTCCTTGGCGACGACGGCATACTGATAGACCCATCCGACGCCGGTCGCATCCGGCCCGAGGCCGGGCGTGACGCCCGCCGGCAACTGCCGTGCCGCCGCACTCAGGAACTCGAGCACGCGGCTTCGCGCCCAGTAGGGATCGGTCCCGTCCTCGAAGATGACGTAGACGAACGAGACGCCGAAGAACGAGAAGCCCCGTACGACCTTGGACTTCGGGACGGTGAGCATCGCGGTGGTGAGCGGATAGGTGACCTGGTCCTCGACCACCTGCGGCGCCTGGCCGGGATAATCCGTGAAGACGATGACCTGGACGTCCGAGAGGTCGGGAATCGCATCGAGCGGCAGCGTGCGCAGCGCGTAGGTTCCGACGGCGACGGCGAACGCCGTGCCAACGAAGACCAGCAGAAGGTTGCGCGCGGACCAGCTGATCAGGCGGGCGATCATCGCGGCTTCTCCGGTGCGGCCATCGTGCCCAGGGCCGCCTTGAGGTTGCTTTCGGCGTCGATCAGGAAGTTTGCCGAGACCACCACGCGGTCGCCCTCGTTCACACCGTCACGGATCTCGACCATCCCCCGCCCGCGCCGCCCGATCGTCACTTCACGGGGCTCGAAACCTCCCTCGCCCCGGTCGAGGATCACGACTTGCCGCGTGCCCGTGTCGATCACGGCGCTGTCGGAAACCGTGACCACGGGTTCCTCGCCGCCGCTCGCGATCTCGACCTCGGCATACATGTTCGGCAGCAGGGCGCCGTCGGGGTTCGGGATCTCGATACGCACCCGCGTCGTGCGGGTCTCCATGCCGACCTCGGGGTAAATCAGCGCGACCCGTCCCTCGAAGCTCGTGCCGGCCTGGCTGCGGACGCGGACCGTCGCCCGAGCCCCGATCCTGATCGAGCCGAGCTCGTATTCCGGCACATCCGCCAGCACCCAGACCGTCGCGATGTCGGCCAGGCGGAACAGAACGTCGCCCGTGGCCGCCTTCATGCCCTCCACCACGTTGCGCTCGAGCACAATACCGTCGCGCGGAGCCGTCCACGTCACCGTGAGCGGAACTTTGCGGGTGCGCTCGATATCCGCGATCATCCTGGACGGCACGCCGAGGTTCTCGAGGCGCTGCCGGGCGCCGCCCAGCCGGGCGCTCCCGGTGTCGATCTTGAGCTCGGTCAGGTATTGCGCCGCGGCGGCGGCGACCTCCGGGGAGTACAGCCGAACCAGCGACTGTCCCGCCGACACCCGGTCGCCGGTCGTCACGTTGGAGATCTCCTCGACGAAGGCGTCCGACCGCGTCGCGACCACTGCGATGCGCCGCTCGTCGAGCTGAACGGTGCCAGGCACCAGCACCGGACGCACCACCGGCTGGCGCACGGCGATTTCCGTCCGCACCCCGGTCTGCTGCAGCCGGCCGGCCGAGACGCGTACGATCGAGCCGCCGGTATCCTCGCCCTCATAGACGGCGATGTAGTCCATCCCCATGGAGTCCTTCTTCGGCACCGGCGAGGTGTCCGCCAGACCCATCGGGTTGCGGTAGTACAGGATGCGCCGAGTCGCCGCGGCCTCGGAGCCGGCTGGAGCAGCGGAGTCCGCGGCGGACGTAGGCGCCGGCCGGTCGAAACTCACGTCCTCGCTTGCCAGGACAGCGATGAACTCGCGGCCGTCATCCGTGCGTCGGGGGGCCGCGGAGTAGATCGGCCGACCATCCGGGGCCCGGTGATAGATCACCGGTCCCGACCGCTGCACCGTCGCTTCGGCCGCCATGCGTCGACCACCGAACAGCTCCAAGGCGTCGGGCATCGCGATCCCGCGACCCCCGGCCCAGTAGCCTCCGGCCCCCGCCGCCAGCGCGGCGGCGAGGGCGAGGCCCGAAAGGGCGATCCGCTTCACGGCACGGCCCGCAGTACCAGCTTGTTCTCGAGCGTGCCTGTCTCGCCTTGGAGCTTGGCAGCGAGCGAGAGCTGCCATCCACCGGCCATCATCAGGTTCGTCTTGAAGCGGTAGACACCCGGCTCGGTCGGCGGGAGCGCCTCGATCGGTGCGGTCATCGTCGGCATGCCCTCGGGCGCCATGTCGATGCGGGTCGCGAAGATCACCGCGTCCGGAATGGCCGCACCGGATCGCTTGTCGACCAGGCGCACGGCGACGACGGCGCCGTCGCCCTGCTTGACGTCGGTCTGAACCAGCCGGAACTCGTAGTCCGCGGTGTCGGCGCGGGCGGCCGACAGGGTTGTGGTGGACAGAATGATGGCGAGCGCAGCCGCAAGGCCGCGATTCGGGAAGAAGCGTCGCATGATCTCGATTACCCGGATTCATCGTGGCGCCGTGCTCGCGCACGGCATTCGCCCCTGGAACAGGCCACGGGCACATTCCCGCACCGGCAAGCCGGCGCGGCACGAGCCGGCGCAGGGTGCCGGCGCTGGTTCTAGGCTCGAGGAGGTCGGGCGGGCGGCTGCTCGCTCAGTGGTGCGAGAAGCACGTCGACCCCGGGTCTGATCACGACGCCCTTGAGGCCGAAGACCGGCCCGGAGGCGGCATGGACCGACGGGAGGCAGTTGGCAGTGCACACGGCCATCAGCGGGCACGACGCCTCGCAGTCCGGCGCCGTCGTCTGGTCGAGCGGTCGGCAGGGCATGTCGTCCGCCATCGTCTCATGCATCATCGCGGCCGCGCTCGAAACCGCCGAGATCGGGCCGAGAGCAAGCCCGATCACGACGAGTATCCGAAGGGCCTGACCGATGAACTGTCGACCTGTCATGGCGGCGACTATCTCATGATTTGTGCAGTGCGGGAAGACACGGACACCGCGATTTGCACTCACGAATTTGGCACCGCACCACATGCCGACCTCGCAAGTCGATCGACGAGTGCTGCCGGAAAGGCACCGCCATACGTGCTGTCACCGTCAGGGTGGCCTCCGCCTTCCGCATCTCCGATCCTGCTTGTCCTTCTATACGACGATGGCACGCGAGGAACGTTGATCCAGCGCAACTCGGGGGCGTTATCGGCACCATGGCGGGCAGATCAGAGTTACACGCTGACCCGTGACACGGCCCGCTAGCTGGCGAGGCGTTCGGCTGCCTCGGGATTGGGGACGGAAGATGCAAACAGCTGCACCCGCCCGCCGTGCCCCGGCAGCGAGCCGATGTCCACCGGATTCCAACCTTTCGACCCGCCGTCCTCTCCCGCAGCATGCAAGAGCGGCTCCGAAACCAGGAAGTCGCATCCCGTCTCGCGGGTGACTCTCTCGATCCGCTCGGCCATGTTCACGGCGTCGCCGATCACCGTGAACTCGAGCTGGCCATTCCTTCCGAGGACGCCGACGAACACCTCGCCGTAGTGCCCGCCGATGCCGACCCGCACCGCCGGTTGGCCGGCCCGCTGGCGATGCTCGCTCCAGCTCGAGACGGCATCGAGGATGCGATGACCGCATTGAATGGCCCGCGCCGCGTCGTCCGGCCTCTGCTCCATCGAGCCGAACACGATCAGGGCGCCGTCGCCGATGAATTTGTCCACGGCACCGCCGAGTTCGAACACGACCGGCGTCACCACCTCCCGGAACTCCGTCAGCAACTCGGCGAGCGCATCCGGTGGCAGCGTGCGGCCAAGCAAGCTGAAACCGCGCATATCGACAAACAGGATGGCGACGGGCCTTCGATCGCCGGTCGTTCCGGTCGGAGGTGCTGCCGCGAGCCGCTCAGCGAGTGCCGGCGAGAAGAAATACGACAGGTTGGCCGCACGCCTGGCCTGTTGGATCGCCCGGGCAAGCATGCGGCGTGTCTCTGTTCCCACCGCCCACAGCGCAATCGCGGTCAGCGCGATAATGGCGAGCGGCAGGGCGTGCTGATAGAGGAAAGGCCGATGTGAAGGATCGCCGTGCGCCAGTTCGACCGGTACCACGTCAGGGACAATCAAACGGCTTCCCTCGAGCACCAGCACGAACAGAGCCGCCGCGTACAGCACCAGCCCCGGTCGGAACCGCAGGGCGGCGTGCACCAGGACGAGATAGATCAAACCTGCGGCAGGAACGGCGTACGCCATGGCGTGAGGTGCCGCGAGTACCCGCACCAGCAGAATGAGGTGGGTCGCGACCAGAATGACGTCGACCGTGACCAGCCCATAGGCAAGAGCCGGATGGAACAGACGGCGCCAGGCGAGCACCAATGCACCGACGGTGACGAGGCCGTACAGCGAGAGCGACAGCGCCGAGTACACGGTGTGGTCGTGATCGACAGTGGTACTGCCGAACACGGCGAGCAGGACCAGGAAGATCAGTGCTCGGAGCGCTGCGGATAGGCGCTCGGCCCGCAACTCGGCGCTACGGATTTCCTTGATTGCGGCAGTGTCTGATTTTGTCATTGCATTTGGTTACTGGTGGCAGTCAAGGCGAACCGAGTTTGAAGGGGCGAGGGCGGCGACTGGGGTTTCGCTCGCCGCCCTCTACTGGTCAGTCGAGCGTCGCGAATGCCGCCAACAGTCTCTGCCGTGCCTTTGGGGGCAGTCTGCCGGCCGCTTCCTTCGCGGCGACGAGGTTCACGGGCTCGCCGACCACGATCGCGGTGACCATGCCCGCCCCGGTGTGGGGCGTACAGCGAATCCCGTAGATGCCGGGCGTTGTGAACGTGATCGTGCCCGCCTTGTTGAAGCCGAGCTCGATCTCCTCAGCCCCGTCAGGACGCATCCCTTGGATGCTCTGGACGTTGTGTCCCTTTGTGGTCGGGACGAAGGTCACCGAGTCGCCGGTGTCGATGCGTACGAGGTCGGACGAATAGACGAACGACTCGCCCGCCCGCTTGTTCAACATTTCGATCTCGGTCGTGCCGGCATTGGCAATCGGGATGCCCAGAAGGGCGACCGTCGCGACAAGCAGCGACGCCTTGAGTGTTTGCATGGCTGGAACTCCATTCGATACTCGGGCGAGTGGTCAGAACAGCAGGCGGACGCCGGCGACCACGCGTGCGTCGTCGGTGTCCTCGCCTTCGCTGCGGGCGATGGTTGCCGTTTCGCCGAGCTTCTTCTCCCAGTGCACGCCGATATACGGCGCGATGGCCCGGTCGCCGATCTCGTAGCGCAGCCGGAGGCCGAGCTCGATGTCGGTGATGCCCTGGCCCTGGCCGATCTCCCGGTCGTCCGACGCGGCCAGGTTGACCTCGCCGACCGGCTGCAGGATCAGCCAGTTGGTGAGCAGGAGGTCGTACTCGACGCTGAAGCGCGACGACAGATCGCCCTTCTCGCTGAGGAACAGGTCGCCGTCGACCTCGAACCACTGCGGCGCCAGCCCCTCGAAGCCGAGGACGCCGTAGACCCGGTTCGGACCGGCCGGCGTGTCGAGGCGCACGCCGGCCTTGGCATCGAAGAAGTCGGAGACCAGGCGCCGGACGACGATCTGGTTCTCCAGGGTCTCTAACCGGTTCGATCGCATGGCGTACTCGCCCTCGGACTCCAGGGCAAGCTTCCAGATGTCGCCGCCGGCCCAGGCTTCCAGGTCCCAGGCCGCCACGTTGGTGCCTTCGCCGGCCCGGATCTCGAGCTGGTCGAAGCGGACGGACGTGAAGATCGCGTCGTCCAGCATCTCGGCCCGCACTGGCAGGGCGGCCGTCAGGGCGGCCGCCGCGGTGGCGGCCGCCAGTCCATATGAGCGTCGCATGTCGGCCCAGCTCAATTGGCGAGCGCGGCCGATTGCGGCCCGCCCTCCACGATCACCTTGCGGAACATGCCGGTCGCCATGTGGTACATCAGGTGGCAGTGGAACGCCCACTGCCCGGGCGCGTCGACCTCGGTCTCGGTGTAGAGCGTGGTGCCGGGCGCCACGCTGACGGTGTGCTTCACCGGGTCCCACTTGCCCTTGCCGGTGTCGAGGATCGACCACATGCCGTGCAGGTGCATCGGGTGGGTCATCATGGTCTCGTTGACGAACTTGAAGCGCACCCGCTCGCCGTATTTCAGGCGGATCGGCTCGGCGTCGGAGTACTTCACGTCGTCGATCGACCAGATGTAGCGCTCCATGTTGCCGGTCAGGCGGACCTCGATCTCGCGCGTCGCCTCGCGGTCGGGATAGAGCGGCTTCTGCGCCCTAAGGTCGGCGTAGGACAGAAACTTGCCGCCGTCGGCCGCCTTCGGCGTCAGGCCGCTTCCGGGGGCGTAGAACGGATCGGGCTCGTCGCCCATGGCCATCTTCGAGTGGTCCATGCCGGCCATGTTGGCCATATTTGAGTGATCCATTCCCTGCATCGAGCCCATCCCCGCCATCGCCGAGTGATCCATGCCGGCCATCCCTTCATGGGCCATGCCCATGTCGGCCATAGTCAGCAGGTCCGGACGGCGCAGGGCCGGCACCGCGGCTTGCATGCCCTCGCGCGGGGCTAGCGTCGCCCGGGCATAGCCGGCCCGGTCCATCGATTCCGCGAACATCGTGTAGGCCTGGTCCTCGGTCGGCCGGACGATGACGTCGTAGGTCTCCGCCACCGCGATCCGGAACTCGTCGACCTTGACCGGTTGCACGTTGTTCCCGTCGGCCTGCACCACCAGCAGGTCGAGGCCCGGGATCCGGACGTCGAAATAGGTCATCGCCGAGGCATTGACGAAGCGCAGGCGCACGCGCTCGCCCGGCGTGAACAAACCCGTCCAGTTCTGGTCCGGATTCTTGCCGTTGACGAGCAGGGTATAGCCCTGGACGTCGGCGACGTCGGTCGCCAGCATCCGCATCGACCCCCAGTCGAGCCGGTCCTGGACGGTGGCGGCCAAGCCTTTTTCGCCGACGTCGCGGAAGAAGTCGCCGACCGTGCGCTGCTGCCGGCTGTAGTAGTCCGACGTCTTCTTGAGGTTGGCGAGGATCCGATCGCCGCTGTCGCCGTGGGAGTCCGACAGGACCACCACGTACTCCCGGTCGAACTTGAACGCCTCGCGGTCCTTGGGCTCGATCACGATCGAGCCGTAGGCGCCGTCCTGCTCCTGCATGCCGGAGTGGCTGTGGAACCAGTAGGTGCCGCTCTGCACGATCGGGAAGCGGTAGGTGAAGGTCTCGCCGGGCGCGATGCCGGGGAAACTGATCCCCGGCACGCCGTCCTGCGCGGGCGGCACGATCAGGCCGTGCCAGTGGATCGAGGTCGCCTCGTCCAGCTTGTTGGTGACGGCGATCGTCACCTCCTCACCCTCCTTGAACCGCAGGGTCGGCCCCGGGGTCTGGCCGTTGTAGGCGATCGCCGACTTCGGCGTGCCGGAATGCTCGACGGTGATCTCGTCGATGACGAGGTCGTAGGTCGCCGCGTTGGCGACCGGGACGACCATGAGGGCGGCAGCCATGGCGACGGTCATCGCCATGGCTGCCTTTCGTGCGCTGGTGCCGCTCATGGGACGTGCCTCAGCTTCGCGGCTTGATCGACAGCTTGCCGACCATTCCGGAATCGTAGTGGCCGGGCACGTTGCAGGCAAACTCCAGGGCGGTCGCCTTGGTGAACGTCCAGACGATCTCCGCAGTCTCGCCCGGCTCCAGAAGGACGCTGTTCGGGTCGTTGTGCTCCATGGTCTTGCCGCCACCCATGTCCATCTTCATCTTGTCGCGGTTGATCTTGTCGGGCTCGAGTGCGCCGTGCTCGACCATCATCATCATTTCTTCCTGGTGGGCGGCGTGCATCTCGGGCGTGCCGATGTTGAACTCGTGAACGAACTCGCCCTGGTTCTTGATGACGAAGCGGATGGTCTCGCCTGTCCGCACGGACACGGCCTCCGGCTCATAGAGGTTGTCCTTCATCACGACGTTCACGGTGCGCGTCGCCTTGGTGGCCTTGGCCGGCGCGCCGATCTCTGATGCGCCGTGGCCGCCACTGTGGTTGCCGGCGGCGAAGGCTGCGGGAAGCCCGAGCAGGGTGCCGGCGGCGATCACGAGGGGAAAGAAGGCACGGGTATTCATACTGTCGACTCCTTGTCGAAAGGTTCGGAACAATGGGGTGTAGAGAAGCGCGCTTCGCGCTCCGGCCGCGCGACATGGCGCGGGCGCAAGTCTGACGGCGCTCCGGCAAACCAGCCGGAGCGCGTTGCGTCAGACGGTTCGGGGGGGCTGGTCTTCGAGCGGCAGGTCGACGCTTCGCAGCGGACTGCCGACGGTGTCGAGCGACACCGGGATGGTCTGCTGCGGCAGCGGAATGCCGCGCCCGTCTGCGAGGATCCCGCTGGCTCCGCCGCAACCGGCGGCTGTCAGGCAATCCAGGCCGCTGGGTCGACCGTCATGATGCCCAGCGGGGATACGGAGCGCTGCGTCTTCTCGACCGCCAGGCATTGCGCCGCCAGTGTCGGACCCAACATCTCCCGGAGACGTGACGTGAACAAGGACTGGCAGATTCTGGGCCGATGCGATCTGTGCGGCGTCACCCTCATGCGCCCATGCCTTGGATGGGGCAACCCCGACCACCAACATGACGAATAAGATCAGGAAAACGCCGAACCGCATTGGTGGAGGCCATAGGCTTTCGATATTTCGCACTGCGGCTTAAGTAGGGGTTCCCCCCGGGGACAGGTCAAGGGGCACGAGCACGTTCGATGCATTTTTTATGGGGAGGTGTGGGAGCCAGTCCGACCGGAGGCGGGGCTCGCCGCACATCGCCAGGACAGCTACCTCGCCCTCCGTCACGCCCTATGCGCGCTCAGGGCTCGGTGGACGCCCATCGCCAAGAAGCCAATGCAATCAAGGACGCGTTGCAGAGACGATCCAGGTACTGAAGCCGAGCCGCACGCCGTCGGGGCCGGCATACGGCTCGAGCGCGTGCCGGATGGTGCTCATGACGTTCCGCTTAGTCGCGTCGTCGGCCTGCGCGAACGGCTCCGCCATCGGGCCCATCTGGCACGCGAAGCTCGCGGCGTCCGCGACGTCGATCCCGATGCTGTGCTCGATATCGAAGCGCTCCAGCCTGATGTCCGACCATCCGGCGTCGCGCAGGACCGCGCGGACACGGTCGCCATTGGCCATCGAGAACTGGCCCGGCAGGTCGTCCGGGGGCGGGGCCGGCAGCTCCAGGTACTGCCTGGCCGCGCCGGCCGGGATGCGCACCCACGGGTTGTCGGCCCTGTCGGCCCAGCACACATAGGCGAGGCGTCCGCCCGGGCGGAGGGCGCCGAGGATGTTTCGGAACGCCGCCACCGGGTCCGCGAAGAACATCATGCCGAACCGGCTGTAGGCGGCGTCGAACCCGCCCGGGCCGAAGTCGTGCACCTGGGCGTCGGCCTCCACGAAGGCGATCTCCGGCGCGGACGTTCCGGCCGCCCGGGCGACCGCCGTCCGCAGCATCGGGCGGGAAATGTCGACCGCGAGGATCCTTCCCGTCGGCCCGATCCGGCCGGCGAGCGTCAGGGTAGTGGAGCCGGTTCCGCACCCGATCTCCAGGACGCCGTCCCCGGGAGCAGGGGCGAGCGTCGCGATCGCCTTCTCGCCGAACGGGGCCAGCATGGCGTCGATGCGCGGCTGCAGCCTGACCCAGAGGTCACCCTTCTGTTCGTTCCAGAACTCGCGCTGGTCGAGGTTGGCGATCGAGATCTCGGACATCGGGTTTCCACTCTTTCGTTGCGATGACTGATGCGGACTTTGGGTGTCAAAGGCCGTGGAGCAAGATCGCAACGGATCCTGCGTACCGCCATGACACGGGCACGCCACTCGGGCCGGACCAGCGCGCGCACGAAACAAGCCCTTGACCTTCCCATCATGGGAAGCTTCAGGCTGCTCTCGGACCGATGACCTGGAGCGAACACCCGATGGCTTCCCGGATACGAACCGCAACGGCCGACCCGCAGCCGTCCCGCAGCGGGACGGTCGAGTTCGCGATCACCGGCATGACCTGCGCGTCTTGCGTCGGACGCGTCGAGAAGGCCTTGCGCGCGACGGCGGGCGTTGCCGACGCCGCCGTTAACCTGGCGACGAGCCGCGCGACCGTCACGCTGTCCAGCGCCGTTCAACCGCTGGACCTGGTCAGGGCCGTAGCGGGTGCCGGATACGAAGTGCCAGCGGAGACCGTGGAGCTCGCCGTCGAGGGCATGACCTGCGCCTCATGCGTCTCGCGGGTCGAGAAGACGCTCGGCAAGGTGCCCGGCGTGACCGACGCCGCCGTCAACCTCGCCACTGCGCGAGCGACCGTTCGCACCGTCGGTGGTGTCGATCCGGCCGCGCTGGTCGCCGCCGTCGTCGCGGCCGGCTACGACGCGCGGCTGGCCGATCAGTGTCGCAGCGTCGATGCGGAGCGGGAGCGCCGCGGCCGGGAGCTGTCCCGGCTGCGATGGAGCCTCGGAGCGGCGGCGGCGCTCACCCTGCCGATCGTCGTTCTCGAGATGGGCTCGCATCTGATCGAGCCGCTCGGCCACTGGATCCACGAGACGATCGGCCGGCAGGCCGTCCTCTATCTGTCCTTCATCCTCGCCAGCATCGTGCAGTTCGGGCCCGGACTTCGGTTCTACGCCAAGGGCGTGCCGGCGCTCCTGCGTGCCGCACCGGACATGAACTCGCTGGTCGTGCTGGGAACCACCGCTGCCTATGGCTACTCGCTGGTCGCAACGTTCCAGCCCGGCCTGCTGCCGGCGGGAACGGTCAACGTCTATTACGAGGCGGCGGCCGTCATCGTGACGCTGATTCTGCTGGGCCGCTATCTCGAGGCGGTCAGCAAGGGGCGGACCAGCGAGGCGATCCGACGGCTGGTCGGCCTGCAGCCGAAGACGGCGCGCATCCGTCGCGACGGCGGCGTGATCGAGGTGCCGCTGTCGGAGGTGCGCGTCGGCGATCCCGTAGTCGTGCGACCGGGGGAAAGGCTACCGGTGGACGGCCTCGTGACGGAAGGCTCCTCCTTCGTCGACGAGTCGATGATCAGCGGCGAGCCGATCCCGGTCGCGAAATCGGTCGGCGCCGAGGTGATCGGCGGGACCATCAACAAGACCGGCACCTTCACGTTCACGGCGACCAAGGTCGGCGCCGACACGCTGCTCGCGCAGATCATCCGGATGGTGGAGGCGGCCCAGGGCGCCAAGCTGCCGATCCAGGCGATGGTGGATCGCGTGACGGCGTGGTTCGTCCCGGCGGTCATCGCCGTCGCGGTGCTCACAGCGGGCGTCTGGCTCGCCTTCGGGCCCGAGCCGGCGCTCACCTTTGCGCTGGTCAACGCCGTCGCGACGCTGATCATCGCCTGCCCCTGCGCCATGGGGCTCGCCACGCCGACCTCGATCATGGTCGGAACCGGTCGGGCGGCCGAGCTCGGCATCCTGTTCCGCAAGGGCGATGCGCTGCAGTCCTTGCGGGATGCATCGGTCGTCGCACTCGACAAGACCGGTACGCTCACCAACGGGCGACCCGAGCTCACCGACCTCGTCATGGCCGACGGGTTCGCCGAGGCGGAGGTGCTGCGGCTGGTCGCCGCGGCGGAGGCGCGCTCGGAGCATCCGATCGGCGGCGCGATCGTGGCGGCTGCGGCGCGGCGCGGGGTCGGGATCGCTGAGGTATCCGCCTTCGAGGCCCTGCCGGGCCTCGGCATCGTCGCGACGGTCGACGGCCGCGCGGTACAGGTCGGAGCCGACCGGCTGATGCGCCGGGGCGGCCTCGACGTCGCGGTCTTCGCAAAGGCTGCCGCAGCACTCGCCGACGCCGCGAAGACGCCGCTCTACGTGGCGATCGACGGCAGGGTCGCAGCACTGGTCGCGGTGGCGGATCCGATCAAGGCATCGACGCCGGCCGCCATCGCGGCGCTCCACGCCCTCGGCCTGGAGGTCGCGATGATCACCGGCGACAGCCGCCGGACCGCCGAGGCGGTGGCGCGAGCCCTGGGCATCGACGAGGTCGTCGCCGAGGTGCTGCCGGACGGCAAGCTCGAGGCGGTGCGGCGTCTCAAGGCCGGCGGGCGCAAGGTCGCCTTCGTCGGTGACGGCATCAACGACGCCCCGGCCTTGGCCGAGGCCGATGTCGGCATCGCCATCGGCACCGGCACCGACGTCGCGATCGAGACCGCCGACGTCGTGCTGATTTCGGGGGATCTGCGCAACGTGGCGAATGCGATCGCGCTGTCGCAGGCAACGATCCGGAACATCCGCGAGAACCTGTTCTGGGCGTTCGCCTACAACGTCAGCCTGATCCCGGTCGCCGCCGGCGTGCTCTATCCGCTCTACGGCGTCCTGCTGTCGCCGATCGTGGCGGCCGGCGCCATGGCGCTGTCCAGCGTCTTCGTGCTCAGCAACGCGCTCCGGCTTCGCCGCTTCAAGCCGAGCCTTCAGGCCGACGTGGCGGCCCAGTCCGAGCCGCAGCTCGGCCTGTCGGCGGCCGAGAGCGTGTGAACGTATCCCGGCGCGGAGTGGATCGACGTCCACGCCGACGTCCCGTCGCCGGCTCAGGAAATGAGCGCCGCGCAGACCGCGGCAGACAAGGAGAGCATCATGAACATCGGTCAGGCGGCACAAGCCTCAGGTGTCTCGGCCAAGATGATCCGGTACTACGAAGGCATCGGCCTGATACCGAAAGCCGACCGTACGGGGTCGGGGTATCGGGTGTACTCGGAACGGGAAGCCAGTTCCCTTCGGTTCATCCGGCGTGCCCGGGACCTGGGCTTCTCGGTCGAGCAGATCGGCGACTTGCTTGCCCTGTGGCGCGACCGCGAGCGGGCGAGTGCCGCGCAGGCCTTCCTCGTCGTCGATGATCAGGATCGTCGCCACGACACCGCTTCTCCCAACGGAGGATGTTCCCGACAAACAGTTGCACGGCTCGGACTTCCAGCGGCTCACGAGCCAACCACGCTCAGAAGATCAGATATTTTTGCGATCTGTGGTAGCGGATTCGATGCTCGCCGAGCTCATTACTCGGCACGATCGGCTGATGGCATTGGAGTGGGAACACCGGCACCGATGTCGATGTAGTCGCGCTGAAGGACCCGAAGCCATTGGACCGGGCGTCGGCGCGTGCGATGTATCTGGGAGCCGGCAGGATCTGGCCGAGGAACACCAAAAAGCTGCCGCTTCCATCGCTCGCGTCCAGCGGCGGCCCCAAAGTCTCATCCTCGTGGACCGAGCCGTCCGTGTGCAGGTGCCGCTCACATCCTGATTGTCGCGCCGCAGGCGGCATAGTTCCGCATCCGTTCTCGCGAGCGGTACGTGATGATCACTTCGTGACGTCACCCCCTGTTCACCACCCGGACCCGCTTCGTCACCCTCGATCGCCTGCTGGCCCGCCTGCATGCCGACCGCGACGACCTCCTCAGGGTACTCGACCACCCGGACATCCCGCTGCACACAAACGGCTCCAAGAACGACATCCGGACCTGCGTCACCAGACGAAGGCTCAGCGGCGGAACCCACAGCGACGATGGCCGCCAAGCCGGGGACGCAATGCTCTCCCTGATGTGTCCACCGGGTCGCCGAGCGAACGGAAGCCGATGCCACGCCTGTCGAGGTCCTCGACGGTCTCGAGCAGATGCAGCATCGACCACTGCTGCGAAGCTTGGAACAAGCTCACAGAACAGCCGTGGTGCATCATGTCTCTCGGACTACGACAATGGGCTCATCGGTTCTGATCAAGCACCGTTGGTATGAGGTACTGGCACACGACTTTCCCGGGACTGCTTGGAACGCGGGGGTCAAGCTGCTGCCTGCAACGGCGCCGGATATCGGCAGGTAAGTTTTGTTCATCGCGTTCGCCCGCACGGTGACGACGGCATGCGCGCCGGTGGCGGACCAGCGCATCTGCTGCAGCTTGTTCACGCGCCGGTTCACCAAGGCGTTGGCCAAGCCTTCGGAGGTCGATGTGCCGACCGGCTGTCCGGCCCGCTTGCGCCGGGCGTAGTCGACCAGGTAGGTGCTCTGGCCGTCGACGTAGTCCCGCAAGTTGGTGACGGCAGTGCGCAGCCGGCGGGCGTCCCTACCGCGAAAGAGCCGTCGCACGATGCCCTCGGTTGCGGTCAGGGTGGTGGAACGGGATCACCTGCTTCCACCTACATCGGGAGCGATCGCAAGCTGACACCCTCTGATGCGCGGCTTCGCATCTGGCCGGATGTTCCTTCCCTTGTCGAACGCGATCTCGACGCCATCGCAGACACCGCGCGACATGTGACAGTATTGGTTCGACTTTGTTTCAATGGTGGCGCCACTCCATAACGATTCCGCAAAATAGCGCTCAGATCGCACGTTTAGACAATCGTAACCTCGTTGGTTAGGAAACCGTAAAGCCGGCTGGTATAGCCCTACCACCAAGGAGAGCACGATGAACCTGACGGAAACCGACAAGCGCAAGCTGCGCGACGCCTTCACCGTGCGGGCGTCGGTCAACGGCAATCTGATGAACTTCATCGGGCTCGATGCCGTGCGGGACCAATTCCCCGACACGTGGGAGCGCAACCGCGAGCGCATCCTCGTGACCACCCGCGCCATCCTCCAGCAGCATACCGACCCACACACCGACATCGTTCTGCCGGTCGGCGACGGCAACTTCGTGGTGCTGTTCACGCGGCTGGAGAAGCACGAGGCCTTGCTGCGCGCGGCGGCGATCAAGGCCGAAGTGCTGCGGCGCTTCATGGGTGACGACGTGCTGGACACGCTCGACATGCAGATCGAGGCCATGGAGCTCGACTCAGGCGCCGTCATGAGCGGCACGCTCGGCGGCCTGCTGGGTGCGGCTGCATCGATACTGGGGGAGCCCCACTCGTCTCCAGAGCACCCGAATCCGACGGATGGCGCCACGTCCGCGCGATCGGGCAGGCTGCACCCGGCGTCGCTGGATGACCTGCTCTCGCATGTCGAACTGCCGCTGGACGACCTCGCCAGGCGCTTCGAGTTCAGCTTCGACTCCCTGGAGTTCGGCTTTCAGCCGTTCCTGTACGCGGCGAAGGGCGTGTTCTCGGTGTTCGCGTGCCGCGCGGTCCGCTATGGCGCCACGGGAGACATCCTCACCGGCTACGACGTGCTCCCGCGCGACGTCGACGCAGCGCAGATCGCAACGCTTGACAAGATGATGCTCTTGCGGGTGCGGCATGGCCTGGTCGACATGGCGTTGCGCAAGCGCGTGGCGGTCGTGGTCGTGCCGGTTTCCTTCGAAACCATAACGGATCGCGTGCTGGGAGCGGAGTACCTCAGTCTCCTGCAGAAGGTTCCCGCGGACTTGCGGAACTACCTCGTCCCGGCCCTCTGCCGTTTTCCGGTAGGCGTCCCGCAGGGACGGCTCGCCGAGATCATGAACCCGCTGAAGCGCCTGACACGTGCGGTGACCATGCGCCTGGAATCCGCAAGACAACCGTTGGCACCGATCAGGGCGGCCGGGGCGTTCTCGGTCGGCTTCAATCTCGGTGCCGCGGCAGGAACGGAGATGGCGAGGCCGGAATTCGTCGTGCGCTATGCCACGGCCGCCCGCAAGCTCGGCCTGCACACCTTCGTCGACGGCGTCGACACCCCGGACGCAGCCGCCCGCTGCCGGGCGGCGAAGGTGGACTATATCGGCGGGCGGGCGTTGGCCGAGCTGTCGGACTATGTCGGCCCGATGGCCGAAATGCGGGTTGCCTGACCGCCCGTCACGATGCAGGCCGTGCGGCGCCGCGATGGCGCGAGACCGACCGGGAGAAGGAACCAGAGCAGGAGCCGAACCATGTGGAGACGATCCGTATCGCTGCCGACGGACGGCCGTCGGAGACCGCCCGAGGAGCCCGTTCCAGGGCCATTGCCAGTGCACAGGCCTGCTCGGACGGGCCCCGCCCGCCATGCGCGCCCGGGAGCCTGTCCAGCCCAACCCCTGACAGCACCTGGGCTCCGTTATCCACCCGTGGCTTCGCCGTCCGCCGAGACGTGGAGAATGCCCCCTTGGCGGCGGAACTCCTCGGCCTTGGCCTCCAGCCCGGCCAGCCGCTCGGTGTCGGCGCGCAGGTCATGGCTGATCCGCATCGAGCAGAACTTCGGCCCGCACATCGAGCAGAAGTGCGCGACCTTGTGCGCTTCCTTCGGCATGGTCTCGTCGTGGAAGGCGCGCGCCGTGTCGGGGTCGAGCGACAGGTTGAACTGGTCCATCCAGCGGAAGTCGAAGCGGGCCCGCGACACCGCATCGTCGCGCAGCCTGGCCGACGGGTGGCCCTTGGCGAGGTCGGCGGCGTGGGCGGCGATCCGGTAGGTGATGACCCCGGTCTTGACGTCGTCGCGGTTCGGCAGGCCGAGATGCTCCTTCGGGGTTACGTAGCAGAGCATGGCGGTGCCGAACCAGCCGATCATCGCCGCCCCGATCGCCGAGGTGATGTGGTCGTAGCCGGGGGCGATG